>Ga0073899_10004113_pt1 | contig 12778 bp, 8 predicted proteins | sample KloWWTmetaKNB5Ph_FD_88975 | JGI IMG/M metagenome (GOLD analysis project Ga0073899, IMG submission 88975) | Active sludge microbial communities from Klosterneuburg, Austria, studying microevolution and ecology of nitrifiers - Klosterneuburg... | ecosystem: Engineered > WWTP > Aerobic digester >... | reverse complement strand
GTCAGATCGATCACCGGAGACTGTGCGCGCTTGTTGGTCTGGGTACTGAGGCAGCTACAGAAACAGGCGAAGCAAAGGGCTGGTGGACAGCCAGCATCGTATGCGGCGCCGCAATCCCCAGCGGGACAGAAAATGCAACCGAACGGACTGCCGCAAACCCCGGACAACTCGTTGGCGATGTGCAAGGATTCGTTGTTGGTTGTACAGTCCGTACCGCACGTGTTCGCCGCGTTACCGTTCTCGCGACAGCTCACAAACCACTGGTTGGCGCAAGCCCCGGCAGCACTCACATTGACCACCGACCATGCGCCGTTCACGCCGCTATAGGCCGTGGCGTAGCAGCCCGAATTGCATCCGTTCTCGAATTCGTCCGCCCAGATGACCTGTTGGCTGATCACCGAAAGGCAGGCCGACATACCGAGGACCAAGCACAACAACGTGCGCTGGAAAGTGCCCTGTTGTCGATGGACCGTTCGCATAGGTCTCAGGAAGATAGACGATCGCAACGTGGCGTAGTTGCCATGTGCCTTTCGTCTCTTCGTTGACTAGCCGTACTACGTCAGGCCGAATACGTACACTTCTGCAGCGTGCTCCAACCGCCGCGAAACGGAATCGGTCGCCGGGATCTAATCCAACTTCAACACCGCCAAGAACGCATCCTGGGGCACTTCCACACTACCCACTTGGCGCATACGCTTCTTTCCTTCCTTCTGCTTCTCCAGCAACTTGCGCTTACGTGAAATGTCACCACCGTAGCATTTTGCGGTAACGTCCTTACGCAGGGCCTTCACAGTTTCGCAGGCCACGATCTTCGCGCCGATAGCGGCTTGGATGGGTATGTCGAATTGTTGGCGTGGAAGGAGTTCCTTCAGCTTGCTGCACATCTTCTTGCCCAGTTCATGGGCATGGTCGCGGTGGATCAATGCACTGAGCGCATCGACCTTTTCGCTGTTCAGTAGAATGTCCAACTTGATCAGATCGCTTTCCTTGAAGCCGATCGGGTGGTAGTCGAAGCTGGCGTAGCCACGGCTGATGGATTTCAGCTTGTCGTAAAAGTCGAACACCACCTCGCCCAAGGGCAATTCGAAAGTGAGCTCCACGCGATCGGTGGTGAGGTAGTTCTGGCCCGTGAGCATGCCGCGCTTCTCGATGCACAGCGTCATGATGGAGCCGGTGTATTCGGCCTTGGTGATCACCTGCGCTTTGATGTAAGGCTCTTGGATGGTGTCGATGTGCATCACCTCCGGCAGTTCGCTGGGATTGTGTACATCAACGACATCGCCGTTCGTCTTGGTCACGATGTAGCCCACGTTCGGCACGGTGGTGATCACCGTCATGTTGAACTCCCGCTCCAATCGCTCTTGGATGATCTCCATGTGCAGGAGACCGAGGAATCCGCAACGGAATCCGAAGCCCAAGGCCGCACTGCTCTCTGGTGTCCACGTTAAACTGGCATCGTTGAGCTGTAGCTTCTCCATGGCATCGCGCAACTCTTCGTACTCGTCGGTATCCACCGGGAAGATGCCTGCCCATACCATCGGTTTCACGTCCTCGAAGCCTTTGATACCCTCTGCGCATGGCCGGTCCTTATGCGTGATGGTATCACCCACCTTCACCTCGCTCGCCGTCTTGATGCCTCTGATGATGTAGCCCACATCGCCAGCCCGCACTTCGGGCTTGGGCTTGATCTCCATCTTGAGGCAGCCCACTTCATCGGCATCGTACACCACACCGGTGTTGAAGAACTTCACCTTATCGCCTTTCTTGATGGTGCCGTTCATCACCCTGAAGTAGGCGATGATGCCTCGGAAAGGGTTGAAGACGCTGTCGAAGATCAACGCTTGGAGGGGTGCTTCAGGATCTCCTTTTGGCGCTGGTACGCGTGCCACAATGGCTTCGAGTACCTTATCAACCCCAAGGCCGGTCTTGCCACTGGCGCTGAGGATGTCATCCAGCTTACAACCGATCAAGTCCACGATCTGGTCCTTCACCTCTTCCGGATTGGCGCTGGGCAGGTCCATTTTGTTGAGCACTGGGATGATCTCCAGATCGTGCTCCAAGGCCAAGTACAGGTTGCTGATGGTCTGCGCTTGGATACCCTGTGTGGCATCCACGATCAACAAGGCCCCTTCGCAAGCGGCGATGGAGCGGCTCACCTCGTAGCTGAAGTCCACGTGGCCAGGGGTATCGATCAGGTTCAGGATGTACTTCTGCCCGTTCAGGGTGTAGTCCATCTGGATCGCCTTGCTCTTGATGGTGATGCCCCGTTCGCGCTCCAGATCCATGTCGTCTAGATTCTGCGCTTGCATGTCGCGGTCGGCAATGGTGCCGGTCATGTGCAACAGCCTATCGGCCAAGGTGCTTTTACCGTGGTCAATATGGGCGATGATGCAGAAGTTGCGAATATGCTCCATTGGATCGTCTTGGCCTGTTCAGCACTGGCCGAAAAAGTGCGCGAAGGTAGCGGTTCCCCAAGGGTTGGGGGTCGTTGTTCGCAAGGCTATCATCTCTACATACATTCCGCATCAGGTCTTTTGTTTCTACGACCCCGCTGGGGTCGAACACGTTCGTCCGACTCCAAATTCTATGCTCCGTGACCCCTCTGGGGTCAACCCATAAGGAGAATGACCGGTGCTGCGTTCTGACCCCAGAGGGGTCTCAGAAAGTAGAAAATGCCCCCCCGATGGGAGAACGACCCCAGCGGGGTCGCAGAAAATAAGAGGCGATCCTGTCGTTGTTCGTTGTCCCACTGCTCCCCGGCGTGCGCGAGTTGCTCGGCTTCGTAACTTGAGGCGGTTGTTTTACTCTGACCTTTGGGTCGAAAGTGCATTCCCGATCAACGAACAGGCAACTTTCCTCCGCAAAAACGCATCATTCACACGGATGGCCCTAACAGATGAACAACTCGTTCTAGGTTGCGTCAAGGGTGATCCTGTGGCACAAAAGGCTCTATATCAAGAGTTTTCGCGCAAAATGATGAGCATTTGCATGCGTTACGCGCACAATCGGGACCAAGCACAGGACATCCTTCAAGATGGGTTCGTGAAGGTATTCCAGAAGATGGACCACTACCGCGGCGATGGACCGCTCGGTGGTTGGATCGCCCGAACGATGGTGAATACGGCTTTGGACCATATCCGCAAGAACAAGCCCTATGACCAGAGCCTCGATCTGACAGAAGCGGAATACTTGCACAGTGAAGATGAGCACGTACTTTCGGACATGAGCACCAGCGAGTTGATGGACCTGATCCAAGCCTTACCCACAGGCTACCGAACGGTCTTCAACCTCTTTGCCATCGAGGGGTATCCGCACAAGGACATCGCTGATATGTTAGGGATCTCAGAGAACACATCGAAGTCGCAATTCATGAAAGCACGGGCATACCTGCGCAAACTGTTGCCAAAGGAAGTGGCTGAACAATTCGGACAAGCACATGAGGGATAGTGTGAACGACCTTTTCCGGGAGCGCTTCCAAGGGCACGAGTTGCCCGTGGACGGCATGGTATGGCAAGGGGTCCAAGGCCAGCTTGGAACATCCCCCACAGACAGCGTGAACGCACTATTCCGGGAACGCTTCAAGGACCATCAGGTGCCCGTGGACCCTGCCGTCTGGAGCGGCATCAGTACACAAATGGGCCATACGGTCGCCGGTGTGGCTACCGGAACCATGGCTTGGCTAGGTGCCGGGATCGCCGCCGTGGCCATTGGTATCGGAGTCTATTACATGAACTCCTCCAAGGCCCCTGCGGTCACGATGGTCACCGAAAACGTGATCTCGCCTCGAACAGAACAGCAATTGCCAACGGCAATGCCCATCCCAGGTGGAGCAACCTTGACCCAGGTGCAGACCTCGGTCGAGCCGGAAGAATTCAACATTTCGGCTGCCAAGGCAACGGAACCGAAGTCGGTGAAGGCCAAGCCAGCGACCGCCCAGAGCGACGCAACGGAGCCGAAAGCGAATAAGAATACGCCAGTCCAACAGCTGCACATCACGACCACGCCCGCTGTCACTGATGAGTCCGGGGAGGATCTGGTACAACAGATCATTACGGAAATGACCACACAGGCCGTAGCGGCCGCACATGCAGAGGAGTTGGCCGGGAAAGGAGCACAGGAAAAAGAGCTCAAGCAGGAGGAGGGGGTGGTGCTCACCCCAGCAGTCACCGAAACCACACTCCCGGTAGCAGCAACGAAGGCACCACTTCCGAAACTCTACTTACAGAACGTATTCACCCCGAATGGGGATGGCAACAACGACACCTACGAGATCGTGGGTGCCGATGCCTTCGAGCAGGTCTTGTTCCGGGTGTATTCGGTGAATGACAACCGACTGGTATTCAGCACCAACATGAACGAATGGTGGACCGGTGAGAATTGTCCGGATGGCTACTATTTGGTGGCCGTGGAGGCGATCGCACCCGATGGTCGTTTGATCACCGAGGGAAAAGTGGTCTGGCTGAACCGTAGTCCGATGAATTGAACCACGGTCGATCCGTGAAAGGAAGTTAAGTTTGCCGATCAAGATCGAAAGGTCGTATCACTACACGTTTTGGATCTAGAGCGCGCAATGACACCAATGAGAATGCGACACATGAGAGCAGCGATCCTGAGTATGGTATTCACCTTGGGAACCATGGGTGCCACGGCCCAGTTCACCATCATTGATGGGTGGATAACCACCTGTAATGGGGGCCTGAGCGATTCAGGTGGCGAGAATGGACCGGGTTATTTCGATAACGAGGATTACGTTCTTGTGATCTGTCCGGAGTTCGCCGGAAGCGCAGTCACCCTCGAATGGCCGAGCTTCAACTTATCCACCGCTGGGAGTACACCAACGGACCGGATCATCATCTATGACGGCGATGCCATTACGGCACCCGTGTTGGGCACCTGGTCCGGCACGGACAACCCGGGCATCGTATCGGCCACCTTCGACAACCCGACGGGCTGCTTGACCGTGGAGTTCATCAGCAATGAAACGGGTACCACCAGTTTCTTCGCGAATATCTCATGCATCATTCCATGTGATCCGCCAACACCGATCGTCACGGTGGCCGGCCACTCGACTTTCCCGGCTTTGGTTTGCCAAGGGGAATCCATCGCCTTTGATGCAACAGCTTCCACGTCCGCAGCGACCATTGCGGAATATCGGTGGGATTTTGCCGATGGGGCCGTGGACACGCTGAGTGGAGCACTGGCCACGCACGCCTACACGGTTCCCGGAGCATACACGGTGCAATTGACACTGACCGACGAGAACGATTGCTCGAGTACCCAGTTCATCGACCTGCAATTCTTGGTGAGCACCACACCGGACTTCTCCGCCAGCACCTTTGTGAACAGTGTCATTTGCTTGGGCGAATCCGTGATCCTCGACGCAACAGGCGTTGTAGCCGTGCCTTGGACAGGGATCCCCATCGCTGACTTTGGCGAAGGGATCTATCTGCCGGACAATCAATCCCAACCCTTCATTTCGAATCTCACCTTCGAGGGGTTCCAGCCCGGAGCGACCATCTCAAGTGTCGATCAGGTCCTCTCGGTCTGTGTGAGCATGGAGCACTCCTACATGGGTGATCTTCAACTTACCGTGGTCTGTCCGAATGGACAATTGGTGAACTTGCACAACCAGGGAGGAACGAACACCTTCATCGGCGATGCCTTGGATACGGAAACGGTTCCACCAACACCCGGTATCTGCTTGGATTATTGCTGGACGATGAGTGCCCCCAACGGGACCTTCGAAGAAAGCTCCACCAATGGTGTGTCACCGCATGTGCAACCCGCCACCATCGAGGTCGGCCAGAACGTGCTTATCCCGGATGATTATACCCCACTCGAGCCATTCGATCAACTGGTAGGCTGCCCTTTGAATGGGGTGTGGCAATTCGTAGCACGGGACCATATCGGCATCGATGATGGCTTCGTCTGCTCTTGGTCCATCCAGTTCGATCCGGCATTGTATCCGGACTTGACCACCTACACCCCGATCCTTGGCACCAACAGCTTGGATTCGGCCAGTTGGACCGGACAGGGTGTTGCCACCGACCCACAAACACCGTTGGTAGCTCTGGCCACGCCAACAGAGGAAGGGGATCACATCTACACCTTCACTGTAACGGACAACTTCGGCTGTAGCTACGCCACCACCGTGAACGTCTTCGTCAACCCCGGCATCGTCGCCCCTGTGCTGATCACGGGCACCGCGCAGTTCTGTGAAGGCAGCATCGCTTACTTGAACGCTCCTCCGGGATACACAGCCTATGAATGGAGCAACGGTTCGGTGGGAGCCAACATCTCGGTCTTCGAACCGGGTGTGTATACCGTTACGGTCTACTCCGGCGATTGCAGCCTCCCCTCCGAGCCCTTCACGGTGACCACTTCACCGGCGGTATCCCCCGTGATCCAAGGCCCACCCACGAGTTGCGGTGGAGAACCCGCCACACTTTCGACCACGGAGGAGTATGCGAACTACCTATGGTCCAATGCAAGCACGGATGGATCCATCACAGTAGGGACAGGCACCTACACGGTGACCGTAACGAGTGCAGCGGGCTGTAGCGGCACCTCTGCACCGTATCCGGTCACGATCGGTAGTGATCCGCAAGCGGCCTTCGTTGCCGACCCCCCTCCGCCACAGGGCATCGGCACCACAGTGAATTTCACGGATACATCGGTGGGCAATGGATCACCGGTCACCTCTTGGTCTTGGGACCTGGGCATTGTCGGGGAAGGGGCCAATACACCCAACACCAGCTTTACGTACGATGTCCCGGGCACCTACAACGTGACCCTGACGGTCACCACAGCGGATGGTTGTGAAAGCATGATCACGTTGGCCTACACCATCCGTCCGCAGCAGATCATCATTCCGAATGTGTTCACGCCCAATAGCGATGGGAAGAACGACAACTTCGTGATCGAGAACGGACAGTACTACGACAATACACTGGCCATATACAACCGCTGGGGACAAGTTGTTTTCGAAAAGAACAACTACCAGAACACGTGGGGTGGGAGTGGTGTCGTGGATGGCACTTACTACTATGTGTTCACGACGGTAGAGGACAACAAGGAATACACCGGCCACGTGACCATTTTACGCTGACCGAAGCGCCTTCCCGCGTAGAAAGGCTTCGCCGTGGCGAAGCCTTTCTACTTTCGCACCCCATCCATGAAGGTCATTGAACACCTCCGCAAGGCGGACCGGACCCTTTTATCATTCGAGATCCTGCCTCCCCTCAAGGGGAAGGACATCCATTCCATCTACCGAGGCATCGATCCGTTGCTGGATTTCAAACCCAGCTTCATCAATGTGACCTACCACCGGGAGGAGGTGTTGTACAAGGAGCGCGGACAAGGGTTGTTACAAAAAGTGCGGGTACGCAAACGGCCCGGCACCGTAGGGATCTGCGCCATGATCAAGGCGAAGTACAACATTGATTCCGTTCCGCATTTGATCTGTGGTGGATTCACGAAGGAGGATACCGAGGATGCGTTGATCGAGTTGAACTTCTTGGGGATCGACAACGTGTTGGCCCTTCGCGGCGATGCCATCAAGAGTGAACCGGCCTTCATTCCGGAGCGCGATGGCCATGTGCATGCGCAGGACCTGATCCGGCAGATCACTGCACTGAACAAGGGCATGTACCTGCACGATGAAGAGCAGGAGGCCGCACCCACCGATCTGTGCGTCGGAGCAGCTTGCTATCCGGAGAAACATGCCGAGGCCTTGAATTTGGATACGGATATCGCCTACCTCAAACAGAAGGTGGATGCCGGTGCAGAGTATCTGGTCACCCAGATGTTCTTCGACAATGCACGGTACTACCGGTTCGTTGATCTCTGCCGTGCGGAAGGGATCACGGTCCCCATCATCCCCGGACTGAAACCATTGACCACCTTGAAACACATCGCCTTCATCCCGAAGACCTTCGGCATCGACCTACCGCAACCCTTGGCTTCGGAATTGGTGAAGTGCAGGACCGATGCTGATGTGAAGCACTTGGGCATCGAGTGGAGCATTTCCCAAACCAAGGATCTGATGGAGCACAAAGCCCCTTGCGTCCATTTCTACACCATGGGCAAGAGCGAGGCGGTCCGCTCCATCGTCAGCCAGACGTTCTAGCTCTCAGTCGTCGGACGGACAAGCATCCGATCCACGTACTTACCGAGCACATCGAATTCGAGGTTCACGCGATCCTCTGCTTCTAGATCACGGAAGGTGGTGTGTTCGTACGTGTACGGAATGATCGCAACGCCAAAGGACCATTCGTCCAACACGGCGATCGTCAGGCTAACACCGTTGATGCAGATGCTCCCTTTGTGTACAAGGAAGTGCTTCTGATCCGGCAATTCGAAAACAAAGGACCAGCTCCCATCCAGATCATTCACAGCGAGACAACGCGTAGTGGTGTCCACATGACCTTGTACCATGTGCCCATCCAATCGATCACCGATCCGCAGGCTGCGCTCCAAATTCACCTGATCACCGATCCGTAACGCGCCGAGGTTGCTGCGTTGCAGGGATTCGTCCACCACGGTAACATCGTACACCTCACCCTCTATCGCCACTACGGTAAGGCAAACCCCATTGTGCGCAACGCTTTGATCGATCCGAAGCTCCGGTGTCATCTTCGCTCGGATGCGCAAGGTCCGGTTGGTCCCGATCTCCGCGATCCCCACCACCTCTCCGACCTCTTCTACGATCCCGGTGAACATCAGGGTACGCGGTTTTGTACCCCGCTACCGAGGATATGAACATAACCGTTCAGTTGCACCATTTCCTTGCCCGCCAAACGAACAAAGGTGACGGTGCAGAGATAGTAGTAGGTCCCGTCGGGCAGAGGTTCCGAGGTCTCCTTGTAGGTCCCTTTCCAATCGATGTCCGGGTCCAGGGTCTCGAACACCACATTCCCCCAGCGGTTGAAAACCAGTAGATCGATCGCTTCAACCCCTCGGTAGGGGAATGGCCCGAACAGATCGTTGTTCCCATCGCCGTTCGGGGTGAAGATGTTCGGCAAGGTGTACAGCGGGCAATTGTCCCCACAGACCACATCATTGAACACACTTTCGTTGCCGATCGTATCGATCGCAGTGTCCATATAGCAACCCGCGACCGAACTGCCATTGGTATGTGTGAACGTGGTATTGTCCGCACCAACAAGTTCCGCGATCAAAGTGAAGGTCCCACCTACACTATCTGCGAAATACACACGATATTGGTAGGTGTCCGTGGCGCAACTTTCGTTGGTATTGTTCCACGTCAGCGTATTCAGAGGCAATTCGCAATCGTTCTGGAAGTCCACGGTGGGCGGACATGGCGGGGTGCGATCCTCCGGTATGCCACACACCTCTTGACTCCAGTTCAGCAGTGGAAAGGCGATGGTCGCATCGCTGTATGCGCCTGTGCTGACCACGTGGTAGCAGTACTCCTGTCCGTTCACCAATGCCGTATCCGTATAACTCTCCGTGGAGCTGTTACCGATCAACACCCAAGCACCATCGAAGCGGAACACCTCGTAGTTGCTGTTGACCCACGGCGTATTCAATGCCCAGGAGATGGTCAGCTGTTCGTCATCCGGTTCCGCGTTGATGAAGACCGACGAAGCCGGGCTGCTTGAACCGATCTCGTCCGTCCCGCCATCGCCTCGCAGCAGAACGCGGTACACATAAGGCTGAGCTTGCGTGTTCAACTGGTCCACCACGAGGAAGGTGTCCGGGTGCGCCAAGAAGGGATGGGTACCACTGCTCCAAATGAGCTCGTTCGCTATGTTGAGGCCCGTCCCGCGATACAGATCGAAGCGATACGGCCCCGGACGTGCGACCGTATCCAGATCGTACGCATTGCTCCATTGCACCGTATCGACACCCGTACTCACATCCGTCACCCCCACGCTCACCTTGGTGATCACTGGTACTTGCCGGTCCAGTATGGCACAGAACTCTTCACTGGCATAGCTCTGCGCACCATCGGCGAACACAGCCACTACCATGTAGCAATACTGGTTGCCGATCACCAGCCCATCGTTGTCCACGTAACTGGTGTTGTTCACGCCGTTCACGGAAGCGATCTGCATATAGCCCGTATAGCTCGGTACACCGGTTTCGCAGTGGTCCGGATCAAAGCCATACAGCCCGCTTCGCCGATAGATCAGGTAGCCGCTCGCATTGGTGCAAATACTCGGTTCCCAATTCAGCTCGATGGAACTTCCGCTCGGAGTGGCACTGGGATCCTGTGGTGCGGGGGCCACCACCCGGATGTTCACGGTACGGTACGCTTGCAAGGAGACCGGTGTGCCATTGTCCACCGCATTGAATACGACCTGGTACGGTTGAAGCCGAACATGCGAGCAGACCGTGCTCCAATTGAAGATCCCGTTCACCGGGTTACCGGGGGTGGGTTGCACGAAACTCGCCGGTGATGTCGCCAATGTGAACGGGAGTCCCAAGGCGGAAAGCGAAACGCTTTGCGCGTTGTTGGGATCGGAGGCTTGCACATTGAATGCGAGCAACGTCCCTACCTCCACGCAGGTATCCACCACCTGACTGATCACCGGAGGTTGGTTGTTACAAGGCATCACGTTGATCTGCATATCCCGCATCACATAGCCCACTTCCACCACATTGCCGTTGGACAGCCGCTCCCACTCCCGTACGATGAATGCGATGTTGTATTCACCCGCAACACCCGGTGCATTCCACGTGATGGTGCCATTCAACGGATCGATGCTGTAATTCGGACTTGGGTACGAGTACCCGAGGATCGGCTCACTATTCAACCCGAGACACACGGTCGGTTCGTAGGACAGGCTATCTCCATCCGGATCCACCGCCACCGGATTGTGTACCCAAAGTTGGTTCAGGCAAGCATCCTGAATGGGCGAGTTGAGGAACCGAACCGAACAGTTCCGACCGGTAACCGGCGAGATCACCAAACGGGTCTGCACGCTGAAGGATTGCGCAATGGAATTGGGCACGTTGATCACGCCACCGTTCCGGTTCTGGTCATCCATGCTCAGGATGTACACGCCGGGTCCACGGTAGGTATGCGTGGTCACGTATCCGCTCCGTCGCAGATCGCGGTCAGGATCATCCTGGATATTCGTACGCGGGATCGTATCCCAGATGGGCGAGTCTCCATAATTGATCGCGAGTTCCGGACGATCCGCCGGTGCGCTCAACTTGGTGTGCGTAATGATGGTGATCAAGTACTCGTTCCCGTTGCCAGTAGGGCACACGATGATCTCCCCCGCACGATTGTGCGTCGCCATCGCAAAGCCGGACCAACAAAGGGCCAACAGGAAGAAGAGTAAGCGGGATGACCTCATGCGCGGAACGTACAAAGTACGGCATTCCATACGGGGCGAACGCACACGGCGCAGAACGAATTGCAGGCCGAACAGCACACTTCAGCCTCGTTTCCCGACTTCCGGAGCACTACCCGTGGACGGCTATCTTTAGCCCCTGCGTCCCTTTAGGACCTCCGTTCCTCAAACCCACCCATGATCACCCTTTCGAAGAGCACCCGAACGGCCGCTTCACGAGACACGCTCATCCTACTGGACAGCCATTCCAAGCTGCGCAACTTGGACTTGGAACGCAACGATCGGCAATACCTCACCGAACAACTGCAAGCCGATCCGCAGTTGGCGGTCTGCGATGTGAGCGGGCGATTGGTAATGGTCCACATGATCAGCAAAGCCGAACCTTCGGTCCAAATGGAAAAGGCGCGCAGGGCAGGCGATGCCATGGCTGCACGACTCAACACGGCACGGCGAACGGAAGCGCAACTCATCAGCCTTCAGGACAGTAGCGCCCACACCTTGGCCTTGGCCGAAGGAGTGGCCTTGGGCAGCTATGCGTTCCGGAAGTACAAGAGCGATGCGAAAGGTGCACCCACCTTGGAAAAGCTGAACATCATCGCGAAGGAAGTGGCCACGGCGGAGGTGGACGAAATGAGCGACATCTGCGAGGCCACCTGGACCGCTCGCGACCTGGTGAACGAGCCCGTGAGCTTCTTGAATGCCGTGCAACTCGGAGCCGAGATCCGCACCCTGGCCAAGACAACAGGTTTCAAGGTGGAAGTCATGGAGCTGGCACGCATCCGAGCACTCGGCCTCAGCGGTCTATTGGCGGTGAACAAAGGAAGCGTGGACCCACCGACCTTCAGTGTGTTGGAGTGGAAACCGAAGAATGCCGTGAACAAGAAGCCCATCCTACTGGTTGGAAAAGGAGTCGTGTACGACACCGGTGGACTCAGTTTGAAACCCACCGCCAATAGCATGGACCAGATGAAGTGTGACATGGCCGGTGCAGCAGCAGTGGCCGGTGCAATTTCGGCCATTGCCAAACAAGAGCTACCGGTCCATGTGGTGGGCCTGATCCCAGCTACGGACAACCGCCCCGGTGGCAACGCCTACGCCCCGGGCGATGTGGTGCGCATGCACAGCGGCCTTACTGTGGAAGTGCTGAATACCGATGCCAAAGGGCGGATGATCCTGGCCGATGCACTCAGCTACGGCGAGCGTTTCAAACCCGAACTGGTCCTTTCCATCGCCACCCTGACCGGCGCGGCCATGCGCGCGATCGGCACGTATGGAACCGTGGTCATGGGTACCGCTCCGGACAGTGACTTCCGGAAATTGGAAGAAGCCGGCAACGCGGTCTTCGAGCGTACAGCCCGCCTTCCGTTCTGGGAGGAGTACGAGGAGGAGATCCAGAGCGATGTGGCCGACATCAAGAACCTCGGCAGTGACCTCGGTGGTGCCCAGACCGC
>Ga0073899_10004112_pt1 | contig 12781 bp, 4 predicted proteins | sample KloWWTmetaKNB5Ph_FD_88975 | JGI IMG/M metagenome (GOLD analysis project Ga0073899, IMG submission 88975) | Active sludge microbial communities from Klosterneuburg, Austria, studying microevolution and ecology of nitrifiers - Klosterneuburg... | ecosystem: Engineered > WWTP > Aerobic digester >... | reverse complement strand
TTTAGCCTTTTCCTATGGAGTATATTAGTCATTATTGTCCATAGTACGGCGTATCTATGGGCTGCTGTAACCCCCCAGTAAATGTTCGCCCATGCATTAATCGTTTTGATGGATCACCGGTGAACTGTAACGAAAGGCTGTCAATCGTAGGTCCGCGCGTGACGTCGTCTGGATAGCCATACGCCTGCGAGCTGTCTACCGAGACGTTAAAGAAGAAGTAGCGAGCACAATCGGTGTTTGCACCAGCCCCATTTTTAGGCGTGTATACCCCAGGTAGCCCAAGGGTGACGTTACCAAAAACGGTTTCCTGCCCCCATGTGGTCATAGCTGGCGAGACACAATAGGTGGTAGGATTTGTCATTGAACGATACTTTAATTGCCAGTTTGCGCCAACCGAGTTGTCGATGCCGTTCATGAGCCATGCATTGGGATAGACATCGGTGTCGGTATCCATTAGGAGTGAGTAGCGTGCGATTTGCGGTTGCGAGAGCAGCGCAGTTTGCTGAACCTCGTTGGCACCAGCGTAGGTGAGCACAGGAGGAGCTGGGCGGACTGCAACCGTAAAAGCGACACTGGTTTGGCTGCTCGCCATAGTGAAAGCATCGGGGTCCTCACTCGCCGTATTGTTCGCGCGATAAGCTGTTGCCACGCTGGCGCCATTGGTGCCGGTGTTGCCACTGGCATGCTCCCCATTAGTATAGTTAGTGGGATAGTTTGATACACCGGTATGTGTACCGCCAGCTGCATAAGTGAACCACAAGCTATCGGTTTTACCCCACGAAGGGGCGAGGGCGGGTGAGTTTGGATTCGCAGTAGTTGATCCGGTGCCACTCGCTACTTCTACACCGCTCAAGTCGCCATGCCATTCACCCGCCAGTATACGATAAACGCGGGCAGCGGCACTTTGAGTGCTGGAGGTGGCGAAATTAACTGTAGCACCATCAGACCCCGTGGCTACTTTTGCCCAAATAGAACCAGACGCGCCGTTGTTTGCGCTGTTAACTGACGCGAGCTCTGTCCAGCCGCCTGCACCGTCTGGATCGGTAACGGACGGGTTTCCATTACTGTCGTAGCTAAAGAACATCAGCAGTAGATCTCCGGCCGTAGTGGTGCCTGGCATTGCTACGTTGTGAGTAGTGCTATCTGAAGCAAAACCCGAGCCAGTACTGGTTGTCGTAGATGATGCTACGGTTGGTGCGGTGGCAACGTTGCACGCCCCTCCAGCTAAGTAGGCCTTACCGTCGTAGTAGGCAGCGCTGGCCCCATAACGCGGATTGGAGTATTTCTGATTGGCTTCATACCATGCGCCAATGCCCGTTGGATTGTTGCCGGTAGCGACAGTAGTATTCGCGCTAATTGGGGCAACCATAGTCGTCGGTTCACAGGAGTCTTCTGATGTCCGGCCTCCAATCAGGTACATGTATCCGTTGGCTGCATACGAATTGGCGAACCCGATTGGCTTAGGAAGGCTTGCAGAATACGTCCAGCTACCAACGAGCCCTGTAGATGGGTTGATCTGTGCGTATTGACTATCAGAATGATAATTGCCTGATCCTGCAAAGCCCCCAAACATATAAAGATTGTTCGCGTAGGCTGTGACTGTAGCACCACTGCGACCGGTATTGACACCCGGACCGCTTGTTGACCACGCACTGGTGATGTTTCCGCCATTGTTTAGTTGTGGACTAACATAGACGTCGCTGCATAGGTTGCTTGTGCACGTCCCGGCCGTGCCTTCACCGGCAACGACATATAAGCGATTGTTCCAGCTGGCTGCACCAAATTTTGTACGGGCGTTCGGTAATCCGTTAGAGGCAGTTCCCCAGGTTGTCACGTTGCCACTACCCGCTGGAGTTGCATAGTATACTTCGGCGCGACGATCGGATGCCGCGTCACCTTGGCCACCAATATAATATAGCGAACCGCCAGCGTTAAGTATCTTGCCCCATGCGCGATCAGCTGGCAGGTTGGCTGTAGTATTTGACCACGTACCGAGATTGCCGTTGACGTCGATAGGTGCATACGAAACGGTGTTGACCGCATTGGTACAGTCTGTGGTGCTGACGCAACCTCCTGCGGTGTAAAGACGACCGTTTAGCACAGTGCTAGTAGCACCAAGACGGTTAGGGTTAGTGGCATAGGTATTTGCGGCGTTGCTATAGCCGGCTGGCGCGCCACTAACGTTGTTATAAATCTGGAACGTCTGGATAATATCCGTGCGGGTAGTACATGCTCCAGGGCTATCACCAATAGTACAGCCGCCTATGACATAGGCGTATGAATTTGAGACGGCCAGAGTCAATCCCCATCGTTGGTTGATCTTAACTTCAGATGTCGTAAAGCCATCGGTTGCGTCGCCCAAGCTTCCATCGCTTACGTTAACTTTAATAAACTCGATGTCGGCGATAACGCCACCGCCGCCTGCTTCGAACCCGCCAGCGACGTAAATGTAGCCGTTGTATCCGAAAGCTGCGGTGCGCCTACGTCCGATTTCCATTTGGTTTGGTGATTCTGTCCAGCCAGATCCACTAGCAGCGACGACGTTATTGTTATTGTCGAACCGAGCATACCGAACTGTTTTCATATCGACAAGCCCAGGCGCCACACCGCCTATGAGGTAAATATAGTTGGCATAAACCGTACCGCTCATAATGCCTATACCCACACCAGTTGCTCCGGGTACAGTCCCAACTTGGAGCTGTCCACTCGTCGAACAGCCATTTACCGCACCATCTGCTGCAATGGTGCACTTAGAAACATTTTGAGTATACGCAGTGCATCCGGCTGAACTCGAACTAGTGCATCCTCCAAATATGAACAGGTTTCCCGGGTTAGTTGCGACAGCGGATGGATTTGCTCTGGCGTACGCGTATAGGTAGGAAACGTTGGTTGCGCCAATCCCCGTCATAGACTGTGATAACCATGCGCCTATCGAGCCGTCGCTATTGAGTTGGGCTCGCAACAGGGTGTTTGTATTAGCGCTCCCTGTGAGTCCTCCTACTAAGTATACGTATCCGCCAAATGTAACGGGGCTCGATGCCGCTACTCCACTGGGGAGGACATTGGCGAGATAACACCATGAGCCACCCACATATGAGCCGTTACAGGTTGCAGGGCGAGTCATAGAGCCATTGGTATCGATGGCGGCGTAGACGACGTCGTTGCTTGTCGAACTACAGGCATTGTTCGTGCATCCGCCGGTAATGTAGAGGTGCCCGTTGTAAATAAAGCTGTTTGTCAGCATATTACCGACATATGTTGTGCCGGGCAGGTTACACTGCGATGGGTTACCCCCCGTACAATCTCCACTGCCGCTAGCAAACGATTCACCCACCGTTGAAGCATCGCCGTCGCGGTTTATTTTACCAACACGAATTAAGTCAAGAGTGGCAGCACCGCAATCGCCAGTAGAGGCGTTTTGAGAGCTGCACCCGCCCACTCGGTATAAATGACCACGCCAGGAGAGTAAGTTGCCGCCAAGTCGTTCGTCAACCGCTGTGCCGACAGTATTCCAGGCGTCAAGGCTCCCGTCGGCATTGATACTTGCCAGTTGAATATTGGAATGTACTCCAGTGCAATATCCACTACCATTGACAGTACTACACCCACTACTGACGTAGATATAGGCCCCCCAGATAGCTGCCATGGTACCTCCGCCGGTGAATCGTCCTTGCGGCAGATTGGTAGTTTGGACCCAATTATTGAGAGTTCCATCTGTGTTAATTTTGTTGTAGCGAACAGTGTTCGAAGGAGCGCCTCCTATGCTATTAGAGCCGCCGAGCACATAAATTCTATCATTATAAATAGCTGCACCATGACCATAAACGTTAGAAGGGAGCGCAGTAGATGCTGACCAGGCACCTAATTTCCCTGTTGGGGTGATATCGGCTATTTCAACAGTAGAGACCGGACCAGATGAGCTGCGGCCGCCGATAAGGTAGAGCCGATTATTGTAGGCGGTTGCGGTAAAATCTGAGCGGACCGATGTGATGTTGGCGTCTTGGTACCAGTAAACCCAGTTGTCTGGATTGGTATCTGTGGGGTGCCATAAGCGAGGCTCACCGTTGGCGCCAATCTTCGCGATGTAGACAGTGTTGGTTCGGGTACCCGAAGCATCGACACCACCAATCGCGTAGAGGTAGCCGCTATACGCGACGAGTGAGAAGTTACTGCGCTCTGAAGGAAGCGAGTAGTCGTTAGAAGAACACCACCCGGCACAAGTACCTGACCCGGGGTTAGCGCTCTGAACTTCACCCGTCGCGGAGTTGAACTCTGCCCAGCTGACATTTTTTGACACTTCAGTGCCTGAGCCGTAGGCAATAAATACCGCGCCGTTTGCGCCGTTTGCGCCACCCTGACCTCCTGCACCACCGCCACCACCTTGACCCGCTCCATTGCGAACAGGGTCAGCAGTATTACCTGGGTTAGCGCCGCTACCAGCGTTATTGGCTACTCCACTCAGACCACCTGCCGTATAGCTAGAGCCGCCGCCGCCACCACCACCAGATGAATTTGTGGTACTAGAGGTGGCGCCACCACCACCACCGCCAAAATACCCACCACCACCACCACCACCAGCGGCACGAGTTGTGTTGACGTTTGCGAGCCCACCGGCGCCGCCACCCGCGAGACCGCCAAAACCGCCACCACCATCGGCGCCTGTTGTCGCGCTCCGGCCATCGGCACCGAGGCCACCCGTTAGTGATGACCCCGCGGCACCAGAGTTATTGCCACCCTGACCACCACCACCACCGACAGATGGTGTACCTGGACCACCTCCGTCACCGTTATTGTTGTAAACGGTGGCGCCGATAATACCGGTAGTACCACCACCAGCACCACCATCAGCACCGTTTCTCGAAATACGAGAGCCACCGCCGCCGCCACCACCAGCGGTTATGACGAGCGGCGTACCTCCACGATAGATACTAGTATAGCCACCACCACCACCACCGCTACCAGTGTTTGACACATTATTACCACCGCTGCCACCACCACCAACATAGACACTGAGCGTCTCCCCTGGAGTTACGGGTACATTGGCTGTCACATACCCACCGCCAGCTCCGTTACCTCCAGTACCGGTAGAACCACCACCACCACCACCACCACCTGCGCCCCAAACTTTTACAGAAATACTCGTAACACCGGTAGGGACGACAAAAGTTTCGGCACCCTGGGTATTAAATGCTTGCCCTAGGAATGATCGGCCGCCAACCGAATATACATATCCACCGGCAGCTGCTACACCATTGGCAGAGGTTGCAACGGGGAGGGATAGTGTATCATCCCATTGGTCGAATCGCGCGCCAGTGGTCGGTGATTTTTGGATAAGTTGCTCATCTACGTTAAAGTCGATGTTCGTTTCGTTATTTCCAGCCATAAACTCACGGGCACTGGTTACATAGATACTAGGGTCAATAGATAACGGGTAGTTCGCTCTAGATAGCCCAGTGGTCGTGACAGTAAGAATGTTGTCAGATAGGCTAAACTTCGCACGGGCGTACTCAGACTCATTTCCTCCGGATTCGAGAACTATGGGGGCGGGTATCTTGAACAGCAAGGTATTTTTATCGACACTTTGTCGAGCTTTTTTTAGTAGCTCCACATCTTCGTTTGACGTGGCGGTAATATCGCCACTAAGAAGCGTGTTTCCGTACACACCAAGTCCACCGTCCTTTTCAATTCTTGGCTCAAGCCCATCATTCAAGACAAGCTCGTACGAGAATTCTCGTGTGTCTTGCTTCGATTCGGTCAGGATAATGTCTTCCTTAATACCGGTTTTCTGTATTGTATATATTGTCCAACCGTCCCCAGTTGATAATGGATAGACAACGCGGTTTTTATCTTGACGACCAACCATGTGGCTGTCTTTAGCCTTCATACCAAAGCTTACGTCGTTGACTGTATCTTTGACGCTAAAGCCTTGGCTAATATTCTCATTAAAAGAAGCCTCAATGTCTTTATTTGCCTCGCCATTAACCTGTTCGGGTTGTTTATAGTTAAACGATAAAGACCCTTTATTATACGTGAGCTGGCCGGCTATGCGGCTATTCGGATTAGTCAGTAGTTTTGCTGATCGCCCTAGGTCATAGGGTTTTTTAGAAAGAAGTGGAGAAATAACTACTGCGGCGCCGGCTAATATTAGCACAGAAATAGCACCCAGTAGGGCGAACCTACGCACGGGGGATACTAGAACAAAGTGACGCACGCGTCCCAAAATGCTTCTCACATGTAGCATAAGCTTAATTATAACTTATTATGGGGTTACTTGTTGCTAAACTTGAAGTTTAAGTTGCCGATATAAGCATTTGCATTTTGGCTTGCAGTCACGTTTATTCTGAAGACAATACTATTGCCTGGAACGAACCCACAAGTTGAAGGATCGGCCGTACCTGTAGCTATGCCTGGTTGCCATGACGATACATCCCCAGATGATACCAGTACAGTTGGTCCGCATGGAACAAGCCCAGACGACGAGTCGTTACGAAATACCTGGTATTGCATAGTAGAGTTGGCACTGTCGGTTCTTCCGATTATCGATGTGGAGCCAGACTCGAAGCTCTTGAAGCTTGCCGGCAGCTGATACGTAACGTATACGCCGTATGTTTGTGCACTTGGCTGCGGAGAAGTCCACCTATAAAAGTTAAATGTCTCATTTGTCCCACAGACGTTTGGCTGTCCCGATGATCCATCATTGATATTGAGAGTGTCTGAGCAAAGGTCTGAAACCATGGTTCCGATACCCGTTCCATGCAGTACTGCATTCGTGAATTCTGGAGAAATCGTGACGATGGTGTCAGGGCTAGAGCCGCAGGCGCCCCATCCATCTGCCTCATAGCATTGCAGCTTGCCGAGTGTAGTGTCATAGTACATCGAACCGAGGAGCGCATCGTTATTGATTGCGATTGGAGCAGAAGCAGCCTTATCCAGTGTTAAGAGAGTAGTCGGGCCACCATTTTCGCCACCGCCTATTTGTACGTTTGACGCGGTATTGGTCGTGAGGGTCATGGTAAAGGCGTCCACGCGGAACGTGCGCGCTTGAGCTGACTCTTCAACAAAGTAGGCATGGGGGTTTGTGGCTGGCGTACTGCTTGTTTGAACGAAACACGTAATCTTTGTCCATGTCGTTGTCGTGAGCGTGCGAGTATTATAGTCGACACAATCAGTATAGTTCCCCGATGAGCCGGTGCTGCCATCTGGTGAATAACGAATTTTGAAATTAGTAAAGGTTCCTGAGGTTACCTTTGCGTAGGCGGTCATGCGGTACAGTGTGGATGGGAGCGGATTGACGGAAAGGCGGTTGCGAATACCGGCATTAGCCGCACCGGTGCTTAGTGTGACCTGTGCGCTATCACTGGCATCTTCTCCATCAGTTGTGCTGCGCGTAACTGAGCCTACTCCAGAGGTTGCATTAACGAATGACCAGTTTGAGGTAAAGTTATCACCGTCATTAGCACTTCCATCGGTTGCATAATTAAAATCAGCAGCAATAGTGACGCTGAGGTTATCTACATAGAATGTACGCGCCGTCCCAGAGCTGGCTTGCCTGATGAGTATAGAATTATTAGACACGATTCCAGAAGTCGGAGCGATAAAGGTGCAGTTTATTTTTGTCCAAATACTGGTAGCGGGCGATTTGGTCGTTGCGCAGGGCGCAGAAGCTGTGGAGCCGTCGACTGAATAGTAAACTTCTAGGTCACTGAAATTTCCAGACAACAGTCGAGTTCCAAAAGAAACGTTGTATGTCATGTTTGGCACCAACGTCGTGCTGAGGCGGTTACGAGCACCACTCCCTGCCGTCGTATTTGTAGCTATCGACACAGAGCCTTTTCCGGTTGCAATGTTGTTTCCAGCAGTCGTGTAGCGAGAAACTGTTGCACCATTAATTGGTAGCCAGGTGTCGGCTGGGAACGTATCTGTTGTGCTGCCAGCCGCTTCAGCACCACTATTGCTAGAATATTCTGCTACATTTCCATTGACCGACAGTAGGCCTGCGGCAGAAGATGTCTGCACGCTCAAGAGCGTTCCATTAACAGGAGAAGTAGAGCTGTCTCGGATGGTCAGTCCATTTGTTGCCGAGGTCTTGCTCACAATCAATTCGGCACCACCTGCGCTTTGCAGCGTATTGTCGTATGCGGCCTGCATAGTCGTAGAGCTTGAAGCGCCCGCGGCGGTCCAGGCAATCCCATTCCATATCATTGTTGCAGTAGTATTCTTGCGCATTGCGACTTGATTTCCTTGGCCGCCACCATTGACGCTAAGGGTGAAGTCACTTGAGGTTGTCGAGGCAGTGACATAAATAACTCGACCGGCGACCGCATTTGTTGGGCCAGGGAGGGTCGCGGTTTTGTCGTCTGTATTAAAGCCAACGAGGATAGCGGAAGTGTTATCAACTGAACTTTGGGCTATAGTACAGCTAGTTGCGACAAGCGACCCTCCTGTAAAGCAATTTGGGTCAGCGGTTGTTGTTGTAAATGTTGGGGTGTTTATAATCACAAGGCCTTGTGCACCCGAGCCATTGCCTGCGCCTCCCGCAAGGATAAGGTTGCTGCCATTTGCGTTTGTCGTGCTTGCATTGCCCCCTTGAATGGCTAGGGCTTGGTTTTGTGCGCTTTGGATTGTTGCTCCTGTAGCGCTAGTGAAAGTAAGGGCGTTGCCGGTAAGAATATTAGACCCACCAATTTGGTAGCCTGTCGTGGAGCTAACCGCACCGTACGCCGTGAGGCCCGTGCCAGTCGTGCTTGCATTGCCTACCGTGACGCGTGAATTTTGGTTGTCAACCGAGAATGCAGAATTCGAGCCATCACTTGTCTTGACGGTAAAAGCAGTTACTGAGTTGCTTGCTGGTTGCACGGTAATATCACCGGTTGAGCCGATAGCAAGGAGCGGATTAGCTGTCGCAGCTGATCGTACTTGGAATATATCAACGCTTTGCGATGTTGCTCCCGAAACAACCACGCCAACACTTGTAGCGTTGGCACTCTGAACTGCAATGTTTGCTGTCTGCAGGGTTGTGGAGTTGCGGATAAAGTCTGAAGCGCTGAGGCCATTTAACATACCTGCGTTCATGGCATATGGAGCAGAGCTGAACCGTTTCATCGGTAGCATCTCGCCGTCTAGTCCGCAGCTGGCGATGGGCGTACAGCTAACATTGGTGTTACCTATGTTGGCGCTCAGCCATAGCGTATCCTTATCCCAGTCCACCTGACTTGCAAATGGATTGACGGAACCCAGTTCCACGGACATGTATCCATTCCGGACAGTAATCCCCCTACCTGCGGCGTTGGTCCAGTCTTCGGTCCACCTAAGAGTACCTGCTGGCGAGCCGGTTGCGTTGTTGGCACTCTGTCCGTCACCATCTTGGTAAATTTTAAATTGCATATTGTAGTAACCATCTGGAACTACCGCACCTTGGTTGTTCAGTAATCGACCTTGAAAGTTGATTGTTGGATTGGTCATGGCTTGTACTGAGGTGAAAGTGGCGTTTGCAAAAATAAAAACAAACACACCCAATATGAGTGCGTATCTGAAAATAATCCCGTATATCCGTTTCCCACGAACAATCATGTTTGTTTTTACTCTTTTTTGTTTTACCTTTTTACCCGATAGAAGGGGAGTTCTCACACTGACTCTTCGTATCTGGTACAAGCATAACCGATTTATGTCAATTATGCAATGATTTTATGCAAGGATTTTGCGTATTGTGGATAACTATGGCGTAAGCAATTGGCCGCGCGCGGCAAGCGCGTGTCTTTCACGTTTTTCACCTAGCCAAAAGCTAATAACTGTCGTGACGGCCGCTGTATAAAGTGGCCAAAGTGCGAGCAGTAGGGGGGTATTTTTTGTAGTTTCTGCGGCTGCCACTGGGTCCGGCTGCCCGTTGACAATAGCGGCTACGGTTAGGAACGCCACTCGCCCCTGGCTGTCGGTTGCCTGGATGGCTACTTGGTAGATACCAGGTTTAGCGTATATATGAGCGGCTCGGAATTCTTGATTGTCGGCACGTGAGTAGAGATTGTTTTTTGTGTCACCCCACAAAACATTAATAGCATATGGCGGCACCCCGCCAAGGATATTGATAGGCATGGACATTTCTTTATCTGGAAAAATACCTCGATAAACAGCGTCGGTCACGATAATCATAGGCGCCACCCCAGAATCAAGTGAACGAATGCCTCCTGCTGTAGGTGCAGAAAAGTCAAAGTAAACAGTCACTTTATTGGAGTCGGGCCCTGCCTGGTTGAGGGTGTCATACACACGGGCAATAAACGAATTGGCGCCGCTAAGCAAGTCGACGGTGATTATGTACTGTCCCTTTTCATCGCAAATGGTGGATCCAGCAAAAATATCATTTCGGAAGATTTCCACTAATGTATTAGGTGGACAGGTGCCGGTAATTTCGATTGGAGACGTAGTAAGCCTTTGACCATCGGTTGGAGTATTAATAGTAGCGCCGGTTGTCGGTGGTTTACCCGGCATAGTGCCGGTTATGCCAATAGAACCCCCTGCGGGTAATGGGCGTGTCCAAGTGAGGTCGGCCGCATTAACGGTATAAAAACTTAGGATTACACCGACAGCAAACAGCAACAAGGCGAGTACGATGTAAGATGTCTGTTCATGTGGCGCATGTTTGCCGGTGTGTGTATGGGGACTAAGTTTAAGCCAGGTAGCCATAAGCACAGTATATCACTCTCGGACACTGTCTCACTAGCGACGTGAGGTGTGGATGCGCTTTGTTATTCTGCGTCGATAGTTTTTGAGGAGTGCTCGAATAACAAAGAACGACAGGACTAAGCCGACAATAATCAAAATAATAAGGCGATAGGGGATAATGTAGAAATCAAGTTGACTGGTGACGGTTTGCTTGTTTGTACCGTATGACGTTGTAATAGTGGCGGTGTATTTACCGAATAGCATAGTGGTGCCGAGTGCGCCCTTATCAAGGGCTGCAGTGTATTTACGAACACTGCCTGGGAGAACATTACGCCGCTCGAGGTTGACATTAACTGCTGCGACGTTGCGGTTAAACATGTCCTTAATTTCTATGCGTGATACTGGCTGTTCATGTACGGATCCGTTGTTTTTTATGCGGACAGCAAAGTCAATCGGCGTACTTTCAAATAGACTAGCGGGTGTGTCCTTACCAGGTTCGGTGACGTAAAATTGCTCGATGTCGATTGCTTCTTTTGCTTCACCGTTGACGCGTATGAAGATAAGCGAGCCAAGGCTGGCAGATAGTGATACGCCGGTGCCTTCCATGCCCGGAGGGCTAGCTGTGAAGCGTATGACACCCCAATAACCGCCTGGCGCAGCGTTGGCGGGGACATTAATGACGACAGGCAGCTTTTGCAGCTCTTTTGATTTCATATTAAGCTGCTCAAGTGGTTGAATCCATGTCTTAATCGAGTATGGGCTGGGTTCGACTTGATCAACATCAATCTTAGGGTTACCATTTTCGCCTTCGGCTGAAAAATCATTAACCGTACCTGTAACAACTAATGGTGAGTTTGATATGTCACGCAAATTAATCTGTGTGTTTAGCGTTTGTCCTGGGTCGGCAGTAAGCGTGATAACAGGGGGCGCGATTTCAAGAGCCTGCCCCGCCGTGTCGTTAACGGCAGAAACCTGTGTTAACGGCGCGATGGATAATGCGACAGTAAGCGCAGTTGCAGTTAAGATGGTGGAAAATTTATTCATGGATTTTTAGAATGTTGCTGTGCAAACGTACGTTAAGGTTGTTGTATAGGTACCGGCCGGCTGAATACCTGATACATCCACCATGTACGTCACCGTGTATACCTGGCCGTTGGTTGGGGCTGGCGAACCGCCGCTACCACTGTTCGCTACTGATTCACCGCTGACGTATTTGTACTGGCCAGTAGTGCTGTAGCCAGTAAGCGGCTGCCCCGTAAGAGTGGTACCATTAGAGGCCGCTGCAATATTTGCGCTACCCGCTACACCGCCGTTTGATACAAGATTCATGCCAAACTCACTCGTGTTGGTTGTTGGTGCTTTTTGTGCTGCAATTGCAGGGATAGTGTTGGTCGGTCCTGACTTAAGGGTGTCGCCATTGACGGTTATGTTGTAGCCGCCTCCAGCGTTGGTACTTGCAGCCATCTGTGAAGTTGCATAAGATGTTGCTGATGGTGAGAAGAGCGTAGAAAATGTAATGGTGCCTGCTGTTACACTTGAGCAGTCGGCGTTGACGGTGGTGCCTGTGCAAAATATAAGTGACTCAGGCATAAAACCTTGTAGTGGAATGGCATTTGCAGTGCTTGCGGCCACAGAGCCAGTATCAACGGCGATGCCAGTTGCATCTTCTGCCACATAGGTGGACATGCGGACAAAGAAAGTACCGAGAGTGCTTGGGTTTTGGATGTTATTGATAGTGATGACAGCGGCAGTATTGGCAGTTACGTTTGCTGCTGTGCGCTCCAATATGACCACGTTTGCCGTAGCGCTGTATATATCGAAGCCAGTTATGCCGGTTTCTGAACCAACGGCGGCGCCCGTAGCAGTCATGCCGGTTGGCGCTGTGCAGGCTGTTTGTACAGCAGTTGTGCAATATTCAAACTTAACAGAGCCAACATTGCCAGCAGTTGGAACTGTAAATGTAAAACGATGATTGGGGTTGCTTCCTGGGGTATATGCAGCTGTACCGCTTGGTGTTGAACCGCCGGTTTTGCCGTCTGTACTAGCCAGTAGCGTAAGCGAGCGCGTAGTGATTTGATTTGCACTAGCGGAGTTGCTGTTAAATAAGCTTATAAATGTTGCGCTG
>Ga0073899_10004111_pt1 | contig 12783 bp, 7 predicted proteins | sample KloWWTmetaKNB5Ph_FD_88975 | JGI IMG/M metagenome (GOLD analysis project Ga0073899, IMG submission 88975) | Active sludge microbial communities from Klosterneuburg, Austria, studying microevolution and ecology of nitrifiers - Klosterneuburg... | ecosystem: Engineered > WWTP > Aerobic digester >... | reverse complement strand
GTCGGCACCGCCATCATCAGCGGCTTGAGCCGCGCGTTGAGCACGAACGGCGCGATCGCGTTGACCAGCTGCACCTCGAGCAGCTCGGCGGTCGGCACGTCGGCCAGGGTCATGCGCCACGAGTTGGTGTCGCGCAGATCGACCTGCTGCAGGTCCGCGTCGTAGTGACCGGCCGGGAACAGGTGGCTGCCGCGCTCGAGGTCCTCGGCCAGCACCGGCACCTGCGACAGGATCGCCGCGCGCCACAGCCCGGCCGGCTCGCCGCCGGCGGTGGCCAAGGCCGCGCCCGAGCCCAGCATCGGCGTCGCGGTCGGGTGCACGCCCCACCACCGGGCCAGCATCGCGCGCTCGCGCGGGCCGACCTGATCGGGCCCGACCGCCTCGCCGGTCAGCAGGTGATCGTAGAAGCCGCTGGGCCGCCGCACGGTCTGGCAGGCGTTGTTGATCAGCACGTCGAGCCGGGTCCAGCTGGCGCGGATGTGCGCGCACAGCGCCTCGACCGACGGCGTGTGGCGCAGATCGCAGCCGAACACGTGGGCCCGGCTGGCCAGCTCCTCGCCGTCGGGCTCGGCTGCCAGCCGGCGCGCGGCGTCGACCGGGAAGCGGGTGACGATGATGGTCTCGGCGCCGGCGCGCAGCAGCTTCTTGGCGATCTCGGCGCCGATCTTCACGCGCGCGCCCGTGACAAGGGCGACCCGGCCGCGCAGATCGGTCGACTGGTTGCGCTTCTGCCAGTTCTCCTCGGCGCAGCGCGGGCACATCTGGTCGTAGAACCAGTGCAGGTCGTGGAAGTCGACCTTGCAGACGTAGCAGTTGCGCGCCTCGCGCACCCGCGGCGGCGCCGCCGCGTCGTCGCGGCGAGCCTCGGCCTCGGCCCACGCGCCGCCGTCGGGGGTCGCGTCGAGCGCCGCCGGGTCGTCGATCAGCTCGCCGGGCGGCAGCGCCGGCACCGCGCCCAGGTGGCTGAACACCGGCAGCTTGCGCAGCGCGCGGATGCCGGTGGCGTCGAGGATCGCGTCATCGGCGGCCTTGGCCTCGGCCTCGGCCTTCTTGGTCAGCCCCTTGCGCATCGCCTTGCGCATGTAGCGATCGGGCCGCGACAGCTTGCCGGCGGCCACCATCAGCCGGCGGCGTTGCTCGTCGGACAGCTCGGCGACCCGGCGCGGCTCGTCGGCGAGGCCCTCGAGAAGGGCCACCAGGGCGGCGAGATCGGGAGGCGGTTCGGTCGACACCGGGCCCGCTCTTAGCACCGCCCCGGCCGCTCCGTATATATACGGTGCATGCGAACGCTGCTGTGCCTGGCCGCGGTGGCGGCGTGCTCGACGCCCCCGGCGCGCCCCGCCGCGCCACCGACACCCCCGGCGCCGGCCCCGCGCCCGCACTACCACGCCACGATCCGCTGGACCGATCACGGCGTGCCGCACATCGTCGCCGCCGACGTCGGCGGCCTCGGGTTCGGCCAGGGCTACGCCCAGGCCCAGGCCCACCTGTGCGAGCTGGCCGACGGCTTCGTCCGGGTCCGCGGCGAGCGCGCCCGCTACCTGGGCCGCGGCCCCGACGACGCCCACCTCAAGAGCGATCTGGTCCACCGCCACCTCGGCTACCTGGCCCGGGCCAAGGCCGCGCTGCCGACCGCCTCGGCCGAGACCCGCGCGATGGTGGCCGGCTTCGCCGCCGGTTACTCGTACGCGCTGGCCCGCATGCCGGCCGCGGCGCAACCGGCGGCGTGCCGCGGCGCCGCCTGGCTCCAGCCGATCACCGACGTCGACGTCGCCGCCTACGGCCTGTCGATCCAGGCGATCGCGTCGTCGCGGTTCTTCGCCGACGCCATCGCCGAAGCCCGGCCCGAGCCCAAGGCCGCGCCGGCCGCGCCCACGCCCGCGCCCGCCACCGGCGGCGCCTCGAACGGCTGGGCCATCGGCGGCGATCGCACCGCGACCGGCGGCGGCGTCCTGATCGGCAACCCGCACTTCCCGTGGCAGGGCGACCTGTTGTTCCACGAGGCGCACCTGACGATCCCCGGCGACCTCGACGTCTACGGCGTGTCGCTGCTCGGCACGCCGGCGATCCAGATCGGCACCACCGCGCGCCACGCCTGGACCCACACCTTCTCGGCGTCGACCCACCAGGTGATCTACCGGCTCGACCTCGCGCCCGACTCGGTGATGCGCTACCGCCACGGCGAGGAGACGCTGCCGATCACCGCCACCCACCACGCGATCGGCGTGCGCGGCGACGACGGCGCGGTCCACGACGAGGACGTCGTCGCGTACCGGAGCGCGATCGGCCCGATGATCGCGGTGGCGGCCAGCCCGTGGTCGGCCGCCACCGGCCACGCGTTCACGCTGCGCGACGTCGCCGCCGGATCGGTGCTGGCGCTCGATCAGTACCTGGCGATGGCGCGGGCCGGCTCGCGCGCGGCGTTCGAGGCGGCGCTGGCGATGCATGGCACGCCCTTCGTCAACACGCTCTACGCCGACGTCGAGGGCGACGCGCTGTACGTCGACGGCTCGCGGGTGCCGGACCTGTCCGACGACGCGCTCGGGCGGTGGAAGCTGGTGCGCAAGCTTATGGCGCCGGTCGACGCCGCGTGGCGCGAGCAGCGGTTGGTGATCCTCGACGGCAGCGATCCGATCAACGACCTGGCCGCCGACGATCCCCACGCCCCGGGCGCGGTGCCGTTCGCCAGCGTGCCGCGGATCCTGCGCCGCGACTACGTGATGAACGCCAACGACAGCTACCAGCACACCAACCCGGCCGCGCCCGAGGCGCTCGCGCCGCGCTCGCCGCTGTGGGGCGACGACGGCGATCGCCCGTCGGCGCGCACGCTGGCCAACCTGGCGGCGCTGGCGCCCGGCGGCGGCGCCGCGGGGCCCGACGATCGGTTCACGCTCGACGAGGCGGCCGCGGCGATGCTGTCGAACCAGTCGTTCGTCGCGGCGCGGCTGGGCGACGAGGTGCGCGCGGCGTGCGCCGCCAAGCCGGCCGGCGAGGCCGCCGCGGTGATCGCGCAGCTCAAGCGCGGCTGCGCGGCGCTGGCGGCGTGGGACGGCCGGTTCGCCGTCGACAGCCGCGGCGCGGCGCTGTGGCGCGAGCTGATGCGCGCGCTGGCGGCCGGCGGCCCGGTGCCCTGGGCGCGGCCCTACGATCGCCAGGCGCCGCGGCTCACGCCCGACGGGCTGGCCCGCGACACCGCCGCGGTGCGGGCCGCGATCGCCGCGGCCACCGCCGCGCTCGCCGACGCCAAGCTGGCCCCCGACGTCGCGCTCGGCGACGTGCAGCGCGCCGCCGGCCCCCAGGGCCCGGTCGCGGTCCCCGGCGGCCGCGAGCTCGACGGCGTCGCCAACGTCGTGACGTCGAACCGCTTCGACGCCACCGCGCTGCCCGAGGCGCCGGTCGACGCCCGCTACCCGGTCGATTTCGGCTCGAGCTTCATCCTGGCGGTCGAGCTGACCCCGGCCGGCCGCACGGTGAAGGCGCTTCTCACCTACGGCAACTCGAGCGATCCGGCCTCGCCGTGGTATCGCGATCAACTCGCCGCGTTCGCCCAGGGCGCGCTGCGCCCGGTGCCCCTGACCGACGCCGCGATCGCCGCCGACCCCGCCTACCGTCTCGAGGAGCTCGACGCACCATGACCCTTCGCTCGCGCCTGCGCGGCGCCGCCATCGCCACGTTCCTGGGCGCCGACGACGCGCGCCACGCCCTCGCCGACCTCAAGCGCCGGGTCACCCGCGCCGAGGCTGGCGTCGACTTCTACTTCGACCTCAGCGACCCCGCGAGCTACCTCGCGGCCCAGGCCGCCGAGCGGATGGCCGCGGCCTACCCGCTGCCGGTCCGGGTCCACGTGGTGTCGGGCCCGGCGGCCGACGTCGACCCGGCGCCGGCGCTGCGCGCGCTGCACGCGATCCGCGACGCCCACGACGTGGCGACGCGCTGGGACGTCGAGTTCCCCGGCAAGAAGCCGCTCGAGCCCGGCACGCTCAAGCGCGCCCACCAGGTGCTGATCAAGCCGCGCCCCGATCCCGAGCAGCTCGCCGTCGTGCTGGCGGTCGCCAAGGCGGTGTGGACCAACGATCAGAAGGAGCTGGTCGCGCTGACCGGCCAGCACGGCAACGAAGACCAGATGTCGGTCGCGCCGTACCTCGCGACCGCGTACGACCAGCTCCGCCGAGCCGGCTTCTACCAGGGCGCCGCGTTCGCCTACCGCGGCGAGTGGTACGGCGGCGTCGAGCGCCTGCCCTACCTCGAGGCGCGGCTGGCCGCCGACACCGGCGCCACGCCGAGCCGACCGCTGCTCGAGCGCCGCCCGGCCGGGCCGCCGCGCAAGCTGGCGCTGCCGGCGGGGCGCCCGACGCTGGAGCTGTGGTTCTCGTTCCGCTCGCCGTACTCGTACCTCGCGATCGCGCAGGTCGGCGCGATCGTGCGCGACCTCGACCTCGACCTGCGCCTGCGGCCGGTGCTGCCGCTGGTCGAGCGCGGCGCGCAGATGCCGCGCCTGAAGACGATGTACATCGCCAAGGACGCGCACCGCGAGGCGCAGCGCCTGGGCATCCCGTTCGGCCACATCGCCGATCCGCTCGGCGCCGGCGCCCGCAACGCGGTCGCGATCATGCGCGCCGCCAACGCCGCGGGCCTCGGGCTGGCGTTCGCCGAGTCGGCGATGCGCGGCGTGTGGGCCGAGGCCCTCGACCTGGCCAGCTACGTCGATCTGCGCACGATCGTCGAGCGCGCCGGGCTGGGCTGGGACGCGGCGCGGGCCGCGCTGGCCGACGAGGCGTGGAAGACCGACGCCGCCGACGCGGCGGCCGACCTCAACGCCGCCGGGCTGTGGGGCGTGCCGAGCTTCCGCCTCGGCGACTACACCACCTGGGGCCAGGATCGCCTGCCGTACCTCGTCGACCGCGTCCTCGAGCACCGCCGCGCGGTGTGAGCCGGATTCCAGGGGACTCGTCGCCGAGCCTCGCACCGCCTCACGCCAGCGGGCCCGGGCGCTCCCACAGGCTGGGCGCCGGGCCGCCGCGCTTCCAGCCGCCCTGCATGAGCCAGGTCTGGGGCGCTGCGGTCGGCATCGGCTCGAAGTCCTTCGGCCACGCGAACGGCACGCCATCTCGCTCGGCCCAGCCGCCGAACGCGACGCCGCTGGCGTAGCGATCGAGCGGCGCCCGACGCTGCCCGAGGCCGGCGTGGTCCTCGCGGTGGCGGCGCCAGTTGTTGAGCACGTAGGCCAGCGCGTGGCGCGCCTGCCGCGGGCGAGTGATCGTCGTCGCGTGGTAGCGGTCGGTGAAGACGCGGCCGCGGCGCGGCACACCGGCGGCGATGGTGACCGCGCGGTTCAGCCGCTTCGCGGCTGAGACGCACAGCGCGCGGACGCCGTTGGCCAGCGCGCGGCGGTCCGCCGCCTCGCAGAGCAGGTGGATGTGGTGGCGCTGGATCGACAGGTGGACGACGCGGAAGTCGGCGCGCCCGACCAGCGCGATCATCGCCGCGCGCACGGCCGCGTACGCCTGAGGTCGGCGCAGCCGCCCGATCTGTTGCGTGACGCGCAGGACGACGTGCACCGGCAGGCGGCGATCGTGGAACGGCCGCGTCCGGTGCTTGCCGCGGATCCGGCCCCGCAGCGTCCGCTTGCGCCCGGCGCCGGCGCGCCTGCCCCCATGGCCGGTCGCGTTGCCCGCGCGCTGCGGCGCTCCCTCGGTCCCCGGCAACCCCAGCTGCTTCGCCCGCTTCGCCGTCATCTTGATTGGGCCAATATAACACCGACGGCGGCGTCGTCAAGGGCCGAGGAAGATTCAGTGGCTCGGACAGTGAGCACGACGCGGGTCCGCGATCGAGGCCCGGGAGGCGGCCACCTCCCGGAGCGCGGTGGCGTTGACGGCGGTGGTGGACACCCGCGCCTGGCAGCTCGCCGGCAGGGCCCGCATCGCGAACGTCGCGCGGTTGCCCACACCGCCTTGAAGAACGGCGCGGCGGGGGCCGCGATCCGCCCGCGGTCCCCGGGGCCTCAGCGACCGCTTGGACTCGCCGTGCTGCGCCCCCTGCGACCGGTGCGACGCGGGTGCGGCGCTGGCGGCCGATCGCGATCTGCTGTAGGCACGAGCGATGCGCCGCTGGCTGTGCCTCGCCGTCCTCACCGCCGCCTGCACCCACCACGCCGCGGTGGCGCGCGACCTCGCCAGCACCAGCGAGCGCTCGGGCTGGCTCGCCACCGGCCGCCACGCCGAGGCGGTGCGGCTGTGCCGCGACTTCGCGCTGGCCTACCCGGCCGCGGCCCGCTGCGAGACGTTCGGCGCGTCGGCCACCGGCCGCGAGCTGGTGGCGCTGGTGCTGTCGCGCCACGGCTTCGACCCCGCCGCCGACGCCCGCGCCGGGCGGCCGGTGCTGCTGGTCCTCGCCGGCATCCACGCCGGCGAGATCGAAGGCAAGGACGCCGGCTTCTGGCTGGCCCGCGACCTGGTCACCGGCGCCGCGCTGCCGCCGCTGCTCGACGCCGCGACCGTCGTGTTCGTGCCGATCTTCAACGTCGACGGCCACGAGCGGTTCGGCGCGAACAACCGCCCCAACCAGCGCGGCCCCGAGGAGATGGGCTTCCGCACCAACGCCGCCGGGCTCAACCTCAACCGCGACTTCGTCAAGGTCGACACCCCGGAGATGGCGGCGCTGCTCGGCCTGTGGCGCCGCTGGGACCCGACGGTGTTCGTCGACCTGCACACCACCGACGGCGCCAAGTTCGAGCACGACGTCGCGGTGATGGTCGCGCCCAAGGCCAGCCGCGGCGACGACCTCGAGGCCGCCGGCCGCGCGCTGCAGGACGCCGTGATCGAGCGCGTGACCGCCGCCGGCCACCTGCCGCTGGCGTTCTACCCGTCGTTCGACGTGGACGACGATCCGGCGTCGGGGTTCACCGACGGCGACGCGCCGCCGCGCTTCTCGCAGGCCTACGCGACGACCCGCAACCGGCTGGGCATCCTGGTCGAGACCCACTCGTGGCGGACCTACCCCGAGCGGGTCGCCGCGACCCGCCACGTCCTCGAGGCGGTGTTCGCCGAGGCCATCACCCGCGGCCGGCGCTGGCGCGACGTCGAGGCGGCGGCCGACGCCGCGGATCACGGCGTGGCGGGCGACGACCTCGTGCTGATGTCGCGCGGCGATCCGGCAGCGCCGCGCACGATCGACTTCCGCGGCTACCGCTACCAGCGCGTGCCGTCGGAGGTGTCGGGCGGCACCTGGACCCAGTACGACGAGACCCAGCCGGAGGTGTGGCGCGTGCCGCTGCGCGACCACCCGGTGCCGGCGCTGACCTTGCGCGCGCCGGGCGCCGGCTACGTGGTCGACGGCGGCTACGCGGCGGCGATCGCGCCGCGCCTCGACGCCCACGGCCTGCGCTACCAGCGGGTCGCCGACGACGCCGACCTCGACGCCGAGGTGTGGCGGATCGATCGCCCGACGTTCGGCAAGACCTTCGAGGGCCGCACCGCCGCGACGATCACCGGCGCCTGGGCCCGCGAGCGGCGGCGCGCGGTGCGCGGCGCGATCTTCGTGCCGGTGGCCCAGCCCGGGGCCCGGCTCGTGCTCCACCTGTTCGAGCCGAAGGCGCCCGACGCGCTGGTGGCGTGGGGCCTGTTCAACGCCGCGCTCGAGCAGAAGGAGTACATGGAGCCGTACGTCGCCGAGGAGCTCGCGCGCGGCCTGCTGCAGGATGCGGCGATCGCCGCCGCCTTCGCCGAGGCGCTGAAGGATCCGGCGTTCGCCGCCGATCCGGCCCGGCGGCTCGACTGGTTCTACCGCCGCAGCGCGGCGTGGGACGAGCGCATGGGCCTGGTGCCGGTGTTCCGCGTCGACGTCGCGCCGCCGCTGGCGAAGTAGCCGGTCACGGCCGCGCCGCGAACCGGCGATGGCGGCGCCGCCACAGCGTCAGCGCCAGCGCGATCAGCGCGAGCCCGGCGACGCCACCGCCGATCAGCGCCGGCCACGGCGCGCGGTGGCGCGGCAGGTAGCGCCGGGCCCGCGCGAAGTCGGGGGCCGGGCAGTCGATGCCGAAGTCGAACGACACCGCGGCGGGGCCGGTGCGGACGTAGCGCCGCCACAGCCGCTGCTCGCGCTCGGGGTCGGTGGTGTGCACGTACTTCGCCGCCTGGCACAGCGCCATCGCGTAGGCCTGCGAGCGGCGCGGCAGCCGATCGGCGGCCGCCTCGGCGAGGTCGGCGGCCAGGTGGCGGTAGTGGTAGCGGCGCGGGCTGGCCGGCGCGCTGGCGACGAAGCGCCCGGCCTCGGCCGCGCTGTCGGGCCCGAGGCGCTCGACCCGGATCACCTCGTGGCCGTTGTCGACGTCGGGATCGGGGTCGGTGTCGTCGACCCAGTCCCAGCGCGCGTCGGGATCGTACTGCGCGCCGTACAGCTCCCAGTCGGGCGCGGCCGCGGTGCCGAGGATCTCCAGGCCGTCCTGCCGCGCGAACAATGACGCGGTGTACAGGAGCTCGGCCTGCGCGATCGGATCGTCGGTGCGCGCCAGCGCCGACCGCGCCGCGGCGTAGGCCATCGCTGGGGCCCGCGCGCTGGCCGGCAGGTACGCCATGGCCTCGGCGTAGCGGCCGGCGCGCATCATCCGCCGGCCGAGGATCGCCGCCAGCACGTCGGGGTCCATCGCGAACGTGTCGTGCTCGGCCGGCGCCTCGACGTCGAGGCCGCGCACGAACTGGCGCAGCTCGTCGATCGTCAGCACCCGCTCGGCGACGTACGCGACGTCGCTGGCGTAGGTGCCGTGCGAGCCCCACAGGTGCGCCATCGCGTCGGGCCAGCGGCCGTCGGCCAGCGCCACCAGCGCGCGCTCGCCGCGCACCCGATCGACGCGCTGCGGGTCCCAGCACGCGTCGTAGCCGCCGTCCTGATCGCACGCGCCCTCGCGATCGGCGTAGCCCTGCTCGGCCGCCGCCAGCGCGCGATCGGCCGCCGCGTGATCGCCCGCGCGCAGCGCCAGCTTGCCGCGCACCCAGCTGGCCAGCGGGCTGGCGCCGGCGCGGGCGACCAGCGCGGCCGCGCGGTCCCACGCGCCCTCCTGGTACGCGATCGCCGCCAGCCGCTCGGGCGCGGCGATCCGCGGCGCGGCCAGGAGCGCCTGCCACACCCGCGCCGCGTCGGCGTCGGTCAGCTCGGCGCGCCGGGTCGCCAGGTAGGTCGCGACCAGCGCCTGGCCGATCGGGTCGGCGATCAGCGCGGCCTCGGCGCCGTCGGCGATCGCCGCGCGCGCGACGATCAACAGCGACGGCGCGCCGTCGGGGTGGCCCAGCGCGGCCTGCTCGGCGTAGAGCTTCACCGCGGTCACGCGGTCACCGTGGGCGAGGTGCAGCCGCGCCTCCTGGCCCAGGCTCGACGCGGCCAGGCCGGCGTCGTCGGCGAAGCCGGCGTCGACCAGCGCGCGCACCTGCCGGTACGAGGCGGCGGCCTCGGGCCAGCCGTGGGTGCGGCCGAGCATGTACGCCGCCCAGGTCGACCGGTGCTGCCGCTCGGCGGCCGGCAGCGCCAGCACCCCGGCGTAGTCGCCGGCCTGGTAGCGGCGGCGCTCCTCGCTGCCGGCGTCGTCGACCTCGACCGGCGCGTCGCCCACCACCTGGTACGGCCGCGGCGGCGTCACCAGCTCGCCGGCCTCGACCAGGAACCTGCCCTCGGGCAGCTCGGCCAGCGCCCGGCCGCGATCGCCGAGCAGCGAGCTCGGGAAGTCGGGGCCGCACGCGGTCGCCGGGCGCTCGGGGGCGAGCGCGGCGGCCAGCGCGATCGCCAGCCCGATCCCCGCCCCGCGCCATCGTCCACGTCGCGTCGCTGGAGCGCACCCCGGTTGCACGATCGCGCCAACGCGCGACCGGCGGCCGCTATTTCACGCCACCGTCACGCCGCGAACGTGGCCTGGTGCCAGGCGCACAGCGGCGCCAGCCCGTCGAACACCACGTCGGCGCCGGCGGCCTCGAGCGTGGCCCGATCGTCGGCGCCGGTGGTGACCGCCACGACCCGGGCGCCGCACGCGCGCGCCGCGGCGACGTCGTGGACGGTGTCGCCGACCACCACCGCGGTGTCGCCGGCGCCGATGCCGCTCTTGGCGATCGCGACCGCCACCAGCTCGGCGCGATCGGTCGAGTCGCAGCCGTAGCCGCCGAAGCCGAAGTGGTGGGCCAGGCCGGCGGTCTCGAGCTTGGCCCGGGCGCCGGCGGCGACGTTGCCGGTGGCCACGCCGAGCCGCACCTCGGGCCGCGCGCCCAGCCACGCCAGCACCCGATCGGCGTCGGGCAGCACCCGCAGGCTGCCCGGCAGGTCGCGGCCCAGGTGGGCCAGGTAGTCGTCGAGGATCGCGTCGATCTCGCCGGGCCGGGGCTCGCGATCGAGCGCACGGACGATCAGCTGACGGACGATCCAGCCGTCGGTGCGGCCGCCGAACGCCAGGCCGCGCGCGGCGTCCTCGACGCCGTAGCGCTCGCGCATCACCGCGGCCAAGGCGCGGGCCCCGGCGCCGCCGGCGCGCACCAGCGTGCCATCGATATCGAACAGGTACGCGATCACGGGGGCGGCGCGCTGTGGGTCCAGCGGTTGACCGCGGCCAGGAGGCCGTCGAACGCGTCGCGCATCGCCCACGCCTTCGCGGCCGGCGCGGTCAGCGTGCTGACCCGCAAGAGGCCGGCGCCGAACGCGTCGCGGATGCCCTTGCACGTCGAGCCCTGCTCGAACTTGATCGCGGTGGCCTCGTAGATCTTGAAGCAGCCCTCGTGGTCGCCGCGGTTGTAGAGCGGCGCGCCGACCGAGATCGCCGAGTCGATCGCCGCCACCACGTCGGCCACCGCGGTGGCCTCGCAGCCAGCGAACAGGGTCGGCGGATGATCGGGGACCTTGCGCACGATCGTCACGCCGTCGACGACGATCTCCTGGGCCCGCGGCCGCGTCAGCTCGGCGAACTCGGCGACGTCGAGGTCGCGCGGCGGCTGGCGGAACAGCGCCTGGACGTAGTTCGACGGCATCCCGAAGTTGAGGTTCTGGCCCTCGGTGAACACCGCGGTCGACACCCCGATCACCTGGCCGAACGAGTTGAACAGGGGGCCGCCGCTCGAGCCCTGCGAGATCGGCGCCGAGATCTGCAACAGCTTGAACCCCGGCGCCACCTGGCGCACCGACGAGATCAGGCCGTCGGACACCGTGTAGTCGAGGACGCCCAGCGGGTTGCCGATCGCCAGCACCGGATCGCCGGCCGCGACCTGATCGCTGTCGCCCAGCGCCAGCGTCGGCAGCGGCCTGCCGGCCGCGACCCCGAGCAGCGCCAGATCGTGATCGACGTCGACCCCGACGATGCGCTCGACGATCAACGCGGTGCCGTCGAGCAACCGCACGGTGATCGGCGCGCTGGCCGCCACGACGTGCAGGTTGGTCGCGATCACGCCGGCGCGGTCGATCACGAAGCCGGTGCCGACCTTGTCAGTGCCGGCCTCGATGCGGACGATCGCCGGCTTGGAGTTCTCGACGATCTGCTTGGGGGTGAGCGGCGCGGGGGCGGCCGGCGCCGGCGTCCCCTTGCCACCGCAGCCGACGGTGGTCACGACGCAGGCTGCCAGGACCAGACGGGCGCTCACCTGACTATCCTAGCACCGTCGCGGCGGCCAGCACCCGACGGCCCGAGCGGCGCCCAGATCACGCCAGGGCCGCGCCGACCACCCGGGCCAGGCCCAGCCAGCTCGGCGCCAGCTCGTGGCGGATCATCTGCCGCGCCACCGGCACCGCGCGCGGGTTGCCGGTGAACCACAGCGGCCGCGGCCGCACCACCAGCGGCCCGCGCAGGATCGCCTTGTCGATGTTCTCGATCATGTAGGTGTTGTGCACCCAGCCCAGCCCGCTCTGGATGTCGCGCAGCGTCGCCGACGGGTGGCCGCCCCACGGCAGCGAGCCGACGCCGTAGCCCAGCGCCGGCCAGTGGTTGACCGCGACCGTGCCGTAGCGCAGGTCGGTGATCGCCCGCTCGATCGCCGGCGCCACGCCGGGGTCGCGCTCGAGGCCGGGCGCGACGAACAGCGCCGCGTTGAGCGTGCCCCACAGCCGGTCGTTGCAGAACCCGGTGGCGGCGGCCAGGAACTCGATCGGATCGCCGACCGGCAGCACCACGTCGGACACCATCGCGCAGAACGGCTCGACGGTGAACACCGGCTCGGCCGCGGCCGGATCGAGGCCACGGACGATCGTCCACGGCAGCTCGCCGGCGCCCGCGCCGCCCGGGATCACCAGGTCGCGGCCGGCGGTCAGCCGGGCGTAGCGCTCGAACGCGCCCGGGTAGTACGCGGCGCGCGGCGGGGTCGCCGCCAGCTCGCGCGCGACCAGCCCCCAGAACGCGTCGTGCTGGGCCCAGCCGTGGCCGGTGATCACCACCTTGGCGGCGTTGCAGTTGAACGACGCGTTGTTGGTGATCATCGTCGCCAGGTTGGCGGCCATGAAGGCGAGCTCGCCGTCGGCGTAGTCGGCCGGCACGATCGCCACCGGGCTGACGTTGCCCAGCTCGCTCGAGATCGGCTTGGTCAGCAGCGGCTCGCCGCTGGCCTGGCGCTGCGCGCGCGCCGGCCCCGGCGGCCCCCAGACGATCCGATCGTGGGTCTGATCGGAGCCGGTGATGTGGACGTCGTCGACGGATGGGTGCTCGACCAGGTACTGCCCGACGTCGGCGCCGCCGTAGACGATCCGCAGGTAGCCGGCGTCGACCAGCGGCGCTAGCGCCCGCTCGAGGATCGGCCCGGCCCACTCGTTGACCGGGTTCATCTTGAGCAG
>Ga0073899_10004110_pt1 | contig 12789 bp, 15 predicted proteins | sample KloWWTmetaKNB5Ph_FD_88975 | JGI IMG/M metagenome (GOLD analysis project Ga0073899, IMG submission 88975) | Active sludge microbial communities from Klosterneuburg, Austria, studying microevolution and ecology of nitrifiers - Klosterneuburg... | ecosystem: Engineered > WWTP > Aerobic digester >... | reverse complement strand
TGCCGCTTCGAGTCCTTCCAGCGAGTAGTCGCTGATTTCGTACCAGATCGACAGGCTGTAGGGCGCAATGCCGTCGTCGATCTCCATGCCCTCCAGTCCGGCCAGCAGCTTGCGCGCTTCCTCGACATGTTCCGGATGTCTATGATCGAAACGAAGTTCGCGGTGCTTGCGCGTGCCGGGCTGCGGCACGAAGGCGGCCGGACGCTGGCGAGGCTTGCCGTCGCGCTTTTCATCGCGCAGCTCGCGAGCCTTTTCCGGGGTCATCCTGGTCATTGCCGGGGTCCCATCCCGCCCTTAACGCTTGATGATCTGCCAGGCTTTGAGCAGATTGACCGCCTGGCCGAGCTGGTAGTCGTTTTTCGAAGCAAACTCGAGCGGCGCGCGCGGTGAACCGTCTGCGTCCTCGCCCTTGTCCTTCTTGTCAGCCGGTTTGGCCTGCGGCTTGGGTGGCTCGGCCTTTTCCTTTTCGCCTCCGAGATGGCGTTCCAGGTCGGCCTCGCGCACGCGCTCGCGCGAGCTGCCGTTGGCGGATTCCTCGACGACGATGTCGGGCGTGATGCCCTTCGCCTGGATCGAGCGGCCCGAAGGCGTGAAATAGCGCGCGGTGGTGAGCTTGATTGCGGCGTTGTTGGACAGCGGCAGCACGGTCTGCACCGATCCCTTGCCGAAGGTCTGGGTGCCCATGATCACGGCGCGTTTGTGGTCCTGCAGGGCGCCGGCGACGATCTCCGAGGCGGAAGCGGAGCCGGCGTTGACCAGCACCACCATCGGCGTGGTCTTGGCCCAGGGCGGCAGGTTCTTCATGAAGTCGTCCCTGTTGCCGCGCTGGTAGTCCTCGGGGCTTGCCAGGTAGCGGCGCTTGGCGTCCTCGGTGCGGCCGTCGGTCGAGGTAACCAGCGTCTTCGGTGGCAGGAAGGCGGCGGAAACGCCGACCGCGCCGTTGAGCAGGCCGCCGGGATCGTTGCGCAGGTCGAGCACCAGGCCCTTGATGCCCTCGCCCTTGGCGTCCCTGTCTTCCTTGGCCAGCTTTTCGAGGTGCTTCACCACGTCCGGCGCGGTCTCCTCCTGGAACTGGCTGACCCGCATATAGCCCAGGCCGCCCTCAAGCAGTTTCGACTTGACGCTTTGCACCTTGATCTTTTCGCGCGTCAGCGTGACTTCGAAGGGTTTGGCCTCGCCCTTGCGCAAGACCGTGAGCTTGATCTGGGTCTTGGGTTTGCCGCGCATCTTCTTCACCGCATCGCTGAGCGTGAGTCCTTTGACCAGCGTGTCGTCGAGCTTGATGATCAGATCACCAGATTTCAGGCCGGCTCTTTGCGCCGGGGTATCGTCGATCGGCGCCACCACCTTGACGAAACCGTCCTCCATGCCGACTTCGATGCCGAGGCCGCCGAATTCGCCCTGGGTACTGACCTGCAGATCCTTGAAGGAATCCGCATCGAGATAGGCCGAGTGCGGATCGAGATTCGCCAGCATGCCGCTGATGGCATGGGTGATCAGCTTCTTGTCTTCCACCGGTTCGACGTAGCCTTGCTTGATCGCGCTGTAGACATCGGCGAAGCTGCGCAACTCCTCGATCGGCAGGGTCGAGGTGACCGGGTCCTTGCCGGCGACGGCGGAATAATTGAGGCTGATGAGAATGCCGGCAATCAGACCGGAAACTACCAGACCGACTTGTTTAATCTTGCTGTTCATAGGAACTCCGAACGAAAACGGCGGACAAACCGCCGTTGGCACCAGTGTAGCGCCTTTGGACTAATTTCCGGCCCACTTCAAGGGGTCGAAGGGCAGGCCCCGATGCCTCAGTTCAAAGTATAAACCCGACTCGGAGTTGCCGCCGCTGTTTCCCACGGTGGCGACGGATTCGCCATCCTTGATGCTGGCGCCCACGCTTGCCAGCAGGGATTCGTTGTTGCCATAGATGGAGAGGAAATCGTCGCCATGGTCGATTACCAGCAGATTGCCGAAACCGCGCAGCCAGTCCGAGAAGACCACGGCCCCTGGCGCCACGGCCCTGACTTCAAGGCCTTCCGCGGCTCGGATGAAAATGCCCTTCCACGTTGCGCCTCCTTCCGGCCGCGGCTGCCCGAAACGACCGGCAATCGTTCCCTTGACTGGCAGGCGGAGTTGACCGCGCCGGGCGGCGAAGGTTCCGCGGCCGTAGCCGGGGTCATGATTTTTCACGGTCGGGCTTCTGCCGACCGCCGCATCGCTGCCGCCTGACGGTCCGCGGCGTGTCGCCGGCGCCGACTTTTTTGCCGTCGCGATGCGTGCGAGGCCATCGATCAGTTTGCCCAGGCGCTGTTCGTCGCGCTTCAGGGTATCGATCTCGCGCCGCTGCACCCTCAGGCGGTCGGCGATGGCGGCCAGCGTCTTCAGGCGCTGCCTCTTGCTCTCCAGAAGTTGCGCGCGGCTTTCCTGCTGCCGGCGCTCGACCTCCGCCAACCGCGCCTGGCGCTCGCGCACGGCTTCCGCCAGGTGCTTTTTTTCTGCGGCACCGGCGCGCAGGCGCTGGATCAGATCGACCTTGGCGCGCGACAACAGGGTCAGGAAGTGGCGGTCGCGTGCCGCCTGGTCGGGATCTTCGCCCGAGAGCAGGAGCTTCAGCGCATCCGAATCGCCGCCCACGAACTGGCGGTTGAGAAGTCGTCCCAGCTGGTCTTGCTGCCCACCCACCTGGCGTTCCAGGCGACGGGTCTGCTTGTCGAGATCCGCCAGTTCGGCTTTCAGTCCGGATCCCTTGGCGCCGAGCTCATGCAGGCGCCGATTGACGTCGGAAATGGCCGACTCGGTCTCGCGCAACTGATCGGCGGCATAGGTCCTGGATTCCTCGGCCTTCGCCATGTCGCGACGCAGGGAATCGATGCGGCCCTTCAGTTCCTGCAATTCCGCCGTTTTCGCATCGACGCCGGCGGCGAAGGCTGCGGACGCCGACAGCAAGGGAAGCAGGCAGCCCGCGACGCAAACGATGCCTCGACGAATCACGCCTCGGCCTTGCACCGATTCGCCAACGCCCGCTTTGCCGCCTTGATGAAACCCTGGCGATCGTGGCAGAGCAGGGCAATCTTGGACATGAACGGGCCTCGACGCACTCGGAGTAGCAGTATTCTATAATATTCGCATTTGGTGCCCGGTTCGGCCGGGCGCTCTTCAACCGGGGAACAGCCGCTCATGCCAAGCGTAATCGACGATTTGGTCGGCAAGCAGGAACACATCGAGACCGCGGCGCGCGCGCTGAAGGCGATCTCGCATCCGCTGCGCCTGAAAATCCTCTGCGTGGTCGGCGACCAGGAAACCTGCGTGCAGGACATCGTCGAGGCGGTCGGCACCTCGCAGAGCAACATCTCGCAGCACCTCGCCATTTTGCGCGACAAGGGCGTCCTGCAAACCCGCAAGGACGCCAACCGGGTGTTCTATCGCATCGCCGACCAGCGCACGCTGCAGCTCATCGCCCTGATGCGCGAAGTGTTCTGCGGCGTGCCGGCTCACAGGGAATAAACGACAATGGAATTTCTGCAAGAGAACATCATGTGGGTCGCCATCGCCTGCGTCAGCGGCGGCATGCTGCTGTGGCCGCTGATCGCCGGCGGCAACGTGGCGAATCTGACGCCGGCCGAGGCAACGCTGCTGATGAACCGCGAGGACGCGCTGGTGCTCAATGTGCGGGAGACCGGCGAGTGGGGCGCCGGCCATATCACCGGCGCGCGCCACATCACGCTGGGCCAGCTCGACAAGCGCCTGTCCGAACTCGAAAAGTTCAAGGAAAAGCCGATCATCGTCGTCTGCGCCACCGGCAACCGCTCCTCGTCGGCCTGCGGGCAACTGAAGAAACATGGATTCGGCAAGGTCTACAGCCTCGGTGGGGGCATCTCGGCCTGGCGCGATGCCAGCCTGCCCCTCACCACCAAATCCTGAACCCGGAGAATTGCATGGCCAAAGTCCTGATGTACTCCACCGCCGTCTGCCCCTATTGCGTGCGCGCCGAGCAGCTGCTGACGCGCAAGGGTGTCAAGGATATCGAAAAGGTACGCGTCGACCTCGAGCCGGAGCGTCGCGCCGAAATGATGCAAAAAACCGGCCAGCGCACCGTGCCGCAGATCTACATCGGCGAAACCCATGTCGGCGGTTGCGACGACCTCTACGAACTCGACCGCCAGGGCAAGCTCGATCCGTTGCTGGCGGCGTAGAATTACCATCCTTTCCCCTCACCCATAAAATTCATCATGAGCGACGAGCAGCCGGTATTCAGCATCGAAAAGATATACGTCAAGGATCTCTCCATCGAAGTGCCCAATGCGCCGCAGATCTTCCTCGAGCGCGAAACGCCGAGCATCGAGGTGCAGATCCAGAGCGGGGCGAACGCCATCGGCGAGGGCATGTTCGAAGTCGCGCTGACGGTGACGGTGAACGCCAAGCACGAGGAAAAGGCCTTCTTCCTGGTCGAGGTGGTCAAGGCCGGCATCTTCCAGATCCGCAATGTGCCCGAACAGGACCTGCAACCGATTCTTGCCGTGGCCTGCCCCAACATACTTTTTCCGTATGCCCGCGAAACGATTTCCGACGCCATCAGTCGCGCCGGCTTCCCGCCCGTGATCCTCGCCCCGGTCAACTTCGAATCTCTCTACCAGCAGCGCCTAACTGAACAGCAGCAGGCCGAAAGCAAGATTCAGCTGCAATAGTCGGCGATGGCGCTACGGCGAATATTCGCTCTACTGACCCTGGCGTTGGCGGTTCCGGCGCAGGCGCTGGATTACCGCTCGCTGGCCGAAGCTGCGCCGGCCTATGACGCGCCATCGGCCAAGTCCAAGCCCCTGTTCGTGGTGCTCGCCGGCACACCGGTGGAGCAGGTGGTCGCCCTCGACGGCTGGTCCAAGGTGCGCGACAACCGCGGCGACCTGGTCTGGATCGAAAAGAAGTATCTGGCGGAAAAACGCAATGTCATCGTCCGCGCCGAGCGCGCCCAGGTGCGCTCCGCCGCCGAAGACAAGGCGGCGCTGGTGTTCGAAGCCGAGCGCGACGTCGTGCTGGAACTGATGGAAACCGGTCCCGCCGGCTGGGCCAGGGTCAGGCATCGCGACGGCCAAGGCGGTTTCCTCAAGGCGCCGCAAGTCTGGGGCCTGTAAGACGCGTCCATCGGCAATGATCCGGCCAGCCCAGCGAAGTGTCCGATGCGGATAGCGGTACTCGGCGCCGGCGCCTGGGGTACGGCGCTGGCCATCGCCTTTGCCGCGCGGCATGCCGTGACCTTGTGGTCGCGCGACCCCGCGCGCGTGGCGGAGATGTCAAGCCGCCGAGAAAACTCCCGCTATCTCTCCGGCTGCCCGTTTCCACCAGGCCTGCAAGTCACCGCCGATTTTCGTGCGGCGCTGACCGGCGTTGACCTGACGATCCTCGCCGCGCCGCTGGCCGGACTGCGATCGCTGCTCGAACAGTACAAGGCCATCGCCCCCTCGGTACCTTTTCTCTGGGTCTGCAAGGGGCTGGAAGCCGGCAGCGGCCTGCTGCCGCATCAGGTGGTCGACGCAGTGATGGGCGACGTCGCCTGCGGCGTGCTGACTGGGCCGAGTTTCGCCCTCGAAGTGGCGCGCGGCCTGCCCGCCGCGGTCACGCTGGCCGCCACCGATGCCACATTTGCCGCAAAAACCGCGCAAAGCCTGCATGGCGGCAAGCTGCGCATCTACGCCAGCGAAGACCTGGTCGGCGCCGAAGTCGGCGGTGCAGTGAAGAACGTGCTGGCCATCGCCACCGGCATCTGCGACGGCCTCGGCCTCGGCAACAATGCCCGCGCCGCGCTGATCACGCGCGGCCTGGTCGAGATAACCCGTTTCGGCGAGGCGCTCGGCGCCAAACGCGAAACCTTCATGGGCCTGGCCGGCATGGGCGACCTGATGCTGACCTGCACCGGCGACCTCTCGCGCAACCGTCGCGTCGGCCTCCTGCTGGCCGAGGGCAAGGCGCTGCCCGACATCGTGCGCGAACTCGGCCACGTCGCCGAAGGCGTGCCCGCCGCGCGCGAAGTGGCCCGCCGCGCCGCCGAACTGGGCATCGACATGCCGATCACGGGCGCCGTGACCGCCGTGCTCGACGGCCGCATCACGCCGGTTGCCGCCGTCGAACAATTGATGGCGCGCGACCCGAAACACGAGTGAGGCGCTAGCCGCCGCCGGCAAAGTCCTGCTGGCGCCAGGCCTCGTAGACCATCACGGCCACCGCGTTGGACAGGTTCAGGCTGCGGTTGCCGGGGATCAGGGGCAACCGCAGACGATGGCTTTCCTCGATGCCGGCCAGCAGCCACCCCGGCAAGCCACCCGATTCGGAGCCGAAGATAAAGGCGTCACCGGGCAGAAAGTCGGCGCTGGCGTGACGGCGAGTTGCTTTCGTGGTCAGTGCAAACAATCGTGCGTTACCCAGCGCGGCGCGGCAGGCGGCCCAGTCCGCATGCACCGTGACGCAGGCCATTTCCGCGTAGTCAAGCCCGGCGCGGCGCAACTGTGCGTCGGACAGGTCGAAGCCGAGCGGTTCCACCAGGTGCAGGCTGCAACCCGTGTTGGCGCAAAGGCGGATCGCGTTGCCGGTGTTGGGGGGAATTTCGGGAGTGACCAGGACTACGTGGAACACGATTGTCGATGTCTCGAATGGCGGAGGTCTTGTTGAAGTAAGCGGCCACGGCCCTGCCGGGCTTCCGGCAGGACTGGCGAAATTGTACTGTTGCCGATCAGTCCTTCAGCGCCCTTGCCAGGACGAAGTTTTCCACCCGCGCCGCGCCGTGGGCCTTGAGCGTGCGGGCCAGTTCGTCGAGCGTGGCGCCGGTGGTCATGACGTCGTCGACCACCAGCACCTGCTTGCCCGTCAGGTCGAGTTCGCATTCGAAGGCGTGGCGGATGTTCTGCTTGCGCTCCTTCCACGGCAGGCTGGCTTGCGGTACGGTGTCGCGGCGGCGATGGACGCGGCTGGTTTCGAGCGGTACGCCCAGCAGCTTGGCCAGTGGACGGGCAAGTTCGACGGCCTGGTTGAAGCCGCGCTCGGCTAGCCGCGCCGGCGCCAGCGGCACCGGCAGGACCAGGTCGGGGCGGAAGGAAACGGGAAGCTGCGACAGTTCCCGGCCGAGAAAGTTGGCGCCGGCGAGACGGTGGGCGTACTTGAGTGACTGGACCATGCGGTCCAGCGGGAACTCGTAGCGGAACATGGCTTGTGTGGCGTCGAAGTGCGGCGCCTGTTTCAGGCAGGTGCCGCACGTGTTGGCACCCGGCGCCGGCAGGGCGCAGAGCGGGCAGCGCTCGGTCGTCAGGCGCGGCAGGCTTGCGGCGCAGGCGGGGCACAGCAGGCAGTCGCCGGCGGGCGCGGCGCAGAGGAAGCAGTCCTGAGGCAGCAGGGCGTTTGCGGCGCCGCGCACAGTTTTCTTCAGCTTCGCTGCCGCAGTGCCCACAATTGACAAGCCCGGCTCCTTCCACCAAGATTTGCGCCTCTTTGCATTCTAGCGAGTCCTTTGCGATGACCGCCACCGCCGCCGCCCAAACCGCTGCCCCGACCACGGCCGCCTTCGTTCCCGCTCCGCGCTGGACCGTCGCGGCCCTGGCCGCCCTGTTCGAGATGCCCTTCAACGATCTACTGTTTCGCGCGCAGGAAGTGCATCGGCAGCATCACGATGCCAATGCCGTACAGCGTTCGACCCTGCTTTCGATCAAGACCGGCGGCTGCTCGGAGGATTGCGGCTACTGCTCACAATCGGCGCACCATGGCACGGTCGAGAAGGAAGCCCTGCTGGAAACCGAAGAAGTAGTCGCGGCAGCCCGGGCCGCCAGGGACAAGGGCGCCACGCGCTTTTGCATGGGCGCGGCCTGGCGCGGGCCGAAGGAAAAGGATCTGGACCGTGTCACCGACATGATCGCTGCGGTCAAGGCGCTGGGCCTGGAAACCTGCGTCACGCTGGGCATGCTCAAGGACGGGCAGGCCGAGAAACTCAAGGCGGCCGGACTCGACTACTACAACCACAACCTGGATACCGCGCCGGAGTTTTACGGCGAGGTGATCAAGACCCATGCCCAGGGCGAGCGCTTCGACACCCTCGACAAGGTGCGCGAGGCGGGCATCAAGGTCTGCTGCGGCGGCATCGTCGGCATGGGTGAAACGCGCCGCCAGCGCGCTTCGCTGCTGGTCGAGCTGGCCAACATGAATCCGCCGCCCGACTCGGTGCCAATCAACGAACTGGTGCCGATGCCCGGCACGCCGCTGGAAAACGCGCCACCGCTCGATCCGTTCGAATTCGTCCGCACCATCGCCGTGGCGCGCATCACGATGCCCGGCTCGATGGTCAGGCTGTCGGCCGGGCGACAGGAGATGAGTGACGAATTGCAGGCGCTGTGCTTCCTCGCCGGCGCCAATTCGATTTTCTACGGCGACAAGCTGCTGACGGCGGGCAACCCCGAGGCCGATCGCGACGAGGCCCTGTTCTCCCGCCTGGGGCTCAACGCGATCTGATCGATCGTGCGCCGCGACTTTGCCGGGGCTGCGGAAACCTACGACTCGGCCGCGGTGCTCGCCCGCGAAGTTGGTGCTCGCATGGCGCAGCGGCTCGACCTGGTAAAAATCGCTCCGCAACGTGTCGCCGACATCGGTTGCGCGACGGGTGATGGCATCCGCGATTTGCAGCAACGCTACGGCAAGGCCTTGCCGCTGGCGCTCGACTATGCTTTGCCGATGCTGCGCACCGTGCGTTCCCGCACGCCGCGCCTGCAGCGGCTGACCGGGCGCGGGCCGCGCCTGGTCAATGCCGATGTGCGCGCCTTGCCGCTGGCGGCCAATACCCTGGGCCTGGTCTGGTCCAACCTGATGCTGCACTGGCTGGACGATCCGCTGCCGGCTTTCAAGGAGCTCCATCGGGTGATCGAGGTGGGCGGACTGCTCTGCTTCGCGACCCTCGGCCCCGACACGTTGAAGGAGTTGCGCGTGGCGGCACAGAAAGTCGGCGCCGGCGACACGGCGAAACGCTTCCTCGACATGCATGATCTTGGCGACATGCTGGTTACCGCCGGTTTTGGCGATCCGGTGATGGACATGGAGATGGTCACATTGACCTATCCGACACCGCGCGCCTTCCTCGCCGACCAGCGTCATCTCGGCGTGCGCGATGCCTTGCTCGGTCATCAGGGCTGGCACGACTGGCGCCGCCTGTTCGGCGCCTGGCCGCAGGATGACGAGGGTCGCCTGCCGGCCAGCTTCGAGATCGTCCATGGCCATGCCTGGAAACCCGAGCCGCGCCAGGTCGCCGACGGGCGCGCCGTGATGAAGTTTCATCGGCGATGAAACGCGCGAAACAGCGAACCCGGCGATCGATCAAGGTGCGCAATCCCCTGGCCATCGATCCGCTCCTGAAAAAGGGCGGCGCGCACCAACGCGAAGGCAAGCGCGCCAGCCGTGCGCGACAGAAAGCCGCCGTGCGACGACACAACGACGAATCCTGAGGCACGTCGTTAGGCGGATAGAAGACCGCCGGCCGGGAAAATTTCCCCGGCCGGCGGTCTTCTGTTTTTTTACTGTGGAAATCCAGTATTGCACAATGCGGATTAGAGTATTACAATGTGAAACGCTGAAAATGGGTTCAAGCATAAAGTAGGTCTATGCTGCGAACAGCAAAGTGGTTCGCTGGCTGCATATCCGGCGGACTCCAATAACACCAGAACGAGGAGTAGCCATGTCCGTGCCCCAACTTGCGGCGTCCGACGCCGATCCGCAGGAAACCCGTGAATGGATCGAGGCCCTGGAAGCCGTTATCGCCCAAGAAGGTCCCGAGCGCGCCCATTTCCTGCTCGAACAACTGATTGCGCTGGGTCACCAGACCGGCATCAACATGCCCTACAGCGCCAACACCGAATACACCAATACCATTCCCGCCGACCAGCAGCCGATCACGCCCGGCAACTACGAGATGGAGCAGAAGATCCGCGACTACGCGCGCTGGAATGCGATGGTCATGGTGCTGCGGGCCAACAAGGATGATTCGGGCCTCGGCGGCCACATCGCCAGCTACGCCTCGGCGGCGACCCTGTATGACATCGGCTACAACCACTTCTGGCATGCGCCGTCCGACACGCATGGCGGCGATCTGGTGTACTCCCAGGGCCATTCGGCGCCGGGCACCTATGCCCGTGCATTCATGCTCGGCCGCCTGACCGAAGAGCAGATGGACAACTTCCGCCGCGAGGTCGACGGCAAGGGCCTGTCCTCGTATCCCCATCCCTGGCTGATGCCCGACTTCTGGCAGTTCCCCACGGTGTCGATGGGCCTCGGCCCCTTGCAGGCGATCTACCAGGCACGCTTCATGAAATACATGCAGCACCGCGAAATGATCCCGACCGACGACCGCAAGGTCTGGGCCTTCATGGGTGACGGCGAGATGGACGAGCCGGAGTCGATGGGCGCCATCGGCATGGCGGGGCGCGAGCGGCTGGACAACCTGATCTTCGTCATCAACTGCAACCTGCAGCGGCTCGACGGCCCGGTGCGCGGCAACGGCAAGATCATCCAGGAACTGGAATCCGATTTTCGCGGCGCCGGCTGGAACGTGATCAAGGTGATCTGGGGCAGCTACTGGGATCCGCTGCTGGCGCAGGACAAGACCGGCCTCTTGCAAAAGCGCATGATGGAATGCGTCGACGGCGACTACCAGACCTTCAAGGCCCGCGACGGCGCCTATGTGCGCCAGCATTTCTTCGGCAAGTATCCGGAACTGCTGAAGATGGTATCGACCTGGTCCGACGACGACATCTGGCGCCTCAATCGCGGCGGCCACGACCCGCACAAGGTCTACGCAGCCTACGCCGCGGCGGCCGCGCACAAGGGCCAGCCGACCGTGATCCTTGCGAAGACCATCAAGGGTTACGGCATGGGCGAGGCGGGCGAAGCGCAGAACATCACCCACCAGCAGAAGAAGATGGGCACCACCTCGGTCAAGGCCTTCCGCGATCGCTTCAAGCTGCCGGTGGCGGATGCTGACCTGGAGAAGCTGCCCTACCTGACCTTCCCCGAAGGCTCGAAGGAACTCGACTACATGCGCGAGCGGCGCATGGCGCTGGGCGGCTACCTGCCGTCGCGCCGACCGAAGGCGGAAGCGCTGCCGGTGCCGCCGCTGTCGGCCTTCGACGCGCTGCTCAAGGCCGGCGGCGAAGGGCGCGAGTTCTCCACCACCATGTCCTTCGTGCGCGGCCTCAACGTCATGCTCAAGGACAAGGTGATCGGCAAGCGCGTGGTGCCTATCGTGGTCGACGAGTCGCGCACCTTCGGCATGGAAGGCCTCTTCCGCCAGATCGGCATCTGGAACCAGGACGGCCAGAACTACGTGCCGCAGGACGCCGACCAGATGATGTTCTACAAGGAAACCAGGAACGGCCAGATCCTGCAGGAAGGCATCAACGAGGCGGGCGCCATGGCCGACTGGATCGCCGCCGGCACCAGCTACTCGACGCACGGCGTGCAGATGATCCCGGTCTATGTCTGCTATTCGATGTTCGGCATGCAGCGCACCATGGACCTGGTCTGGGCGGCGGGCGACCAGCGCGCGCGCGGCTTCCTGGTCGGCGGCACCGCCGGGCGCACCACGCTCAACGGCGAAGGCCTGCAGCACGAGGACGGCCATTCGCAGATCCTCGCCGGCACGGTACCCAACTGCGTCACCTACGATCCGACCTTCGCCTACGAGGTCGCGGTGATCGTGCAGGACGGCCTGCGCCGCATGGTCACCGAGCAGGAGGACGTGTTCTACTACCTGACGGTGATGAACGAGAACTACGAGCATCCGGCGATGCCGGAAGGCGCGGCGGAGGGCATCCTCAAGGGCATGTACCAGTTCGCCAAGGGTGCGGCATCCAACGGACCGCGCGTGCAGTTGCTCGGTTCCGGCACCATTTTCATGGAAGCCATCGCCGCTGCCGCGCTGCTGAAGAAGGATTGGGGTGTCGAGTCCGACCTTTGGTCCTGCCCCAGCTTCAATGAACTCGCGCGCGAAGGCCAGGACTGTGCGCGCTGGAACCTGCTGCATCCGACCGGGAAGCAACGCATTTCGCATGTCGGCGCATGCCTCGCCGAAACGCGCGGGCCGGTCATCGCGGCGACCGATTATGTGCGCGCCTTCGCCGAGCAGATCCGCTCCCTGGTGCCGCGCCATTACACGGTGCTGGGTACCGACGGCTTCGGCCGCTCGGACACGCGCGAAAAGTTGCGCCACTTCTTCGAGGTCGATCGCCACTGGATCACCCTGGCGGCGCTGTCCGCGCTGGTCGAGGACGGCCAGATGAAGAAGGAGAAAGTGGCCGAGGCGATCAGGAAATACGGCCTCGATCCGAACAAGCCCAATCCGGTGAAGGTATAAGCCATGGCGAACATAGTCGAAGTGAAAGTCCCGGACATCGGCGACTTCAAGGATGTCCCGGTGATCGAGTTGCTGGTCAAGGTCGGCGACACGGTCAAAGCCGAGGATTCGCTGGTGACCCTGGAATCCGACAAGGCGACCATGGACGTGCCTTCGCCGGTCTCCGGCGTAGTCACCGAGCTCAAGCTCAAGATCGGCGACAAGGTCGCCGAAGGCAGTCTTGTCGCCCTGATCGACAGCGCCGCCGCCGGCCAGGCTGCGGTTGCGGCGCCGGCCGCTGCACCTGCTGCGGCGCCCGCTGTCCAGGCTCCTGCTTCGGCTCCGGCTGCATCGGCTGCAGCTGCGCCGGCGGCGGTAGTCGAGGTCAAGGTGCCCGACATTGGCGACTTCAAGGACGTGCCGATCATCGAACTGCTGGTCAAGGT
>Ga0073899_10004109_pt1 | contig 12790 bp, 9 predicted proteins | sample KloWWTmetaKNB5Ph_FD_88975 | JGI IMG/M metagenome (GOLD analysis project Ga0073899, IMG submission 88975) | Active sludge microbial communities from Klosterneuburg, Austria, studying microevolution and ecology of nitrifiers - Klosterneuburg... | ecosystem: Engineered > WWTP > Aerobic digester >... | reverse complement strand
GGCGAACTCGACTTCGCCCAGAGCCTGCACGCTCGGGTGGAGGCTCTGGCCGGTCTGCCGGAGAGTGTCTTCGACGAGGTGCGCCAGCAGGTCCGGCTCACCCCGGGAGCACGCACGCTCGTGCGCACCCTCAAACGCCTGGGTTTCACGGTGGCCGCCGTGTCAGGTGGCTTCCTCGAGATCGTCCAGCCCCTGGCCGAGGAGTTGGAGATCGACCACGCACGTGCCAATCAGCTCGAGGTGGTCGATGGGCGCCTCACGGGGCGCGTGATCGGGGATGTGGTGGACCGCGCGGGGAAGGCCGCCGCGTTGCGCGAGCTGGCCGACGCCGAAGGCTTGCCTCTTTCGCGCACCGTCGCGATCGGGGACGGGGCCAATGACCTCGACATGATCGAGGCTGCCGGGTTGGGCATCGCGTTCAATGCAAAGCCCGTCGTGCGGGCCCAGGCCGACGCTGCCGTGAACGTCCCCTATCTGGACGCAGTCCTCTTCCTCCTCGGGATCAGCCGTGAGGAGATCGAGGAAGCCGACCTGCTCGATGGACCGGACTCGGACTGACCCGGCGGGCGGAGTCAGTCCGAGCCAGTGACGGTCAACGCGCGCTGGCACCTCGTCGGGCCATGAGGGCCTTGGTGATGCGCTGATATTTCGAGGGATCAATCGGCATCAGCCACTCGCCAGCCCGCGTGCCGGCGCCCATCGGCGCCCCGATTTCGCGCAGGCACTCGTCGATGTTGTGCATCGAGAACGGGATGAGGTTCGTGCCGCGCGCATGGTGGCCCTCGGTCCGCTCCTCCATCCAACGCAACCTCGCGGCGACCTCCTGTCGACGCTCCTCCACGGAGGGGATGCTCGCCGATCCGTCGAGGTGGCAGGCGATCCACAGGGCCGCGACCTCCGCCGACAACGGCGAGAAGAAGCTGGAGTTGTAGCCGCAGAAGGTGAGGCCCGGGACGTCGTGGGGAAGGATGAAGCGGTAGAGCTCGAAGTTCCCGCGCTCGTCGGTGATCCGGTCCTGGATCTCCTCCGACAGGAACGGCACCTGCTGACGCCACCCGGTGCCACAGATGACCACATCGACTGGACGCGTCGACCCGTCGGAGAGTTCGGCCACCTTGGCACCGTCGACCACCTTCAGCGCAGTGATCTGCGCATCACGGACCACCTTGAGCTTGCCCTGGTCGACGAGTTCGTAGAAGCCGTCCGTGGTCAGGCTGACCGTGCTCCGGGCGATGCGCTCGAAATCGCCGTGGGGCACCAGATCGTGCTGCTTCAACTTCAACTGCGATGTCGCCACCGATTGAAGCGAACCGAGCATGCCGTTGCGCACGCCCTTCCCGGGGCCGTGCATGAACTTCTCCATGCCGCGCAGGGTCTGGTATTCGAAGAGGGCCTCGCCCATTCGGGTCAACATGAGGTACTTGAAGTTCAGCACCCCCTTGATCTTCTTCGGCATCTTCCAGATGAGCTGGCGAGCGATGACGCTCGTGCTCTTGGCGTCTCCGGCGATTGCCGCAGCGATGTCGCACGAGGACTTGCCGTAGCCGACGACGAGGACGTCCTTGCCCTTCACTTCCTCCAGCCCGTGGACGTCTGACGGAGCACAGATGCGTCCGCCCGCTGCGACGAAGTCGTCCTGTCCGGAGAAGGTCGGGATGGAGGGGGTGGAGAAGATGCCGTTGGCGACGACGACATGGTCGTAGGTCTTGACCTCCTCGGAACCGGCCACATCGCGGCTCGTGACCGTCCACGTGGGGTTGGCTCCGGACTCATCGAGGGTCGCGGACAGGACCTCGGTGTTCAATCGGAGTTTGCCCACCAGATTGAACTTTGCGGCGTACGACTCCAGGTAGGCCTGCACCTGGGCACCGCTCGGCCACTCGGGATAGTCGCGTGGCATCGGGAGGTCGGACAGGTGGTATGTGCCCTTGTCGTTCTGGGTCGAAAGCCCGGGGTACCGGCGAGTCCTGCTCCAGACCCCACCCACATCGGGGCACTTTTCGTAGATCGTGACGTCATGTCCGAACTGGTCGAGGACCTTGCCCGCCGCAAGTCCGGCGAATCCGGCGCCGATGATGGCGATACGCATGATCACTCGCCTCCGTTCGGCATCAGGAGTGGGATGGCCGGGACGGCCTGCTCGGGGCCCATGGCCGAATAGCCACCATCTGCCGCCCAGTCAGCTCCGGTGACCACCGAGGCCGCGTCCGAGAGGAGGAAGGCAACAACTCGACCGACCTCGACAGGGTCCCCGACTCGGCCGGTGAAGTGGAACGGTGCCGCGACGGCATCGGTGCGCGCACGGTCATGACCGGAGAGGGTGTCCATGATCTTCGACCAGGTCCATCCGGGCGACACCGAGTTGACCCGGATGCCGTCTGCTGCGTAATCCATGGCCATCGAGCGGGTCACCGACACGAGTGCCGCCTTGCAGGCCGGGTAGACCCAACGGCCCGTCTGCGCCACCTTGCTGGAGATCGAGGTGAAGTTCACGATGGCGCCGTGCCCACTGTCGCGCAGGGCTGTACGGGCCGCACCGGACATGACGACAGCGCTCGCCACGTTGACGTTGAACGCCTCGAGCCACCCGTCCCGGCCGGTGTCAGCGCCCTCATCGAGGTAGGTGCAGGCGAGGTTGACGACGGCATCGAGGCCGCCGTGCTCGGCAAGCACGTCGGCGACCAGCGTGCTCACGGCCGCATCGTCGGTGATGTCGATGGATGCGGCGTGCACGCGTGCGCCGAGCTCGTCGACGATCGCCGCCGCGCCCTCGGAGTCGATGTCAGCGACCACCACGGTGGCGCCCATCTCATGCAACGCCCGGACCACACCGTGTCCGACCAACGTGGCCCCACCGGTGACGATGGCCACCCGGCCTTCCAGTCCTGTGCTCATTTCTTCGTTGACTCCTTCACCACCCGACGAGACTCGGGGCATTGGCACACTCGGAGTCCCAAACCTAAGAACTGGACCGCGGACGGACTATCCAGAATGCGAGCCGATATGTCGCAAGAATGATGAGCGCTAGATTTGCGCGACATCGCTGAGTAGTCTTCCAGCGACACCGGCAGTGCCGCCGGCCGCGACCAGGAGGGTGCTGTGATCACGTCTCAGGTCGAGCACGCAGCCGTCCACACCCAGGATGTCACGATGGCCCGCGACCGAGTCACCGACCTGTTCTGCGCGCACGGGCTGGAACCGCGACGTGGATTGGACCTGCACGTGGACGCACGTCGGGTGGGCGCCGAAGGCCATCGGGTCGGGCTCGTCGACATGGACTACGGCTCGACCGTGCGCATCACTCCGGAGCCACTGGAGTCGTTTTACCTCGTCCAGATCCCATCCCGCGGCGCGGCCCGCGTGCACCACAAAGCCACAGAGGTGCATTCGGACTCGTCGCAGGCCTCCGTCTTGTCTCCTCGCTCCGGGACCACGATGACCTGGTTCGCAGGCAGTCCTCAATTCGTCGTCTACCTCGATCGGGCGATCATCGAGGAGTGCTTCGCGTCCCTCACCGGAAGCAGCCTGACCGAACCACTCGTTTTCGATGTCGGTATGCCGCTGACATCCCCTTCCGCCCAGTCGTGGCTCAGGACCGTTTCCTGCCTCCGAGCTGAACTCGGACATGGCGCGAGTGACCGATCGGTCCGGCACGCTGACGTGTTGGCCCGCTCCGTCGCGGCCCAACTCCTCGAGACCCACCGGCACAGCAGGTCGAGCCTGATCGCCCGAGGTGGAACGGCGTCACGCTTGACGGCCCGGCGAGCAGCGACCTACCTCGAGGAGCACATGGATGAGCCATTGACCATCGCAGGGGTGGCTGCGGCCCAAGGGGTGTGTACCCGAGTCCTGCAGGAGGCCTTCCGCCGGGAATTGGACACGACCCCGCTGCTCTATTTGCGCCAGCTCCGTTTGCGAGTGGCCAGGGCGCGTTTGCTCACCGCGTCGGCGGGCGTCAGCGTCACCGAGATCGCCCTCGGGGTCGGGCTCACGCATCTGGGCCGTTTCTCGGTCATGTATCGCGCGGCCTACGGCGAGAGCCCGTCCGAGACATTGCGCGCTTCTTGAGCGGCTCGGCCCGGACTGCCCCCTGAAGTCCCTGACAGACCTCGTTAGGGTGTGCGCATGCCACGCACGACCACTCGGGCCGCCGCGCCCACCCTGTTCATCATCGGAGGCGCCGAGGACCGTGTCGGTCGCGCCAGCCTCCTGCGCCGATTCGTCAAGTTGGCCGGTGGACGTCAGGCGAAGTTGGTGATCATTCCCACCGCCTCCTCCTTCCGGGACGAGGTGGTCGCGGCCTACACCGAGGTCTTCGCTCGCTTCGGAGCCTCCGCCATCAGCGTGGTCAACCCCACGTCTCGAGACAGCAGCGGGCAGGAGGCAGCCATCGCGGCCCTCGACGATGCGACGGGCATCTTCATGAGCGGGGGCAATCAACTCGTGCTCAGTCAGTATTTCCCGGGCACCGCCTTCGGTGAGGCCCTGCACCGCGCACACGCCCGAGGCGCCGTCGTCGCGGGCACCTCGGCGGGAGCCTCGATCATGAGCGAGTTCATGATCGCCCTGGGGCAGGACGGAGCGGTGCCCTTGCAGCGCAGCAGCGGAGTGAGCCAGGGCCTGGGCCTGTTCAAGGGCGTGGTCATCGACCAGCACTTCGCCGAACGAGCTCGCTACGGACGTCTGATGGCGGTCATCGCGCGATCACCGGGCCTGCTCGGGATCGGCATCGATGAGGACACCGCCATTGAGGTCACCGATGGTCGGTTCACCGTCCACGGCCGAAGCACGGCGTTCGTCATCGACTGTGGTCAGGCGGTGACCGATGCCCCGGACGCCCGGCGATATGCGCCGCTGCTCGTGTCCGGAGCCGTGGTGCACGCGCTCCCGGCCGGCTCGACCTTCGACTTGTCCACCCGTCGACTGGCGGCCTTCGTGGAGCACCACCCCGACGCGGCGATCGCCGCCGAGGCGGCGCTGCCACACTGAGCAGCGCCCGTCTGCAGTCGAGACCTTGACCTGTCTCGCGACGAGAGGGCAGCAAGGCCCTAGAGTCGGTGCGTTGCACCACCGACCCGAGAGGACCGCGATGACGTCGAGCGAGAGGCCCACGCCCACCGGGCCGTTGTCACCGGAACTGCGCATCCTGGAATCACGGGTCTATCGCGGTGGCAACATCTGGTCCTACGACCCGGCTGTGCATCTCGTGGTCTCCCTCGGCATCCTTGAGCAGTATCCGAGTGACACCATCCCGGGCTTCACCGACGCCCTGCTCGAACGGCTTCCGGGCATCCACAACCACAGCTGCTCCCGGGGTGTGAAGGGTGGCTTCGTCGAGCGACTCAGGGAGGGCACCTGGCTCGGTCATGTGGCCGAGCACGTGGCCCTCCAGTTGCAGCAGGAGGCCGGCCACGACCTGCGCCGGGGCAAGACGCGTCAGGTCAAGGGCCGCGAGGGCGTCTACAACGTCATCTACGGCTACCAGGACGAGGGCGTGGGAGTGGCCGCCGGCGAACTGGCGGTGCGGTTGGTCAACGATCTCGTCGCCCACGACGAGGACTTCGACTTCCACGCCGAGTTGGAAGCCTTCATTCGGCGAGCTGAACGCTTGGCCTTCGGTCCCTCGACGAACGCCATCATCGAGGAGGCGATCAGTCGGGACATCCCCTACATCCGTCTCAACGGAGCATCCCTCGTGCAACTCGGGCAGGGCGTCCACGCCCAGCGCATCCGCGCGACGATGACCTCCAAGACCAGTGCGTTGGCCGTCGACATCGCTGGAGACAAGGACCTGACGGCCACCCTGTTGGGCTCGGCCGGACTCCCGGTGCCCAAGCAACATGTGGTGCGGACGGAGGCCGGCGCAGTCCAAGGAGCTCGCGAGATCGGCCATCCTGTGGTCGTGAAGCCACTCGACGGCAACCACGGGCGGGGGGTCGGGCTCAATCTGATGGACGACGACGCGGTGCGTGAGGCCTTCCGAGCCGCCAAGGAGCAGTCTCGTGGCGGCTACGTCGTCGTCGAGTCCTTCATCACCGGCCGTGACTACCGCTGTCTCATCGTCGGCGGCAAGATGCGCGCCATCGCGGAGCGTGTCCCGGCGCATGTCACCGGGGACGGGACTCACACGATCAGCGAGCTTGTCGCCATCACCAACTCCGACCCGAGGCGCGGAGTCGGCCACGAGAAGGTCCTGACCAAGATCGCCATTGACGAGGCCGCCATCGAGCGGGTCCGCGCCCAGGGCTTCGAACTCGACTCCGTGCCCGATCAGGGCGTCACGGTCAAACTCGCGCTCACCGGCAACATGTCGACAGGCGGGATCTCCATCGACCGCACCTTTGATGCCCACCCCGACAACATCGAGATCGCCGAAGAGGCCGCGCGGATGGTCGGCCTCGACGTCGCGGGCATCGACTTCATCTGCCCCGACATCGCCATGCCGGTGCGTGAGACCGGTGGCGCGATCTGCGAGGTGAACGCGGCACCCGGCTTCCGTATGCACACCCACCCGACCGTCGGTGAGCCGCAGTTCATTGCCCGACCTGTGGTGGACCTGCTCTTCCCCCCGGGGTCCCCCAGCCGGGTGCCCATCGTGGCGGTGACCGGCACCAACGGCAAGACGACGACCTCGCGCATGATCGCGCACATCATGAAAGGCGTTGGCCGCAAGGTCGGCATGACCTCGACCGATGGAATCGTCATCGACGAGCGTCTGGTCTTCAAGGCCGATGCCTCGGGGCCGAAGTCAGCCCGGATGGTCATGCAGAATCCACGCGTCGACTTCGCCGTGCTGGAGGTCGCACGCGGCGGCATCCTTCGGGAGGGACTGGGCTATGACCGCAACGACGTGGCGGTCGTCACCAACGTCGCCGCCGACCACCTCGGGATGCGTGGCATCGACACCGTCGAGCAGTTGGCCGACGTCAAGGCGGTCATCGTGGAGGCCGTGCCTCGTGACGGGTACGCCGTGCTCAACGCCGACGATCGCCTCGTCCGGCGCATGCGGCGCCGCTGCGTAGGCAACATCATCTGGTTTTCGATGGCCGCACCCGGCAGCGACGTGCGCGAGTTCATCGAGGAGCACTGCCGACGCGGAGGGCGAGCCGTCGTGCTCGAGCACTCCGAGCGCGGCGACATGATCGTCATCAAGCACGGTCGCCGTTCGATGCAACTCGCTTGGACCCACCTCCTGCCCGCCACCCTCGGTGGCACCGCCATGTTCAACGTCGCCAACGCAATGGCCGCCGCGGGTGCCGCCTTCGCCATGGACACAGGGCTGCACGAGATCCGACAAGGCCTCCGCACCTTCACCACGTCCTACTACCTCTCCCCCGGACGGATGAACCTCGTCGACGTCCACAACGTCGAGGTCATCGTCGACTACTGCCACAACGCACCCGGGATGCGCGTGCTCGGCGACTTCGTCGAGAGGTATGCCGCGGCGAAGGCAGGTGCAGCCGATCTCGGGAAGGTGTCACGCATCGGCATGATCGCCACGGCGGGTGACCGCCGCGACGACGACATGCGCGAACTCGGGGCCATCGCGGCCGACCACTTCGACGTCATGGTCATCCGCGAGGACGCTCGCTTGCGGGGGCGCAAGCCGGGTGAGACCGCCGGCCTCATTGCCGAGGGAGCCCGCGCGCGCATCGCCGAGGGCAATGCCCGCTGCCGTCAGATCGAGATCGTCCACGACGAGATCGCTGCGGTCCGTCATGTCATGGCCCGAGCCAACCCCGGTGATCTGGTGGTTCTCTGCGTCGACAACCATGGTGGCGTCATGAAGGAACTCGAGGAGATGACCCATCAGGCACAGCCGGGCACGCACACCGCGGCGTCCTTGGCCGACCCGGACCTCGATCCCCAAGCTCTGTCCCAAGCGGCCCTGGCCTCAGGCGACGAGGCGACGGCCGAGGCCGCTCACGAACTCGAGTCCGAGGACGGATCCGTCAACGCGCAGTGACACTCCGCCCCAGTCCCCGCGCACCGCGGGGACTGGACTCAGCCTCGCGAACCCAACTCCCCGGCATACGCCGTCAGGGAGCGGCGATAGCGGGCTACATCGGTGTCGGTGGACTCGGCGGCCAAGAGGGTCAGCAGGTCGGCGAGGGCTGCCGTTGCCTCCCCTGCATCGTGGCGGATCATGGCCCTGAACATGGCCACTCCAAGACTGGTGGGCTCGGCGGCGGCGGCCTCCTCGATCCTTGCGACCGCCTCCGCGTGACGGCCCAGATTGCGGAGGGTGGAGGCCAGCTGCACGAGGCAGCGGTGACGCAGGGGCTCCCGCAGCCCGAGCGTCAGCGCCGCTTCGTAGAGCGGGACGGCTTCGGCTTCACGGCCCGCGGAATCGAAGGTCCCCGCGTACTCGTAGTTGAGGACCGCGTCGCCGGGGTCGCCCTCGTGCAGTGACCTCGCGGTCGTGATCCGCTGATCCTCGTCGTCGATCTCCCACAGCGCATCGATGGCGGCCTGCGCCGGGTGCTCACCCCGAGCCGCTCGCACCTTGCGCGTGATGGTCCGGGCGTCGTCACCGCTGGCCCCGTGGGCCTCGAGCCACGCCGCGATCTCGCCTCGCTCGGCGTGGCACATCAGGGCGATGACATCCCCATCCGTCCCCGCGAGCACGAGCGCCTCGAGGCCACCGAGCTCAGTGGACGTCGAGTCCACATGGGCGACCCCCGATGCGGCCAGACCCCTGAGCAGGGGTGCCTCCATCTCCTCGATCGTGCGCCCCCGAAGGTAGTGCTCCTTGTGTGCAAGGACCACCTGGTCGGCGCGTCGACCAGCGATCTCACCCAGTGACGTGAGGATGTCGTCGGTGCGATCTCCCGCCGTACCGAGCGCCAGGCGTACCTTCCCACCGGGGACGACGAGACCGTGGGCGACATCGAGGAGCGCGTCGAGGCCGGCCTCGTTGTGGGCAAGGTCGACGATGACCGTCACACTCCCTTGATCCATGGGCAGTGTGTAGACGTTCATCCGCCCGGGGTTGAGCCGATCGTCGGGCGCAAAAGTGCGCAGGCCTTGGATCACTGCCTCACGAGGAAGTCCGAGGGCCAGACCCGCGGCGGCTCCAGCCAGCGCGTTCGCAATGTTGTGCCGCGAAAGCCCACCCAGGGTCATTGGCAGGTCCAGCACCCGGACCAGCGGCTCCGAGGCCGAGCCGCTCAGAACGGTGATCTCGTCGTCGATGATCGTGATGGCCCGACCGTCGGCGTTGAGGGACTCGCGAATCGCCGGCAAGTCGGGATCGATGGCGAACACCCAGGGTCGTCCTTTGGCGTCGGCACGCATCGCCCAGACCCGTGGATCCTCGCCATTGAGGACACACCACCCAGAGGACTTGGTCACCTTGGTGATGATCGCCTTGACCTCGGCGAGTTGATCGACAGTGTCGATCCCCTGCTGCCCCAGGTGGTCCGCGGAGACATTCGTGACGACGGCGACGTCATTGTGTGTCACCCCCAGACCCTTGAGAAGCATGCCGCCGCGCGCGGTCTCGAGGATCCCGATCTGCACTCCCGGCGCGGTGAGCACGCCACGCGACCCGGCTGGCCCTGAGTAGTCACCTGGTTCGATGACCTCGCCCTGCACGACAATGCCGTCGGTCGAACTCCAGGCAGTGCGATGTCCGGCGGTCATGGACAGGTGTGCCAACAGTCGTGTCGTCGTGGTCTTGCCGTTGGTGCCGGTGACCGCAGCCACCGGAATCTTCGGCGTCAGGACTCGCGCAGGCTCTCCCCCGGCCAGGCCACGCAGCCGATCCACCAGCGGCTCGACGGACTCCTTCCAGGTTGCGCCCGCGTGCAGGCTGCTCAACACTGGCGCCACAGCGGCCGCGATCCCCTCCGCGCGCGCCCGGTGGCGCCACACCGCGGCAGCCACGACCTCATCCCTTCGGTTCCCGGGCCGCGCCCGCACGCCGACACGACGGACCCCCAGTTCGGCCGCCAGCCCGCGCAGAACACGCTCCACGAGGCGGACCAACACCCGTTGTCGCGCTTCGGAATCGGGCTGGGTGCGCGCGGCTCGGCGAAGGCCGGCAACACGGCACACCTCGGCGAACTCTGCAGCCGAGGCGTGCAGTAGCCCGGGCAACGACAGCGCCACCTTCACGGCTGGTCGGGGGAAGTAGAGATTGGGTCCCTCGAGGATCCGCACTTCCTGGGTGACCACGGCTGGTGCCGCCGGGACGGGATCCACATCGCCCGGCGCTCCGGGCCCCTGAATGCTCACCGCGTCAGCGTAACGAGGCCTCAGACTCCCATCGCGTGGAAGCCACCGTCGACGTGGACGATCTCCCCCGTCGTCGCCGGGAACCAGTCGGAGAGAAGCACCGCGCACGCCTGGGCAGCGGGCACGGCGTCGTTGACATCCCACCCAAGCGGGGCTCGACTCCCCCAGTCCTCCTCGAAGCGCTCGAAGCCGGGGATGGACTTGGCCGCGGTCGTGCGGATCGGGCCGGCGGAGACGAGGTTGCAGCGGATCCCCTTGGGACCCATGTCACGGGCGAGGTAGCGGTTGGTGGACTCAAAGGCCGCCTTGGCCACCCCCATCCAGTCGTAGACCGGCCAGGCATAGCGAGCGTCAAAGGTGAGCCCGACCACACTGCTGCCCTCGGTCATGAGCGGAAGGGCGGCCCGAGTCAGCGACGCCAGGGAGAAGGCCGAGATCTGGACCGCGGTCGCGACGTCCTCCCACGTCGCCTCCATGAAGTTGAAGGCCCCCTGCGGCGCGAACCCGATCGAGTGGACGACTCCGTCCAGATGCGGGACGTGCTCCTTGACCCGGTCAGCCAGTGCGCCAAGATCGTCGTCATTGGCCACGTCCAACTCCACGACCGGCGGCGTCACGGGGAGCCGCTTGGCGATGGTCGACGTGATCTTCATCGTCCGTCCGAAGGAGGTGAGGACCACCTCGGCACCTTGCTCCTGGGCGAGCCGCGCGACGTGGAAGGCGATCGAGGAGTCCATGAGGACGCCGGTGATGAGGAGCTTCTTGCCTTCGAGGAGCATCTGGATTCCTTTGTGTGAGAAGGGTTCTCGTGGACGTCGGGACGGTCAGTGGCCCATGCCGAGGCCGCCGTCGACGGGAATGACGGCACCCGAGATGTATGCCGCGTGCGGGCTCGCGAGGAAGGTCACCGCTGCGGCCACCTCCTCGGGCATCGCGAATCGACCGGCCGGGATCGAGGCGAGGTAGGCCTTCTGTCGATCCTCGGGCAGCTCCGCGGTCATGTCAGTGGCGATGAAGCCCGGTGCGACGACGTTGGCGGTGATGCCACGCCCGCCGAGCTCACGGGTGATCGAGCGCGCCAACCCCACGAGGGCGGCCTTGCTCGAGGCGTAGTTGGCCTGTCCGGGTGAGCCGTAGAGGCCCACCACGCTGGAGATGAAGATCATCCGGCCGCGTCGCAACCGAATCATCCCTTTGCTCACCGCCCGAGCGCACCGGAAGGCGCCGGCGAGGTTGGTGTCGATGACGGCATCGAACTCGTCGTCACTCATCCGCATGAGCAGGGTGTCCTTGGTGATGCCGGCGTTGGCGACGAGCACCTCGACCGGGGTACCGGTGAGGGCTTCGGCCTCCGCGACGGCGGCATTGACCGAGTCGGTGTCGGTGACCTCGCAGCGCACGCCGAGAAGGCCCTCGGGCGGCTCACCGGAGCGGTGAGTGATGACGACCTTGTCGCCCTGCGCGGCGAAGGCCTGGGCGATGGCCAGTCCGATGCCCCGGTTGCCGCCGGTGACGAGCACGGTGCGCGGCGGGTACGCCTCGGTCATGGATCTCCTCGGGTGCGTGCGATGCCATGCATCGCTGTCTGGACGTCGATGCGAACCTAACCGACTACCCGCCGGTAATCGCGCCCTGACCAGCCGCCGGGCCGACGACCACGGTGGGCACACGGCATACAGTGGAGGAATGGGTGAGGACCGCGAGAGCCAGCGATCCTCGGCGAATGCGGGAGCGGCCGAGGTCGTCTCCGTCACCTCTGTGCCTGACTCCAGCGATGCCGAGTCCAATGCACGCATCAAGCGCTACCTGATCACGATGGCGATCCGGACGTCGTGCTTCATCCTGATGGTTGTCTTCGACGGGTGGCTGCGTTGGGCCTTCCTCGCGGGCGCGGCCTTCCTGCCCTACGTCGCCGTCGTGCTGGCCAATGCGCGGGCGCCCCGCTTGGTTGGCCGTCCAATAGCCGTGGTGCCGCGCGCCGACGACGTGAAGCACTTGGGTGCCTGAATCGTCCTGACTCACCTGACGCGCCTCGGGTGAGTCGGTCGGGTCAGCCGCCGATCGCGGACATCGGCCGGTCCGGCTGGATGAAGTCCGGGTTGTCGATGCCATGGCCGGCCTTCTTCGCCCACATCTCGTCGATGACCAGCGCGCCGAGCTCCTCGTCGGAGGCGCCGGCCCGCAGGGGACCGCGCAGGTCCACCTCGGTCCGGGCGAAGAGGCAGTTGCGCAGTTGGCCGTCGGCGGTGAGCCGCACGCGGTCACAGGCCCCGCAGAAGGGGGCGGAGACGCTGGCGATGATCCCCACCGTGGCCGGACCACCATCGACGAGGAAGAGCTCGGCCGGAGCACTGCCGCGCGTGGGCACCGGGGTCAGCGTGAAGCGCTCTCCCAGCCGCTCGAGGAGTTCGGCCTGAGTGACCATGAGACCGCGATCCCACGCATGCTGGGCGTCGAGCGGCATCTGCTCGATGAAGCGGAGTTCATAACCCCGATCGAGGCACCACTGCAGGAGATCGGGTGCGTCGATGTCGTTGACGCCCCGCATGGC
>Ga0073899_10004108_pt1 | contig 12791 bp, 7 predicted proteins | sample KloWWTmetaKNB5Ph_FD_88975 | JGI IMG/M metagenome (GOLD analysis project Ga0073899, IMG submission 88975) | Active sludge microbial communities from Klosterneuburg, Austria, studying microevolution and ecology of nitrifiers - Klosterneuburg... | ecosystem: Engineered > WWTP > Aerobic digester >... | reverse complement strand
TCTACGGAATGCTCGTGTTCGCGGTGATCGCCGTGTTCATCGCGGGCCTGATGGTCGGGCGCACCCCGGAGTATCTCGGCAAGAAGATCGAGGCGTTCGAGATGAAGATGGCCGCCCTGGTGGTCCTGCTGCCGCCGATCGTCGTGTTGCTCGGCACCGCGATCGCCGTCCGCGCCGACGCCGGCCTCGCGGCGATCGCCAACCCCGGCGCGCACGGCTTCAGCGAGGTGCTCTACGCGTATTCGTCGGCCGGCAACAATAATGGCAGCGCGTTCGGCGGGCTCGGCGTCAATACGTCCTTTTATAACCTCACCCTCGGGCTGGCGATGCTGCTCGCTCGTTATGGCGTGATCGTGCCGGTGCTGGCGCTCGCCGGCTCGCTGGCGACGAAGAAGCAGATCCCCCCGGGGGCGGGCACCTTGCCGACCCACACGCCGCTGTTCATCGCGCTCCTGATCGGCACCGTGGTGCTGGTCGGCGCGCTGACCTTCGTGCCCGCCCTCGCGCTCGGCCCGGTCGCCGAGCACCTCCAGCTCATCCGTCCCTGAAAAGCGAGCGCTCCCATGCGTACTCCCACTGTTCGTCCTCTGTTCGACCGCGCGCTCGTCCGCGTCGCCCTGGTCGACGCGCTCAAGAAGCTCGACCCGCGGCGCATGCTGCGTAATCCGGTGATGTTCGTCGTCGAGGTCGGCGCGGCCTTCACGCTCGCGCTGGCCGTTCAGGCCGGGCTCGGCAGCGGCGAGGCGCCGGTCGGCTTCATCGTCGCGATCTCGGCGTGGCTGGGGCTCACGCTGCTGTTCGCCAACTTCGCCGAGGCGATGGCCGAGGGTCGCGGCAAGGCCCAGGCCGACAGCCTGCGCAAGGCGAGGCAGGACGTGTTCGCCTACAAGCTCGCCGAGGCAAAGCGCGAGGCGTCGACTCAGAAGGTGCCGGCGTCGTCGCTGCGCCGCGGCGATCTGGTGCTCGTCGAGGCTGGGCAGGCGATCCCCGGCGACGGCGAGGTGATCGAGGGTATCGCGTCAGTCGACGAGAGCGCCGTCACTGGTGAGAGCGCGCCGGTGATCCGCGAGAGTGGCGGAGACCGCAGCTCGGTCACGGGCGGCACCCAGGTGCTCTCGGACTGGATCATCGTGCGCATCAGCGCGAACCCGGGCGAGACCTTCCTCGATCGAATGATCGGGATGGTTGAGGGGGCCAAGCGCAAGAAGACGCCCAATGAGATCGCTCTCGATATCCTGCTGGCTGCCCTCTCGCTCGTGTTCTTGCTGGCGACGGCGACGCTGCTGCCGTTCTCGCAGTTCGTCTCCGAGGCGACCGGTCGCGGCGCCCCGGTGACGCTGACCGTGCTGGTGGCATTGCTGGTGTGCCTGATCCCGACCACGATCGGGGGTCTGTTGTCGGCGATCGGCATCGCCGGCATGGACCGGATGATCCAGGCCAATGTGATCGCCACCTCCGGTCGCGCCGTCGAGGCCGCGGGCGACGTCGACGTCCTCCTGCTCGACAAGACTGGCACGATCACGATCGGCAACCGTCAGGCCGCCGCCTTCATCCCGGCCCCGGGCGTCAGCGCCAAGCAGCTCGCCGAGGCCGCGCAGCTGGCCTCGCTCGTCGACGAGACGCCCGAGGGTCGCAGCATTGTCGTGCTCGCCAAGGAGCTGCACGACCTGCGCGCTCGGGAGGTCCGCGGCGGCAACGCTCGCTTCATCCCGTTCTCCGCCCAGACCCGCATGAGCGGCGTCGACATCGACGGGCGAGAGATCCGCAAGGGCGCGACCGACACGATCGCTGCCTACCTGCGCGAGCGCGGCGGCAGCTTGCCCGCCGAGGTCGACGCGGCTGCCCGCGAGGTCGGCCGCGGCGGCGGTACGCCGCTGGTGGTCTGCGAGGGCAAGCGCGCGCTCGGCGTGGTGCACCTCAAGGACATCGTCAAGGGCGGCATCCGCGAGCGCTTCGCCGAGTTTCGCGGGGTTGGCATCAAGACGATCATGATCACCGGTGACAACCCGCTCACGGCCGCGGCGATCGCCGCCGAGGCCGGCGTCGATGACTTCCTCGCCGAGGCCACCCCGGAGGCCAAGCTGCGGCTCATCCGCGATTACCAGGAGAAGGGCCACCTGGTGGCCATGACCGGAGACGGGACCAACGACGCGCCGGCGCTGGCCCAGGCCGACGTCGCCGTGGCGATGAACACGGGCACGCAGGCGGCCAAGGAGGCCGGCAACATGGTCGACCTCGACAGCGACCCGACCAAGCTGCTGGACATCGTCCAGATCGGCAAGCAGATGCTGATGACCCGCGGCGCGCTGACCACCTTCAGCGTCGCCAACGACATCGCCAAGTACTTCGCCATCATCCCGGCCGCGTTCGCCGGCATCTACCCGGAGCTCGCGCAGCTCGACATCATGCACTTGCACTCACCCGCCAGCGCGGTGCTGTCGGCGGTCATCTTCAACGCCCTCATCATCGCCTTCTTGATCCCGCTGGCGCTGCGGGGTGTGGCCTACCGGGCCGCGCCGGCCTCCGTGACGCTGCGCCGTAACGTGCTGATCTACGGCGTCGGCGGCCTGGTCGTGCCCTTCATCGGCATCAAGTTGATCGATCTGCTCCTGACCGTGACTCACCTGGCCTGAAAGGACCCCCCACCATGCGCACGCACATTCGTCCGGCCCTCGTTCTGCTCACCTGCTTCACCCTGCTGACCGGCGTGATATACCCGGTGCTCGTGACCGGGCTCGCTCGCTCGCTCTTCCCCCACCAGGCCGGCGGCAGCCTGGTCCGCAATCCGAGTGGCGAGCTCGTCGGCTCGGAGCTGCTCGGCCAGGCCTTCGCCGAGCCCCGCTATTTCGCGGGCCGCCCGTCGGCCACCGGCCCAACGCCCTACAACGCCGCCGCCTCCGGGGCCACCAATCAGGGTCCGCTCAATCCGGCGTTGCACGCCGCGGTGAGCGAGCGGATCGCCGTGCTGCGGGCGGCCAATCCGGGGGTGCAGGGCGAAATTCCGGCCGATCTCGCGGCCGGGTCGGGCTCGGGGCTCGACCCTCACATCAGTCCGGAGGCGGCTCGCTTCCAGGCCCCGCGCGTCGCCGCGGCGCGCGGCTGGACGACGGAGCGGGTGCTCGCGCGGGTCGAGATTCATGTCGAGGCGCGGACCTTCGGCGTCCTCGGCGAGCCGCGGGTCAACGTGCTCCGACTGAATCAGGACCTTGATGCGCAGCACTGACGAGCTCGCCCGCCCGAACCCCGAGGCTCTGCTCGCGGTGGCGGCGCGGGCCGACGGGGCGCGCGGGCAGCTCAAGATCTTCTTCGGCGCGGCGCCTGGCGTGGGCAAGACCTTCGCCATGCTCGAGGCGGCCCGCCGGGCCCAGGCCGAGGGCCTCGACGTGGTCGTCGGGGTGATCGAGACCCACGGTCGCGAGGAGACGGCCGCGCTGCTCGCGGGTCTACCGGCGTTGCCGCTGCGTCCGCTCTCGCACCGCGGTATCGCCTTGCAGGAGTTCGACCTCGACGCGGCCCTGAAGCGGCGTCCGGGGCTGCTGCTGATCGACGAGCTGGCGCACACCAACGCTCCGGGCTCGCGCCACCCGAAGCGCTGGCAGGACGTGTTCGAGCTGCTGGCGGCTGGCATCCATGTGCACACGACCCTCAACGTGCAGCACCTCGAGTCGCTCAATGACGTCGTCGCACAGATCACGTGGATCCGCGTGCGTGAGACGATCCCCGACGCCGTGTTTGACCGAGCCGACGATGTCGAGTTCGTCGATCTCCCGCCCGACGCCCTGCTCGAGCGCCTGCGCGAGGGCCGCGTGTATCTCCCTGAGCAGGCCCGGCAGGCGGCGCACGCCTTCTTTCGCAAGGGCAACCTCCTCGCATTGCGCGAGCTGGCCCTGCGGCGCATGGCCCAGCGGGTCGACAGCGACGTGCAAGCATATCGCCGCGAGCATGGCATCGCGACGATATGGCCAGCGGGAGAGCGACTGCTGGTATGTGTGGGTCCGGGCCCTCGTGGAACGCGGCTGGTCCGCGCCGCCGCCCGCATCGCCACCAGTATGCGCGCCGAATGGATCGCCGTGAACGTCGAGACTCCGGCGCTGGCGCTCGCCGGCGCGGCAGAGCGTGACCAACTCGCCGGCTCTCTGCGGCTCGCCGAGTCCCTCGGCGCCGAGGTCCTCGTGCTCGTGGACGAAACCGTGGCCGACGCGTTGATCCGGCTCGCCGGCGAGCGCAACGTCACCCGCATCGTCGTCGGCAAGCCAACGCGTACGCGCTGGCGCGATCGACTGCGCCGATCGCTGCTGCGCGATCTGGTGCGCGGTAGCGACGGCATCGACATCCACGTCATCACCGGCGACCGAGAGGCCATGGCGAAGCCGTCCAGGCGGCCCAGCTCCGAGCATTCACCGGTCGCACACTACCTGTGGTGCGTCGCCCTGGTGGCAGCTCTGACGGCCGTGGATTCGTTGCTGTTTCCATACGTCGATCTCACCGACCTGGTCATGCAATATATCGTCGGCATCATGCTGGCCGCGGTCCGCTTCGGGCCTGGCCCGGCGACGATGACCGCCGTGCTCAGCGTCGCCGCCTTCGACTTCTTCTACGTCCCGCCCTACTACACCTTCGCCGTCAGCGACGGGAAATATGTGCTCACATTCGCGGTGATGCTCGCGGTCGGCCTCCTGATCTCGACCTTGACCGCGCGGATCCGAATGCAGGTCGAGGCGGCCCGCGTCCGCGAGCGACGGACCGCCGCGCTCTACTCGCTCAGCCGCGAGCTCGCGCAGCTGCGTCACAAGGTCAGCATCGCGACCTGCGCCGCCCGCCATATCGGCGAGACTCTCGGGGCCCGTGTCGCTGTCCTCCTCGTCGACGAGCGCGGCCAACTCATGCCGGTCGAGGGCACCGATGCTCAGCTGGTGGCGGACCCCCGCGAACTCGGGGTCGCACGCTGGGCCTTCGAGCATGGCCCAGCCGGTCGCGACACCGAAACGCTCCCCGGCGCGGCGGCGACGCACCTGCCCCTGGTCGCCGCTGGACGCACGATCGGCGTCCTGACGGTCGAGCGCGGCCGACGCTCCCGCGACACCGCCACCGATCAGCTGCTCGAGACGCTGGGCAGCCAGACCGCGCTGGCGCTGCACCGCGTCCTGCTGGCCCAGGAGGCCCAGGCCGCCGAGTTGCGCGCACGGGCCGAGGAGCTTCGCAGCTCGCTCCTCAGCTCAGTGTCGCACGATCTGCGAACGCCGCTGGCGACGATCACCGGGGCCGCCACCACGCTGCTCGAGGGCGGCCCGGGGCTGCCCCGCGAGGTCCATCACGACCTCGCGGACGCGATCCGCGAGGAGGCCGAGCGTCTGGCGCGCCTGGTCGGCAACCTGCTCGACATGTCGCGCCTCGAGTCGGGCGAGCTGGTGCTCAAGCGCGAGTGGACCCCGATCGAGGAGCCGATCGGCGCGGCGCTCGATCGCCTCGAGGGGCACCTGGCTGGACGCGAGGTCGACGTGCACGTCGAACCGGGATTGCCGCTGGTCGCGCTCGATGCATTGCTGATGGAACAGCTGCTCATGAATCTCCTCGAGAACACAATGAAATATACGCCGCCGGGCACGCCGATCACCATCACGGCGACGCGCGACGGTGAATCCATCGTGCTCGAGCTCCTCGATCGCGGCCCGGGGATCCCCGAGGAGGCGCTGCCGCGGATCTTCGACAAATTCGTGCGCGCCGGGGGTCCGCCCGGGATGCAGGGCGTCGGCCTCGGGCTCGCCATCTGCCGCGCCGTCGCTGAGGCCCACGGCGGCAGCATCACGGCCGGCAAACGACCTGGGGGCGGGGCGGTCTTCCGTGTGACCTTGCCGATCGGCGGAGAGGCGCCGTCCGTGCCCGCGGAGGAGTCCGAATGAGTGATCACAGCCCGCTGATCCTGCTCGTCGAGGACGAGCCGCAACTGCGCCGGTTCCTGCGTCCGATGCTGCGGGCCCAGAATTACCGCGTCGTCGAGGCCGAGACCGCCCGGGAGGGCGTGGCGCTCGCCCACTCGCATAACCCCGACGTCGTGCTCCTCGATCTCGGCCTCCCCGACGGCGATGGCGTCGAGGTCACGCGCCAGATCCGTGCCTGGTCGGCGGTGCCGATCATCGTCATCTCGGCCCGCGGAAAGGAGCAGGACAAGGTCGGGGCCCTCGACGCGGGCGCCGACGATTATCTCATCAAGCCCTTCGGCTCCGCGGAACTGCTCGCGCGCCTGCGCGTCGCCCTGCGCCACGCCGCCCGCGGGGCGCTCCCCACCGCCGACGCCGTCCACAGCTTCGGCGACGTGCGCGTCGACCTCGGGCGGCGCACCGTGCATCGCGGCGACGCCGAGGTCCACCTCACGCCCCACGAGTACAAGCTGCTCGTCACTTTGATCCGCAACGTCGGCAAGGTGGTCACGCATCGCCAGCTCCTCCACGAGGTGTGGGGCCCGGGCGCGCAGGAGAACCACTATCTGCGCGTGTACATGGGCCAATTGCGGCAGAAGCTCGAGGAGGACCCGGCCCGCCCGCGCTGGCTGGCCACCGACGCCGGGGTGGGTTACCGCCTGCGCGACGAGCCGGCCCGCTGACGCTCACGGACGGGCCTGGCCGAAGCGGTGGGCGAACACGCCGGCGATCGCGAAGAACACCGCGTGCTGATCGCGCGCGAACTGCGGGTCGGCGTCGTTGATCGCCGCGCCGCGATAAAAATATCCCTGCGGCAGGCTCGAACGATCGTAGCGGTACTCGAGGCGCAGCAGCAGGTTCTCGGTCAGGCGCACGGCATTGGTGTAGGTCGCGCCGAGCAGGAAATTGTTCGCCACTCCGTAGATCCGTCCGTCGCGGTCCCAGTAGAACTCGGGGCGCGCGGCCATGTCCCAGGTGCGCTGCTTGCCGAGCACACGCCAGCGGGTGAACAGCGCGGCGGTCGTCCACAAGGTCGCCGGCGCGCCGGGCTGGTCCGTCAGGCGCTCGCTGCCGATGTCGAACAGGCCGCCGATGCCGAAGCGATCGACGTTGTAGGTGAACTGCGTGTCCGAGTAGAGGCGCCAGGCCGCCGGGCGGATGTCGGCCTGGTCCGGCCCGGCGTAGGCGAAGGTAGCGAGATTGAAGCGCGGGCTCGGCGTGAAGGTGTAGCCGAGCATCATGCTCGGGGCCTTGTTGCTGTCGGCCAGCGTCTGCCAGCCGTTGACGACCCATAGCTGCAGGCCGTGGCGGTCGTTGATCGTGTGCACGAGCCGCAGGCCCGTCAAATAGTAGGGCACCCCGTCGAGCTCCCAGCTCACGGTATAGTTCCAGTTGAAGGGGGTCCAGTGGATGCCGATGCCGACCGGCGAGAGGTGCATGCCGACGCTCACCTCGGTGCCGCGACGGGTTTTGAAGCCGACGTTGGCGCGGCCGAGGTGCTTGAACACCTCCATGCCGGCGAAGCGCGACGCGTCGCCGCCTGGGGTCGGCTCGTAGTACATCAGCGCGTCGGCCGCGGGCCCGGCCTGCAGCGCGAGCTCGAAGGTCGGCGAGAATTGCCCGGGGATCGCATCGCGGCGAATGTACGCGACCGCCAGGTTCAGCGAGAACTCGCCCGTGCGCGGCACCGCCGAGCGCAGGCGATTGACGTGATTGTCGGGCATGTTGCTGTTGTAGACATAGTTGGCGTCGACGAAGCCGCCGACCTCCCACGGGCGAAACACCTCCTTCGCCGCGTCCACCGCGGCGCCCGACGCTACCCCCGCGGTCGCGTCCCCACGCGTCGCGGAGGCGGCGCCCGGGAGCGCCGTGGTGGTGATCGCGTCCTCGTCGTCCGCGGCCGGCCCGGCGCTCCGCGGGCCCGCGGCGGTCGGGTTGGCGGTCGCCCCCGACGCGACCGCCGCGCTGCCATCACCGTGCGTCGCGGCGTCGGCCCCGGGCATCCCCTGCGTGCGAATCACGTCCTCATCGCGGACCGACGGCCCGGGCACCGCCGTGGGTCCCGTCGACGTCCGCGAGGAGGTCGGGACCTCCTGAACGAGACGAGCGAAGGGATGCGCGAGCGCCGGGCCGGGCAGCGCAAACAGCGAGAGCCCGACGGCCCAACCGCTGTGCGACGATGAGCAGAATGTGCGGTGCATGACTGGCGGCATCCTGGCAGCCCGAGCATCAAGATGTCGTCAATTTGTCGGCTTCGTGCGGCGCCGAGCGGGCGCGTCGCGGCTCAGTCTTGACGTTTCCCTGATCTCGAGGATGGCAGGGTGTCACCACCAGCGGGCGTCGCTGGCCGATATGTCGCTCTTGACCCGCACTTATCACTCCGTGCTCGACCGCCTCGTCGCCGCCGCGACGCACTGATCGCCGCCATGGATGTTCGCCGTCCAGATCCCGATCTGCTGCTCGCGCGCGTCGTCGCCGAGGAGGCCGAGCAACAGCACGGCAAGCTGAAGGTGTTCCTCGGCGCAGCTCCTGGGGTCGGCAAGACCTATGCGATGCTGAACGCGGCTCGCGAGCTCAGCAAGCAGGGTGTGGACATTGTCGTGGGTGTGGTCGAGACGCACGGCCGCAAGGAGACCGAGGCGCTGTTGGCCGGGCTCGAGGTGCTGCCGCGCCAGCGCATCGAGTACCGGGGCCGGGCCCGCGAGGAGATGGACCTCGACGCGCTGCTACGGCGCCGTCCGACGCTCGCGCTCGTCGACGAGCTGGCCCACAGCAACGTGCCGGGGGCCCGGCACGATCGTCGCTATCAGGACATCGATGAGCTGCTCGACGCGGGGATCGATGTCTACACGACCATCAACGTCCAGCACCTCGAGAGCCTCAATGATGTCGTCGAGCAGATCACCCAGGTCCGCGTCCGCGAGACCGTTCCAGACGCCTTTCTCGACCGCCTGCACGACATCGTGCTCATCGACCTGCCGCCGCGCGAGCTCATCGATCGCCTGCGCCAGGGCAAGGTGTACATGCAGGAGCGGGCGCAGGCTGCCCTCGACCGCTTCTTCTCCCCGACAAACCTGGCGGCGCTGCGCGAGCTGGCGATACAGACCGTGGCCAACCGCGTCGATGCCGACCTTCGCGACGACCTCGCAGCGAACAGCGCGGCGGGTGGCGCCAGCTTGCGTCGACGGGTGCTGGTGGCCGTCGACGGCCACGAGTACACCGAATACCTGATCCGTGTCGCCCGCCGCTTCGCGGAGCGCCGTCAGGCGCCGTGGACGGTCGCCCACGTGGACACCGGGGACAGCTCGCGCACCGACGGCGACAAGCTTCAGGCGGCGCTGCAGCTCGCGCAGCGGCTCGGGGGTAGCACGGTGCTCCTGCGCGGGCCCAGCGTCGCCGATGAGCTGCTCAGCTGCGCCGGGCGTCACGGCGTCTCCTCCATCATGATCGGGCGGACGCGCGAGCGGGCGCTCGCGCGGGTGTTCAATCGCACGATCACGCAACAGCTGCTCAACCGGGGCGCACGCTTTGAGCTGACGATCGTGAACTCGCCGCTGGCCCGCATCGGTTCGCGCCGCCGCCTCGCCGGCGATTTCCCGTGGTCCGAGCGCCTCCGCGAGTACGCGCTGGCCACGGCGGTCTCGGCCGTGGCGGTCGTCCTCTGCGCCGGTCTGGAACGGTGGTTGCCGCTGGCGAGCCTGGCGCTGGTGTTCCTCTGCGCAGTCCTGGTCGTCGCGGTCTCCGCTCGCACCAGCGTCTCCATCTACACCGCTCTGCTCTGCTTCCTGGCCTACAATTTCTTCTTCACCGAGCCGCGCCTCTCGCTGCGCATCAGCAGCGCCGCCGACGTCGTCCCCGTGATGGCGTTCCTCGCCGCCGCGCTGGTCTGCGGGCAGCTCGCGGCCCAGCAATACGCGCAGGTCGTGATGCTGCGCGCGGCCAATGAGCACGCCCGGGTCCTGCTGGCTCTGGGTGAGCGCCTGGCGGGTGCGGTCGACGAGTTCCAGGTGTTCCAGGCGGGCTGCGAGGCGCATGCGATGGCCCTGGAGTGCGACGTCGTCATGCTCCGCCGTGACAGTGAAAATGGCTCGCTGCGCAGGGTCTGCGCCGTACCGGTCGAGGTCCAGCTCGACGCCAGGGATCTGGCCACCGCAGAATGGGCCACGGCGAACGCCCGCCCGGCGGGGCGCGACACCGAGACGGTGGCGAGCTCTGCGTGGTGGTTCTTGCCGCTGGTGGTCAAGGGGGGCTGTCTCGGCGCGGTGGCGCTGCGGTTTTCGCCGGCGCGCGGGCGCATCCGGGACGAGCAGCGGCGGCTGGCCGAGGCGATCGTCCAGCAGATGGCACTCGCCGCCGACCGGGCCGCCCTGGCGGCGAACCTGGAGTCGGCGCGGGTCGAGGGGGAGACCGAGCAGCTGCGCACAGCCCTGCTCGCGTCGGTGGCGGATGGCCTCGGCTCCCCGCTCGCGGCGACGGTCGCCGCCGCCACGAGTCTGGCGAGCTGCGACGCGACGATGACCGAGGAGACCCGGCGTGGGCTCGTCGACGTGGTTCGTCGCGAAGGTGAGCGCCTCGATCGCTATGTCCAAAACTTGTTGGACATGACTCGCCTCGGCGCCGGACCGATCAAATTGCGGCGGGACTGGGTCGGGCTCGCGGAGATCCTGGACTCTGCGCTCTCGGGCCTCCGCAAGCTCTTCCCCCGACTCGCGGTGAACGTCGACATGGAACCCCACCTGCCCGCATTGTTCGTTCACGGGGCGTTGATTGAGCAGGCGCTGTTCAACATCCTCGAGAATGCGGCCAGATTCTCGCCGCCGGGCGCCGCCGTCTCCGTCACGGCCCGCCGCGACGGCGGTCAGACGCTCGTCCTCGACATCCAGGACCGGGGTCCGGGGATCGCCGAGGAAGAGCGGCGGCGGCTCTTTGGCAAGGCGCAGGGCAGGGCCGATGGCGCGCGCAGCACGGGGCTGGGCCTGACGATCGTGCGTGGCATGATCGGCGCTCACGGTGGCAGGGTCGAGGCGTTCGCGGGGGAGGCCGGCGTCGGTACGACGATCCGTGTGACTCTGCCGCTCGCCGAGCATGAAGCTGCGAAGACCTGATCGGGGCCCGTGCGGCGGCCGACTGGATCGACGAAGCTGGGCCGCGGCGTCGCGTCCGCGCGAAGAAGGACGTACGCTCGCGGCGCCGTTGGCCTATCCTACCGACCTCCGAGCCCCGCGAAGCGAACCCATGAGAGCGATTGCCTACGACAAATACGGCCCCCCGGACGTGCTGCATCTCGTCGAGGTGGAGCAGCCCACCCCGCGCGGCGCCGAGCTGCTGATCAAGGTCCACGCGACGACCGTCAACCGCACCGACGTCGCGTTTCGCCGCGCCGAGTACTTCATCAATCGCCTCGTCAGCGGCCTGCTGCGCCCGAAGCGGAAGGTCCTGGGCAGCGAATTCGCGGGGGTGGTCGCGGCCGTCGGCAAGGACGCGAGCAGGTTCCGGGTCGGCGATCGGGTGTTCGGCCTCAGCACATTCAACTTCGGGGCCCACGCGGAGTATCTGTGCATGGATGAGCGGCGCGCGATCGCCACGATGCCGGAGAACCTCGCGTTTGACGAGGCCGCCGCGGTGTGCGAGGGCATGATGCTGGCCTACAACTATATCCGCAGGATCGACTTCACGACGCCGAGGTCCATCCTGATCAACGGCGCGACCGGCTCGATCGGATCGGCCGCCGTGCAGCTCGCCAGGTATCACGGCGCCGCGATCACCGCGACCGCGAAGACCGCGGCGCTCGAGCTGGTGCGGTCGCTCGGCGCCGACGAGGTCATCGATTACACGCAGGAGGACTTCACGCGGCTGGATCGCCGCTTCGATGTGGTGCTCGACGCGGTGGGCAAGAGCACGTTCTTCAGGTGCCGCGGGCTGCTCAAGCCGGGTGGCACCTACTACTCCACGGAGCTCGGGCCGTACTGGCAGAACATCGGCCTGGCCCTGACGACGCCGCTGCTGCGCGGGAGGAGGGTGGGCTTCCCGATCCCCAGCGATAGCCAGGAGGACATGCTGTTCTTCAAGAAGTTGCTGGAGGAGGGCAAGTATCGGCCGGTCATCGACCGCCGCTACCCGCTCGCGGAGGTCGTGGAGGCCACGCGCTACGTCGAGACCGGCGAGAAGACGGGCAATGTGGTGATCACGGTGGCCTGACCGGTCACTTGCCGATGCAGAAGCGCGAGAAGATCGCGTCCAGCAGATCGGCGCCGATCGGTCCGAGGTCGGTGTGACCTGTGATCTCGCCGACCCGTTGCTGGGCCTGGGCGAGGGAGAAGGCGACCAGCTCGAGGCCGGCGTTGGCCTGCAATTGCTCGCGGGCCTCGGCGAGGGCGAGTTTCGCCTCGTGGGCCCGGTCGCGGTGGCGGGCGAGGCCGATCCAGCCCTCGCCGGGCTCGCCGAGGGCGCCGGAGATCGCGGCGCGGAGGGGTTCGAGGGTGGTGGGGTCGATCGCGGATACGCCGAGCCAGGTCGGTCGCTGGCGGCCGAGGTCGGCCTTGTTCTCGACGGAGATCGTCGGGACCGCCGTGTCGGCGATCGCTTCGCGCTCGCGCTGCCAGTCCGGGCGGGTCGGCTGGTCCGAGCCCTCGATCCACAGGACCAGGTCGGCGCCGGCGAGCTGTTCGCGGCCGAGCTCGACGCCGGCGCGCTCGAGGATATCGTCGCTGGGTCGCAGGCCGGCGGTGTCGATGACCGTCAGCTCGCGGCCCGCGATCGTCAGCTCGGCCTCGACGAAGTCTCGCGTGGTGCCGGGTTGCGCGGAGACCAGGGCCCGGCGGCGGCCGAGCAGGGCGTTGAACAGCGCGCTCTTGCCGGCGTTGGGCGGGCCGG
>Ga0073899_10004107_pt1 | contig 12791 bp, 10 predicted proteins | sample KloWWTmetaKNB5Ph_FD_88975 | JGI IMG/M metagenome (GOLD analysis project Ga0073899, IMG submission 88975) | Active sludge microbial communities from Klosterneuburg, Austria, studying microevolution and ecology of nitrifiers - Klosterneuburg... | ecosystem: Engineered > WWTP > Aerobic digester >... | reverse complement strand
TACTGACCCGCCTTCATCACCGCCTGCTTGGCGATGCGATAGACGTTCTTGCGACGACCCCGGTAGCCCTTGGCGAGCTTCAGGATCTTCTTGTGACGAGCATGGGCGGTAACACCACGTTTGACGCGAGGCATGTGTTGACTCCTTCAGGTCGTGGTGGATCAGAGACCGGCGAACGGCAGCATTTGCGCGATGTGACCCATGTTGGTCTCATGCACATTCACTGCACCACGCAGGTGACGCTTGTTCTTGGTGGTCTTCTTCGTCAGGATGTGACGCTTGAAGGCCTGACCGCGCTTGACGGTGCCACCAGGACGCACGCGAAAGCGCTTCTTGGCGCTGCTCTTGGTCTTCATCTTGGGCATGACTGCTCCTTTTGCTTGTTCCCGTGCGGCGCCGCGAAACTGATCGCGATCTTGGGAGCCGACGGGCACCGGGCGACAGCAGCGACCAAACCGCTGCCACCTCGTCCTTGCTTCAAGCCCGGTTCAAACCGGACTCGACGACATTCACTTCTTCCTCTTCGGACCCAGCACCATGATCATCTGGCGCCCTTCGAGCTTGGGCATGTGCTCGACCAGCGACACATCCGCCAATTCGTCGCGGATGCGTTCCAGGAGGCGCATGCCGATGTCCTGGTGCGTGATCTCGCGGCCGCGGAAGCGCAGAGTGACCTTGCCCTTGTCGCCTTCTTCGAGGAAGCGACGCAGGTTGCGCATCTTGATGTTGTAGTCGCCCTCGTCCGTACCAGGACGGAACTTGACTTCCTTCACATCGATGACGTGCTGCTTGGCCTTGGCTTCAGCCGCCTTCTTCTGCTCCTGGTACTTGAACTTGCCGTAGTCCATCAGGCGGCAGACCGGCGGCTGTGCTGTCGGCGCAATCTCCACGAGGTCCACGTCGTGCTCTGCCGACAGGCGCAGGGCCTCCTGGATGCTGACGATGCCGAGTGGCTCGTTCTCTGGCCCGTTGAGTCGCACCTCGGGCGCGAGGATCTCGCGGTTCAGGCGGTGCTTGCGCTCGGCGTTGGGCGTACGGCGATCAAGAAAGGTAGCGATGGTCTGAGTCCTCCAGGGCCTGGGGCCCCACGATCAATGCAGCGCGCCAGAACAAAGAGCAACAGACCACCGACCAACCCTCAAGGGGCCAACTCGGCAGCGAGCTTCTGGGAGAAGGCCTCCAGGGCCATCACTCCGAGGTCCTGATTGCCCCGGGCGCGCACGGCGACGGTTCCAGCCGCCTTTTCCTTGTCACCGACAACGAGCAGGTACGGAACCTTCTGCAACGAATGCTCCCGTATTTTATACGGGATCTTTTCGTTTCGCAAATCGACGGCCACCCTAAGTCCTTGTTTTTGCAGCGCTTTGGCCACATCCTGAACGTAGTCGGCCTGACTGTCGGTGATATTGAGCAGCACCACCTGCGTTGGAGCCAGCCACAGGGGCAGGGCGCCAGCATGTTCCTCGATCAAGATGCCGATGAAACGCTCCAGGCTACCGAGGATGGCGCGGTGCAGCATGACCGGGTGCTGGCGCTCGCCGGACTCGGCGACGAACTCGGCGCCGAGCCGTTCTGGCAGCGAGAAATCCACCTGGATCGTGCCGCACTGCCAGTGGCGACCCAGTGCGTCTTTGAGGGTGTACTCGATCTTGGGGCCATAGAAGGCCCCCTCGCCAGGGGAGATCTCGAACTCGCAGCCGGAGTTGCGCAGGCTGGCGATCAGCGCCGCCTCTGCCTTGTCCCACAGGTCGTCGGAGCCGATGCGCTTCTCGGGCCGCGTGGCGACCTTGTAGAGGATCTCGGTGAAGCCGAAGTCGGCGTAGACCCGGCGCAGCAGGGCGGTGAAGGCGTCGCACTCAGGCAGGATCTGGTCTTCGGTGCAGAAGATGTGGCCATCGTCCTGCGTGAAGCCTCGCACCCGCATGATGCCGTGCAGACCGCCGGTGGGCTCGTTGCGATGGCAGGCGCCGAACTCGCCGTAGCGCAGCGGCAGGTCGCGGTAGCTCTTGATGCCTTGTTTGTAGATCAGGATGTGGCCGGGGCAGTTCATCGGCTTGAGCGCGTAGTCGCGCTTCTCCGATTCCGTGGTGAACATGTTCTCCCGGTACTTGTCCCAGTGGCCGGTCTTCTCCCACAGGCTCTTGTCGAGGATCTGGGGCCCCTTGACCTCCTGGTAGCCGTTGTCGCGGTACACGCGGCGCATGTACTGCTCCACCTCCTGCCAGATCGCCCATCCCTTGGGGTGCCAGAACACCGTGCCAGGCGAGTGCTCGTCCAGATGGAACAGGTCGAGTTCGCGCCCGAGCTTGCGGTGGTCGCGCTTCTCGGCCTCCTCCAGCATCGTCAGGTACTTCTGCAGATCGTCCTTGGTGGCCCAGGCCGTGCCATAGACGCGCTGCAGCATCTCGTTGCGGTGGTCGCCCCGCCAGTAGGCGCCGGCCACCTTCATCAGCTTGAAGAACTTGAGCTTGCCGGTGCTCGGCACGTGCGGGCCGCGGCACAGGTCGGTGAACTTGCCTTCGGCGTAGAGCGACACGTCCTGGTCGGCCGGGATGCCCGCGATGATCTCCGCCTTGTACGCCTCGCCGATGGACTTGAAATAGGCCACGGCCTCGTCGCGCGGCAGCACGCTGCGCAGCACCGGTTCATCCTTGGCAGCGAGTTCGCCCATCTTCTTCTCGATGGCCACGAGGTCCTCGGGCGTGAAGGGGCGCTTGTACGAGAAGTCGTAGTAGAAGCCGTGCTCGATGGTCGGGCCGATCGTCACCTGCGCGTCCGGGAACAACTCCTTGACCGCATAGGCCAGCAGGTGAGCCGTGGAGTGGCGGATGACGTCCAGGCCATCGGCGTCCTTGGCGGTGACGATGGCCAGTGCTGTGTCGGCCTCGATGCGGTGGCTCAGGTCGACCAGCCGGGCCGACTCACCGCTGCCGATGCGTCCCGCCAGGGCGGCCTTGGCCAGGCCGGCACCGATGGAGGCCGCAACGTCGCCCACCGTCAGCGGAGCGTCGAACTCCCGACGCGAACCGTCGGGCAACTGGATGGAGATCATGGGGTGCCCTCTCTCGGCGGCCCTGCGCGAACCGCTCTTGGCGACATGAAAAAAGCGCGGTGGGTCGCCGCGCTTTTCTCAGGGGAAGGATGAACGTGCGAGAACGGCGGCCGACCGACTAGACCTCTGTGAAGGTGGCAGTGCTCGTTCGCGGTGTCATAACCGACATGCCTTTCTCGCTCTTGCTCGTTGATCGACTCCCACATTTTAATGGCTCCGAGAACGAAAAACCCGGCTGGAGCCGGGCTTTGTGCGCGGGCGGGCTGCGGAATCGCTCCCGCGGCCCGCCATTGAGCGGTCGATCAGTGGAACTGCTCTTCTTCGGTCGAGCCGGTGAGCGCCTTGACCGAGGACGAACCGCCCTGGATCACGGTAGTCACGTCGTCGAAGTAGCCGGCGCCAACTTCCTGCTGGTGCGACACGAAGGTGTAGCCCTTCTCGCGAGCAGCGAATTCGGGCTCCTGCACCATTTCGGTGTAGTGCTTCATGCCTTCGCCGCGGGCGTAGGCGTGGGCGAACTGGAACGTGTTGTACCAGTTGATGTGGATGCCGGCCAGCGTGATGAACTGGTACTTGTAGCCCAGCGCTGCCAGATCTTCCTGGAACGCAGCGATCTGGCTGTCGTTCAGGTTCTTGCGCCAGTTGAACGAAGGCGAGCAGTTGTAGCTCAGCAGCTTGCCGGGGCAGGAGGCCTGCACAGCCTGGGCGAACTCGCGGGCGAAGCCGATGTCGGGCACGCCGGTCTCGCACCACACCAGGTCGGCATAGGGCGCGTAGGCGACGCCTCGGCTGATGGCCTGCTCCAGACCGTTCTTGACGCGGTAGAAGCCTTCTTGCGTGCGCTCGCCGGTGACGAACGGGCGATCATTCTCGTCGCAGTCGCTGGTCAGCAGGTTGGCGGCTTCGGCGTCGGTACGGGCCAGCACGATGGTGGGTACGCCCATCACGTCGGCGGCGAAGCGCGCGGCGATCAGCTTCTCGACGGCTTCGCGGGTCGGCACCAGCACCTTGCCACCCATGTGACCGCACTTCTTCACGGCGGCCAGCTGGTCTTCGAAGTGAACGCCAGCAGCACCCGCGGCGATCATGTTCTTCATCAGCTCGAAGGCGTTCAGCACGCCGCCGAAACCGGCTTCCGCGTCAGCGACGATCGGCAGGAAGTAGTCGACGAAGCCTTCGTCGCCGGGGTTGATGCCACGGCTCCACTGGATCTCGTCGGCACGCTTGAAGGTGTTGTTGATGCGACGCACCATCGTCGGCACCGAGTCGTAGGCGTACAGCGACTGGTCCGGGTACATCGTCTCGGAGGTGTTGCCGTCGGCGGCCACCTGCCAGCCCGACAGGTACACGGCTTCCAGGCCGGCCTTGGCCTGCTGCATCGCCTGACCGGCGGTGATCGCGCCGAAAGCGTTGACGTAGCCCTTCTTGGCGCCGCCGTTGACCTTGTCCCACAGCTTGCGGGCGCCTTCCTGGGCCAGCGTGTACTCGGGCTGCATGCTGCCGCGCAGACGCACGACGTCAGCGGCGCTGTAGCCACGCTTCACCAGCTTCCAGCGGGGGTTCTCGGCCCAGTCCTTTTCGAGGGCGGCGATCTGTTGTTCGCGGGTCAGTTTCGTCATGAAGCTCTCCGGTCTGCTGAAGTGATTGAAGGGATGTCGATAGGATCAACTGTAACGGTCGGAAGCGGTAGCGAGAAGACTTATGTCTTATATAAGACATAAGATTGAAATCAATGAAATCAACAACTTGCAGTGCATTTTTTGCGATGCAAAAAGCGTTTTCCCACGATGAAAAATTTTGCGGCATTGCAGCAACAGCAGATCTCATGATGTGAAATGCCATTTCGTCTAAGTGAAAACCCTGTCATGAGCGGGCATCATGGCGGGGGCTTTGCTTCAGTCTTGACGGCGGGCGTATCACTTGATCTTGCTCAAGCCCACTGCCGTTGCGTGGCGAGGGGCCAGCGGCTGCGCTCAATGAGGGCGGGTCGATGACCGATGAACTCCGTCATCTGCCTGCCCGATCCGGTCCGTAAGCTGCGGCCGCCGGGGCATCAAAAGGCAACGCCTGGAAGGGCGCGGGGCCCTTTCCAACCCAACAAGGATTCACATGTCTGCTCTGAATGGAACTGGAACGCTGAACGGAATGAAGGCCCTCGTCGTGGGTGTGGCCAACGACCAATCGATCGCCTGGGGCTGCGCCAAGGCGTTTCGGGACGCGGGCGCCGAGGTGGCGCTGACCTACCTGAATGACAAGGCCAGGCCGCATGTCGAGCCGCTGGCGAATGCGCTGCAGGCGCCGATCTTCCTGCCGCTGGACGTGGTGGACGACAGCCAGCTCGACGCGCTGTTCCAGGCCATTGAGCGACAGTGGGGCCGGCTGGACATCCTGCTGCACTCGATCGCCTTTTGCCCGAAAGCCGACCTGCACGGCCGCGTGGTGGACTGCTCGCGCGAAGGGTTTTCGCAAGCGATGGACATCTCGGTGCATTCCTTCATGCGATTGGTACAACGCGCCGAGCCGCTGATGGCCGAGGGTGGCACCTGCATGACGGTGACCTTCTACGGCTCGACCCGGGTGATCGACCGCTACAACGTGATGGGGCCGGTCAAGGCGGCGCTCGAAGCCGCCACGCGCGAGATGGCCTGCGAGCTCGGCCCGCAGGGCATCCGGGTGCATGCGCTGTCCCCCGGGCCGCTGAAGACTCGCGCGGCGTCAGGCATTGCGGATTTCGACGAGCTGCTGCGCAGCGCCGCCGAGCGGGCGCCGACGCATCAGCTGGCGACCATCGAGGACGTCGGTGCCTATGCCGCCTTCCTGGCCTCGCCCGCGGCGCGCAACGTGACCGGCACGATCCCGATGATCGACGGCGGCTATCACATCACGGGGTGATGTCCGCCGGGCCCGCGGTGCTGGCGTGGGTTGCCGCCGCGCGGCGCCCGCGCGCGCGGTCACGCCAGCGCCTCAGGCCGGTGATCCACAGGAAGGGCAGCACCAGCCCGGTCACGCAGGCCAGGATCCGTCCCGGCAGCCTGAAGGCCTCGCCGTTGTGCAGGGGGTGCAGCCAGGCCAGGAAGGCGTCGCCAGCGCCTTCCTGATGCGGGTCGCGCACGCCCAGCACCTGCGCGTTGTAGGCATCGATCACCACCCAGGTCTTCGGAAAGCGCCGGCTGGGCTCGCCCGGCTGCTGCACGCGAATGCGGTAGGTGCCGCTCGGCCCGTCGGGCGTGTCCACCCAGCGGGCCGCGGCGGCGGGAAAGCGCATCCGTGCAGCGGTCAGCGCCTGGTCCAGGCTGATGTGCGTACGCCCGTCGGTCGGGAGCGCCGACACCGCCTTCGGCACGGGGAGCGGCTTGCTCCAGCGCGCCAGCACGGGATCGACCCACTCGGGCAGCGCCAGCAGCGCACCACTGAGGGCCAACAGCAGGAGCAGCGGCAGCGCGTAGAGGCCGGCGAGGCGGTGCTGGTCCCAGGTACGCCTGGCCCTGGCCGCGCCCGCCTTGGGGCGCCAGGCCGCACGCCACTGGCGGGCGCTGCGGGGCCACCACAACGCCAGCCCGCTCAGGAGGGACAGGCCCAGCCCCAGCCCCAGCAGGCCGATGACCGTGCGGCCGGCGGCACCGGCCAGGCCGGTGTAGTGCAGGTCGAACAGCCAGGTGGCGGCGAAGTCGCCCCAGTAGCGCTGGGCCACGGGCTCCAGCGTGTCAGCACGCAGGCTGACCAGGCGGGGCGCAAAGAAGGCGCCGGCGCGCTCGGGCGGGCGCAGGTAGCGTGCCGTGATGCTGCCGCAGCCCCCCTCAGGGAGCTCGATGCGCCAGCCACGTTCGCGCTGCGGCTCGGCACGCCTCAGGGCCTGCAGGACGGGCTCCCAGGTCGTGACGCAGCCCTGCGCCGGCTGCCAGGCCAGCGCCGGGTTGAGCACGCGGTCCAGCTCGGTGTAGAACACCAGCACGCTACCGCTCAGCCCGAGCAGGGCGAACGGCGCGCCGAGCAGCAAGGCGAGCCAGAGGTGCAGGCGCCGCCAGCGTTCGCGCCAGCGCAGGCGCGTCGTTGCGCGCGCCGCGCTCACAGCCGCACGCGCAGCGCCAGTGAGAGCGAGCGTGGTGCGCCCGGCGAGTGCAGCGTCTGTCCACCGGCGGCCAGGGCGCTGTTCACTTCCCACCAGACATATTCGCTGTAGCGGTTGGTGACGTTCTTGACCTCAGCGCTGACCTCCCAGGATGACGAGGCCTGCCAGGTCGCCCCCAGGTTCAGCAGCGTGTAGGCCCCCCAGCGGCCGGCCGAGTTGCTGCGGTTGAGCTCGTAGTCGCCCTGGCCCTGGAGAGAGGCGCTGGCCCGCAGTACCGGCAGGGCCTGCCACTCCACCCCCGCGCTGTAGAGCCGGCGCGGCACGTGGTCCACCTCGTTGCCCTGGGTTTCCGGATACAGAGGGTCAGGCGTGACGATCTCCGCTTTCTGCACCCCGTAGGCTGCCCACGTTTCCAGCTCGGCGAAGGGGCGTGCGCGCAGTTGCAGGTCGATACCGCGGCGGCGCGTGGCGCCGATGTTGTCTGAGTCACCGCTGGGGTCATTGAGGCGGCGCATCACCTCGTTGCTGGCCTTTTGCTGCCAGACGGCGACGCGACCGCTCCATCCTGCCACGCCGGCCAGGTCCTGGAACTTCCAGCCGGTTTCCCAGCCGTCGTTGATCGAGGGCTCCAGGTCGGCGGTGCGTGGGGGCACCTTGTAGCTGGCTGACCCGACGCCCACCTGGAAGCTGCGCCCCCAGTTGGCGTAGAAGGACTGGCCCTGCAGCGGCGTCCACACCGCGCTGATCTTGGGCTGGCCGATGAGGCCGTAGTCGTTGACGGCGTAAGTGGCAGGGACGCGGTGGTTGGTGAAGCTGCCGCTGACGTGGTCGACGCGGTAGCCAGGAACCAGCCGCAGGCTGCGGACCGGCTCGATCACCGCCTGGACGAAGGCGCCGGTGAGATTGAAGTCCCACTCCTGGTTGCGCGTCTGGCTCACGCGGGTGCGCGCCGTGGTGGTGTAGCGCTCGCTCACGTTGTGCTGGCGTTCGGTGTCCAGCCCGCCCTCCAGAGCCAGGGAGGCCAGGCCGCTGACCACCGGACGCCAGCTGGCGCTCAGGCGCGCACCCCGGTGGGTTTCATCGGTCAGGCGTTCCTGTTGCGACGTGGTGGACGAGTACCGCACGAAGCGGTCGTCGTGGAAGTGGTTCACGTACACCTTGCCCTGCAGCGCCAGCGTGTCCGCCAGCCGCGCATCGCCGTGCAGGCTCAGGTGGTTCATGAGCCGATCGGCGCCGTCGTAGGCGGAGTAGTCGGCCGACTGCGACGGGTCCGTCCGCGAGGCCGCGTAGGTCAGGTAGCCCGGCTCGTCGGCCTCGTGGGCATGGCGTCGCGCGACCAGGCCGACGCGCCAGTCGGCCCCGCCCTGGTAGAACCACTTGCCGCCCAGGCTGTACTTTTTCGACTCGGCGTGGTCCCGCCAGCCGTCGCTGCGGCGCGCGCCGATGGTGTAGTTCTGCGTCCAGGCACCGGCCTCTATGGCCTTGGCGAGCTGCACGTCCAGGAGGTTCCAGGAGCCTAGGCCGAGGCGGGCATCCGTCTCGTTGCCGCCCAGGCGGGTGGCGATGTCCACGTTGCCGGCGATGTTGTGCAGGCCGAAGCGCGCATCGTTGGTGCCGCGAACCGTGGTGATCGACGCGATGTCCAGGGGCGACACCATGTCGATGTAGGGCATGTTGCCGTCGTTGGTGTTGGACGGCACGCCATCGATCAGCAGCTTGACCGCATTGACCTCGCCCTCCCCGTTGAAGCCGCGCAGCGACAGTTTGCCCGAGGTGGTGCCCTGGTTGAACTCGGTGAGTTGTACGCCCGGCACACGGCGGAACAGCTCCCAGGTGTTGCGCACCGCGTCCCCCTGGACGAGGTCACCGCTGACCACGTCCACCGAGGTGAGCAGTTGGCGAGCGCTCAATGCGCTGCTGCGCCCGGTGATGAGCACGCGGCCCAGTTCGAAGGTGGTGGCGTCGCTGGCACCTGCGGGAGTGGCCCCCGCGGGGTTGGCGGGTGGGGTCTGCGCATGGGCGGTGAGGCCGGTCAGGACCAGTGCGGCGGCCATGGCCAGCGTCAGCGGCCGGGAGGGACAGGGCGTACGAGTGGCACCCGTGGCGAGAAAAGGGATCTGGAGGGTCGGATACATGGGGCGAGCGGGCATGCGATCGACCACGCAGGCGCCGGCCGGGGCGGATGGCCGCGGCATCGGGGCGAGGTCGCATCGACAGGGAGGGGAGACGCCGGAAGTCAACCGCAGAGGGTTGCCGGTATCCCATCGGGGCGCTGAATCAGGCCCGCTCGGGTGGCGCACGCGCCTGGGCTGCCGCCCAGACGGGCAGGGTGCGGGGGGCGACCAGCAGCAGCCGTGGCCACAGCCGCAGCTCGACACGCGGCCATACCGGCGAGGTGGACGCCGGCAGGCCCGGCGCGGCACTGGCGCTGCTGCAGCACAAGGTGCAGAGGCCGCTCCCGTGTCCGGCGTGGTCGTTCGCGGCCGGATCGCCTTGGGCGTTGCTGGCAGACGCCGGTGCGCTCATCGCCACGCTGCAGACATCGGCGTCCATCGCGCTGCCCAGGGCCTGGGCAACCCAGGGTCCCCAGGTCGCCGTCCAGGCTGCGCACAGCAAGGCCAGGCAGGCCAGGTGGGCGATGAGCAGACGGCGGGCGATTCGCATGGGCGCCCGAGTGTAACGGGGCGAATCGAGCGCCGAGGCGCAGGGCGCGGGCCAATGAAGCGGCTGCGCAACGGGCGAACCTTCGAGCCCACGACCGGGCTGGTCGCTGCGCCCCTTGCCGTGCGGGCCGACTCAGCCGACGCTTCGCAGCTCGACGCTGAACACCACCTGGCCTTCCGCCCAGGTGATGAGGCGGTCGATGTTCGGGTGCTTGCCCGGGTGGGCCAGCGCATCGGCGGTGTGCTCGGCGTAGAGCGCCAGGCCCTCGCGGGCGGCCGCGGGCGTGATGGCGCCACCGTGGCGTTGCGCCAGCGCGTGGTAGACCTTCAGCGAGCCGGCCTGGCCGGGCTTGTTCTCGATCGTGGCGACCAGCTCCCCGGCCGCATCGCGCAGTTGCAGCGAGGCCAGGTGGTCAACGGCGGGCAGGGTCTGGAGGGTTTCAGCGAAGTTCATAGAGCGAGGGGCGAGTGGCCGCGCATTGTCGCCGCCGACCTGGCGTGCCGAAGCCGTGGCGCTACGATCCCACCGTCTGCCCATTCCCCACCATCCCCACCGGAAACTCCCATGAAAGCCATCTGGAACGGCGTCACCGTCGCCGAAAGCGACGACACCCTGCTCGTCGAGGGCGAGCATTACTTCCCGGCCGCCTCGGTGCGCGCCGACTGCCTGCTCACCAGCAACCGGCGCTCGATGGACTCGGCTCGAGGCGAGTGCCGCTATCACAACCTCTTCGTCAACGGCGACGTGCTCAACGACGCTGTCTGGTACTACCCCGAGCCCTACGAGGGCGCGGCCGACCTGAAGGGCCGCATGGCGTTCATCCGCGGCGTGCGCATCGAGGAGTGAGCCCGGGCGGTTTGACCCCGCCGGTATGATCGCTCTCTGGCCCGCCGGGCCCCGCGTTGCACCGCTGGGGCTGTCGCGGCGCGCTCACCACGTCCCTGGGCCGGTTTCCCCCACGGAACCGCCCGTTTCGTTTCTGGGGCATCGTTCGCCCTTCGTCTCCTGCCCGACGCCTCCCATCGGAGGCAGCATCGCCGTGTCCGCCCACTCCATCGCCGTCCCGACCGCGCCCAAGGCGCTGACCGCCTACCGCCCCTTCTGGGCCAAGCGCTTCGGTCCCGCGCCCTTCCTGCCGATGAGCCGCGACGAGATGACGCAGCTGGGCTGGGACAGTTGCGACATCGTGCTGGTCACCGGCGACGCCTACGTCGACCACCCCAGCTTCGGCATGGCGGTGATCGGCCGGGTGCTGGAGGCGCAGGGTTTTCGCGTGGGCATCATCGCCCAGCCGGACTGGCAGAGTGCCGAGCCCTTCATGGCGCTGGGCCGGCCGAACCTGTTCTTCGGCGTGACCGCCGGAAACATGGATTCGATGATCAACCGCTACACGGCCGACCGTAAACCGCGCAGCGACGACGCCTACACCCCCGGTGCCGAGGGCGGCAAGCGCCCGGACCGCGCCACCATCGTCTACTGCCAGCGGGTGCGCCAGGCCTATGGCGACGTGCCGATCGTGATCGGCGGCATCGAGGCCAGCCTGCGCCGCATCGCCCACTACGACTACTGGCAGGACAAGGTGCGCCGCAGCCTGCTGGTGGACTCGCAGGCCGATCTGCTGCTGTACGGCAATGCCGAGCGGGCCCTGGTCGAGGTGGCGCACCGCATGGCCGCGCGCCAGCCGATCGCCAGCCTCACCGACATCCGCGGCACCGCCTTCCTGCGCAAGCCCGGTGACCCCACGGCCGCCGACTGGTGGGAGCTGGACTCCACCGAGGTGGACCTGCCCGGCCGTGTCGACGAGCACATCAACCCTTATCAGGAGGTGCCCCAGGCCGCTGATGGGCAGGGCGGCGCCTGCGCCAGCGGAGCGGCCGATGCAGCTGCGCCAGCCGCTGCTGCGGTGACCGAGCAGCCGCTGCGCTTCGTGCCGCGCGCCAAGGGTGTGGCGGCGACCGGCCCGATGCACCTGCCGCCGCGCGATCGCACCGTGATCCGCCTGCCGGCCTTCGAGGCGGTGCGCTCCGACCCCGTGCTCTACGCCCACGCCAGCCGGGTGCTGCACCTGGAGACCAACCCCGGCAACGCCCGGGCGCTGGTGCAGCAGCACGAGCTGCACGGCCAGCTGCGCGACGTGTGGATCAACCCGCCACCGATCCCGCTGACCACGGCGGAGATGGACCACGTCTTCGGCCTGCCCTATGCCCGCTCGCCGCACCCGGCCTATGCGGACGCGCAGGGCCGCCACGACGGGCCGACCAAGATCCCGGCCTGGGAGATGATCCGCTTCAGCGTGAACATCATGCGCGGCTGCTTCGGCGGCTGCACCTTCTGCTCGATCACCGAACACGAGGGCCGCATCATCCAGAGCCGCAGCGCCGACTCGGTGCTGCGCGAGATCGAGGACATGCGCGACAAGGTGCAGGGCTTCACCGGCATCGTCTCCGACCTGGGTGGGCCGACGGCCAACATGTACCGGCTGGGCTGCCGCAGCCCGGAGATCGAGGCGGCCTGCCGCAAGCCCAGCTGCGTCTACCCCGGCATCTGCCAGAACCTGCTGACCGACCACACGCCGCTGATCAACCTGTACCGCAAGTCGCGCGCGCTGCCGGGTGTCAAGAAGGTGCTGATCGGTTCCGGCCTGCGCTACGACCTGGCGGTGACGGCGCCGGCCTACGTCAAGGAGCTGGTGACGCACCACGTCGGCGGCTACCTGAAGATCGCGCCGGAGCACACCGAGGGCGGCCCGCTGTCCAAAATGATGAAGCCGGGTATCGGCACCTACGACCGCTTCAAGGAAATGTTCGAGCGCTTCAGCGAGGAGGCGGGCAAGAAGCAGTTCCTGATCCCCTACTTCATCGCGGCGCACCCGGGCACCACCGACGAGGACATGCTCAACCTGGCGCTGTGGCTGAAGAAGAACGGCTTCCGCGCCGACCAGGTGCAGACCTTCACCCCCAGCCCGATGGCCACCGCCACCGCGATGTACCACTCCGGCCGCAACCC
>Ga0073899_10004103_pt1 | contig 12798 bp, 9 predicted proteins | sample KloWWTmetaKNB5Ph_FD_88975 | JGI IMG/M metagenome (GOLD analysis project Ga0073899, IMG submission 88975) | Active sludge microbial communities from Klosterneuburg, Austria, studying microevolution and ecology of nitrifiers - Klosterneuburg... | ecosystem: Engineered > WWTP > Aerobic digester >... | reverse complement strand
GTGAAGTGCTGGACGTACTTCAGCACCCACCCCGCCGCGCCGGTGTTGCCGATGATCGCCGTCATCGGGCTCAGCATCGGGATGTCGACCGGACGGATCGAGCGCACCGCGGCCACGTCGTCGGCGTACCTGGAGTGGAACACCGGCACGAGCCGCGTGCCGGACTGCCCGACCGCGGCCGGGTACCCGTCCAGCTGGACGTAGACGATGTCGGCCTTGTCGAGGCCGGCCTGGGGGTGCTCGTTCTGGTTGTCGGGCACCTTCACCGCCACCACGATCCGCTTGGCCTTCTCGGGGTCGTCCAGGGGCTTGCCGGTGAGCGGCCAGCGCGGGGTGGTGTCGACGGTCTCGGTCGGGGTCGGCGCGGGTTCGGTGGGGGTGCTGCCGGCCGGGGCAGGCTGGCTCGGCGCCTGGCTCGTGGTGCCCGGCTGCTGGCCGGTGCACCCGACCACTGCCAGCCCGGCAACCCCGAGCGCACCCACCACTGCACTACGACGACTCACCGCATCCATCGCGGTTCCTCCCCCACACGCTTCACCCCGCCGCCTGCGGGGAACCGGACCCATCGTAGGCCAGCCGCCAAGGCGCTCCCGTCCACCGTCCGGCCCTGACCGCGGATCGACAGCCAACGCACAGGGACGGGCGCGGCCGCCCTCCCCCAGCCCCCTCCCCCGGCCCCGGGCCCCCCGGCCCCTCCCCCGACGTTGGGGAGGCTCGGGGCCTGGAAGTGAGCCCCTGCGAGGGTCAGACCTCGTAGTCCATGCAGGCGCGCTCGGTGCGGACCTTTCCGATGAACTGGGCCACCGCCACGTGGTCGGGGTGCTCGGCGTAGGCCGCCAGGGCCGCCAGGTCGTCGAATTCGGAGTAGAGGACGAGGTCGTAGGTGTGCTCGTAGGGGTCGGCCCCGATCACGGGCTCGAAGGCACCCATGCCCGGCACCAGGCCGCGCAGGGCGAGCAGCCGTGCCTGCACCTCGCCCAGGTTGGTCGCCCGGTCGGCACCCTCGGCCTGCTCGGCGAAGTTCCACATCACGATGTGCTTGATCACCCTGGTCTCCTCACTGCGGTGGGGGACCATTGTCGCCCACGAGGAGTCCCGCCTCGGCTCCCGGACGGTCGGCCACCGAGGCCGGCCCGCCGGGGTGCCCGCTGCGGACGAGGTCGAGCAGTTCGTGCCAGGCATCGATCTTGGACCGGTCCCTGCCCTGCTCCTGGCCGCGGCCGACCTCGGCGGCGTCGATCCGACGCCAGTCCGCCAGCGTGGAGGGGACGACGCCGCGGGCCGCCAGCACCTCGTCCAGCCGTGGCCGGGGACGGGACGGGAGGGCGGTGACGTCCTCGACCAGGTGGGCCACGGTCTCGACGGCGTCGGCCTTGTTCGTGCCGATCACCCCGATCGGCCCGCGCTTGATCCACCCGACCGCGTACTCCCCCGGGCGCGGTTCGGAGTCCGGCCCGAGCACCCGGCCCTCGCGGTTGGGGATGGTGCCGGTGTGCTCGTCGAACGGGACCCCGGGCAGCGGCACCCCGCGGTAACCGATGGCCCGCAGCACCAGTTCGGTGTCGATCCCGCGGTACTCGCCGGTGCCGGCCACCGCGCCGGGGCCGGCCGGGACGGTGCGCTCCAGCACCAGCCGCGCCACCCGGCCGTCGCCCTCCAGCCGGACGGGACGGTGCCAGAACAGCAGGTGCAGCCGGGCCCTCGGTTCGGCCGGTACCGCCGCCGCCGCCGCGGCCCGGAGCGCCGCCAGGTTGGCTCGGGTGCGGCGGTCGAGGTCGGCCTCGTCGACCTCCGCCAGGCCCGCCACCTCGACGGCGAGCCCCGGCAGCGCGAGCAGTTCCCGCAACTCCGGGGTGGTGAAGCTGGCGTGCTCGGGGCCGCGCCTGCCGATCACCCACACCTCGGCGATCCGCGCCGCGGACAGTTCGGCCAGCACCGCGTCGGGCATGTCGGTGGGGGCAAGGTCGGCCGCGTCCTTGAGGAGGATCCGGGCGACATCGATGGCGACGTTGCCGACCCCGACCGTGACCGCCGTGCGCACCCCGTCCAGGGACTGCGGGGAGGCGTCGGGGTGACCGGAGTACCACGCGACGAACTCCCTGGCCGAGCCGCTGCCCGGCAGGTCCTCGCCCGGCACCCCGAGCCGGCGGTCCTCGCTCGCGCCGGCGGCGAGCACGACGGCGTCGTAGCAGGCGCGGAGTTCGTCCACGCCCACCTGGCGGCCGAGCTCGACCAGGCCGAGGAACCGCACCCGGGGGGAGTCGAACACCCGGGCGAGCGCGGTGGCGATGCTCTTGATGCTGGCGTGGTCGGGTGCCACGCCGTAGCGCAGCAGGCCGAAGGGCGTCGGCAGCCGGTCGAAGATGTCGACCTCGGCGTCGGGGAGGCGATCGAGCAGGGCCTGGGCCGCGAACAGCCCGGAAGGGCCGGCACCGACGATCGCGATCCTCATGGCCGGGGTGCCGGCTGCAGGATGAGGGAGGTGAGGATGCGCTCCCGCTGGCCACCGGCGTGGACGACGTCGGCGCCGTCCACGGTGACCTGGCTGGCGTGCCGTCGCAGCGCGTCCGCGACGACGCCGAGGTGGCGGGAAAGGTCGACGAACTGGGCGTCGGGACGGGCCCTGGCCAGTCTGGCCTCGGAGACCACCTCGACGCAGCGCACCCCGGCCACCGCGGCCGCCGCGACGGCGATGGCATGGCAGGCGACGTGGTCCGGGTGGCCGTAGCCGCCGTGGGAGTCGTACGAGACGACCCGGTCGGCGCCCCACCAGTCGATGAAGGCGGCCAGGTCGGCGGCAGCCTGCTCGACCGGGGCGTGCGCGAGGGCGTCCGGGCTGGTGCCAGGAGCGGGGCCGGCCAGGCCCGGTTCGACCCAGACCATGCCCGAGTCGGTGTAGCGCCGGCGGCCAGCGCCGGCGGCCAGCGCCGGGGGGTCGCCGAGGAAGGAGTGTGCGTTGACCCCGAGGACGCCCATCGCGCCGGCCAGCTCGGTCTCCCGCCGGGCGACCAGTGCCGGGGTGCCGGCCAGCGGGCTGAGCGGCCCGGGGACGACCTCGCCGCGCTCGCCGCGGGTGGCCGTGACCACCGCGACCGCGACCCCGCGGGCGACCAGGTCGGCGATCAGGACGCCCGTGGCGAGCACCTCGTCGTCGGGGTGGGCGTGCAGGAACAGCACCCGTTCGGCATCGCTCAGCACCCGCTCACCCCCGTCCGATCACGTCGTCGTAGACCGCCGCCAGCCGCAGCGCCGCCCATTCCCAGACGAACCGGCGGGCGTGCACACGTGCGACGGTACCCATCCTGCCCAGCAGGCCCGGCGTCGTCAGCAGGTGGGTGATCGCGGCCCCCCAGTCCTCGGGGTGCCGGCTGTCCATCAGCTGGCCGGTCTCGCCGTGCGCGACCGCTTCGCGCAGGCCACCGGCGGCGGAGGCGATCACCGGCGTGCCGCTCGCGGCCGCCTCCAGGGCGACCAGGCCGAACGTCTCCGAGTGCGAGGGCACCAGCACGATCCGCGCCGAGCGCATCAACCGGGCGAGTTCGGGACGGGACTGCGGCCCGACGAACGAGACCGACTCGGCCAGCCCGAGTTCCGAGACCAGCCGGAGCAGCCGGGCCTCGTAGGCGGCAAAGTCGTCCGAGACGTCGCCGGCCACCACCAGGTGCGGACGGATCGACTCCTCGACGCAGGCCAGCGCGCGGATCGCCAGGTCCGGGCCCTTCAATGGTTGCAGCCGGGCAGCGAAGAGGACGTAGCCGTTGGCCGTTCCCGGGTGGGCGCAGGGCCGCGGCTCCTCCCCCGCCCGCAGCGGACGGAAGAGGTCGAGGTCGACCCCGGGGGAGACGATGCAGACGCGCTCGGGCTCGGCCCCGCAGCGCTCGATCACCGTGCGGGCCTCGGCGGCGCTGATCGCCACGATGGCCTGCGACTCGCGCGCCACCAGCGCCTCGCCCGGCACCCGCGCCGGGGATTCGGCCGGCTCGCCCTCGGCCAGGGACGAGCCGGGCAGTGCCGCCACCGAGTGGTAGCTCTGCACGTGCGGCACGCCCCAGGCCCTCGCGTTCGGAAGCGCGGCCACGCCCGACATCCAGTGCTGGGAGTGCACCACGTCGTAGGGGCCCAGCTCGGCCAGCCGGGCGGAGAACTCGGGGATGTGGGCGTCGATCAGGCTCTTGGCGAGCGGCTGCTCCGGGCCGGCGGTGAGGTGCCGCAGCACCACCCCGGGGGAGAGTTCGACGCTGTCGGGGTCCTCGGGGGAGTTCCGGCGGGTGATGAGGTCGACCTGGTGGCCGAGCCGCGCCAGCGCGTCCGCCTGCGCCCGCTCGACGACGTTCAGGCCACCCGCGTCGCCGGACCCCGGCTGGGTCGCGGGCGAGGTGTGCAGGGAGACGAAGGCGATGCGGAGCGGCACCCGGGCAGCTTAGCGCCGGGCCGGGACGGGCAGCCGGGCAGCGAAGCCGGGCGGTGGTTCCCCGGCGGGCAGGCCGGCTGGGACGACCCCGGCCCGGTGCGGGGAGTTGCCTACAGTGTCGGGAGTGCGACACCGGACCCCCCACTGGCTGCTGTTGACCATCCTGGCGGGTCTCGGCATGGTCGGCCCGTTCTCGATCGACACGATCTTCCCCGCCTACGCCTCGATGGGGGCCGAGTGGGACGTCTCCGCCCTCGCCCTGCAGCAGTTGGCGAGCGTCTACCTGCTCTCGTTCGCGGTGATGAGCCTGCTGCACGGCCCGTTGTCGGACGCGCTGGGCCGCAAGCCGGTGATCCTGGTCGGGTCGGTGATCTACATCGGATCCGCCGTGGGGTGCGCGCTGGCGCCCGACCTCGGCGTGCTGCTGGTCTGGCGCGCGGTGCAGGGCCTCAGCGCCGGAGCCGGCTCGATCATCAGTCGCGCCATGGTGCGCGACGTCTTCTCCGACGTCCAGGCCCAGCGGACGATGAGCCACATCGCCATGATCTTCGGCCTCGCGCCGGCACTGGCGCCGCTCGTCGGCGGCTGGATCCTCGGCGTGGGCCACTGGCGCGACATCTTCTGGTTCCTCGCGGCGTTCGGCACCCTGCTGCTGGTGCTGGTCGCCTTCTGGATGCCTGAGACCCACCCGCCGCACGCCCGGACGCCCTTCCAGCCGGCGCGCCTGGCGGGCAGCCTGCTGGAGGTCTGGCGGCTCCCGGCCGGTCGACGGCTCTCGGTGACGGCGATGTTCAACTTCGGCGGCCAGTTCCTCTACATCAGCGCCGCACCCCTGTTCGTGGTGCAGCTGCTCGGCCTGGGCGAGCAGGACTTCTGGGTGCTCTTCCTGCCGCTGATCGCCGGCATGATCGCCGGCTCGTGGGCGAGCGGACGGCTGGCCGGACGGTTCTCCGGGCGTCGGATCGCCAGCGTCGGCTACGCGATCAGCCTGCTGGGCGCCGGCTTGAACCTGCTGCTGGCGCTGTTCACCACCGGCCTGCCGTGGGCCGTGCTCGCGCTGCCGGTGCTCAGCTTCGGGATCGCGATGGCCTTCCCGATCCTCACCCTCGCGATGCTGGAGGAGTACCCGACCCTGCGCGGAGCCGCCTCATCGGTGCAGTCGTTCGTGCAACTGATCGCCAACGCTGCGATCGCCGGGCTGCTCGCGCCGGTGCTCGCCTTCTCCCGCTGGAGCCTCGCCCTCGGCTCGCTGCTGATGGTCGCCGTGGCCCAGCTGCTCTGGCAGAACCACCTGCGGCACACCACCCACGAGCCCCCGGCCTCCCCGGACGCGGCGGCCTACGAGCCGACCGAGGACCTGTGAGGACCGCCGGGCGGATCGCCGACGTGCCGGCGCGCACGACGGCTCTGAGAGCGCTAGCATTCCGCGCGTGAGCACCGTGGCACCCCAACGGCTGGTCTCCGGCGACCTCGCCGCCGAGATCCTGCCACTCGGCGCGACCCTGCACCGCCTCCAGCTGCGGCGGGCCCGCGGGTGGCGCGACCTCGTCCTCAGCCGGGACGATCCCGGCCTGCTCGTCACCGCCTACTTCGGAGCCTCCTGCGGGCGCTTCGCCAACCGGATCGACCGTGCCCGCTTCACCCTCGACGGCCGGGAGTACCGGTTGGCGGCCAACGACGGCGAGAACCAGCTCCACGGCGGGCCGGCGGGCTTCTCCGAACTGCTCTGGGACGTCGAGTCGGTCACGCCGGATTCGATCACCCTCAGCCTCACCTCCCCCGACGGCGACCAGGGCTACCCGGGCACCCTGCAGGTCACCGCGCAGTACTCGCTGCGCCCCGACGGCCTGCAGGTGGTCTACACCGCGACCACCGACGCCCCGACGCCGGTGAACCTCACCACCCACCCTTACTTCAACCTCGACGGCAGCGCCAGCATCGACGACCACGTCCTCACCCTGCCGGGCAGCGCGACCTGGACGGTGAACCGCGACGACGGCATCCCGACCGGTGAGGTGCGGAGCGTCGCGGGCACCGGCGCCGACTTCCGCACCGGACGGCGCTACAGCGACGCCCACGACCAGGCCGTGGCCGAGGGCATCACCCGCCGCGGCGGCTTCGACCACAACTTCCCCGTCGCGGGCACCGGGCTGCGCGAGCACGCCCGGCTGGCGGCGCCCGACGGCACCACGCTGGTCGTGCGCGGCGACTCCCCGGCCGTCCAGGTGTACGGCGGCGACCACATGGGCCGCCGCGGCATCGCGCTGGAGACCCAGAACTACCCCGACGCGCCCAACCATCCCGGGTTCCCCGACTCCGTGCTGCGTCCGGGCCAGACCTACCGAGCCACCACGCAGTGGCTCGTCAGCCAGCCGGCCGAACCCATCGGGTAGGCCGGAACCGACGGGCCCGCACCGATGCTCCCCGTGATGCGAGGGAGGGGACCTCAGGGGCGGTCCGGGCGCTGTGGGGAACCCGCCAGCTCCCCACAGCGCTGCCTCGGCGGCCGACCCTCCGACCGTTCTACCAGGGTGCTCCGCGCGGGCCCGGGACGGCAGGAGGCCCGGGCAAGTATGAGTCGCCCGGGCCTCGCCGACGTGGCGCGATGGACCCCGTCCCCCGCGAGGAGCACCTCCAGCACTGGCCGCATCACCGGCCCGATCCGGCGGGCGAACCCACCGGGGAAGCTGGACTACCCTTCCCGGGCGCCGGATCGACGAGCGACCCAGCGAGCACATTTCTACGCCCCGGCGGCACCGGCCCGCAATGGCTGATCGGGGTCGAATCCGGCAGGATCGCGCGGTTTCGGCGTGTCGTCGGCGTGGCGTGTGGCGGACGGTGCCCGTGCGCCTGAAGTGGTGCCCGAGCCGTCTCAGGGATTGAGATGGGCCGCGTCGCGCAGTTCGGGTGAGGCGAGCGCCCTCGCCATCGCGTCCAGCAGCAGGTAGGAGGTGCGGCGGAACTGCTCCAGCTCCTCGGTGCTCAGCAGCGAGAAGACGACCCGCATCACCCGGGCGAACATCGAGTCCATCCGTCCGAGCACCGCGGCCCCCTCGGCGGTCATCCGCAGCCGCCGCACCCGCCGGTCGGACTCGTCGTCCACCCGCTCCAGCAGGCCCTTGTCGACCAGGCGCTCCACCAGCCCGCTGGCGGTCGGGGTGCTGACCGCGAGGGTGTGCCCGAGCGCCTGGACGGTCAGCCCGGGTTCGCCCGCGACCAGGCCGAGCACGCGCACCTGCTGCATCGTCAGGTCCGGCGGCACCGGCATCGGCCCGACCAGTTCGAGGGAGAGCGAGTGCGTGCGCCCGTAGAGGTCGAAGATCTCGGCCACCAGCGCATCCCTGGCCGGGTCGCCGCTGGCGGGCATCCGGTCGTGCACCGGCACTCCGATCACCTAGTACGCTTCAAACTGCTTAGCTCAATGCTAACGAACTCCGCTGTTGTACGACGCCAGCATCGCAGGCTGGGGAAACGAGCCGACCTTGAGCCGCCTCACGAAGCTGAGCCTCGCCCACCGCACGGTGATCATGCTGCTCGCACTGCTGACCCTCGGCCTCGGCGTGTACGCCGCCGGAGCGCTCAAACAGGAACTGATCCCCGCGTTCGACCTGCCCCGCGGGTCGATCGTCACCGTCTACAGCGGCGCGACGCCCCAGGTGGTCGAGTCCGAGATCTCCCAGCCGATCGAGAGCGCGGTCTCCTCCATCGCCGGGATCACCCAGGTCACCTCCAAGAGCTCCTCCGGCGTGTCGCAGGTGTCCCTGCAGTGGGAGTACGGGATCGACCCCGACGACATGGCCAACGACCTGCGACGCGCCGTCGATTCCGTCTCGGCCCGGCTGCCCGCCGGCGTCGACCCGCAGGTGATCACGGGCAGCTTCGACGACATCCCGATCCTGATCGTCGCCCTGTCCTCCAGCGCCGACACCGCCACGCTGTCGCAGCAGGCCGAAGACCTCATCGTGCCCCACCTGGAGGCGCTCCCCGGCGTCCGTGAGGTCGCGGTGGCGGGCGAGGAGACCCGCGAGGTGCTGATCACCTACGACCAGGCGAAGATCCAGGACCTCGGTGTCGACCCCACCACCATCGCGGGCTACTTCGCCGCCAACTCGACCGCGTACCCGTCCGGGACGATGACCGGCGAGGCCACCAACCTCGACGTCCAGACCGGCACCACGTTCGCGAGCATCGACGACATCAAGGCGATCCGGGTGCAGGGCACCGACGGTCCGATCGAGCTGGGCGACATCGCCGAGGTCGTCGAGCAGCCCGTCGAATCGACCACAGTCTCACGGGTGAACGGGAAGCCCTCGCTGACCTTCTCGATCACCAAGGAATCCGGGGGCAACACCGTCAGCGTCGCCCACGCCGTGAACGAGGCGCTCCCCGAACTGGAGCGCAAGCTGGGCGGCGACGCGGAGTTCGCCACCGTGTTCGACCAGGCCCCCTACATCGAGCAGTCGATCCACGACCTGAGCGTCGAAGGCGGGATCGGGCTAGCGATGGCGGTGCTGGTGATCCTGCTCTTCCTCGGTTCGATCCGCTCGACGATCATCACGGCGATCTCGATCCCGCTCTCCCTGGTGATCGCCCTGATCGGGCTCTACCTCTCCAGCTACACCCTCAACATCCTCACCCTGGGCGCCCTCACCGTGGCGATCGGACGGGTGGTGGACGACTCGATCGTGGTGATCGAGAACATCAAGCGGCACCAGGGCTACGGCGAGTTCGGCCGGGCCTCCATCATCACCGCGGTCAAGGAGGTCGCCGGCGCGGTCACGTCCTCGACCTTCACGACGGTGGCGGTCTTCCTGCCGATCGGGCTCGTCGGCGGACAGGCGGGCGAGATCTTCCGTCCGTTCGCGGTCACGGTGACGATCGCCCTGCTCGCCTCCCTGTTCGTCTCCCTCACCGTCGTGCCGGTGCTGGCCTCGTGGTTCATGCGTCCCACGGCGAAGCAGGTCGCCCGCGCCGAGGCGGCGGCGGGAGCGGAGGAGAAGGACACCTGGCTGCAGAAGTCGTACCTGCCGGTGCTCGGCTGGTCGCTGCGTCACCGCCTGATCACGGTGGTGCTCGCGGTCGCCGTCCTCGCCGGGACGCTGGCGCTCGCGCCGCGGCTGAAGACCGACTTCATCGGCAACACCGGCCAGGAGAGCCTGTCGATCACGCAGAAGCTGCCCGCCGGCAGCAGCCTCGCCCAGACCGACGCCGCGTCGCGGCAGATCGAGTCCGTCCTCGCCGCCGACCCGGAGGTGCAGACCTTCCAGACCACGATCGGCGGCAGCGCCTCGCTCTTCCTCGGCGGCAGGTCCGACACCAACCAGGCCACGTTCACCGTCGCGCTGCAGCAGGGCAGCACCGGGACGGCGGCCGCCGCCCGCGTCCGCACGGCCGTCGCCGACCTCGGCGAGAGCGCGGGGACGGTGGAGGTATCGGTGGGCACCTCCTCCAGCAGCGGGGTGGTCGTCTACGTCGAGGGTTCCGACCCCGAGGACCTGGCCGCGGTCAACACCGAGGTGCAGACGATGCTGCAGGGCATCCCCGACCTCACCAACGTCGCCAGCGACCTCACCGAGGCCAAGCAGATGCTGCAGGTGAACATCGACCGGGCGGCCGCTGCCGAGCAGGGGATGACCCAGTCGCTGATCGGGCAGGCCGTGGCCCGCTCGGTTCGCGGTCAGCAGATCGGCACGCTGGCCTCCGGCGACAGCACCCTGAAGGTCTACCTGCGCTCCCGGGAGCCGGTGGGCTCGGTGAAGGAGCTGCGCAACATCACGCTGCCGGTGACACAGCTGATGAACGCGAACGCCCGCAGCGACGCCGCCGACAAGGTGACCAAGCGGTCCGAGCGGCTGCAGTCCGACTCCAAGGCCTCGGCCTCGGAGGCCTACAACGACCAGGTGACGGCGCTGCGGAAGAGCCGGACGAAGCTCGACAAGCAGCTCTCGAAGTCGAAGGCCGGGCTGCGGCAGGCCAACCGCGAACTGCGCAAGCTGGTCAACAACCCGCCCACCGACCCGACCGACCCCAACGCCCAGCCGGTGCTCCAGTACCAGATCAAGCTGAGTCAGGCCTACCAGATGGTCAACGCCATGGAGCAGGCGATCACCGCCGTCCAGGCCCAGCAGAAGGCCGTCGACAAGCAGCTGGACGGGCTCTCGGAGTCGCGCGCCAAGACCCTGGAGGCGCAGGACAAGCAGCAGGCGATCACCGACGCCTCGAAGGAGGCCGCCAAGACGACCGCGGAGGCGGTGCGGCTGAAGTCGGTCGCCGAGGTCGCCGTCGTGGACGCCCCGAACGTGATCACCCGGGTGGACGGGGTGCGCGCCGCGACGGTCACCGCGACGTCGGAGGGCACCGACCTGGGCGCCACCACGACGGCGATCAAGAACGGCATCGCGGCGCTCGACCTGCCCGACGGGGTCAACGTCCGCATCGGCGGCGTCTCCCAGCAGCAGCAGGAGTCGTTCGCCCAGCTCGGGCTGGCCATGCTGGTCGCGATCGCGGTCGTCTACCTGATCATGGTGGCGACGTTCGGGTCGCTGCTGCAGCCGCTGATCCTGCTGGTGTCGATCCCCTTCGCGGCCACCGGCGCGATCGGGCTCTCGCTGCTCACCGACACCCCGCTCGGCCTGCCGAGCATGATCGGCCTGCTGATGCTGATCGGCATCGTGGTGACCAACGCGATCGTGCTGATCGACCTGATCAACCAGAAGCGCCGGGCCGGGGCCGGGGTCGACGAGTCGATCACCTCGGGCGCCCGGCTGCGGGTGCGGCCGATCATCATGACCGCACTCGCGACCGTGTTCGCGCTGGTCCCGATGTCGCTCGGGCTCACCGGGGGCGGGGTGTTCATCTCCCGTCCGCTGGCGATCGTGGTGATCGGCGGCCTGGCCTCGTCCACGGTGCTCACGCTGGTGCTGGTGCCGGTGCTGTACGACCTGCTGGAGAAGGCCCGGGAGCGCCGCCGCCGGCCCGCCGCGGTGGAGCCGGACCTCCAGGCCGCCTGACGACACTCCACCCGGTGACGCCGTCGGACGCTAACCAGTGACGTTTCCGCCCGTACTCGGGCGGAAACGTCGCAGCACGGGCTGGTGAGCGGGCGGGGTCTCGGTGGCACACGAGCCGCGTGGGCGGAAAGGTCACGGGTTCGGCCCGTGGCGGACGGGATCGCAGCGGCCACACGGGGTGAGTGAGCCACTCCAGCCTTGGGAGTGCAGGACTGTGGCGACCTGGTGGGCGACCCGGCACGGGTTCCCGACCACCTGCTCCCAGCCGAACCTCAGGGTGGTGAGGCCGTGCAGGGAGTGCAGGTTGTCGCGCTCGATGTCGGCCAGGGCCGCCGTCCCGCTGTGGTGGGCGCGGCCGTCGAGTTCGACCAGGACGTCGTAGTCGCGATACCAGCCGTCGGTGCGGTAGCGGCCGGTCGGACTGGCCTGCCGCACCGCCACCGGCAGCCGGTGTGGCCGTTCGACGGTGCGGACGTAACGCAGCTCCAACGTGCTCTCGACGCCCTCGATCACGTCGGCGAGCAGGTCCTCCAACAGTTCCCGCTGGGCGGTTCGCGCCTGGATCGCCAGCAGTTCGCGCAACTCGACCCGCACCACCGGACGGCGATACAGCGCCTCGGCCAGCAGCCCGACAAGGCCGTCTGGCGGTGACACCCCGGCGAGGTCGAACACCGTCTGGGCGAGCGGAGTCCGGGGTGGCCAGCCCGTGCCCGCGCGAGCGGCGCGGATCCAGCGCCACCGCTCGTCCCGGGGCCGGTGGGCCTGCGGTGTGAACACCGCGACCGTTCCGGGCGGCTGCCTCACCACCCCCGCCAGGTGTGCCGCCGCTTCCAGGCCCAGCACGGCGCCCGGCCCGCCGATCAAGACCCCCGCCCACGCCTGCTGCTCCCAGCCGCCCGGCCCCGTCGCGTAGACGCCGCGGCTGACCCGCACCACCTGCGTGTCCCTCAGCAACCGCTGCAGCACCCTGTCGCCGATCCCGAACTCGGCCAGTTGACGACGGGAGATGGTCTCGCCCTGGCGAGCGGCCAGCCGGAGCGCCGCGGCCGGAATTGGATGACGTTCATGCATGGTCTTCACTATCGGGAACCTCCACCGATGTGAGCCGCCCGACTTTGAGTCTGTGGACGACCATCCACAGCCCGCCGCCCGCGATCCGGCCACTTTCCCGCCCGCCGCCTGCACCCGTCACTTTCCCGCCCGCCGCCTGCCCCCCGTCCCGCCACCCGCACACCCCGGTTGTGACGTTTCCGCCCGTACTCGGGCGGAAACGTCACGACCGGCGACGACCGAGGTGCGGGGGCTCACTCGTGTGCGACGTCTCCGCCCGTGTACGGGCGGAAACGTCGCGCAGGAGGGGGTACGGGCCGCGGGGGG
>Ga0073899_10004102_pt1 | contig 12799 bp, 15 predicted proteins | sample KloWWTmetaKNB5Ph_FD_88975 | JGI IMG/M metagenome (GOLD analysis project Ga0073899, IMG submission 88975) | Active sludge microbial communities from Klosterneuburg, Austria, studying microevolution and ecology of nitrifiers - Klosterneuburg... | ecosystem: Engineered > WWTP > Aerobic digester >... | reverse complement strand
CGGGGCGGCGGGGCTGTGGCGCAGTTGGTAGCGCACCTCCATGGCATGGAGGGGGTCAGGGGTTCGAATCCCCTCAGCTCCACTTTTCTTTTCGTTATCAGATTCACTTGAGCCCACGGGGCCAGTTGCATCTGCCTCACCGCTGTTCGTTCCAGATGGCGGTTAGGAATTCTGCTTTCGCGGCATCAAACATTGAGTGACACTCAACGAGATCTTGTCGCACGTTGGTACGAAGCCAATAGAGATGGCGAGGCCATGAAGGGCCTGGGCCTAGTAGATGCCGATTTCCGATAGTCGGACGCCCGGCAGTTCACAAAGTAGCCGGAGTGCGATCGCGCGGTCTTGCTCGCGGGCGGCAGCGAGTTGCTGCTCGTCGGAGTCTAGATTGCGGAGGAACGCAAAGTGAGCGCTGATGGTTGCGTTGAGGTCGTCCAATGACGGGGTTGGCGCGGCCAGAGCACCGATGTCGTCGAGGTCGACCTCGCTGGCTTCGCGACGGCGCAGCCACGTATCGGGGTCAAAGGGACGGGCCTCATGACCGGGGCGCCATGAGCAGGTCGCAGAAGCGACGCCGTGCGCATCGACCCAGACTTTGAGTACGACGAGTCGCCTGATCAGGTCCGTATCCAGAGCACCTATGTCGCGCTGGTGCGTCGCCAGCCACGCGAGGTCGTAGAGGTCACGTGCTGTGGTCGTCCTGTTGAGCCTTGAGACCTTTTCTGCGATGTTCTCTTCTAGTCGGATGACTTGGAGTTCTGGCAGAGGCGGGTTGCCGTATGTGCCGTGCACGGGCATCGAGACCCAACCTCGGCGACTCGGCGGGAGCCATGGAGGAGGCGAGACGTCGAGTTTGCTTGCCAGCCGGGATTCCTCCCTTGTGAGGTCGCTGTCGATTGTCAGCCACCACTTGCCTCGCCGTTCGGTGATGGCATATGTGAATGGACCGATGCGCAGTCCGTCGATCTCACCGATGAGGTGGAGGACCACGGTGTCGGGGTCGCTACTCGGGTCGGAGACGCTGAAGTCGAGATCGAGGGAGAAGCGTCCTTGATTCCCTGCATAGAGCTTGCGTAGTGACGTTCCGCCCTTGAACACAAGCGCGTCAAGCACGCCTCCTTGATGGAGTTCACGCAACAGCAGGTCCTGGGCAATGTCGATGACGGCTGCCCTACGCCCGTCAACGCCGGAACCTGGAGGTGTGTGTCGACCGAGCCAACCCACGGTGAGGGTGATGGGGCCGCTGGTCATGTGACTGCTCCAGCAACCGAGGCCAGCGACCGTGGATCGAATGGCAGGAGCGTGTCGGCGATCTGCCAGTAGTTGTCGTGCCGCACCAGCGTCTGGCGAGGGCCAAACCAGGTCTTTGTGCCCGGACGGGTGACCTGATCAGCGATGTCTGGGCGCAGAGCTTGGACTAGGTATCCGAGCCGTGCTGCGACGGTGGTCGGGCGCCCTTGAAGTTCGGTCAACACATCCTGCGCGACGGCCTCCGCTGCAAGGTCTGGCAGCCACTCCAGGGCACTAGTCCATGAGCGTACGTCGCCGGGTTGGGCAGCCATTTGAACCAGCACGCTGGCCGGAGCTAGGACTGGTACGCCCTGCAGTGTGACGTACTCGAGCCTCGGTGCGAAGACTGAGACATCTAGTCCGTCGGGAAGCTTTCGAGCCTCGTGGGCCGTCATGGCGGCAACCTCCAACCGGACCGGGGCACGGTCGGCCAAGTCATGCGCCCAAGCAGCGGCCTGGAAGGTCAGGCCGCAGTTCAAGTAGCCGTGGGCGAGGGAGGATCGCAAGAGGCGCGTATGACCGCCGCGACTGACTGCACCGGCGGCTGCACCGGGAGCGAACTCCCACACTCCGCGCTGGCCTGTGGGGAGCAGCCAACCGCGTTCGCGCAGTCGCGATGCCACCGTGCGTGTGGCCGTCCCAACACCCGCAGCCTTGAGAATCTCATCAAGCTTCGCAGTGGTCACGAGATCAGCGGCTTCAAGTTCGAGCTCAGCAATCACAGGCGCCAAGGACCGTGGGATGGTGCGTGTCACACTGGGCCTCCTTGCTGCTGGATCCGATGCAAACGGATTCTTGATGACACCATCATCTAGGACGACAGGCAACAGTGTCAAAAGTGTCATTTTGTATCAAAAACTGATGCAAGTGTGAGCATGGTGACACTCAGGCCGCCCCTCAAGCGGGACACCACTGGGCCCTCACCCAGCCACGGCATCCGCTGACTGCTCAAAGCGACTCAACACCCGAAGTAGCCACGAGAAGATGACCAGCCACCCGAAGACGCCCATGACTGCGCCGCCGAGAAATCCCATCACGGTGTGAAACTTCAGAACGAAGGTGCCCACGCCGCCGAGGAATGCGAGCGGTACGTAGACCACGAGCAGCCACCGCCAGTAGCGCCACAGAAATAGACCCATCACGACAAGCGGAGCCACGTGCAAGCTTGGGAAGTCTCCCAGTGGGGTGCTCAGCGCGTACAGGTTTTGCAGTGCGTCGAACATCCCTCGGTTGATGAAGAGATCTTTGTTGGGTTCGTACGACGTCAACATCACCTCGGCCGCCGTGGTCGGGAAGACGAGATAGATGGCGTAGCTGAGGAGATAGACCGCAATCACACTGAGATAGAAGGCCACCACCTGGATCGCGGTGATGCGACGGTTCAGCGCAAATAGTGCGCCCGAAAACGGCACGTAGAGCAGGCATGCGGCGTAAAACCACATGATGTAGATGTTGACCGGCGTGTATGCGTCGACCGGGGTCTTCAGGGAGACCGGGGTGCGCCAACTGCCGCCCAGTTCGCAGACAACTTGGTACTGAATGGTGACCGTATAGAGCAGAAGAAACAGCACAGCCCACACGAGCAGCTTGATGAAGAAGTTGCGGTTCATCCGCTCGGTGATGCGCACGGCGGTCTCCTCGGTCATGACATCGATGTCACCTCATCATGCCCCGTTGGCGGCTCATGTCGGGCGGACCACACGCGCGTGAGCGGGCCGGTGATTACGGAAATCTGACGTTCTCGCCGCGAGTCTCGGCAAAGCCGCTGAAGCCCGGCAGGCTAGGGGCATGTCAGTTGATGTGGCGGTCGTGGGTGGCAGTGGGTTCTATTCGTTCCTGGAGGATGCCCAGGCGGTGGGGAGCCTGGAGACGCCGTACGGACGCGCCTCGGGGCCGGTCAGCGTGGGGGAGGTCGGCGGGCGGTCGGTGGCGTTTATGCCGCGCCATGGCGCGGGCCATGAGTTCCCGCCGAGTCAGATCAACTATCGAGCCAACATGTGGCTGCTGCGCTCGCTGGGGGTGCGGCAGGTGCTGGCTCCCTGTGCCGTGGGTGGGCTGAGCCCGCAGGTGGCGCCCGGCGATGTGGTGGTGCCAGACCAACTTGTGGACCGTACGACGAGCAGAGTGCAGACCTACGTCGAGACAGGCGCGGTGCACTTGCCGTTTGCCGACCCTTATTGCCCGCGACTGAGCCAGGTGCTCGGCGACGCCGAGGGAGTGAAACGCGGCGGCACCATGGTGGTGATCGAGGGGCCGAGGTTTTCCACCCGCGCAGAGTCGGCTTCGTATGCCGCTCAAGGTTGGTCGCTGATCAATATGACCGGGCATCCAGAAGCGGTCTTGGCCCGCGAGATGCAGATGTGTTACTCCGCGATCGCCCTGGTCACCGACATGGATGCTGGCGTCAGCGAAGGCGAGGGCGTTGACCAAGGTGAAGTGTTCGCCATGTTCGAGCGCAATATTGAGCGGCTCAAGGCCATGCTGGCCGGAGCGATCGCGAGGTTGCCTGACCCAAGCGGCTGCGGCTGTTCGAGCTGGGCCGATGGCATCGAGTTGACCTACGACATGCCGGGCGCGCGATGAGGGTGCTGGTCACCGGATCATCCGGATTCATCGGCTCACAGATCTGCTCGCAGCTTGAAGCCGGCGGGCACGAGGTGATCCGCGTGGACCTCATGCTCGACCAGGTACATCACGGAGCACCGGCACCTGAGGGCACCCACCTGCTCGACGTACGCGACGCACTGGCGTGGGGTCAGTTGCTGCGCGGAGTCGATGCGGTGTGTCATCAGGCCGCGTTGGTCGGGCTGGGCGTGCGCGTGGAAGACATGGTCGGCTATGCCTCCCACAACGACGTAGGCACTGCGGCGCTCATGGTTGCGATGCATCAACACGATGTGCGCCGACTTGTCTTTGCCTCCTCGATGGTCGTGTACGGCGAAGGCACCTACCGCTGCCCCGAGCACGGCATCCAAACCCCTGCTCCTCGCCCGATCGCGGACCTCGACGCGGGTCAGTTTGAGAACCCATGCCCCGTCTGCAGCGGGCCGCTGGCCTGGGAACTCGTGGACGAGAGCACTCCGCTCAACCCCCGCAACGCCTATGCGGCGAGCAAGGTGGCCCAAGAGCATTACGCCTCATCATGGGTGCGCCAAGCGGGCGCGGCAGCGATCGGGCTGCGCTATCACAACGTCTATGGCCCCGGGATGCCCCGAGACACTCCCTACTGCGGGGTGGCGGCGATGTTTCGTTCCTCCTTGCAGCGCGGGGAGTCGCCTCAGGTCTATGAAGATGGCGGCCAGATGCGCGACTTCGTGCACGTCAGCGACGTGGCGCGAGCCAACGTGGCGGCCCTTGAGTCGGTGATGACGCGCGCGGACTATGCGGCGTACAACGTCTGCTCGGGCTCACCCATCAGCATCGGCGACGTGGCGCAGGCCGTGTCGCTGGGTGCGGGCGGCTCGCTGCGCCCCCAGGTCACGGGCGCTTATCGTGTCGGAGATGTGCGCCATGTGGTCGCCTCACCCCAGCGCGCGAAGGTTGAGTTGGGGTTCGTCGCTGAGATCGGTCCAGAGGTGGGGCTCGCGCAGTTCGCCACTGCCCCGATGCGCGACTGATCCCTCACCAGGTGGTGAAGAACAGATGCTGCACGAGCAGCGCCGCGACCACCTGGAGCGCTAAACCCCAACGCCGCCAGGCGGGGGAGAGCAGGGCAGTGCCGACCAGCAGCCAGGGCACGAATGGCAGCCAAATCCGCTCGACCTCGGCTTTGCTCATCAAACTCAAGTTGGCGATCAGCACCATGGCGATGCCAGCGCAGGTCACCCACGCCACAACCCTCGTGGCCCCATCAGTGCGCTGCTTCAGCCTGGCAATGGCTTGCGCGACGACGGCTCCCACGAGGGGGCCAGCGCTGAGCACCAGGAGGGCCAGGTTGGCCAAGACCCAGTAGTACGCCGGCCGCAGGCGGGCAATGCCGGCCCAATAGCGAGAGCGCAGTACGACGATGGCCTCCCACCAATAGAAGCCGAAGTACGCGAACGCCAGCACCACCCCCACCGCAGCGAGTACGGCGGGAACGAGCGGGCGCCATGAACGAGCCAAATAGAGCACTGTGAGGGAAAGGAGCCCAAAGAGCGGCAAGCCGTAAGACAACATCACCAGGTAGCCAAGAAGCAGGCCTGCGAGCAGGCTCCACGCCAGCCACCAACGCTGCGAGGTGGCGGCGATCGCAAGGGCGGCGATGCCCCAGGCACCCACCGCAGCAAACATGGCATCCGCCGAGACGGCCTGCCAGATGGCGGCTGGCCCGAAGACTAAGAAGGGTGCTGCCACTCGGGCCAGACCCTCAGCGTCGAGGCGGCGCAACGTCACCAGCACGGCAGCGGCTGTTGTCGAGGCAATGAGCACCACGACCATTCCGGCGGCAAACCCAGACCCGAGGCCCACTCGCACCAACAGCACAAAGAAACTCAGTGCCCCTGCCGGGTGGCCCGCCACGTGGGAGGGCCAGTTGCCCAGGGGCGCGTCGTGAGGGATCCGGCTGACATAGGTCGCCAATGTGGCGGGCAGATCGGTGGTGGCTCTCGCGGTCTGGAGGTACTCCAAGTCGCCGTCCAACACGACGCCGATCCCATCGGAGCCGTCCACGAATGCCAGGGCCAGCATCCAGGCCAGGCTGGCCACGAAACTGGCGGTCAGCAGTCGCCGCCAGGGCGCTACCAGGGCGAAGGTGCCTGCATGGCGAATCGCCAGCACACCAATCAGCACCGCGGCCCAGGTGCCAGGCCCGACACGCGGAGCCCAGTCGCCATGCAGGGGAGGAAATGAGTGCACGTGCACGTCGATGCCTGTGAGCGGCTCGAACGCCATGGCAGCAGTAACCAAGGCCAACGCGATGCCGAGCCCGAGGGTTCGCGGATCACGAAGCATGGCGGTGCGGTGCATGGGTGTAGCCAAGCACCTAGAGGGCAATCGCTGGCACACCAAGGTCTCGACGTCACAACTCCGTAAGGCTTTCGAGGGTCTATGAGGGGCATCTGGTTCCTAGGTTGAGAGCCATGAACCACGACTGCACCTTGATCTTGCCGTGCCTCAACGAGGCGGCCGCATTGCCTGGCGTGCTGGCTCACGTGCCAGAAGGGATCACCGTCTTGGTGGTCGACAACGGTTCCACCGATGACACGGTCGCGGTCGCTACCCGGCTGGGTGTGAGGGTCGTCCACGAACCCCAACCTGGTTATGGCGCCGCCGTGCACGCCGGTGTGTTGGCTGCTCAAACCGAACTCATCGCCGTGATGGACGCCGACGGTTCCTTCGACGGCACCGACTTGTTGCCGCTGATCGCCGACGTCCGCAACGAGGTGGCGCAGATGGCTGTCGGTCGTCGTCGGCCAGTCTCGGCAGGCGCCTGGCCTTGGCATGCGCGACTGGGCAATCGGGCAGTGGTGGCCTATTTGCGGCACCGCGCCGGGTTCGTTGCCCGTGACATCGCGCCGATCCGGGTGTGTCGCCGAGCCGACCTGCTCGCACTTGGTGTGGCCGATCGGCGGTTCGGCTATCCGGTGGAGTTGATGCAGAAGGCAACGTTGGCTGGCTGGCGCATTAAGGAGTACGACGTTTCCTACCACCCCCGCGCCCTTGGCACGAAGTCGAAAGTCTCCGGCTCGGTGCTCGGCACTGTGCGAGCCGCACGTGACTTCGCGGCGGTGCTGCGATGAGCGCGCCGGCACTGCTGGTGACCGCGAAGGCACCTGTGCCTGGGCTGGCCAAAACCCGGCTGGGGGCCAGCATCGGCATGGCGGCGGCAGCAGACGTGGCCGCAGCCGCGTTGCTGGACACCTTGGCTGCAGGTGAGAAGTTCGAGCGCCGCTATGTCGCGATGACCGGTGACGTGATGGCGGCCGCCCGCAGCCACGAACTGCGAGAAGCGCTGCGAGGGTGGCGGGTCTTTGCCCAATGCGAGGGCGGCTTTGACCAGCGTCTTGCCCATGCCCATGCCTGGGTGGCCAACGATGCGCAGTGTCCGGTGATTCAGATCGGCATGGATACGCCTCAAGTTGATGCCGCGATGTTGCAGGCTGTGTCGGACCAGATCAGTGAGGGTGCCGAGGTGGTGCTCGGGCCAGCCAGCGACGGTGGCTGGTGGGTGCTCGGTCTCGCAGACGGCCACCAGGCGAGCGCCCTGATTGGGGTGGCGATGTCGAGTTCGATGACCTTTGAGCACACCCGGCAGGCCCTTGGAGTTGAGCGAGTGGTGCTCACTCAGGTGCTCCGTGACGTCGACACCATCCACGACGCCCATGAGGTCGCGAAGGCGGTGCCGCAGTCGCGCTTTGCCCAGGCCCTAGCCCAGAGCGCCTTGGTCGCAGGAGGTGTGCGGTGATTGCCACCACGACCCCCTGGTCGCAAGTCTTCAGTGCCGCGTTGCGTGGTGAGCCCTGTGCCTTCGTCGGTGCCTCAGGTGAGACTCAGCGATTGCCCGTCGAACAATGGCGGCAAGTGGCAGACGCCAGCGACACTGCCGTGCTCACCCACTGCGTCGGCGCAACCCTCGACATCGGTTGTGGGCCAGGTCGGATGACGCAGCGCTTGGTGGAGTTGGGGCATCTCGCTCTCGGCATCGACGTGGTCCCTGAGGCCGTGGCGCAGACTCGTCAACGCGGTGCAGAGGCGATTGAGCGCGACATCTTCTCCCCACTTCCCGGCGAAGGTCGCTGGCAAAGTGTGCTGCTCGCCGATGGCAACATCGGCATCGGGGGTGACCCGGTGGCACTGCTTGCCCGAGTTAGGTCACTCCTAGCGCCGGGTGGCCGCGTCGTGGTGGATCTAGATCCACCGGGTCGGGGCATCGCCACCGAAGTGGTGTGCCTGCAAACCCAAGCCGATCGTTCTGAGGCCTTCGCCTGGTCCAGTGTCGGCGCCGATGCCATCGAGTCGCTGGCCTGGACAGTCGGGCTCACCTTGATCGGCCTGCACAGCTATGACCGACGGTGGTTCGCCGTACTCGAGAAGGGGGTGGCCTGGTGATCCCAACTCCTGGCGACTTCACTTCGCGTTTGCGCAGCCCAGCGGTTGCCGCACGTGTAGGGGTGCTGTTGGCGATCAGTTTCTGCCTCTGCCTGGTCACGGGGTTGATCAGCCATGAGGCCCAGAGCGCAGATCCCGTGTTTGTGTTGCCGACAAGTCCGGTGTGGCTCTATCGGCTCAACCAAGGGCTGCACGTGACCTCAGGCATCGCGGCGGTGCCACTGCTGTTGGTGAAACTGTGGTCGGTCTTTCCCAAGCTGTTCGCCCGGCCACCTAAGAAGGTCAAGGAACTGATCGTCGAGGCCCTGGAGCGGGGTTCGATCGCGGCTTTGGTGTCGACCTCGATCTTCATGCTGGCCAGCGGGCTGGCGAACGCTGCGCAGTGGTACCCCTGGGACTTCCGATTCCGGGCCACGCATTATGCGATTGCCTGGATCGCTGTCGGTTCGATGATCATCCACATCGCAATCAAGTTGCCGATTATTGCCGACGTACTGCGCGCAGACATCGACTCCGACACCCACGATCGGGAGACCTCGAAGCCGTCGCTGCTGACTCGGCGAAACCTGGTCGGCGGGGCGGCCCTCGCCTCAGCGGTAGCCGTGGTTGCCTCGGCTGGATCGAGTGTGCCGTGGTTGCGCAAGGTGTCGGTGTTCGGTGTGCGAGATGGGGGACCAGCTGGCATTCCGATCAACAAGTCAGCCAGAGCCGCCAACGTGGTCGCCAGCGCTTTGAGCGATGACTATCGACTGCAGGTGCAGTATTTGGACCAGAGTGTGGAGTTCTCACGCAAGCAGTTGTTGGACCTGCCTCAACACAACTATGAGCTACCGGTGGCCTGCGTCGAAGGCTGGAGTGCCAGTGGACTCTGGACTGGAATCAGGATGAGCGACCTCCTTGATGAGGTGGGCGCCCCGCGCGGTCACGATGTGCGCATCGAATCGCTGCAGGCATCAGGTCACTACCGAGTCACCACCTTGCCCGCCCACTTCGCAGAGGATGACCAGGCGTTGTTGGCGTTGAGCCTCAACGGCGAGCCCCTCTCACTTGATCACGGCTACCCGTGCCGACTGATGGTGCCCAACCGGCCAGGAGTGCTCCAAACCAAATGGGTGGGCCGCATTGAGGTGGTGACGACATGACCACAGTGCGCGTTATCAGAACTGTGCTGGTGCTGGCTGGCCTTGGCTTGGCCTCGATCGGAGCGTTGCGATTGTTCGATCTTGGGTGGGCGAACTTCGTGGCCGCTGCTGTCTGGCTGGGCGCCGGTGTCGTGCTCCACGACGCCGTGATCGCACCGCTGACGATCCTGATTGCACTCGGGCTGGCTCGGGTGTTGGGTGCTCGACTCTCCGGCGCGCTCATGGTCGGACTGATCGTGATCGGCACGGTGAGCATCGCCGCGATCCCGGTGCTCGGTAGATTTGGGGCTCGACTCGACAACCCAAGCCTCTTGCCGCGCAATTACGTCGCCGGCTGGTTGGTGTTTGTGGCAGTCGTGCTGGTCGTGGCCATCGTGGCTGGGCGTTGGGCACAGCGGGAGAAGGGGCACAGCGGTGGCGCAGATCCTCGTCGTTGAAGACGACGTCACGGTGCGCGAGGTCGTTGTCTCTTATCTGCGCGCCGCGGGCCACACCGTGGTCGAGGCCGCTGACGGAACCACGGGGCTCGCCTTGATGCGCGAAGACCCTGCTGACCTGGTGGTCTTGGACTTGATGATGCCCGGCATCAACGGACTTGAGGTGTGCCGTCGACTCCGGGCCACCCCAGGTGCCGGCGCCGACGTACCCATCGTGATGCTGACCGCCTTAGGTGCCGAACCCGACCGCGTCGTCGGTTTGGAGCACGGCGCCGATGACTACGTCACGAAGCCGTTTAGTCCCCGCGAGTTGGTACTGCGGGTGAGTGCGCTGCTGCGTCGTGCCAAAGAGCGCTCGGCTCCAAGCCTTGATCGGTTAGTCGATGGCGACCTGATGATTGACCCGGCCAAGCACGAGGCCCGACTAGGCGATCAGGCGTTGAATCTGACCACCCGAGAGTTCGATCTCTTGCAGTTCCTCTTGTCCAACCCCGGCGTGGCCTTCTCGCGTGATGACCTGCTGCAGCGGGTCTGGGGCTGGTCGTTTGGTGATCAATCGACGGTGACCGTGCACGTGCGGCGGTTGCGCGAAAAGATCGAGGTCGACCCCAAGTCGCCGACTCGCCTGGTGACGGTGTGGGGCGTGGGCTATCGATGGGAGTTGAGCGCGTCATGACCAAAGACCAACTGCTCATCGTTCTCATCGCTGGTGCCTGGTCGCTGGGCACGGTGCTGCTGGGGTTGCTGCTTGCTTGGGCGGCGCTGCGACGTCGCTCGTTTAGATCCCAACTTGCCGCACTGACTCTGATAGCCGTAGCGGCGGTTTTGGCCGCGATGCTCGGCACGGCACAAGCGATGTTCCTCTCTGAGCATGACTTCTCGGTGATCTTGTTGGTGGCCGTGGTCTCTGGTGCGGTGGCAACCGTTGGGGCGCTCGTGGCCGGATCGACCCTCTCGCGCTGGTCGGCGAGGCTGACTAATGAGGCGAAGCGCTTTGGTGAAGCAGGTGCCTTCACGGGTGCCGCCATCGGCTCCAGTGACCTGCGCGAACTCGCAGATGAGTTGGCCCGCACCAGCGCGAAACTGCAAGAGTCTCGAGCCCGCGAGGCCAAACTGGAGGAGTCGCGCCGCGAACTTGTCTCCTGGGTCTCCCATGACCTGCGCACCCCCTTAGCCGGGATGAGGGCGATGGCAGAAGCGCTCGAAGATGGCATGGCCGAAGACCCCAACCGCTACCACCGCCAGATCCGCACCGAGGTCGACCGGATGGTGCTCATGGTCGATGACCTGTTTGCGCTCTCTCGCATCCACGCCGGCAGCCTGCGACTCAACCTCGAACCGGTGGTGCTTGGTGACGTGATCTCTGAGGCCTTGGCCAGTGCCGATCCGGTTGCCAAGGCTCGCGACGTACACCTGGGTGGCATGGTCGCCCCTGGCCTTGAAGTAGTCGCCGATCCTGCCGAATTGTCTCGGGTGGTCAGCAATCTGTTGATGAACGCAATCCGGCACACCCCGGCAGGTGGTCAGGTGCAGGTCAGCGGTCGGTCGGCATCAGGTGGGGTTGAGCTAGCCGTGGTCGATGGCTGTGGTGGGCTCACGGAGGATGAAATGGCCAGAGTCTTCGACGTGGCCTGGCAAGGCAGCAGCGCCCGCACCCCCGAAACCAACACCACCTTTGGCAGTGGCGCCGGGCTAGGGCTCGCCATTGTGCAGGGCATCGTGGAGGCGCATGGCGGATCTGTGGTGGTGGCCAATCGCACCCCCGGGTGTGAGTTCCTGGTCCGGTTGCCGTCAGCGGGTGCGCTGACAACGCGCTAGCGCGATTGTGGCAAATTGCTAGCATTGTGCAACATGAAGACGCTCTACCTTCGCAACGTGCCTGAAGACGTTGTTGCCGCACTCGAAGATTTGGCGACCCAAGAGTCAATGTCCACCAGTGCTCTTGCAGTGCGTGAGCTTGCTGCCGCAGTGGCCTTTCGCAGAAACGTCGACATCATCTGGGCCGCACCTGATCTCAACATTTCGCTCGGCGACATCGTTGACGCAGTGCGCTCGGGGCGAGATAGGTGATCGTCCTGGATGCTTCGGTGGCACTCGCGGCCATCACTGGTCATGCCCCTGCCCGCCAGGCAATTTCGTTGGATCGATTGATCGCGCCCGCTCACATTGACGTCGAAATCGCTCATGCATTGCGCGGTCTGGTGCTGGGCAACAAGGTGCGTGCCGAGGCTGCGGCTGACTCGATTGCATTGTGGCAATCTCTGGCGGTCGACAGATTGCCGATTGGGCCGTTGCTCGATCGGGTGTGGCAGTTGCGTGAGAATCTCACGGCCTACGACGCGGCCTATGTTGCGCTGGCCGAGCGCCATTCGGTGCCGTTGGTCACCGGCGATCGGGCGTTAGCCAATGCCCCTGGCCTGAGGTGCCAGATCCACCTGATCGCTGCGTGAGGCTAGTGACCTTCGGTCTCTTTCCCGATCTTTTCTAGCCAGGCGTTGTAGGCCGCTAACTCTGTGTCATCACCCTTTGCCGCTTCGCGCCGGTCGAACTGCTTGGCTTTGCGCTGGTCAGAGGTGAACCACTGGGCCACCAACATCATCGCGACCAACAACATCGGCACTTCACCTGTGCCCCATGAGATGCCCCCGCCGACATAGTTGTCGTGCAACAAGTCGGTGAGCCAGGGCCGTTGCAGGGCTTCGTAGTACTCCGCCCCTATCGCGGTCGATGAGGTCATCATGGTGATGCCGAAGAAGGCGTGGAATGGCGTGATCGCCAACAAGACGAGCAGGCGGCCCAAGTAGGAAATTCGGTTGATCGGTGAGGTGCCGATGAGGACTTCGTAATAGACCATGCCCGCAATCAGGAAGTGGATCTCCATGAAGGCGTGGCCTAAGTGGTTCT
>Ga0073899_10004101_pt1 | contig 12800 bp, 10 predicted proteins | sample KloWWTmetaKNB5Ph_FD_88975 | JGI IMG/M metagenome (GOLD analysis project Ga0073899, IMG submission 88975) | Active sludge microbial communities from Klosterneuburg, Austria, studying microevolution and ecology of nitrifiers - Klosterneuburg... | ecosystem: Engineered > WWTP > Aerobic digester >... | reverse complement strand
TGCGTCGTCGTCCGACGAGCCGCAGCCAAACAGGGCGAGACACAGCAAACCGACCACTTTCGAGCGCATCGCCCGAGGGTACACCAGCCGCGGCCATGCGCCGAGGCCGGCCGCGGGTGCGGCGGCCCGGGCGCCCTCGGGAGCGAAACCAGAAAATGCTAGAACGCTGCGGCCATGGATCCCAAGGGCAGCGCCGACCTCGAGCTCTGGACCCGGCTCGCGCGAGCCGAGCTTCGTGACAAGGACCCCGAGACGCTGGTGTGGCACACGCCGGAAGGCCTCGACGTGAGGCCGCTGTACACCCGAAGAGACGTCGAGGGGCTCGACTTCACCGACAGCATCCCGGGCGACTTCCCCTTCGTCCGCGGCCCGAAGGCGACGATGTACGCCGGGCGCCCGTGGACCATCCGGCAGTACGCCGGGTTCTCGACGGCCGAAGAGTCGAATGCGTTCTACCGGCGCGGCCTGGCCGGCGGCCAGAAGGGCCTGAGCGTGGCTTTCGATCTGGCCACCCACCGCGGCTACGACAGCGATCACCCACGCGTGCTGGGCGACGTGGGCAAGGCGGGCGTCGCCATCGACACCGTCGAAGACATGAAGATCTTGTTCGACGGCATCCCGCTCCGCGAGATGAGCGTGTCGATGACCATGAACGGGGCGGTGCTACCGGTCTTGGCCATGTTCGTCGTGGCCGGCGAAGAGCAGGGCGTGAAGCAGGCCGAGCTGACCGGGACCATTCAGAACGACATCCTGAAAGAGTTCATGGTCCGCAACACGTACATCTATCCGCCGGCGCCTTCGATGCGCATCGTGGCGGACGTGATCGAGCACACCGCGCGGCACATGCCCAAGTTCAACTCGATCTCGATCTCGGGCTATCACATGCAAGAGGCCGGCGCGACCTGCGATCTGGAGCTGGCCTTCACGCTGGCCGACGGTCTCGAGTACGTGCGTGCGGCACTCGGCAAGGGTCTCGACATCGACAGCTTCGCACCGCGGCTGTCGTTCTTCTTCGGCATCGGCATGAGCTTCTACATGGAGGTGGCCAAGCTCCGGGCCGCTCGCCTGCTCTGGGCCACCCTGCTGAAGCGGCACTTCGCACCGAAGAAGGCCGACTCGCTGATGCTGCGCACCCACTGCCAGACCAGCGGAGTCAGCCTGACCGAGCAAGATCCGCACAACAACGTGATCCGCACCACCATCGAGGCGATGGCCGCGGTGATGGGTGGCACCCAGAGCCTGCACACCAACTCGTTCGACGAGGCCATCGCGCTGCCCAGCGACTTTGCCGCGCGCATCGCGCTGAGTACCCAGCTGGTGATCCAGCACGAGACCGGGATCCCCCGGGTGGTGGACCCCTGGGCGGGCAGCTATTTCATGGAGAATCTGACCCACGCCTTGGCGCGCAAGGCCGAGGGGATCATCGACGAGGTCGAGAAGCTGGGCGGCATGACCCGGGCGGTCGAAGCCGGCATGCCCAAGCTGCGCATCGAAGACGCCGCTGCTCGGCGCCAGGCCCGGATCGACCGCGGCACCGACGTGATCGTGGGCGTGAACAAGTACCAGGCCCAGAGCGGCGAGCCGGTCGAGGTGCGGGTGGTGGACAACAGCGCGGTGCGCGCGTCGCAGGTCGCGCGGCTCGAGAAGGTTCGCGCCACGCGCGACGGCAAGGCCGTGGACGTCGCGCTCGCTGCGCTCAGGGCTGCGGCCCAGAGCGGGGCAGGCAACCTGCTCGAGCTCAGCATTGCGGCCGCGCGGGCCCGGGCCACCGTGGGCGAGATCTCGGGGGCGCTCGAGGCAGCGTGGGGGCGGCACCAGGCCGAGACCCGGAGCATTGCGGGCGTGTACGGCAGCTTCTATCAAGGCGACGCCCAGTGGGGCGCGCTGCGCGAGCGCATCGAGGGTTTCCTGAAGGCCGAGGGCCGGCGGCCCCGCATCTTGGTGGCGAAGATGGGGCAAGATGGCCACGACCGCGGCGCGAAGCTGATCGCCACCGCGTTCGCTGACGCCGGCTTCGATGTGGACGTGGGGCCGCTGTTCCAGACGCCGGCCGAGGTCGCCCGGCAGGCGGTGGAGAACGACGTGCACGCGGTCGGCGTCTCGACCCAGGCGGCCGGTCACCTGACGCTGGTGCCAGAGCTGGTGGCCGAGCTCCGCAAGGCGGGGGCCGGCGACGTGGCCGTGGTCTGTGGGGGGGTGATCCCCGCGCAGGACTACCCGACGCTGGAGGCGGCCGGTGTCGCCGCCGTCTTCGGTCCCGGCACGCCGGTACCGGTCTCGGCCGCCAAGGTCATCGAAGTGATCGAGGCACGGCGAGCGCGGTGATGCCGTGACCGCCGACGAGATCGAGAAGCTCGCGCGCGGTGTGCTGGCCAGCGACCGTCGGGCGCTGGGCAAGGCCATCACCCTGGTGGAATCGAGCCGGGCGGATCACCAGGCGGCGGCGCAAAGGCTGCTCGAGAGCGTCTTGCCGAGCACGGGCGGTGCGGCCCGCCTGGGGGTGAGCGGCGTGCCCGGCGCGGGCAAGAGCACCTTCATCGAGGCACTGGGTCTGTACCTGATCGGCGCCGGTCGCCGCGTCGCGGTGCTGGCGGTGGATCCGTCGAGCGCCGTCACGGGGGGCAGCATCTTGGGCGACAAGACCCGCATGCCCCGGCTCGCGGCGGCGGACGCCGCGTTCATCCGGCCCAGCCCCGCCGCGGGCGCGCTGGGGGGCGTGGCGCGGCACACCCGCGAGGCGCTGCTGCTGTGCGAGGCCGCAGGGTTCGACGTGGTGCTGGTCGAGACGGTGGGCGTGGGGCAGAGCGAGCACATCGTGTCGAGCATGGTCGACACGTTCTTGCTGCTCGCGCTGGCGGGGGCGGGGGACGAGCTCCAGGGGATCAAGCGCGGCATCTTGGAGCTGGTGGACGTGATCGCCATCAACAAGGCCGACGGTGCAGAGCGCGAGCGGTCCGAGCGCACCGCGGTCGAGTACAAGAGCGCGCTTCGGCTCTTGCGCGGCGACGACGCCCCATGGGTGCCCCGGGTGACCACCGTCAGCGCGCTCGAAGCTCGGGGCATCGACCGCGTGTGGGCGCTGGTGGAAGAGCATCGCAGCTTCCTCGCGGCCAGCGGCCAGCTCACCGAGCGGCGCAGCGCTCAGCAGAGGCGCTGGCTGTCCAGCCTGGTGCGCGAAGCGCTCGAAGCCGAGCTGTGGTCGAACCCGGGCGTGCAGCGCGAGGCGCCCGGCATCGAAGCGCTGGTCCAGAGCGGAGCGATCACCCCCACCGAGGGTGCGCGCCGGCTGCTCGCGACATTCCGACAGCGCTGAGGGGGGGACGATGCTGCTCTTCGCCTACGACGGCAGCCTGAACGGGGACTTCGTCGCGCACTATGCCGTGCGCTGTGCCGCGGCGTCGGCCGACAAGGCCCTCCGCCTGGTGCACGTGCACGAAGGTGACGTGCACGTTGGCGATCGGATCCAGCGCATCGAGAGCGAGTGTCGGGTCGCCGGCGTGACCCTCGAGGTCGAGCTGGTGCCGCAGAGGGGCCGGGCCGTTGCCGCGCTGATCCTCGAGCGTGCAGAGCGGGAACGGAGCGCGCTGCTCATGGCCGGTACCCGACTGCGGCCCCGGAACCTGGCCTATCTGGCGCGGACCGTCAGCGCAGACCTCTTTGCCCACGCGCCCTGCGCGGTGGCCGCCCTCCGAGTGGTGCACCCGGGAACGCTGGGCCACCCCGAGCGGGTGCTCTTGCCCCTGGCCGGGCATCCGCGGGGCGCCTCGGGCGCGCTGCCCCTGCTCGGCCGGCTCGGGGCGGGGCTCTCTCACCTGCACGTGCTATTCGTGCGCCAGGTCTCGCACCTCAGGTTTCGCAGCCTGAACGCCGCCTCGGCCGAGCGGCTGCTGGCCGAGGGGCGGGGTTTCGTGCGTCGCGTCGAGCACGAGCTGCGCCGCGAGCTGAGCGAGCGACACTTCGCGATGGACGCCAGCGTGGTGGTGTCCGACGACGTGCCGAAAGAAATCCTGGTGCAGGCCGGTCGGCACCGCTCGCGCTTGATCTGCCTCGGCGCCAGCGAGCGTTCGATGCCGCAGCGATTGGTGTACGGCAACCCCATCGAGCAGGTGTTGCGCGACGCGCCGTGTGACGTGGCGGTGGTGCGGAGCGCGCGGTGACGCGCCAGATCCACAACCTGGAGCCGGACGAAGCGTTCGCCCTCTTGGCCAGCTCGGCCCAGGGGCTCGGCGACGACGTGGCACGAGCGCGGCTGATCGAGCACGGCCCGAACGTGCTCAGCGCCCCGCCCAGGCACCACCTTCTGCGCACGGCGCTGAAGCAAGTCGCGAACCTGTTCTGCCTGCTGCTCTTGGTCTCGTCGGCGCTCTGCTTCGTTGCCGATCGGATGCAACCCGGCGAGGGCATGGCCGTGCTGGGCTGGGCGCTCTTGGGCGTGGCGGTGTTGAACGCGCTCTTCAGCTTCGCGCAAGAGCTTCGGGCCGAGCGGGCGATGCAGGCGCTGGCCCGGCTCTTGCCCCGAGAAATCACCGTGCGGCGCGCCGGGCGCGTGCAGCGGGTCGCGGTTGCCGAGCTGGTGATTGGCGACGTGATCCTGCTCGCCGAGGGCGACCAGATCCCCGCCGACGCTCGGGTGGTCGCCGCGAACGGCCTCTTGGTCAACAACGCGCCGCTCACCGGCGAGAGCCGGCACGTGAGCCTGGTGGCCCAGGCGGCGACCGCCGGAAGACTGGTCGACGCCGCGAACATCGCGTTCGCGGGCTGCAGCGTGCTTCGTGGCTCGGGCGAGGCGCTGGTGTTCGCCACCGGCCGGCGCTCCGAGTTCGGCAAGGTCGCGGCGCTCAGCGTGTCGGTGCGGCGCCCGCCCACGCCGCTCGAGAGCGAGATCGCTCGCACCGTGCGGGTCGTGACGGTCATCGCGGTGGGCATGGGGCTCGCGTTCTTCGCCTACGGGGCCGCCGCCGGGCGGCCGCTGTGGACCAACGTGGTGTTCATGCTGGGCATCATCGTGGCCAACGTCCCCGAGGGGCTCTTGCCCACGCTGACCCTGGCCCTGGCCATGGGCGGCTTGCGCCTGGCCAAGAAGAAGGTGTTGGTCAAGAGCCTGAACGCCGTCGAGGCGCTCGGCGCGGTGGAGGTGATCTGCACCGACAAGACGGGCACCTTGACGAAGAACGAGCTCAGCGTGTCCGCCGTGGTGGGAGCGGGCGGCGAAACGCTGGCCGACGAGCGCGCTCGCGCCGTGCTGGAAGCGGCCGTCGGCGCGTCGGAGCTGCACATCCAGGGCGGAGCGTTCACCGGAGATCCACTCGACGTGGCTGCCGCGAAGGCGCTGCTGACCGTCGGCGGCGCTCCGGCGCAGGTTGCCGGCAGCATCGTGCGACACCTGCCGTTCGACGTTGCGCTGCGTCGCGCGGCCAGCGTCGTCCACCTCGAGGGGCAGGCGCGGTTCGTGATCAAGGGGGCGTGGGAGGTGGTTCGACCGCACCTGGCGCGCGTTGCGTGCGGCGCCGGCGCCGAGCCGGCCGACGAGTCACGCCTGCGCGCGGCCGACGACGCGGTGCACCGCCTGGCGTCCCGGGCGCTGCGGGTCATCGCCGTCGCGTCCCGCGGCCTCTCGGCCGAAGGGGCCGACGCGCGCGAGCCCGAGCTCGACGATCAGCTGACCCTCCTCGGGTTCTTGTGCCTGGAAGATCCGTTGCGCGACGGGGTGCCGGGCGCCGTCGAGCGCTGTCACGCGGCGGGCGTGCAGGTCTTGTTGGTCACCGGTGATCACCCCGACACGGCGCGCGCCATCGCCGAGCGGGCGCGCATTCTCGAAGCAGGGTCCTCCGCCGCGGCCGTGTGCACCGGCGAAGCCCTGGCGGGCTTCCACCAGGACGAGCTGGTCGAGGTCTTGCGTGCGGGGACCCGCGTCTTTGCGCGCACCACCCCCGAGCAGAAGCTCGCCATCGTGGCTGCCCTGAAGCGAATGGGTCGAACCGTGGCGATGACCGGCGACGGCGTGAACGACGCGCCGGCGCTGCGGGCGGCAGACGTGGGGGTGGCGATGGGCATCGCCGGCACCGAGGTGGCGCGGGAGGCCGCCCAGATCGTGCTGATGGACGACGACTTCTCGAGCATCGTGGCGGGGATCGAAGAGGGGCGCGCGGTGTTCTCGAACGTGCAGAAGTTCACCAGCTACGTGCTGGCCAGCAACGTGCCCGAGATCGTGCCGTTCTTGGCCTTCGTGGTGCTCCCGGTGCCGCTGGGGCTGACGGTGATCCAGATCCTGACCATCGACCTGGGAACCGACCTGATCCCCGCCATTGGGCTGGGCCAAGAGCCGCCGGATGGTGAGGCCATGAAGCGCCCGCCGCGCGGAGCCAAGGGGCGCCTGCTCAGCCGATCGCTTCTCGTGCGCAGCTACCTGTTCTTGGGCATGGTCCAGGCGCTCTGGGCCATGGCCATGTTCTTCACCGTGCTCGTCGCCGGCGGCTGGCGCTTCGGCGAGATCCCGAGCGCCAGCGACCCCCTGTATCGCGGGGCGACCGGCATCACGCTGGTCAGCGTGATCTTCGTACAGATCGCCAACCTGGTGGGGCGGCGCTTCGAGTCCCGCTCGGGGCTCGATCGCGGTCTGGTCAAAAACCCGTTCTTCGTGGTCGGTGTGGGCCTCGAGCTGGCCTTTGCCTGGGCGGTGCTGCACTTCGCGCCGCTGTCGAACGCCCTTGGCACCGGGCCGGTCGCCCCGATGTTCGTGGCGCTGGCCGCCCTGGGCTGCCCGCTGTTCTGGGCGGTCGACTTCGCCGCGAAGCGGCTCAGAGCCCGAGCAGCGCGCTGACGTCAACCAGCCGCGGCGTCGAACGCCGCGATCACTTCCGGCGGCGCCTGCACCAGCTCGATCAACACCCCCTCGCCGCCAAGCGGTGATTCGGCGTTGCCCTTGGGGTGGATGAAGCAGATGTCGTGGCCTGCGGCGCCCGCGCGAATGCCGCCGGGGGTGAAGCGCACGCCTTGGGCCGAGAGCCACTGCACGGCCTTCGGCAGGTCGTCGACCCACAGCCCGATGTGGTTCAGCGGCACCTCGTGCACCGCTGGCTTCTTCTCGGGATCGATGGGCTGCATCAGATCGATCTCGACGCGGAACGGCCCGACGCCCGCCGCGGTGATGTCCTCGTCCACGTTCTCGCGCTCCATGCGCTTCTCGGCCACCAGCGGCAGGCCCAGCGTGTCGAGCCAGAGCTTCCTCAGCGCGCCTTTGTCGCGGGCGCCGATGGCCACCTGCTGCACGCCCAGCACGCGGAACGGTCGCGCCGACATCACGGGGCTCGGAACTGGAGGCCGAGCTGCAGCTCGAGGTTCGAGTGGATGCTTCGCAAGATGCCGGTGGTGATGCCAGCGTCCAGGTACAGCCCGACCATCTTGGCGAAGTCGTACTGCGGGCCAGCCGCCAGGTGGAAGAGCACGTCCTTCTTGTACTCAGGGTCGTTGAGCTTCCAATCGGCGCTGCCGCGCCCGCCCTCGAGCTCGACGCCCAGCGCCGGCTCGATGAAGATCTTGAACGCCGAGTCCGCCATCGTGTAGACGCGGAGGCCCGCGCCGAAGATCAGCACAGGTTTGGTGTCGGTCTTCTTCTCGGGCTGCAGGCCGAACCGACCGAAGGCAAAGGGCTCGATCGAGTCGATGGGGGCGAAGCTGACCGCGACCTCGGCGGCCAGCGGCGACGGGTGGCCGCAGAACTTCTGCTGGTCCTTCACCGTCTTCTTCTGATCGAAGTCGTTGCAGAAGGGCGACTGGTCGTAGCGGAACACCATGCGATAGCCGCCCACCAGGCCGGCGCGGATGCCGAACTGTCGCCCGTGTCCGTAGGCGCTGTCGCTCTTGGCCTTGGCTTCGGCTTCGTCCAGCGCCGCGCTGGTCGCCTTCGGTTCGCTCGTGCCCGCCTCGGCCGCTTCCTTCGCGGCGGCGGCGGCCGGCTTCTCGGCCTTCGGCTCGGCTTTCGGCTCGGCGCCCTTCGGCGCATCGGTGCCGGTCGGTTCCGGAGTCGCCGGCGTTGCTTCTTGTGCCAGGCAAAGACCCGTGACGGTCAGCCCGCACACCACCCCCAGCACCTGCAGGTATCGCATGGCCGGCGAGCATAGAGCATGCGCGTGGCCCGCGTCGACGGCTGGCGGGCAGCGATCAACGACCGGGTTTGGCGACCGTCGCCGAGCCCCGGGCCGTGCCCGCCTCGGTCCAGGCGCGCTCGGCGCCGAGAGCTGCACAGCGCAGCTCGGCCTTGGTCGCGCCCGCGGTGGCGGTGACTTCGGTGCCGCCCGGGCCCGGGAGCAGCAGGCTGGGCTCTTGAGCCAGCTTCTTCAGGGTGGCCTGGTCGGTGGTCAGGGCGGCGATGCCCAGCGCGGCGAAGAGCGGCACGATGCCCGCGGGAATGTGCTCGGCGACGACCGCGCGAAGCGCACCGAGCTCGGAGGCGTGGCGCGCTGCCCAGCGGACGGCGTCCAGGCTCGACAGCAGCATGGCGCTCGGGCCCGTGGGCGTGACGCGCTCTTTGATCACCGCGAGCGTGGTCGGGCCACTCCAACCGACGGGCGGCGGCACCGTGGATGCGCCAGCCTTGCCACCATCGCCGTCGGCCTTGCCCTTGGCCTTGGCCTTGCGGACGATGAGCACGTCGTCGGTCGGCAGCGTGCGCGGCACCGTGACCCGCACCGGGCGCTTGAACGAGCGCGGATCGCCCACCGTGCCCGATGCCACCGCGTACGCAATGGTCTCGGCAGAGGCGACCACGAAGCGCCGGTCCAGCGGCGCGCTGGGCTCGGGATCGCAGGTTCGCAGTGACACGCCCCCCGCCGGCGGCGGGTAGAGCTCACCCGTCACCAGGCGCTGGTCGGGCTCGATCAAGCGCGCGCCGGTGGCGATCAGGTCGACCAGCGCGCCCGAGTGCGCCAGGACCTCGAGCGCTTGTCGCGATGGGGGCGCGATCAGCAGGTCCAGACGAGGCGGCACGCGCTTGCTCTTGAGCAGGGCGGCGGCAGCCAACAGGTCGCGCAGCGACGCGCCGGTGTCCCCGCCGAGCACCACCTGAACCACGGGCTTGCCGGCCAGCTCGCGCACCGGGCGGACCACGCCTTGTTCATCCATCACCAGCGGATCCACGGCCGAAAGGTCGACGCTGATCACGTCGTCGCAGGGGGCACCGGGATCGGGCACCAGGCTGCGATGGGCCTTCGAGCGCCGCTGGTCGCGCAAGTAGACCTCGGTCTTCTCGTCGCTGACGAACACCGCCGCCGTCGCACCCAGGTGCGGACCCAGCGCGGCGAGCACCGCGCGGTCGGGAACCGACAGCAGGCGCGCGCTTGGCCCGGCGAACTCGACGACCACCGGCGCCTGGTGTTCGCGATCGACCCGCTGGATGGTGTCGCCGAGGCCGCGGCGCACCAGCTCGAGCGCGACGTCACGCACGCACACGAACGGGCGAATCCTTCCCGACAAGAGGACCTGCACGCTGCGCGGGGGCCGCAGCCAGATCGCGCCGGTGGCCAGCGCCTCGGCGAGCTGCGACGGAGCTGCCACCAAGGTGAGCATGCCCGCGCCGCCCACGGCTGCGAGCCGCGGCTCGTCGGTCAGGGCAAGGCGCGCCGGGCTGCCGAAGCGTTCCAGGTGCACCGGCGCCGGGAACCCGATGCCCGGGCGGGACAGCAAGAGGCCGGTGCCCAGCGCGGCGCGCATCACGCGATCGCCGGCGGTCTCGGCGCCGTCGGTGGTCACGCAGCGCGTGTCGTACGCCACCGCGACCTCGACCGCGCACTTCTTCATGCCGGCGTTCAGAGCCTCGCCAAGGACGCGTTGCGGTTCGCGCGCCAGGATGACCTGGTCGACCTTCACGCGAACCAGTTCGCCCTTGAGCTCTGGATCGTCGGCCCGTCCGGCGAGGACCTTCTGTGTCATTGTGCGGGGCGGATCCCCCGCTCGCGCACGCATGGGCTTCGACTACCTATCGAGCGAGCAAGTTCAACACTCGAAGCCACACGCCTCGAGAGGGACGGGAAGGTAGCCGCTCGCCATCGGGGGGGTCAAGGACGGTCAGCGGGCAGATCTCCTTGGTGGACATCCCCCAGCCGGCGTCAGGGTGCAAGCCCCATGGCGGCACGGGGACCCGACCTAAAAGATCCCGGGATTTGTGCCTCGCGGCCCGGTGGCCGCCGGCTGTTCGGCCCGCCGCCGGGACCGGGCCTGGGCCTTGGGTCGGCCCCCCGCCCGCGCAGAAACATTCACTCGCGGGGGCCAAAGAAAGTACGATTTGCCCCATGTTCAAGCAGGCCTTGCAGGGCATGGTCGACGGGGTGGAGGGCGGCATGGCCGGCCTTCTGATGGACTTCGAAGGCATTCCGCTCGAGAGCTATGCCAAGGGGGACTCGCCGTTCGACATCGAGACCGTGGGGGCCGAGGTGAGCGTGGTGGTCAAGGCCATCCAGCGCGCCTCCGAGATGCTCGATGCGGGCGACACCCGCGAGGTGGCCTTCAAGAGCGCGAAGATGGTCACGCTGATCCGCGTGCTCAACGAGAACTACTTCGTCGCGATCACGATGTCGCCCGACGGAAACCTCGGCAAGGGCCGCTTCTTGCTGCGAGTGGCGGCGCCCAAGTTGGTCGAAGAGCTGGGCTGAGCGGCATGACGACGCGCTCGCGTCGAGGCGCACCAGCGGTCAAGGGGCGGCGTTCGCCCGCGCCGCGCGTGCCGCCTCGCCGTCGCAAGCTGGGCGCTCGGGTCGAGCGCATCTTGGTGCTGAGCGGGCCCAACCTCGATCGGTTGGGCCGTCGCCAGCCCGAGATCTATGGCACCACCACGCTGGCGCAGATCCACGAGCGGCTGTCGGCGGCGGCGCGCGAGCTGGGCGTTCAGCTGATCTGCCGCCAGAGCAACCACGAAGGCCAGCTGATCGACTGGATCAACTCGGCCGACGACGACGGCGTTTCGGGGATCCTGATCAACCCGGGCGCCCTCACGCACACGTCTTACGCGCTCTACGACTCGCTGGCCGGCGCAGCGCAACCGGCCATCGAAGTCCACCTGACGAACCCCGAAGCGCGGGAGCCGTTCCGGCACAAGTCGTGCGTGGCCCCCGCCTGCGTCGCCCGGGTGTGCGGCTTCGGAGCGGACTCTTACCTGCTCGCGCTCCGCGGCCTGGTCGATCGGCTGCGCGCGCCGCGCTGAGTCGGGGCGCCGCACGGCGTCACGCCCGAAGGGGCGGCGCGAAAGCCGCTTCGCGGAGTGGCCAGCAAATGACGCGCTTTACGCGGTTCTTGCTCTCGGAGTAGCGTCGCGCGCGATGGACCTCCCGCTGAAGCAGATCAAGAACCTGCTCAAGACGCTCGAAGACGGCGGCGCTTCCGAGTTCGAGTACGAAGACGAGAAGGTGCGCGTGCGCGTGTCGATGGCGCGCGGCGCCCCGATGGTCAGCGCGGCGCACGCGCCGCAAGTCACCGTGGCCGCCGCCCCGGCGCACGCCGCGGCGAAAGAGGAGAAGGGGGACCCGAGCGTGGTGTTCATCACCTCGCCGTTCGTCGGCACGTTCTACCGCGCGCCCGCGCCCGACGCCGACCCGTTCGTCGAGGCCGGCGGCGCGGTCAAGAAGGGCCAGACGCTGTGCATCGTCGAGGCGATGAAGCTGATGAACGAGATCGAGGCCGAGTTCCCCGGGACCATCCTCGATGTCCTGGTCGAGAACGGGCAGAGCGTGGAGTTCGGCCAGAAGCTCTTCAAGCTGAAGAAGAGCTGAGCCATGTTCCGCAAGGTCCTCATCGCCAACCGCGGCGAGATCGCGATGCGCGTGATTCGCGCGTGCCGCGAGCTCGACGTCAGGACCGTGGCGGTGCACTCCGAGGTCGACTCGAAGGCGCTCCACGTGCGCTTCGCCGACGAAGCGGTGTGCATCGGTCCGGCGCCGGCCGCCCAGAGCTATCTCAACGTTCCTGCCATCATCAGCGCCGCCGAGATCACCGGCGCCGACGCCATCCACCCCGGCTATGGCTTCCTCTCCGAGAACTCCGAGTTCGCGCAGATCGTGGCGCGCTGCGGCCTGACCTTCATCGGGCCAAGGCCCGAGGCGATGAAGCAGTGGGGTGACAAGCTCACCGGGCGCGAGGCCGCCCGCAGGTTCGGGCTGCCGCTCTTGCCGGGCAGCGAAGCGCTGACCAGCGCCAGCCACGCCGAGAGCGAGGCCAAGCGGGTGGGGCTGCCGGTGATGATGAAAGCCCGGGGCGGCGGCGGCGGGCGCGGAATGCGCATCGTGCGCAAGCTTTCCGAGGTCCGGCGCGCGTTCGAGAGCTGCACCGCCGAGGCCATGGCCAGCTTCAAGAACCCCGAGCTTTACCTCGAGCGCTTCGTCGAGCGGCCGCGCCACATCGAGTTTCAGGCCCTGGCCGACGACCACGGCCAGGTCTGGACGATGGGCGAGCGCGAGTGCTCGCTGCAGCGCCGAAACCAGAAGCTGGTGGAAGAGTCCCCCAGCCGGGCCATGAGCGAGAAGCTGCGCTCGGAGATGGGCGAGCGCATCCGCAAGGCCATTCGCGAGACCGGCTACACCAGCCTGGGCACGCTCGAGTTCTTGATGGACGAGGACAAGAGCCTCTACTTCATGGAGATGAACACCCGCGTGCAGGTCGAGCACCCGGTGACCGAGCTGGTGACCGGCGTCGATCTGGTGGTCGAGCAGCTGCGAGTGGCCGCTGGCGAGGAGCTGGAGCTTCCCGACACCCGCCCGTGGAAGTTCCGCGGGCACGCGCTGGAGTGCCGGATCATGGCGGAGGATCCCGAGACT
>Ga0073899_10004100_pt1 | contig 12806 bp, 12 predicted proteins | sample KloWWTmetaKNB5Ph_FD_88975 | JGI IMG/M metagenome (GOLD analysis project Ga0073899, IMG submission 88975) | Active sludge microbial communities from Klosterneuburg, Austria, studying microevolution and ecology of nitrifiers - Klosterneuburg... | ecosystem: Engineered > WWTP > Aerobic digester >... | reverse complement strand
GCCGCGAAGGCCCGCTCGGTGGCCCTCCTGCCGTAGAGCGGGTGGTCGTCGCGCGCGTCGCCGTCGGGGCCGACGTAGAGGTCGACGGCGATCGCGTCGAGGCTCGCGGGCCGCGCCTCCCCCAGCACCAGGGCGAAATCGCGGAGCTCCACGGTGACGCGCGGGTCGTCGACGGCGCCCGCGGTGAGCGCCGCCAGGGGGCCGCGGCACCAGCGCACGATCACCGGGTTGAGCTCGGCGACGCACACCGAGGCCGACGGCGCGAGCGCGTCGAGCGCGGCGCGGAGCGTGATCGCCATGCCGAGCCCCCCGACCAGCACCCGGGCGTGAGGCCGCTGCCGGAGGTTGGCGCAGGCGAGGGTGCCCAAGGCGGTCTCCGACGCGTGGGAGCGGCTGCTCATGAGCACGCGGCCCTCGTGGGCGATGACGTAGCCCATCGACTCGTGGCGGCGGAGCACGAGGGGACCGTCGGGCGTGTCGGCGGCGTCGAGGGTGGTCCAGGGCTTCGTCACGGCGCCGCTCCGCCGGGAGCATACACAACTTCGCCGCCGCGACGATGCGGCACGCCGTGCACGGGGGAGGAGGCCCGTTTTCGCGCGCGTCCACGCGGTCCGATGCCTTACATTCGCGCCAGATCGAGAGAGGAGGATTGATGCGTCACCCGTCCATCGTCGTCGCGCTGGTGTCCATCGGGGCCTGCGCGTCCGCGCCCACGCCGGCGCCCGCGAGCGCCCCCGCGCCTCCGCCCGCCGCGGCGGCCCCCGCGACGACCGCCGCTCCCGACGGCTCGCCCGCCGCCGCGCGGCTCACCCCGGGCACCTTCGGGCCGGGGGTCTACGAGCCCGATTTTCGCCACGGCGACCAGCGGCGCCACCGCTCGTACCTGTTCTTCCCGGACGGGCGCTTCGAGTTTCGCGTCGCGGGCTACGACCGCCTCCCGAGCGTCGCGTGCACCTTCCACGACGCCGTCGCCTACGGCGGAAACTGGCGCCGCGAGGGCGACGCGGTGTCGCTCCGCATCACCTGGGAAGACCGGATCCAGGGAGGCCACCGGGCCGAGAGCCCCGAGCGCGGATGCACGGACGAGGGAGGGTCGTTCACCCGCGCCACGCTCACCGTCCAGCGCAGCCTCTCGCTCGCGGTGGGGGTGTGCGCGACGGGCTTCCTCTACGCGGAGGCGCCCTGCGTCACCCTCGACGGCACCCCCTGGTACCGCACCTCCCCCGAGGGAGCCGACCCGCGGGAGGCCTGGTACGCATGGTGCGCCGACCTCCCCGCCGCCGCGCGCCCCGCCCTGTGCCGCGAGCGGCGCTGACCGCCGTCGCTCAACGCCCCGGGAGCGTGTGGACGACCATCCCGTCGATCGTGCCGCCGTCGCCGAAATACACCGCCGCCGCGTCGCCCGGGCACGCCCGGATGCACTGACCGCTGGCGGTGAAGCACTGGCGGTTGCAGGCGCGGTCGTTGCTCGCCGAGCGGCACCGGTCGATGCACGCGTTCATCGTGCGGTCGCAGGCGGCGTTGCAGCGCACCGGGTCCTGGCTCTCGGCGCTCTGCACGGCGCCGTCTTCTCCGAGGGTGACGCGCACCGGCACGTTGGGCGCAGGCGCCCCGCCGCGCGACCTCGGGCCGATGCGCCGCGGGGCCACGCGGCGCTGCGCGAGGCGGTCGGCGTCGGGGACCACCTGCGTCAGGCCCGACACGCCGAGGAGCACCGAGGCGACGAAGAGCAGCGGCTTCATGGCGACGCGATGCCACCACCACCCGCGGGCCGCGTCAACCGCCGCAACGCTTGCGTCGCATGGGGGTGGTGTGACCATCTCGACCTCCCACCGACCAGTGCATTGACCACGGGGGGTGACCTCCATCCGCCCGCGCGCAAGCGCATCGGCCGGTGGCCCGCATCGCGCATAAGCCCTGCGTGAATCGCAGCGGTCTGCCCTTGACGCTGCGCGCACGCATCTGGTGCCATACCCCGTAGACACGAGGAAGTGATGAGCGTGGCCCTCTCCGCAGCAATGTTCGACGAGCTCCCCGACCCGACGGGCGACCGCGCCCTCCGCGACGACCAGCGCGGCGCCATCATGGTGATCGGCGTGTTCATGGCGATGCTCGTCGTGGGCTTCCTCTATTACATCGTGGGGATCGGCAACACGATCATCTACCGCGAGCGCATCCAGGACGCGGCCGACGCCATCGCCTTCTCCGGCGCCGTCGTGCACGCCCGGGGGATGAACCTCATCGCGATGATCAACATCGTGCTGCTGGTGCTGATGACCGTCTACATGGCGCTCAAGCTGGTGCACCAGGCGGTGTTCGCCGCGATGATCATCTGCGGCATCTTCCTCTGCCCGCTGCTCCCGGCCCTCGAGGCGGCCGAGCGCGTGCTCGACAACCTGGTCCGCGGCTTCTCGCGCGGGGTCCTCCAGCCCGCGCTCCAGATCGGGCACACGGCGCAGGAGGCGGTCCGCACGACCTTCCCGGGCATCGCGCAGGGCCGCGTGGTGACGAGCACCCTCGCGGGCACCTACAGCCCGCCCGTGACGGGGGGCTTCCTGCTCCCGGCGATCCCCTACCGCATGCTCCCGGTGACCCCGGTGAAGCTCGACGAGCAGCCGCGGCGGCCGTACCCCGAATCGCCCGGCGGGCTCTGCCGCCGCGCGGGCAACCTCATCTCGGACGCGCTCACCTACCCCCTGGCGCTGATCCTCGGCCCGATCCGCGGCCCGGTGTCCGACGCGCTCTCGCGCATCGCGGTGATGACCACCTGCCCCGACGACCGGCCCAGCCTCCGCAACTACGACCTCGACATCGGCAGCGGCAACTGCACCGACGGCATGCCGGGGCAGCAGTGCGAGTACACGCAGCTCCGCGGCGTGGCGATCGCCACCACGACGCCCTTCGCCCGCAACGTCCGCGGCGTCAACGTCGCGACGCTCGGGCGGCCCGCCGGCGGGGGCGGCGCCTTCAGCGCCTTCGAGACCCTCGCGCAGACGGGCTTCGCGCAGGCGGAATACTACTACGACGGCACCGAAGACCGGGACCAGTGGCTCTGGCACATGTACTGGCGCGCGCGCTTCCGCCGCGTCCAGCTGGGCAGCGCCGTGTCGTCCGTCCCCGGCCTCGGCGTCGCCACGGGCGTCGTCGATCGAATCATCGTCCACTGAAAGGCCCTTCTCATGCGATCGTTCTGGACTCGCTCCGCCCTCCTGCTCGCCGTCGCGCTCGGCGCGTCGGCGTGCACCAACCCCGACACCGCCCAGCCCGGCGGCGGCGCCGGCGACCGACCCAACGGCTCGCCCTGCGGCGACAACGGGCAGTGCGTCAGCAACATCTGCCTCACCAACGTCTGCCAGTCGTCGCCCAACGGGATGGGGCTCGCCAACGGCTCCGCCTGCGGGGGCAACGCCGAGTGCGCCAGCACCTACTGCGTGATGGGCGCCTGCCAGGGGCTCGCCACCGCGATGGGCCGCGTCAACGGCGCGTCGTGCGCGGGCAACGACAACTGCGGCAGCGGCGTCTGCGCCAACGGGGTCTGCCAGTCCTCCGACGGGCGCATGGGCGGCGGCAACGGCGCGGCCTGCACGAGCCCCGCCGAGTGCGGCAGCGGCATCTGCATCGGCGGCGTCTGTCAGGGCCGCGTGGGCGGCACGGGCCGGCCCAACGGCGGCAACTGCACCGGCCCCTCGGACTGCGCGAGCGCCAACTGTGAGGGCGGGATGTGCCGCCCCGGCGGCGGTCGGCCCAACGGCCAGGCGTGCACCGTCCCGACGGACTGCGCGAGCGCCAACTGCGTCGCCAACACCTGCACCGCCCCGGGAGGCACCGGGTCGCCCAACGGGACGACGTGCTCGGCCCCCGCCCAGTGCGCGAGCGGCTTCTGCGTCGCGGGCGTCTGCCAGCCCAACGGCATGGGGACCGGCCGCCCCAACGGCGCGACCTGCACCGCGTCGGGCGAGTGCGCCAGCACCTTCTGCGTCGACGGCCTCTGCGCCTCGATGCCCGGCGGCACCGGGCTCCCCGTGGGCTCGCTCTGCACCTCGGCGGCCGTGTGCGCCTCGGGCGTGTGCACCGACGGCACCTGCCGCGAGGGCACGGGCATGGACGGCGGGACGGGCGACGCGGCCACCGACGCGCGCAACGACCGGGCCGACCGGGCCGACGCCGCCGACGACACCGACGACCTCCGCCCCGACAGCTCGGTGCCCGGCGAGATCTGCCGCAACGGCTTCGACGACAACATGAACGGCCAGGTCGACGAGGGCTGCGACTGCTACGTCGGGCTCCGGCAGTTCTGCTTCCCGGGCAACCCGGCGATCGCGGGCGTGTCGCGCTGCAACTGGGGCTCGCAGACCTGCACCGGCGCGGGCGGCCCGCAGACCGTGGGCGCCTGGGGCCCCTGCACCGGCGCCGGCGCCCCCGCCATGGAGACCTGCGACGGCATGGACAACAACTGCGACCGCGGCGTCGACGAGGGCTGCGCCTGCACCGCGGGCATGACCCGCTCGTGCTACGCGGGCCCCGCCGGGACGCTCAACGTCGGCGTCTGCCGCGCGGGCATGCAGGCCTGCACCGCGGGCCTCACCTGGGGCCCGTGCAACGAGCAGTACCTCCCCGTGATCGAGCGCTGCGACCGCATCGACAACGACTGCGACGGCATGATCGACGAGGGCTGCAACTGCCGCGTCGGCGAGGTCCGCTCGTGCTACGGCGGCCCGACGGGCACCGCGGGCGTCGGCGCCTGCAGCAACGGCAGCCAGCAGTGCAACGTCAACCCCGACGGCACCTCCGACTGGGGCCCTTGCCGCGGCGCCGTGACCCCCGTCGCGGCCGAGGGCTGCGACGGCGTCGACAACAACTGCAACGGCCAGCTCGACGAGGGCTGCGCCTGCACGCCGGGCCAGACCCGCATGTGCTTCGCCGGCTCGCCCGCCCTCGCCGGCGTCGGCCTCTGCCGCTCTGGCACCACCACCTGCGTCACGAGCGGCACCTGGAGCCCCTGCAACGGCGCCGTGGGCCCCGCCGCCGAGGCCTGCGACATGCGCGACAACGACTGCGACGGCGAGGTCGACGGCGACTGGTGCGTCTGCAGCATGGGCCAGACGCTCGTCTACCACCGCCGCGACTTCCACATGCGCGGCGACCGCAGCATGGTGGCGCCGGGCGACAACATGCCGACGCTCCTCGCGATGTGCGAGCCGATGCGCTGCGCCACCAACCAGGTGTCCGTCGAGGTGTCGCCGGACATGTACCGCTGCGTCCCGCCGCCCACCGAGTGCCCGCCCGACCTGCACCCGTACTACACGCAGGCCGGCCAGTGGCGCTGCGAGCGCGGCTGCGAGGTGCTCATCACCTACGGCCACCTCTACGACGGCCTCGTGGTGTGCGGGCCGCGCCCCGACGTGACCTGCCCGCCGGGCCAGACGCCGCACTACGCCTTCGAGTCCGAGGTGTGGGAGTGCCGCCCGATGTGCGACAACGGGCAGTACGACATCCACCGCCTCGGCTCGCTCGTGATCTGCATCCCCTGCTGATCCTCCGCCTCTCCCTCCTCTAAAATCACCCACCCGGCGCTCACGCGCCGCGGTCCGCCGCCCGGGCGCAGCGCGCCGTCGCGTCGGGGCTCCCCTTGTGCGGGCGGTGCCTTCTCGCGTACCTCTTCGGCGTGACCCGAGCGCTCCGCTTCCTTCCCCTGATCCTCCTAAGCTGCATCTCCGCGGGGCCCTCCGGCGGCGGGGCCGACGCCGGCCTCGACGGCGACGTCGCGCGCGACGCGAACCCCCCTGAGGCGGCCGCCCCCGACCGCCCCGTCGTCGACAGCGGCTGCCCCGCCTCGATGCCCGTCACCCCCGCGATGGTCCCCGCGACGGGCTTCCTCGCGCCGCTGCGGGGGCGCTTCGTGCGCGCGGTCGACGGCGACACCGCCCACTTCGTGGTCCCCATCCGCGGCGAGATCACCGTCCGCATGCTCTGGGTCAACACCGAGGAGTCGCACGGCGCGGAGACCACCCCCTTCGGCGTCGCCACCGCCGACTGGGCGACGCGCGCGATGCCCGCGGTCACCGAGTACACCCTCGTGCAGCAGGCCGACGCGCGCAACCCCACGCAGCCCGCGCTCGACCCCTACGACCGCATCCTCGCGCTCGTCTTCGCCGACGGCCAGCTCTGGCAGCGGCGCCTCGTCCAGGAGGGCTGGACGGCGTACTACACCGACTTCGGCTGCGCCCCGGCGCCCCTCCACGAGTCGCTCCTGTTCGCGGAGGCCGAGGCGCGCGCCAACCGGCGCGGCATCTGGGCGCCGGGGCACCCCACCGACTACGCCCCCGTCTTCGCCCGCTGGATCACCAACCGCTGCCGCCCCAACCCCTTCCGCATGCAGCCCTACTGCGCCGCGCCGTGAGCCTCGGCTTCATCGTGTTCGCCGACGACTGGGGCGCGCACCCGTCGAGCGCGCAGCACCTGTTCCGCCGGGTCGCCCGGGAGCACCGCACGCTCTGGGTCAACACCCTCGGCCTCCGCCCGCCGCGCCTCGACCGCGCCGACGCCGCCCGCGTCGTCCGCAAGCTCCGCGCGTGGGCGACCCCCGGCGCGCGCGCCCCCGCGCCGACCGAGCCGGGGCGCGAGGGCCTCGACCTGCACGTCGTGGCGCCCCCGATGCTGCCGTGGATGCGCCCCGCGGCGCTCCGCGCGATCAACCGCCGCTCGATGCGCGCGCGGGTCGAGCGGGAGGCCGCGGCCCTCGGGCTCCGCGACCCCGTGGTGCTCACCACCGTGCCCAACGGCGTCGACGGCGCGGGCCTCGCGGGCTCCCGCGCGCTCGTCTACTACTGCGTCGACGACTTCACCGCCTGGCCCGGCGTCGACGCGGTCGCGGCCGCCTCCCTCGAGCGCGAGCTCCTCGCCCGCTGCGACCTCGTCCTCGCCACCTCGCAGCGCCTCGCCGACACGCGCCGCGCCGCGCGGGGGCCCACCGAGCTCCTCCCCCACGGCGTCGACGTCGCGCTCCTCGCGCGCGCCTCCGACCCCGACACGAAGCCCCTCGAGGGCGTGAGAGGGGGAAAGCCCGTGCTGGGCTACCTCGGGCTCCTCGACGCGCGCCTCGACGTCGACCTCGTCACCGCCGTCGCCCGCGCCCGGCCCGACTGGGACGTGGTCTTCGTGGGCCCGACCGACGCCGCGCCCGACCCGCGCCTCGCGCTCCCCAACGTGAGGCGCGTCCCCGCGGTCCCCTACGAGCGCGTCCCCGAGGCGCTCGCCGCCTTCGACGTGGCGATCCTCCCGTACGTGCGGAGCGAGCTCACGCGGTCGATCAACCCCCTCAAGCTCCGGGAGTACCTCGCGTCGGGGCGGCCGGTGGTGGCCACGTCGCTCCCCGAGGTCGCGCGCTTCGCCCCCGAGGTGCGCGTGGCCGACGACCCGGGCGTCTTCATCGCGGCGGTGGAGGGGTGCCTCGCGGAGCCGCGCGACCGCCGCGCCGACCGCCGCGCCATGCTCGCCGGCGAGTCCTGGGACGACCGGGCCCGCACCCTCGTGGCGCGGTGCCAGGAGGCGCGCGATCGTGCTAGGTAGCGCGTCCCGATGACGTCGCACCTGGAAGCGCTCCTCCGCCGCGTCGACCCCCGCGGGGTCCACCTCTGGGGCCCCGGGCTCCTCCGCGCCGAGCGCGCGCGCGAGCGGCCCGACCCCGCCCGCCCCGTCCACCTCTACGTCTGCGTCACCGACCATTTCGAACCGCGCTGGCGCCGCCCGCCCCTCGACGAGGAGCGCCGCCGCGTCGGTCGCTGGGTCGACGAGTACCCCCGCCTCGCGCGACGTCACGCGGACTCCTTCGGGCGCTGGCCCGTCCGCACGCTGTTCTTCCCCGTGGAGGAGTACCGGGTCGAGCACCTCGACGCGCTCGCGTCGCGGGCGCGGGACGGGCTCTTCGACGTCGAGGTCCACCTCCACCACGACGACGACAACGCCGACAACCTCCGCCGCACGCTGACGGATTTCGCGCGGACGCTCCACGAGGGCCACGGGCTCCTGCGCCGCGACCCGGCGACGGGGGCGATCACCTGGGCCTTCATCCACGGCAACTGGGCCCTCGACAACTCGCACCCCGACGGGCTGTATTGCGGCGTCGACGACGAGCTCTCCGTGCTGGTGGAGGCCGGCTGCTACGCCGACATGACGCTCCCGAGCGTGCCGTCGCCGTGCCAGGGGCGCGTGGTCAACACCGTCTACTACGCGCGCAGCAGCGCAGGGCGCGGGCGCGGCTACGACCGCGGCCGCCCGGTGCGCGTCGGCGGCGCGCGCGAGCCGGGCGAGCTGATGATGGTGCCTGGGCCCCTGGGGCTGCACCTCGGGTCGCGCGTGAAGGGCGTCGTGCCGCGCATCGAGGCGGGGATGCTCGAGCCCGAGAGCCCCGTCCCCCTGGAGCAGCGCGTCGCGGCGTGGGTGCGCTACGCGCCGGCCATCCCCGGGGCGCCCAACCACCGCTTCATCAAGCTCCACGCGCACGGGTGCAACGGCGACGCGCCCGACTGGTTCCTCAACGAGGGCGGGCCCTTCGACCGGCTGCTGTCGCTCCTCGAAGCCCGCTACGCCGACACGCGGCGCTACCTCCTCCACTACGTCACCGCCCGCGAGCTCCACGAGACCATCCAGCGCATCGAGCGGGGGGAGCTGGCGTGAGGGCCGCGGGGCTGCTGGCCTGCGCGCTGGTGGCGTGCAAGCCCCCGTCGCCGCCGCGCGAGGACAAGGCGCCGCGCAACGTGGTGGTGGTGGGGCCGGGGCGCGAGTTCACCGTCATCATGGGGAGCTTCACCGCGGCGCGGGACGTGCGCTACCACGACGCCCACTGCCTCGCGGTGCCGATGCACGACGGGGCCGAGCCGGTGTCCGCGCCCGCCGGGCGGCTGGAGGCGTGGGTGGTGGCGGGCGACATCCTCGGCCACGTCGAGCGCAACGCCGACGGCGTGTACCAGGCCGCGGTGCGCACCGTGCTCCCCGCGGGGACGCGCGTCGCGGCCAACATCCCCGGCTCGGCCGACGTGCTCGCGCACCGCTTCCGCACGCCCGCCACGGTGCCGACCGCAGTACGTCGCGAGGCGCCCGCGCCGGGCTTCGTGGTGCGCGTGGGCGAGGGGCTGCCGGTGCGATGGTCGGGCGGGAGCGGGTCGCACGTCACGCTCACGCTCTCGTTGGAGCCCGCCGGGGGGCGCGGCGACGGGCTGCTGGTGACCTGCGCGGCGCCGGCTCGGGCGGGGGCGTTCACGATCCCGGCGGGTGCGCTCGCGCGGGCGCTGGTGCCCGACGGGGCGGTGACGGCGCGGCTCGCGGTGGCGGCGACCGACCGGGCGCGCGAGGGCGACTACGCGCTCGACGTGGTGCTGGTGGGCGGCGCGGACGAGCAGGTGAGCGGGACGGTCGCGCGGTAGCGGACGGAGGCGGGGGATCGGGAGCGATGGGGGAGGCGGATCAGTTCATCAAGAAGAGGTTTCGCGAGGAGACCGCGCGGGTGACGCTCGACGCGGTGGTCTTCGAGAGCGCGCCCGAGGTCGCCACCGCGTCGCTCACGCCCGACGGATTCCTCACGCTCGTCGGGGTGTGGCCCCCAGGGGCCGCGGTGCTCGCGCCGTGGACGCTCTTCGCGCACCGCGCGGTGGTCGACTTCAAGATGGAGGGCGACCACGTCGACCGCCCCGCGCTCGCGCGCGTCGAGCTGCGGCGCATGGCCGCGTGGGTGAAGCACCTCGAAGAAGAGGACGAGGACGCGCCGCCCGGTCGCTACGCCACGCTCGTCGTCGCGCCGCACCTGCCCGACTGGTTGCGCGAGGCCCGCGACCCTGCAGAGCTCGCCATCGCACCTGCCGCCGACGGATGCTACCGCGTGAGCCCCCGCGACCACGTCGCGCTGTGGGTCGCGGCGAACGAGCTGCCGCTGCACCCGTCGCTGGTGCCGTTTCTGTGGGCGAGGAGCGGCCGCGCGCTGGTGAAGTTCGTCCGCTGGCTGGCGGCGGAGCGGGGTGTTTCGAGCGTCGTCGCCGTGATACGATCGCACCCGATGAGCGTGCAGATCACCCAACAGCTCGTGGACACGCCGAGCGAGACCGAGGCCGAGCGCCTGCGCGGCCTGCAGATGACCCGCATCCTCCTCGGGGGCTTCCCTGAGGTCGCGAACGAGGTCCGCGAGGACGAGCGGCGGGAGATGCTGCAACGGCAGTTCGAACACCGGCTCCGCAGGCCCCTCGCGGAGCACGAGGCGGCGACGCTCGCCGCTCGCCTCGGCGCCCTCGGGCATGCGCGGGTCGGAGAGGTGGTGCTCGACCTCGACGCCGCGGCGCTGGCCCGCTGGCTCGCCGACCCCGACGCGACGTAGCGGCCGCTCACGCGCGCTCATCCCCTCGCTCCGTGCCGCGGGGGTGGTGGTATCCTCCGCGGCGGAGGTGCGCGATGGGCTCCCCACGGTACGGTCTCCTCGCGGCGCTGGTGGCCGCCGCGCTTCCGGTGGGTGCGCAGGTGCCGCGGCGGGCGCCGTGCCGGACGCAGTGCGCGTTCGAACTGCGGTTGCGGGCCGGCGGGTGCTGCCCGGCGCGGGCACCGCCGCCGAGCGGGCCGGAGCGGTGTGCGGAGGTGGCGCCCGAGCGCGCGACGTGTGAGACGACGACCGCGGCGGCGCGGCCGAGGTACGAGGCGCCGGCGTGGGTGCTGGAGCGGCGGCCTGCGCAGCGGCGGAGCAAGGAGTTGATCCTCAGCGCGATCCGTGTCGATGGACCACGGCTGGTGGCGGGGCCGCTCCGAGACCCCGCGATGTACGCCGCGGCAACGATGCGCCTGGTGGAGGACTACGACGACCTCGCGGCGATGCAGCAAGGGGCGGCAAGTGAGCTCGACGTGCCGCACGGCAGCCCCGCAGCGGTCGAGACGGCGCGCAGCCAACAGGAGGCCCTCCTCAGCGAGGCGCGGCAGTACCGGGAGCAGCTCATCCGCGCGGTCCAGCGCGCGATCGAACGTGCGCCCAACGCCTCCGTCGCGGACCAGCTGCTCTTCCGCATGGCGGTGGCGCAGGCGGCGCTCGCCCGGCACGACGACGCGCGTCGCACGTATCACATGCTCCTCCAGCGCTTCCCGCAATCCCCCTACGTTCCCCACGCCTACCTCGCGTTCGCCGAGCACTTCTTCGCCGAGCGTGAGTGAGAGCCCGCGGCGCAGTTCTACGAGCGCGCGCGGCTGCCCGCCGACCCGACGAACCACGCCCGCGCCTACGCCCTCTACCGCCTCGCGTGGACGCGGCTCCTGTCGGGGAGCTTCGCGGCCTCGCTCGCGCGCTTCGACGAGGCGCTCGCGTGGGCGAACGCGCACCACGACGCGCCCGACATCGCCCGCCTCGCCGAAGCGGCGCGCGTCGAGCGGGAGGTGGCCGCGTGGGCTGCGGCGCCGGGGCGGACGGTGGCCGCGACGCGCAGCGCACCCGAGGCAGACGCTCGCCGCGAGGCCATGGCGCAGGCGGCCGACGCGCTCCAGGCCGCGGGCGACTGGTGGGGCGCCGTGGCGCTGTACCGTCGGCTCCTCGCACAGCACCCGCTCGACGCGCGGTACTGCGCGTGGCGGGCCGCGGCGGCGCGGGCGATGGACTGCCTCGTCGCGCCTCCCCGGGACGGGTCCGCGCCATGAGCGCCGCCGCGGCGCGTGGAGCGACCGCGGGCTCATCCGCCGCCGTTGCCCGCGCGCTCCGACATACGATCGCGCTACGCTGCGCCGCCGCATGCACCGCCCCACCGCCCTCACCCCACCGCCCGCTGTCACCGCGACGCGCGACCCCGCCCTCCGCGCGGTCATCACCAGGAGCGTCCCGCTGCGCTATCGGGACGGCGCCGACCCCGCGCTCGATCGCCCGGCCCACGTGCGGGCGGGCTCCGGGCTCGCGTGGGTCGGCGACCGCCTCGCCGTCGTGCAGGACGACGCCTCCTTCGTCGCCCGCGTCGACCCGCGCACGGCTGCAGTCGACGCCGTCGCGCTGCCCGCGGGGCCCGGCGGGGTTCGGCAGTTCGACGAAAGGCGCGGCAACAAGCGCGACAAGCTCGACCTGGAGTCCTGCGTGGCGTTCGAAGGCGACCTCTACGCCTTCGGCTCGGGCTCCACGGCGGCCCGCGAGCGCGTGGTGCGCGTCGCCGGGATCGCGGGGGACGGCGCCCAGGTGCGGGTGTGCGACGCGGGCGCTCTACGCCGCCCTGCGCGCGGAGGCGGCGTTCGCGGGGAGCGAGCTCAACGTCGAGGGGGCCGCGCTCGTCGGCGACGCCCCCGTGCTCCGGCTCTTCCAGCGCGGCAACGGGGCGCCGCGCGACGGCCGCGCGCCCGTCGACGCCACCTGCGACCTCGCGTGGGACGCCGTCCGCGCGTGGCTCGACGACCCCACGCGCCCGCTGCCCGCGCCGACGAAGGTCACCCGCTACGCGCTCGGTGAGGCCGGCGGGGCGCGGCTGACCTTCACCGACGCGGCGGCGCACCCGGAGCGGGCGGGGGCGGTGTTCTACCTCGCGGCGGCGGAGGCTTCGCCGGACACGTACCGCGACGGCCCCGTGAGCGGGTGCGCGCTCGGGCTCATCGAGCCGCAGCCCGACGGCACGGCCCGCGCGCGTTACGCGTCGCTCACGTACGCGGGCACCGATGCGCCCGTGGTGGAGAAGCCCGAGGGCCTCGCGCTCGACCCGCGCGACCCCGCGCGGGCCTACGTGGTGCTCGACCCCGACGACCCGGGAATTCCGTCGCGGCTCTGCGTCGTGTCGCTCGAAGGGCCCTGGTGACGGCGCGCCCACTTTGTG
>Ga0073899_10004099_pt1 | contig 12807 bp, 13 predicted proteins | sample KloWWTmetaKNB5Ph_FD_88975 | JGI IMG/M metagenome (GOLD analysis project Ga0073899, IMG submission 88975) | Active sludge microbial communities from Klosterneuburg, Austria, studying microevolution and ecology of nitrifiers - Klosterneuburg... | ecosystem: Engineered > WWTP > Aerobic digester >... | reverse complement strand
GTCCCGGTTTCCGTAGCGTTAGTCGAAAATCTGTCGCGCCGATCACCGCGACATCATATATGAGGAAGTTCTGAGGGTCGCATTTTCAGGCTGTATTCGGGTGCCCGTTTAGCCTCAGGAAGTAGATAAATGTCAGATGCAATTCTGAAGGCGGGACCGTTGCGGCTCGACTTGCGAGACGAACGTCTTTGGCGTGACGGACAGCCCGTTCGGCTGTCCGGCAGACCGCTTGCCTTGTTGCGATGCCTGATGGAACGTCCGCAAACCCTCGTCACCAAAGACGAGATATTCGATCAGGTCTGGCCGAACCTCACCTTATCCGAAGCTGTGCTGACTACAGCGGTCAAGGAATTGCGTCAGGCACTGGGCGACAGCGCGCGCAAGCCTGAATTCATCCAAACCGTTCATCGCCGCGGTTATCGATTTTTGCTTCCGGTGTCCGAAGGGGACCATGTCGACAATGCCCCGGAGTCGGCAGGCCTGCCTTTGACCGACGTGCAGCACCGCAATTCGACGGCGAAAAGGCTGTTGGGCCTAATTGCCGGAACGGTGATGCTGGCTGGATTGCTATTCTGGTTGTGGATGCTGGTCGAAAAGCCTGCAGTTTCGGCGGCACCCCATCCAAAATCTATCGCAGTCCTCCCTTTTCAGGATTACTCGCGCGATGGCGATCAAAAATGGTTTGCCGACGGGTTAACCGAAGAGATTCTGAATACATTGTCGCGCACGCCCGATCTGCGCGTTACCGCCCGAACAGCGACCACGCGTCAGCCGAGCAAAAAAATCGATCTTGGTCACTTGGCTGATCAATTGAAGGTCGCCCACATTCTCGACGGGTCGATCCGCCGCGAACAGGATCGGGTCAGGATAACGGCAGTGCTCGTTGACGCTCGAAGCGGACGGGAAATTTGGTCGCAAAGCTATGACCGGAATTTCGACGACGTCATCGGCATTCAGGAAGATATTGCCTTTTCGATCGCGTCTTCGCTCAAGACGGTAATCGAGCCGTCGCGGTTGCGCGCTATGGTTACAACCGGCACCCGCTCGGTCGAAGCCTATCAATCTTATCTGCAAGGCTTGGCCGCGGAACGGCGGCAAGCTGCAGACGGGTCGGTCGAACATTTGAAGGCCGCTTCGCAGTGGTTCGAACAGGCGCGTTCGCTCGACCCCAATTTCGCCTCTGCCCATTGGAAGGCAGCTGAATATTGGTTTGGCAAGGAAACGCGCATCAATAGCAGCATTTATGAGGAGAGTTACGACCTCGACACGCGTTACCAACGCTATCTGGAACGCATAAACGCCGCGATCGAAACGAGCGGCGGGGCAGTCGATAGCCTGAAATACCGTGCAACCCGGTCAACGCTTAACCTGCAGACGGGCGACGCATTCCAGATGATGCGCAAATATCTGCGCGCACGCCCCCGGGACATAGATGCCTGGGAAGAAATGGCCGATCTTGCTGCTTATGCTGGCGAACGGAAATATATGGCAGTTGTGGGCAGGCAGTTGTTCCGGCTTTCAAACGAGGCAGGTGCGCCGCGTTCGCGTGCGATTACCGTATCGACACTTGCACTTGATTTACAGCAGGCCGAGGCGGCTGCCGATGACCAGCTGGTGAGGCTGCCGAACAATGTCGTCACCCAGTACCAATCCCATCGGGCCTATATCTGGTCGGGCAAATATGGCAAAGCGCGGCGGCTTCTGGCGCGTATTCGAACGTCGAAGCTGCCTCTTGCCAACCGTCTGCTATCCGAGCTGCGCCAGGCATGTGCCGACCGAAAAGTTAAGGACGCCCGGTTGATCTACGCCAGGATAGGCAATGTGGGTGATACCAGTGCCCGTTGGCAGGCTGCACAGATCATTCGAGACCGGAAATCGGAAGCCGCTTTGCTCGCGCCGCTGGATAAGCCGGAGGAACTTCGCAGGCTGGTTCAATATATGGTCTATCCCAGTTTCGACATGCGACAATATCCATTGCTGACGCAGATATTGACTACCAACGGCACACCCCAAACCGCGCCGGTGCCTGTGCCGGGCGCCTGTCCGGCTGGCTGACACAAGGCTTGCATTTCCGGGGATGTTCGACTACCGGCGCTCCTTCGCATGGGTTCTCCCCATGTGATTCCCGTGCGGGAGGATGGCTTCGGCTGTCTGTTTGACCGCTTAATTTGATCCTCCAACGCCCGTGCGGGCTGTGGCGGAGAAAGAATGAAAGGAGGCCTCTCATGGCCAAGAAGATTGACGGCTATATCAGCCTGCAGGTGCCCGCGGGCGCTGCAACCCCCTCCCCGCCGATCGGCCCTGCGCTCGGTCAGCGTGGTGTGAACATCATGGAATTCTGCAAGGCGTTCAACGCCGCCACCGGCGACCTTGAAAAGGGCACGCCGATTCCGACCAAGATCACCGTATTCTCGGACAAGAGCTTCACATTCGCGACCAAGTCGCCGCCGGCAACCTTCCTCATCAAGAAGGTACTCGGCCTGAAATCCGGTTCGAAAGAACCCGGCAAGGTGACCGCAGGCAAGATCACGCGCAAGCAGCTCGAAGAAGTTGCAACCTTGAAGATGAAAGACCTGAACGCGAACGACATGGACGCTGCGGTCAAGATCATTGCAGGCTCGGCTACGGCTATGGGCCTCGAAGTGGTGGAGGGCTAAGCACATGGCTAAACTGAGCAAAAAGGCAAAGACCCTGGCAGCGCTCGACGCTGAAAAGCTCTATGGCGTTGATGAAGCGCTGAAGACCATCAAGGAACTGGCCACCGCCAAGTTTGACGAAACCATCGAAGTCGCGCTGAACCTCGGCGTTGACCCGCGCCACGCCGACCAGATGGTCCGTGGCATGGTTTCGCTGCCTGCCGGAACAGGCAAAGACATGAAGGTCGCCGTGTTCGCACGTGGCGACAAGGCCGACGCAGCAACCGCTGCTGGAGCCGACAAGGTCGGTGCCGAAGACCTGATGGAAGATATGCAGGCCGGCAACCTGAACTATGACCGCGTGATCGCGACGCCCGACATGATGGGCATCGTCGGCCGCCTCGGCAAGGTGCTGGGACCCAAGGGCCTGATGCCGAACCCGAAGCTGGGCACCGTGACCATGGACGTCGCCGAAGCCGTCAAGGCTGCGAAGTCGGGTCAGGTTGAGTTCCGCGTTGAAAAGCAGGGCATCATCCACAGCGGTATCGGCAAGAAGAGCTTCTCCGACGCCGATCTACGCAAAAATTTCGATGCGCTGGTTGATGCCGTCGTCAAGTCCAAGCCTTCGGGCGCCAAGGGCAAATATCTGCGCAAGATCGCGATCAGCTCGACCATGGGCCCCGGCCTGAAGGTTGACGTCGCGGACGTCGCTGGCGCCTAAGCCACCGCCTTAACGAAATTGCGAAGGGCCAGGGGGAAACCTCCGGCCCTTTTGCTTTGCACATTGCCTTGGCCGCGCATAGTTTGGCCGCATGCCCATCTCGCGCCGAACTTTAATAAGCATGATGGCTGCGGCACCGACCGCAAGCTGGGCTGCACCCCCCCGGTTTCTAAGCCGGAAGATAAGCGACATTCGCATTATACCGGGCATCGAAACCTTGCTGTCCAACCGCCTCGACCTTCTTGCGGGTAGACGCATCGGCCTGGTCACCAACCACACCGGGGTCGACCGTCAAGGCAGGCGTGACGTCGACCTGTTGCGCGCAGCCAATGTCGATGTGGGCGCCCTGTTTTCACCGGAGCACGGAATCGCTGGAAACGCTGGTGCGGGCGAAAAGGTCGGGCACGGGACTGACCTTACCACCGGGCTGCCGGTTTACAGTCTCTACGGCTCGACGCGTGAACCTACCGCAGAGATGCTGGCCGGTATCGATACGCTGGTCTTTGACATGCAGGATGTCGGAGCTCGTTTCTACACCTACCCGTCCACCCTGATGCTCATCCTGCGCGCCGCCGCGAAAGCGGCGATACCGGTGGTCGTGCTCGACCGGCCCAATCCGATGGGCGGCGAATTGGTGGAAGGGCCGCTTCTCGATCCGGCGCTCACCTCCTTTATCGGCATATTCGCTATGCCCGTTGTCCACGGAATGACGATGGGCGAATTGGCAAGAATGTTTGTTGCCGAACAAAAGTTGCCCGTCGACTTGACGGTCATTCCGATGCGCGGCTGGCATCGGGGAATTGGGCAATTACATCCCGAACATATCCCCTGGATTGCCCCGTCTCCCAATATAAAATGGCGCTGGACGCCTTTGGTCTATCCGGGAACCGCTCTGTTCGAAGGGACAAATGTTTCGGAAGGGCGCGGCACAAAGCGGCCGTTCGAATATATCGGCGCCCCGTTCATTCACGGCGGCGATCTGTCAAAACATCTGAACGCGATGGAAATCACCGGCACGAAATTCCACCCGACGTCATTCACCCCGACCGAATCCAAATATGCCGGCAAATTGTGTGGCGGCGTGCAATTGCTGACGCCCGACCGCGCGAGCTTCCGCCCGTTCCGCACCGGCGTAGCCATGGTGAAGGCGGTTCATGATCTTTACCCGAAAAAGTTCAAATTTCTGGCTGGCACCCCTAACCATTTCGATCGCCTCGCAGGGGTGAGCTGGGTGCGTGAGAACATTATCGCAGGAAAGAGTATCGCGGAAATCGAAGCCAAATGGCACGCCGATGAGGCGGCCTTTCGCGAAACACGCAAGCCCTATCTGCTATATTGATCGCGGTGCAAACCCGATCAGCGCCGTATGACTTTAAGATCGGAAAAATAGGCGCGCGTGCCGTCGCCAATCCACAAGCCGAACCCGCCGTTGCGGTTGGCGAGTTTCAAGTCGTCGAACGACAACACCAACTGCCCATCTACAAAGGCTGACAAGCGGCTGCCGTCGATATCCAGCCGCAACTTATGGGTGGCACCGGCTTTGACCGGTGCGGCACTTTCGTATTTTCCGGGGAAGAGTTCGCGCGAAACCGGGAAATGGAAATCGGGATGCGCGATATACTGGATGGCCCGCACATTGCGCGGCGCGGGCGGGCCAGGATCGTTCAGCGTTCCGTTGGTCATGCGCAAATAGACCGCCTCATAACTGCCGTCTGTCGCCGCGTGGTGAAACATCAGCCCGGCAAATCCACGTGCGTCTGGCCCGCTCTTTCCATTCAGTTCGGCGGCAATGCTGACCTCGATCGAACCGTTCTCCAGTGCGTCGTCAAACAGCACATAGGTCGGGCGGTTTCCGCCTGCTCCGGCAAGCTGTCGCGCCTGCTCGTCGTCCGTGAGCTCGACTTGAAGGACCTGCCGTCCCTCGCGAGCAACCAGTTCAGCGTAAACATCATGCAGCGCATAAGCGGAAGGGACACCTGCTGCAGATGTTTGCGATCCCGTTTTCAGCGATGCGCAGGCGGGTAGCATCAGGAACGCCGCAGCTACAAAAATGTGTCGAAACTTCATGGCAGCCGACCTCTATCATGACTTTAGGGAAAACTTGGGGAGCATTTGCCGGAGCCATGAATGGCCCCGGCCAAAGCGGGTTATTTTGTCTTTTTCTTAGGTGGCTTGGGCTGAAAGGTCGAAGGCCCCAGAGCTGATCCGGTTTTAACCATCGAGCAGGATTTTTTGCCTTTCTGCTTCTCGCAATTTTTGACCGCAGCTTTGCCCGCACTCTCTTCGCTGCGTGCTGACCATCCGCCAAAAAGTGTGCCATCATCTGCCAAGGCGAGGCCGCCATAGCCCGTCTGGAAAGCATAGGCCCAGCAGCCGGGTGACGCGCAGCTTTTGATCGCCTCTGCCCGCGCTTCATTTCCGCGAGCATAGCCCCAGGAATTTGCACCCGCCCCGGTCAAGGCATCATAGGCGACTGCGCCAAAATACCAGTAATTGGCATCGGCGGTGCTGCTGCCCGCAAGAACGGTGACGCAATCAACCCCGCCCGATAACGCGCATTGCTTCTCGGCGTCGGCGCTGCTCTTGACGCTGATTCCCGTAAACCTGTCATCCTCGGAAATGGCAATCCATGCAAAATTCTCGCCAAAACTCACCCAGGCGCAGGCATAGCCGCACTGGTTCTTGACGTAGTTTTCGGCTTCGCGAATATCGTCATAATTCCAGGCGGAGGTATAGGTCCGGGTCGCGGGATTCAGGGCGAGCGCGCCATATTTCCAATAGCATTGCTCCTGGTAAATAGGCTGCGGCGGACCGTATATTGGCTGATTGTTATTGGGGCCGCTATAACCGACGATCTGCGGTGGCGTTTCCCCGACAAGGACATTTTCACAAATTTGCGAGGCGTTGGCAGCAGGTGCAAACGCTAGACCGCACATCAGCAAAAGTGAACCCAGCAGCCATCTGAGCAGCATAATCGATTCCCAATTCCGTCCCGCAACTGTCCCTATTGTCGCGGATCTAGCCCCTATTTCTAGGGAGCTGATTTGGTAATCGTCAATGTAAACAGTTGACTAGGTCACTTTTTGCGTAGTCTGAACGCCAATCCAGTTCCGGACAAACCGGACGCGCACCACCCAATAGGTCAGAAAAGCCAGCGTCGCGAGCGAGGGTATCAGGAGTATGGGGGATCCTTGCATGAAGGGAAACACATCGTCCTGTTGCCCCAAAAACAGCGAGGTTGCCGCCAGAAAATAAGCCATCACCATGCGCCACAAATGCCGCGCGACGCGCTGTCGCGGCTGCAGCTTGCGGCGCCAGAATAGCGACAGATCGAACATCACGGAGAGTGCTGCCAGCCCGCCAAACACCCAAAAGCCGACATGCGACATGCCTTGAAAATTGCCGTCTGGCGCACGAAAAGCAGCAATTCCGCCATCAAGGAAAAGCGCGGTGGCCAATAAAGCGAGGGGTAAAGAGGCTTGCTCCATCGGGCCAGCCATCCCTGTCTTCGAACGCGCCGCGCTCCACGAGGTCAGCACGAGATATATAGTCCAGATACCCGCTGTCATCGACAGGCGGTCGGGCTCCCAACTGGTGAGCAACACCGCCGATGCTGCCATGCCGAGCATAGTTCCAAAGTAAATCTTCCCCGCACGCTCATGCAATCCGGTTGCGCCCTTGCGGCTCGCCATCGCGACCAGGCCGGAAACAAGCGCCGCCGCGCCAAGGGCGATATGTATGACCAGCAGCGGCGGGAAAACATAGGTAGTGATCATCGGCACTGTGTAGCGGCCCGTAACGCCGCGCATAGAAGCCGAAATGTGCTAGAGCATTTGCTTCTAACCGGCTTTGCGCCGACCGCTTCCGGCAACACAAACCAGAAACGCCAGCCCCGCCCCGATGCACAGCTGCCATGGGAAAGCCAGGCCCTTCATCGCGGGTGGCAGGCCGAGGCTGTCGACAATATAATGCTGTTGCAGCAGGATCGCGATGAAGCCGACCGCCAGCGCTGCGATCACCGATGCGGTCGAGCCGCGCTTTGTGAACAGCACCGTTGCATAGACGCCGAGCAATCCCGAATAGGCAAAGGCCATCACGCCGAGCACAAATTCGAGCAAAGGCATGTCGGTATAACGCTGCCAATAGAAACACAGGATCGACATCGCGAACAAGGCAAGCGCGAGCAGGATCATTGCCCAGCGTCCGGCGTTGACATAATGATGCTCTCCCACCTTGGCGCCATGCCGCTCCCTCCACGGCCGGTAGAAATCGCTCACCAGCACCGCGGACATCGAGATCAGCCCCGAATTGATCGCTGCCGCCGCAATCACGCCGACGGTGATCAGCCCGCGCACCCCCGGCGGGATTTCGGAGAGGATGAAGGACATGAAGATGGTGATCTTCTCCCCCGAAAAACCCTGCATCGCGCTGGCGCTCGTCCCCATCAGGTCGGGCCGTTCGTAGAAGATGTGCAGCAGCGAACCGATCGCCATGAACAGTGCGACGACTGGGATCGTCATCCACATCGAAAGGTAAAGCGCGCGGTTGCCTGTCTTGGCATCCTCGCAGGCGAGGAAACGCTGGCTGGTATCCTGATCGAGTCCGGCATTGCCGATGTTGAGCAGCACAAGCCCGGTCAGGATCGCCCACACCGTAAAGGGCTTTGACCAGTCGAGCGACCAGTCGAACAAGCGCAATTTGTCCACGCCCCCCGGCGCATGGCGCAACCCCTCCCAGATTTCAGACGCGGGCGCGGGGATGCGGTTCCAAAGCAGGAAAAAGACAATTAACGCGCCGCCGACATAGAGCACCACCTGCACCAGATCGCTCCAGATCACCGCGTTCAACCCGCCGAACAGGGTGAAGACAATGCCAAACACCACCAGCACCGCAGAGGCGATCAATATGTGCTGCGGCTCGACATCGAGGAAGATGATCATCGAAACCGCGATCGCCGCGAGATAGAGCCGCGCCCCGCTCGCCAATATCCGTCCGACCAGATACATCCCCGCCGCCGCGCGCCGCGCCGTCCGGTCGAACCGCTGCTCGAGCAGTTCGTACACCGTGGTCACGCCCAGCGCATAATAACGCGGGATCAGCAGCCGGGCGACAAAGACCGCCGCGATGATCGCCGCGAAATTGCTCGTCAGATAGCTCCAGTCGCCGCGATAGCTGTTGTCGGGCGCACCCAGAAAGGTCGCGGCGGACTGCATCGTCGAGAGCGCGGAAATCGCGACCAACCATGCGGGGGCATGATGGCCTGCGAGGAAATAGTCCTCTGCCTTGTCCGGATTGCGCCGCGAGGACCACCAGGCCGCAAGCGCGAGCAGCGCGACATAAAGCCCGAGAACCGCCCAGTCATAACCCGTATATGCAAGCGGCATCCGGCCCCCTCTCCCTTGGGGGAAAGTGAAAGCCTATTGCCGCTACAAATGCAAGTTCAGGTCAGGGCCTTATATAAGCTGAACAAGCTGGTTGCGGTCAGCACCACGCCCACCATCAGCAGCAAGGTCTTGGGCGGCACGCGCTTGGCGATATAGCCCCCCAGCGGTGCCGCGAGCAATCCGCCGACGAGCAGACCGCCAGTCACTTGCGTAAATGCCTCAATCCCGATCGTGAAAAGAAACATCGCCGATACAGTAAAAGTCAGGAAGAATTCGGCGGTGTTTACCGTGCCCACGGTCTTGCGCGGATCGGTGCCCTGAATGAGGAGGTTCGACGTCACCACCGGCCCCCAGCCGCCCCCGCCCGAGGCATCGAGGAAACCGCCGAGCAGCCCCAGCGGCACCGTGACCTTCGCGTCCTTCGCCTTGGGCATTTGCGGGTAAGTGAGCGCCTTATAGAGCAGGTAGAAACCAAGGCAGGTGAGGTAGAGCATCACCAGCGGCCGCGCGACATCGGCGTGGATGTTTGACAACACATAGGCACCGAGCGCTCCCCCGATCACCCCCGGAACGGCAATCCGCGCAAACAATTTCCAGTCGACATTTTTGTGCAAGACATGGCTGATGCCCGAGGCGCCGGTCGTGAACATTTCCACCATATGCACACCCGCCGAGGCGCGCGCCGGGGCGACCCCCATCACGCTGACCAGCAGCGTCGAACAGATTACGCCAAAGGCCATGCCGAGCGCGCCATCGACCAGCTGGGCCGCAAAGCCGATGGCGATAAAGGGCAGCAACGCGTTCCAATCGATGGACCAGATAAAGTCGAACATGCGGCCACTGCTCCCAAACGCCGCGCCGAATCGCGGCTGCATGCAGGGGATGTTATGTCAACCTATACGATAGACAATAGGGCTTGGCCTTGGGTGCGATAAAGCGGGGCTTTGTTGGGGTGGGGGGGGTAAAGCAATACAAACCAGACAACAAACCAACGTCGCCCCGCACTCGATGCGGGGCTAGGCTACACTCCACGCATGCGACAAAAAAAGCCAAGCCCCGTGTCAAGCACGGGGCGACGAAGCTGGTGGATGCTCGTTTTCGGAAAGAGTGCAGACGATTTCGGAGTCGATCCTATCAACCCAAACTAACCCTAAAAACCACCGTCGCCCCGCACTTGATGCGGGGTTTGGCTACTTAAACCTGCCGTCAACAGGAAACCACTCATCCCAAAGATCGCGCCAGTCAGGATTATCCTTCTCGATCAGCGCAAACTTCCACGGCCGCTTCCACTTCTTGACCAGCTTTTCGCGCGCAATGGCCAACTCGATCTCGTCATGCCGTTCGGCATAAACCAGCCGCATCTTGCCAAAGTCTGCTGCATGAATGGAACCCGCACCCTCACGATGCTGCTGCACCCGGCGGATCAAATTTGACGTGACCCCAACATACATCCCGCCGCGATAGCGGTTCGCCATGATATAAACCCAGCTGCCCTTTTCCATGCGCTCAGCACTCCAAGCACACCACCCTTCACCCGCCTATCTTAAACCGCCGAAACCGTCAAAAACCGTCAAAAACCGTCGCCCCGCACTAGATGCGGGGCTTGGCTAAGCTCAACACGCCGAACAAAAAAGCCAAGCCCCGTGTCAAGCACGGGGCGACGGAGATTGGTTATGGTAGTTGTCGACCGGATTGGTGAACAGATGCTTGGCTCGAACCTGCTGAGGCAGCGATCTGATCGAGGTAGTATGTGCCGTCGAGCCAGTTCCGGATCACGCCTGCGGCTTCGGCTTCATCGTATTTCGCTTTGCAGAAGCATCGCTCCTCGTCATCGACAATAACCCGGATAACGAGATCGCCTCGCACATCGTCTGGCTTGATGCCAATCACTCGTTGATCGAGCGCGATCTTACCGTTCGGCAAACGGACGGCTTGCGGGCGATACACAGCATAAGGATGATTACACTCGTGCTTGTAGATTGCCTCCTCAGGATAAAAAGCTATCTCGACATCAGCGGATTCGCCCTCAGGCAGATCGTGTCGCCGCTCAACGATACGCCGCGCCTTCACCTCGCCCCACTCGCGCACTGGGCTGACCGCCTCGAAGCCAAAACGTTGCCAGAAGCTCCAAGAAGATGCCGGAGCACATGTGATACTCAGCACGTTCACGTTGTCGTCGAGCGCCCGAACAAGCCCCGCCTCGAGCAGGGCCGTGCCGTAACCCTTACCCCGACAGTCCTTGCGGATGCTGGTAATCTCAGGTGCATGGTTCCCGACTTGGAAGCCCACAGCATCCTGGCCTTGGCGAACGACTGTCAATTCGTCAGTTTCCAGAGCGCTGATGATCAGCCGTTTGTTGCACCAGAACCCTGCACCGTCCTCCTTGTACTCGCTCTCGAGCCAGCCCAAAATGTAATCTAAATCTGCCTGAGTTGCCTTCACCATTTCCACGTCGGCTTCTCCTTTCGAAACGACAAAGTACAGCAGCACAACTCGATGTTCTACCAACATTGCGAGCACTAGCAGCACCCGCCTTGCGGACCAGAGTGCTTCATGCGCCCTCGCCTAGAAACGGCAGGTATTGCCATTCGGGAGCAAAGACCCGACAGTCAGCTCTCCGCTCAAAGCTACCACTACAAATCCCCCTGTCCTACATGTTCATAATATGTTCCAAACTGCCGAATGGAACAGACTGATTCGCCCACCCCCTCCGCCGCAGCCGTTCCGGCGCTGCACACCCCCAACCAAGCCCCAGCCACGCTAGACGCACATGGGCATAACCCCGCCGATTATGACTGGGTGCCCGTGCTCAAGAAACGCCGCCATGATGGCTGGTCGCCGCAAAGGCAGCGCGCCTTTATCGAGGCGTTGGCCGACAGCGGGTCGGTGACTTACGCCGCGCGCGCCGTCGGCATGTCGCGGCAGGCTTGCTATGAATTGCGCCGGTCGCCGGGGGCGGAGAATTTTGACCGGGCTTGGGACGTAGCGATCCACGCCTCATCGCGCCAGTTGATCGACATCGCCTTTGACCGCGCGATCAACGGCGTCGAGGAACCGCTGTTCGACAAGGAGGGGCAGCGGATCGCCTGCCGCTATCGCTATAATGACCGGCTGCTGATGTTCCTGATCCGCGCCCATGCGCCCGACCAATATCGCCACGCGCACCGCGACGGGCGCGATGCGGACGAAAAGCTGCCCGCCCCGCCGCAACCGCTTTCGGATATGCTGCGTTTGCTCGAACCCGAACCGCCCGCCGAGCCGCATCTGCTGATGCCGCCCGACGAATTGGAGGATGCGCTGTTCTGTGCCGATATGCTCGATGGCGAACTGCCGCACTGGCGGCGCGACCGTGACCCCGAGGCGGCGGCCAAGCCAACGGCTGTGGATGCGGAGATCGACCGGATGCTCGATGAAGCGCGGCGGGAGAACAGCTGGGATCAGGGAGAGCCGGAGTGATCGTTACGATGCGGCTGTTCTTGGTGTCGGCTTTGTCAACTTTGGCGCACGGATCAGTCCGTCATCACACCCATATCTATCGAATCAGCCAGCGAGATCCGGTCGAGAACCGCCGCAGTTTCATCGCGCACCTTAAGCATCAGCGCGCGCATGCGGCATTCGCTTTCCTCAAGGCAATTTTTGCATTTTTCATGCGCGAAGCGGCTGGCGCAAGGGACGAGCGCGAGCGAGCCGCGGCTGATGCGGATGATGTCGCCATAGCTGATGTCGACCGGTGCCAAGGCCAGTTCATATCCACCATCGCGTCCGCGCTGCGACACCACTATGCCCGCGCGGCTCATCTCGGACAATATCACCGTCAGGAACTTGGCCGGGATATTCTGCGCCTCGGCAATTTCGGCCAGCGGCACCAAGCCCTGCTGATACTTGTCAGCCAGGTGCATAAGCGCGCGAATGGTGTAGCGGGTTTTTTGCGACAGCATTGTCAACTTATGGAGTAGAGAGCGCCAAGTCGCAAGGACATTGCCGTTGGTTTCCGGGACAAAATTGCCATCCCGCGCAACCACCAGACCCCATCTGTTTGCTTATCCACAAGGACTGTGGTATACAG
>Ga0073899_10004098_pt1 | contig 12808 bp, 14 predicted proteins | sample KloWWTmetaKNB5Ph_FD_88975 | JGI IMG/M metagenome (GOLD analysis project Ga0073899, IMG submission 88975) | Active sludge microbial communities from Klosterneuburg, Austria, studying microevolution and ecology of nitrifiers - Klosterneuburg... | ecosystem: Engineered > WWTP > Aerobic digester >... | reverse complement strand
GCTCGACGCCGGTGCCTGACGAAACCTCTGGCGCCCCGGTCGAATCGCGCAGCGGTTCCGGCGTTACCCCGGTCACCGCCGGCGGCCTCGATTCGCGCGGTCTGCCACGCGAGCTGACCGATCCGAAAAGCGTGCTGTCGCAGCGCAGCATCTACTTCGACCTCGACAAGTACGAAGTCAAGGACGAATACAAGGATCTGGTCGCCGCCCATGCCAAGTACCTGGTCACCAACAAAGGCTTCAAGGTGCTGATCCAGGGTAATACCGACGAGCGCGGCAGCCGCGAATACAACCTGTCGCTCGGCCAGAAGCGTTCCGATGCCGTCAAGCGCTCGCTGATCCTGCTTGGCGCCAAGGAAGACCAGATCGAATCCGTCAGCCTCGGCGAGGAAAAGCCCAAGAACCCCGGCCACGATGAAACGGCCTGGGCGGATAACCGTCGTGCCGATATTCTTTACAAGGCCCCGGACGGGCGCGGCGAGTTCTAAGTCATGCATCGCGCCCGCATCGCTATTCTGATTGCCGCCCTGGGCGTCACCCAGGCCCAGGCCGGCCTGTTTGACGACGAAGAGGCGCGCCGCCAGATCACCGATCACCGGATCAAGACCGAGGCGCGCATCGACCAGATGGGCAAGTCGCAGCTTGATCTGGCCAACCAGCTACAGCGCCAGTCGGAAGATATCGCCCGCCTGCGCGGCCAGATCGAAACGCTGACCTATGAGCTGGAAACTGCCAAGAAGCGCCAGCAGGATTTTTATCTCGATCTCGATACCCGTCTGCGCAAACTGGAACCGCAAGGCAGCGGGCCGGTTGCGGTCGACGGCGAAAAAGGGGCAAATTCCGGGGCAAATGGAGCGGGCGCCGCCGACCCGGCGCGCGAAAGTCGCGATTACGAAGCGGCATTGAACAATTTCAAGGCCGGCAAATACAAGGAAGCCTCCTGGGGATTTGCCGCTTTCGTCCAGAAGTATCCGGACAGCTCGCTGGCGCCCAACGCCCAGTTCTGGCTGGGCAATGCCTTCATCGCCCAGCGCAACTGCACCAAGGGCATCGAAGCGCATAGCGTGGTCACGACCAAATACGCAGACAGCGCCAAGGCACCCGATTCCTGGCTGGCGATGGCCACCTGCCAACAGGAAATGGGCAGTGCGGCAGCGGCCAAACGCTCGTTGGAAACACTCGTCGCCAAGTACCCGAACGCCCCGGCGGCCGACACCGCCCGCGACCGTCTGAAGAAAAAATAATTGGCACTACGGCTCACCGAAATCTTCTTCTCCCTGCAGGGCGAAGCGGCCCGCGCCGGGCTGCCGACGGTTTTCGTCCGGCTGACTGGCTGCCCGCTACGCTGCACGTGGTGTGACACGACTTACAGCTTCACCGGCGGTGAAGCGGCAACGGTCGATTCGATTCTGGCCGAAGTGGCGAAATACCCCACCCGACATGTCTGCGTCACCGGCGGTGAGCCGCTGGCGCAGAAGGAATGCCTGTCCTTGCTGAGCGCCCTCTGCGACGCCGGCTACGATGTTGCGCTGGAGACCTCCGGCGCAATCGACATCGCCGGTGTTGACCCGCGCGTCGCTTGCATCATGGATCTCAAGGCACCGGACTCCGGCGAAAGCACGAAGAACCGCTGGGAAAACCTGACGCATCTCGACACGCGCGACGAGATCAAGATCATCATCGCCTCGCGCGGCGACTACGACTGGGCCCGCCAGGCGATCCGCGAACACCGCCTGGACACCATTTGTCCGGTGCTGCTGTCGCCGGCAGCAGGGCTGGTCGAGCCAACAGCGCTCGCCGGCTGGATCCTCGAGGATGGTCTGAACGTGCGCTTCCAACTGCAGCTGCACAAGCTGCTGTGGGGCAACGCCAAGGGCAAGTAGACGCCGGCTGCCGCCTGGCTTTTCTTGACTCAGATGCCCAGATAGCGGTGCCAGATGCCATGGTCGGCGTCCAGCTCGGCCGAACTGCCGCGCCACGCCACCCGCCCCCGCTCGAGAAGGGTATGGCGGTCGGCCAGCGCGATCAGCTTTTCGACGTACTTGTCGACAATCAGCACGCTCTGCCCCTCGCCGCGCAGGCACGCGAGGCAGGCCCAAATCTCGTCGCGGATCAACGGTGCCAAGCCCTCGGTCGCTTCATCAAGAATGAGTAGGCGCGGGTTGGTAACCAGCGCGCGGCCGATTGCCAGCATCTGCTGTTCGCCGCCCGACAGCTGGTTGCCCAGGTTTTTCTTGCGTTCGGAAAGACGCGGGAAGAGGTCGTAGACGCGAGCTGGCGTCCATGGGCTAGCGACGCCCCGCCGGTTGGCAAAAAAAGCCACCAGATGCTCGTCGACCGTGAGGTTGGGGAAGCACTGGCGACCTTCCGGCACCAGCGCGATGCCGGAGCGCCCGATGCGGTCGGCACGCCACCCGGCGATCTCCTCGCCCATGAAGCGAATGCTGCCGGCCTTGGCCGGTTCCAGGCCGCAGATCGCACGCAAGGTCGTCGTCTTGCCCATGCCGTTGCGACCGAGCAGGGTGGCCGCCTCGCCCTCGGCCATCGCAAGATCGACCCCGAACAGAACCTGACTTGTGCCGTAGGCAACTTCGAGGCCGGCGACTTCGAGCAGCATGCTCACAGATGATCCCCCAGGTAGGCGCGGCGCACGCCCGGGTCGTTCCTGACCTCGTCCGGCCTTCCGGTGCAGATCATCTGCCCGTTAACCAGGACTGAGATGCGGTCCGCCAGCCGAAAGACAGCATCCATGTCGTGCTCGACGAGCAAGATCGTGACATGGCGGGCTAGATCCTCGATCAGTTCGACCATGCGCGCTGATTCCTCGGGGCCGGTACCCGCCATCGGCTCATCGAGCAACAGCAGTTGGGGCCTGGTCGCCAAAGCCATGGCCAGTTCGAGCGCCCGTTGTTCGCCGTGCGACAGGCTGCCGGCGATAGCATCCGCCTTGCCCGCGAGGCCAACCTGGGCGAGGCAGGATTCAGCCTCGCCAAACAAAGCCGTTTCCGCCGCCACCGGCCGCCAAAAACGAAAACTGCTGCCGGCGTCGGCCCGCCCCTGGACGGCCAGGGCGGCGTTGTCTCGCACACTGAGAGAGGGGAAGACGTTGGTGATCTGGTACGAACGTGCCATGCCGGCACGCACCCGTTCGTGCATCGAAAGGCCGGTCACGTCGCGTCCGGCAAAATGCACGCTGCCATGATCCGGACGCAAGGCCCCGGAAACATGGTGGATGAAAGTCGTCTTGCCAGCCCCGTTGGGCCCGATCAGCGCATGCACCTCGCCCGCCACCACCGTGAAATCGACGTCCTTCAGGGCGTCGACCGCAGCAAAGCGGCGCGACAGGCGCCGCACTTCGAGCAAGCCGCCGCTCACCGGCCGCCCCCCTTGGCGGCGAACAGGGCGGTGACACCCTTCGGGGCGAAGAGCACGACGGCGAGGAGCAGCAGGCCAAGGATGATGTGCCAGTGCTCGGTGACGCCGACCAGGACTTCTTCCAGGCCAAGCAGCAACGCGGCCCCCACGACCCCGCCCCAAAGGGTACCGACGCCGCCGATGATGACCATGACCAGCAGCGTACCGGACTGCGTCCACTGCAAAAGATTGGGGCTGGCCAGGCCGGTCAGGTTGGCGAGCAGCGCCCCGGCCAGGCCGGCGAAGGCGCCGCCGAGCGCGAAGGCAACCAGGCGGTAGCGGAAGGCCGGATAGCCCAGCGCCTCCATGCGCGTCTCGTTCTCGCGGATGGCCTGCAGCGTGCGCCCGAAGCGGGCGTCGACCAGCCGGGCAAAAAGCACCATCGCTGCGGTCAACGCTGCCAGGGCGGCAAAAAACAGTGCGCGGTCGCCGGCCAGGCTGATACCTGCCAGCGTCATCCGGCCGGCCAGCGGTAACCCATCGTCGCCCCCCCAGGTGCGCGCCGAAATGAAGAGGTAGTAAACCATCTGCGCGAAGGCCAGTGTGATCATGATGAAATAGACGCCGCGCGTGCGCAGGCTGACCGCGCCAACCGCCAGTGCAAACAGGCCGGCTGCCGCCATCGCCGCCGGGAAGGCGACCAGCGCCTCGTTGATCCCCGCCTGCTGGCAGATCGCCGCGACGTAGGCGCCGATACCGAAGAAGGCGGCATGCCCGAGCGAAACCATGCCCCCGAAGCCAAGCACAAGGTTGAGGCTGGACGCAGCCAGCGCGAAGATCAGCACGCGCGTGGCCAAGCCGATGTAGAACGCCTGGTCGAACGCCTCTAGAACAAAGGGCAGGGCCGCCAGCGCAACGAGCAGGGCAAGGGCGAGCGGTCGCTGCCAGCGGGTGGGGCGGTAGAAGGCCATTTACGCGCGCGCCGGGAACAAGCCCTGCGGCTTGAAGAAGAGAATGGCCGCCATCAGCAGATAGATGAGAATCGAGGCGAGCGCTGGGCCGAGCGTCGATGCCGCATCGGCCGGCAGGGTAGCGCGTAGCAAGGTGGGCAGGAGGGCGCGGCCGAGCGTATCGACGGAGCCAACGATCAGCGCGCCAACCAGCGCGCCGCGAATCGAGCCGATGCCGCCGATGATGATGACGACAAAGGCGAGGATCAGCACGCTCTCACCCATGCCGACCTGCACCGCAAGCAGCGGCCCGAGCAGCCCGCCGGCCAGCGCACAGAGCGCCGCCCCGAAAACGAAGACGGCGGTAAACAGGGCGCGAACGTTGACCCCGAGGGCCTCGGTCATCTCGCGGTTGGCAGCGCCGGCGCGCACCCACATACCTACGCGGCTTTTCGCAACGAGCAGGTAGAGCAGTGCGGCGACGAGGAGTCCGACAGCGATGATGACCAGTCGGTAGGCCGGGTAGAAAAAATCGTTGCCCAAGAGGGAAAACTCAACCGGCCCGGCCAGCGCCTCGGGCGGATTGAGCAGGATCGCCGCCGGCCCCCAGATCGCGCGCACGGCCTCGTTGGCAATCAGGATCAGGGCGAAGGTGGCAAGCACCTGCGACAGGTGGTCACGTTGGTACAGCCGGCGGAACAGCGTCAGTTCGAGAAGCAGGCCAAGCAGTGCCGCACCAGCCACCCCGATGCCGAGACCGACCCAAAACGAATCTGCCGCCTGTGCTGCCGCTGCGACGAAGTAAGCGCCCACCATGTAGAGCGACCCATGGGCCAGGTTGATGCAGTCCATGATCCCGAAAACAAGCGTCAGCCCGGCCGCCAGCAGGAAGAGCATGAGGCCAAACTGCAGCCCGTTGAGGGCTTGCTCGAGGATTAGTTGGGTCATCGATACAACGCTTCGGACATCACGACTCGCTCAAGGCAAAGCCAAGGCGAGACGGCAAGATTGGTGCCGCCGGCCGCAGCCAACGGAGCAATGGCGAGCATCTTCCCTACTTCATCTTGCAGTAACCCACATAGGCATCTGCATGGTTGGTGAAGATGGCGCCCATCGTCTTGTTGGTAATGCGCCCCTGAGCATCCTTGCCGACAACGCGCAGGTAGTAGTTCTGCACCGGGTAGTGGTTGGTGTTAAACCTGAAGTCGCCGCGCACCGACTTGAAGCGCTTGGCTTCAAGCGCCTTCTGCAACGCCGCCTTGTCCTCGACCTTGCCCTTTACGTCGCGCACGGCGGCGTCCATCATGAACGCGGCGTCGTAGCCCTGCGAGGCGTAGAGCGAGGGCAGGCGCTTGTATTCCTTCTCGAACTCGGCGACGAAGCGCTTGTTCTCGGGGTTGTCCATGTCGTGCGCCCAGTGCGAAGAGTTGAACATGCCCATCATTGGCGCGCCGACAGCCTTGATCACGTCCTCGTCAGCCGAAAAACCGGGCGCGAAGAGCTGAGTGTCGCGCGACAGGCCGGCGGCGACAAATTGCTTGACGAAGTTGATGCCCATGCCGCCCGGCAGGAAGAAGAACAGGGCGTCCGGCTTTTGGCTGCGCACCTGCGCCAGTTCGACGGCGTAGTCGAGCTGGCCGAGCTTGGTGTAGATCTCTTCGGCAACCTTGCCCTTGTAGTAGCGCTTGAAACCGGCCACGGCATCCTTGCCCCCCGGGTAATTGGGGGTGATGATCACGACGTTCTTGAAGCCCTTGTCCTGCATGTACTTGCCGACCGCCTCGTGCAGGTTGTCGTTTTGCCAGGCGACATTGAAGAAATAGGGGTTGCATTGCTCGCCGGCGTACTGCGAGGGGCCGGCGTTGGCCGAGATGTAGAAAGTCTTGTTCTCGAAGGCGGCCGGGCCGACGGCAAGCATGATGTTGGAGAAAACAATGCCGGTCATGAAGTCGACCTTGTCCTTCTTCAGGAACTTCTCGGCGGCCTGCTTGGCGACGTCGGGATTCTGCTGGTCGTCGGCCACGATGACCTCGGCTGGCAGATCACCGAGCTTGCCGCCAAGCTGTTTCAGCGCAAGACTGAAGCCGTCGCGGATGTCCACGCCGAGGCCGGCGCCGGGGCCGGAGAGGGTTGAAACGAACCCGACCTTGATCTTGTCAGCGGCGTTGACAGTACCGGCCAGCATCAGGGCGGCGGCGAGGGCAGTCAGGCGAAGCGGCATCAGGCTCTCCGGGAAGGTGGCGAAAGCGGCAAATTGTAGCGCAGGAACAAGCAGATACGAGCGCCACCCAAGGGCAAATTCGGGTATATTCGCGCCCCATGATTAAGCCAGCCGTTGTTCTCCTTTCCGGCGGACTCGATTCCGCAACCTGCCTTGCCATTGCCCGCAGCCAGGGCTTTGCCTGCTATTGCCTGTCGTTCGACTACGGCCAGCGCCACAATGCCGAATTAAAAGCCGCCGCCCGTGTTGCCAGCGCACTGGGTGCCATCGAACACCGCGTGCTCAATTTAGGCCTGGCGCAGTTCGGCGGTTCCGCATTGACCGATACCTCGATCGCCGTCCCGACGGCCGGCGTCCAGCCGGGCATCCCGATCACTTACGTGCCGGCACGCAACACCATCATGCTGTCTCTGGCGCTGGCCTGGGCCGAGGTACTGGGCAGCATGGACATCTTTGTCGGCGTCAATGCCGTCGACTATTCCGGCTACCCGGATTGCCGGCCCGAGTACATTGCCGCCTTCGAAACCATGGCCAACCTCGCCACCCGGGCCGGCGTCGAAGGCCACAAGTTGAACATCCATGCGCCGCTGATCGACCTTTCCAAGGCCGGGATCATCCGCACCGGGCTCGCTTTTGGCGTCGACTACGGACTCACCGTCTCCTGTTACCAGGCTGACGCCGACGGCAGCGCCTGTGGTGTCTGTGATTCCTGTCGACTGCGCGCCGAAGGCTTTGCCGCCACCGGCGTTCCCGATCCAACCCGCTACCGCACCTGAATCATGGAAACTGCCGTTTCGACCAGTACCATCCTCTGGCTTGCCTTCGCCGTCGCCTTCTTCTTCGGCGCAATCGGGCAAAAAACCCATTTCTGCACGATGGGTGCCGTTTCCGACATCGTCAACATGGGCGACTGGAGCCGCATGCGCATGTGGCTGCTGGCCATCGGCGTCGCCATTCTGGGCGCCGGGGCGCTGCACGCGGCCGGGCTGATCGACCTCGGCAAGTCGATCTACCGCACACCCACCTTCACCTGGCTGTCCTACCTGCTCGGTGGCCTGTGCTTCGGAGTTGGCATGGTGCTCGCCTCGGGTTGCGGTTCGAAGACGCTGATCCGAATCGGTGGCGGCAACCTGAAGTCGCTGGTCGTCTTCCTCGTTCTTGGTGTCTTCGCCTACATGACGATGCGCGGCGTTTTCGGCGTGTTCCGCGTTAACGTCCTGGACAAGGTGGCGGTCACCTTCCCCGGTGGACAGGACGTGCCAGCCCTGCTGGCTGCAGCCGGCATGGCCCCGCAAACCGCCTTCCTGCTCGCGGTTTTGGGCATCGGCGGCGGGTTGACCGCGTTCTGCCTGACAAAGCGCGATTTCTGGACCCTCGACAACCTGCTCGGCGGCCTCGGTACCGGGCTTGCAGTCGTCGCTGCATGGTATGTCAGCGGCCACCTCGGCTACATCGCCGAACATCCGGAGACCCTGGAAGAGGCTTTCCTGGCCACCAACAGCGGGCGCATGGAGTCGCTGACCTTCGTCGCGCCGCAGGCCTACACGCTCGAACTGCTGATGCTGTGGTCAGACACCAGCCGCAAGCTCACTTTCGCGATCGCCACTGTGCTAGGCGTCATCGCCGGTGCCGGCACCTGGGCCTTGATTACCCGCAGCTTCCGCTGGGAAGGCTTTGCCGGCATCGAAGACACAACCAACCACCTGCTTGGCGCTGCGCTGATGGGCTTCGGTGGTGTCACTGCGATGGGTTGCACAGTCGGGCAGGGGATCACCGGCTTCTCGACACTGGCCCTCGGCTCAATCGTGACCTTCCTCGCCATCATCGCCGGCGCTGCCGCGACCCTCAAGTTCCAGTATTGGCGGATGATGCGTGAGACATAATTGACCGATTTCCACACGAAAAATGCCAACCCCTGACTTGAATTCCCGCCGCCCAATGTGCCGCGCCACGATTCGCATCGCCGCCGCACTGCTCCTGCTCGGCGGGCTGCTCCCCGCCGCCAGTGCCGGGCTCGCCATTGCCCTGAACTCGGCAGATGGAACGGTCAGCCTGATCGATACCGAGACCTACAAAGTGACCGGCAAGACGGTGGCCTGCAAGGAGCCGCACCACCTGATCGCGACCCCTGACGACAAGTCGGTGATCGTGGCCTGCGCCGCGTCGAATCAACTGGTCTATTTCGACCCGCTGACCGGCAAGGAACAAAAACGCATCCGCAATATCTCCGATCCCTACCAGATCGGATTCTCGCCGGATGGCAAGTGGTTCGTCGCGACCTCGCTACGCCTCGACCGGGTGGACGTCTACGACGCGCAAGACTTCAAGCTCAAGGGCCGCATTCACGCGCCACGGACGCCTTCGCACATCGCCTTCGACGATGCCGGCAAATTCGCGTTCATCACCTTGCAGGACTCTAACGAGGTCATGGCGATCAACCTGCAGACGCTCAAGAAGGAATGGGTCATCCCGGTCGGCGCGACCCCGGCCGGCATCGTGATGGCGCCCGACAACCGTCATCTGATGGTCGGCGTGATGGGAGAAGGGGTCGTCGAAGTGATCGACTGGCAGGCACAGAAGACCGTGCGCAAGATCCCGACCGACACCGCCGCCCACAACCTGCACCCACGCGGCGACGGCCGGCACTATTTCGTCTCGAACCGCTCGGTTGGCGGAGGCAGCATCTCGCTGCTTGATACCAAGACATGGACTGTTCTCGAGAAGTATGACGTTCCGGGAGGCCCAGACGACATGGAAGTGCGGGCTGACGGCAAGGAGTTGTGGGCCACCGCCCGTTTCGCCCGCCGCGTCCAGGTGATCGACCTGACGACCAAGCAGATCAAGGCTTCCATCCCGGTCGGCAGTTCGCCGCACGGGGTCTATTTCACCAACCACGCCCCCCGCAAGTGAGCCCCCGCTCCATTGCTGCATTTTTTTTAGCGGCCAGCCTGATTCAAGCGGGCGCGGGCGCTGCGACCTGCCAACGCACCCTCTATCTGACCTTCGACACCGGCAATATGCGCCATGCCGAACTGATCGCAGCGACGCTTGCCCGGAACAATGCCAAGGCCACCTTCTTCGTCGCCAACGAGAAAACGGTTAACGGTGACCACGCCCTGGACGACGCCTGGGCACCTTTCTGGAAGGCACGGGTCGCCGAGGGTCATGCCTTTGGCAGCCACACCTGGCGCCACGGCAGCTTCCGGCGCGACGAGGGCGGACGGATCGACTACCGGTTGCCGGAAGGCAAGACCGAGCGACTCGACGAGGTTGAGGTTTGCGCCGAGATCAGGCGCTCCGACACCCGTTTTCGCGAACTCACCGGGCGCAGCCTTGACCCCCTGTGGCGCGCCCCTGGCGGGCGGACAACACCGCTGACGCTCGCCGCTGCGGGCCGCTGTGGCTACCGCCATGTCGGCTGGGCTCCGGCCGGCTTTCTTGGCGACGAGTTGCCGTCCGATCGCTACCCCAATACGGCACTGGTCGATCAGGCCCTGCGCAAGCTGCGCGATGGCGACGTGGTCATGGCCCACCTCGGCATTTGGTCGCGTCAGGATCCCTTCGCCCCTGCCCTTGATCAGTTGCTGGCCGGCCTCGCGGCCCGAGGCTTCTGTTTCGCGGCGCCGGCCCCGGCCGATGGGAAGCGCCCCCAATGATCCAGAGTTTCCTTGACGCTTTCGTGCTGGTCCAGGGCTGGCTGCTCGACAAGGTCGTTCAGCCGCCACTACTCGCTCTCGGGTTGGGCAGTCTGGTCGAGCCGGCTTTCGATGGCATCGAGTTCTTTCTGTTCGGCGTTCTCCAGCTCGGCGTCGCGTACCTCGTACTGCGCCCGCTCGAGTCCTGGCGACCAGTCGAGCAGTGGCCCGATCGCCGCGCCGTGCGTGTCGATGTGCTGTACACCTTCCTCGACCGGCTCGGCATCGTTCCGCTCGCCGTCTTCGCAATCCTAAGCCCCGTGATCATCGGGTTCGACGGGTGGCTGCGCTTCCACGACATTATCCCGCCCCAGATTGAGGATGCCTTCCCCGGACTTGAGGCCCATCCGCTTGCTGCCTTCTTCATCTACCTCGTCGTGATCGATTTCTTCGAATACTGGCGCCACCGGCTGTCGCACCGCTTCCGCTGGTGGTGGGCGCTACACGCTATCCACCACAGCCAGCGCCAGATGTCGCTGTGGACCGATAGCCGCAACCACCTTCTTGACGACCTGATCGGCGGCGCCTGGTTCGCGCTGGTCGCGCTGCTCATTGGGGTGCCACCCGGCCACTTCATTGGGCTTCTGGTCGCCGTTCGGATCGTTGAGAATCTTTCCCACGTCAACGCACGGATTGACTTTGGCCAGATCGGCGAGCAGTTGTTGGTCAGCCCGCGCTACCATCGCTGGCACCATGCCATCGACTGTCCGCCCGGGGAACGCTTCCGCTACGGCTGTAATTTCGCGGTACTGTTCCCGATATGGGATCGTCTGTTCGGCACCCAGTTCCTTTCTGTGACCTTGCCGCCAACCGGCATCAACACGCCGGAACTCGCCGATCCGGCGCACGCTGATCATTTCTGGCGCCAGCAAGCCGACGGCGTTACCGGCCTGCTAAAGGCACTGCGCGGCCGCAGCGCTTCGCAGTAGGCGAAAAGAATGCCCGGACCGACATTGCCGGTACGCCCTAAGCCCCTTCGTTTTCCTTCAGCTTTTCGATGACCAGCGGGAAGGCGCCCGACCCGATCAGCGCTGCAGCCGAGACGATGAAGGCCAGGCCGGCCATTGGGTCGTCAAGAACGGGATGAAGCAGCGCGCCGAAACCGAGCAGACTGAGCACGCCGGGTATCGCGCAAACGATACCAAGTGCGGAAAGTATCAGGAAGGAAGCGGGATAGTGGCGGAGCATGGCGGATTCCTTCGATGTCAGAGACGGTGACTCTGGTCGCCGCGCGCGAAGCCGAGCAGCGGGCCATCAATCCCGCGACCGATGGCGATGACCTTGAACAGCTCTCCCATTTCGTGCGGCAAGATCAGCTTGTTGATGTTACCTGCAGCACGTATGTATTCCGGCGTATCGGTTGGCAGCGCCTCCAACAGACCGAGGATTCCGCAGTTCAGCAGGAACTGCCCCTGACTGGTATAGCCCAGCAGTTCCAGCCCGGCGGCGTCTGCGGCGGCAATGATAGCCGTGAAGTCGACATGCACCGTGACGTCCTGCAAGCCGGGCAGGTAAAACGGATCGGGATGTGAATGGTGGCGGTAGTGACACATCAAGGTGCCACGACCACGTTGCTGATGATAAAACTCGCGACGCGGGAAACCGTAGTCGATCAACAGCAAGGCGCCACACTGCAGACGATGAGCCCACTCTGCTGCCCAGGCGCGGGCGGCGAGGCCAATTTCGCTTTCGTACCCCGGAGGCAGGCTGCATTGCCTGCCGATTTCCTCGGCTGCAACCAACAGCGCACCATCCGCCGGGCGTTCGTTCCACGTGAAACCCGCATGGGAATCGATACCGACACAGCGCTCGAAAATTCCGCTTTCCCGCCAAGCAACGATATGTGCCGGCAGGGCATCGAGCAATTCATTGGCCACAACCGCACCTGAAAAAGCGTCCGGCAGCCGATCGAGCCAGCGTACGCGCGCCAGCAGGTGCGGCGCGGCGCCGGCCAGCGTCGCTTGTTGGCGTTCGCGCAGATCGGCCGAAAGATCGAGGATGTCGTAATAGTCAGGCAGTGCTTCGAGCTTTTCCAGTTCCAGCAGCAGATCGGCGGCGAGACGGCCGGAGCCGGCGCCTACTTCCAGTATGTGCGGCGCCGAAACGCCCATCACCTGCGCGACCTGACGGGCCAGTGCGCGACCGAAACAGGCAGTCATCTCGGGTGCAGTAACGAAATCGCCGGCCGCCCCGAATTTTCTCGCACCCGCCGAGTAGTAGCCCAAGCCCGGCTGATAGAGCACCATTTCCATGAAGCGGGCGAAGGAAATACCGCCGCCTGCGTCAATTTCGCGCGCGATCGCGGCATGCAGCGACTGGCTGTGAGCCAAGGCTTCGGGAGAAGGGGCGGGCAGGGTCATGGGGCTAGGGTAAAGGGCTAATTTTATCCGGCGCTACTAATATATTGGCGGGAGATTATTGGTATCTCGGAGTAAACTTGGCGATTTTCTGCGGTCGACCGCAGAAAGCATGACAAAGAACGCCATGGAACCTTCCAACACCCTGCTGAAGCTCAGAAAATTCCTTGAAGGCCGCACCGGCAAGGCGATCGGTGACTACAACATGATCGAGGAGGGTGACACCATCCT
>Ga0073899_10004096_pt1 | contig 12811 bp, 15 predicted proteins | sample KloWWTmetaKNB5Ph_FD_88975 | JGI IMG/M metagenome (GOLD analysis project Ga0073899, IMG submission 88975) | Active sludge microbial communities from Klosterneuburg, Austria, studying microevolution and ecology of nitrifiers - Klosterneuburg... | ecosystem: Engineered > WWTP > Aerobic digester >... | reverse complement strand
GCAATGTGACCATCTCTTCCGTGAGCTCCGAAGGCGCGCAAGTGGCCAAGAAGCGCATTGAAGACATCACCGCGGAAGTGGAAGTCGGTAAGGTCTATGAAGGTCCGGTCATCCGCATCCTCGATTTCGGTGCGATCATCAACATCATGCCGGGCCGTGACGGTCTTCTGCACGTTTCCCAGATCGCCAACGAGCGCGTCAATGCCGTGTCCGACTACCTCAAGGAAGGTCAGGTCGTGCGCGTCAAGGTGCTCGAGACCGATGAGAAGGGCCGTGTGCGTCTGTCCATGAAGGCGCTTCTGAACGAACAAGCTCAGTAACTCCGGGCTTGTCGTGATGATGAAAGCGGGCGCTGCGGCGCCCGTTTTTCATGGCATCTTGCACGTGCGGGGCGGGGAACCTGCACCGTCTTGTTTTATCAGAAGGACGCGGCCGCGCGGTGGCCGATCCGGATAAGGAAAAGAAATCATGCAGACGCTCAAGGAACCCGGCCTGTATCGAACCCAGGCATTTGTGAATGGTTGCTGGCTTGATGCGGATGATCATGCGCGCCTGTTGGTCTTCAATCCGGCAACGGGCGCCCCTCTCGGGGATGTGCCGGCCATGGGCGTGGCAGAGACCGGGCGCGCGGTCGCTGCCGCTGATGCGGCGCTGCCAGCGTGGCGTGGTCTGCTCGCCCGGGATCGCTCGGCGATTCTGCAGCGCTGGTTCCAGCTCATTCTGGCTCACACCGACGATCTTGCCCGGATGATGACCCTGGAGCAGGGCAAGCCCCTGGCGGAGGCGCGGGGCGAGGTGGTGTATGCGGCGTCCTTCGTGGAGTGGTTTGCCGAGGAGGGCAAGCGCTTGTACGGCGAGACCATACCGACAACGGGCATGGACCGCCGTTTCATGGTGATTCGCCAGCCGGTGGGTGTGTGTGCTGCGATCACGCCGTGGAATTTTCCGGCTGCCATGATCACCCGCAAGGTGGCACCGGCGCTGGCCGCCGGCTGTACGGTTGTAGTCAAGCCGGCCGAGCAGACACCCTTTACGGCGCTGGCACTGGCCTGGCTGGCAGAGCAGGCGGGCTTTCCTCCGGGTGTGTTCAATGTCGTCACCGGCGATCCGGTGGCGATCGGCAGCGTGCTGACGTCGAGCCCGGTGGTGCGCAAACTGTCCTTCACAGGGTCCACCGAGATTGGTCGCCTCCTCATGGCCCAATGTGCGCCGACCATCAAGAAGCTCTCCCTGGAACTGGGCGGCAACGCGCCCTTCATCGTGTTTGACGACGCGGATCTCGATGCGGCGGTGGCGGGGGCGCTGGTGTCCAAGTATCGCAATGCCGGTCAGACCTGCGTGTGTGCCAATCGCCTGCTGGTTCAGGATTCGGTGTATGACGCCTTTGCCGCCAAATTGGCGGCGGCCGTCGAGGCGTTGACGGTGGGGAATGGTCTCGAGCCTGGTGTCACCGTGGGGCCGCTGATCGACGATGAGGCGGTGCTGAAGGTCGAGGCCCATGTGGCGGACGCGCTGGCCGCTGGGGCGAGGGTGTTGACGGGGGGACGGCGTCACGGGGCGGGTGCGCGTTTCTATGTGCCGACGGTGCTGGCTGATGTGACGCCGGGCATGCGTATCGCTCGCGAGGAAACCTTTGGGCCGGTCGCGCCGCTGTTCCGCTTCCGCACCGAGGAAGAGGCGATCCACATGGCCAATGATACGGAGTTCGGGCTGGCGGCCTATTTCTATGCCCGGGATGTGGGGCGGGTGTTCCGGGTGGGTGAGGCCCTTGACTATGGCATGGTGGGCATCAATACCGGGCTCATCTCCACGGAGGTGGCACCCTTTGGTGGTGTCAAGCAGTCTGGCGTGGGGCGCGAGGGTTCCCGCCACGGAATTGATGAATACCTGGAGCTGAAGTACCTGTGCCTTGGGGGGGTGAATCAATGATGCGGCATGCCGGAGCCCTGCAGCCCTCAGCCTGGGTGACGCGTTTTGCGTCCCTGATTCCGGAGGGTGGAGAGGTCCTCGACTTCGCCTGCGGCAGCGGTCGTCATACGCGCTGGCTGGCGAGCAAGGGGTTCCGGGTCGAGGCTGTGGACAGGGATGCGGTGGCGCTGGAACTGCTGGCCGGCGTGCCCCACGTCAAGACCCGGGAGGCGGATCTTGAAGAGGGGCCGTGGCCTTTTGCCGGTCGCCATTTCGACGCCATCGTGGTGACCAATTATCTGTTTCGGCCGCGTCTGGGCCTGCTCCTGCAGGCGCTTAATCACGGTGGTGTGCTGATCTACGAGACCTTCATGATCGGCAACGAACGCTTTGGCAAGCCCAGTAACCCCGACTTTCTGCTCCGCTCCCATGAACTCTTCGAGCGGGTGGCAGATGCATGCACGGTGCTGGCCTATGAGCAGGGCGAAGTAACGGAGCCGAAGCCGGCCGTCATCCAGCGGATCTGTGCAGTGAAGGGGCACAACCCGTCACTGCGTCTCCCCTGATCTGCGGTCTTTAGCGGCGCAGCAGTGGGGCGAGTTCCCGCCAGATGGTGTCGAGAATGATGGGCTGGGCGTCGGCAACGGGGTGGATCCCGTCCTGCTGGAAGAAGTGCCGCTTGTCGGCAAAGCCTTCCATCATGAACGGTACCAGCCGGATCTTGTTGTTACGGGCCAGATCCTTGAAGGCGTTCTCGAAACTCGCCGTGTAATCGGGCCCGTAATTCGGGGGCATGCGCATGCCCACCAACAGGATCCTGGCCCCGGCCTGTCGGCTGGCGTCGATCATTGCCTGCAGGTTGGCGGCCATCAGCTTTGGCGGCAGGCCGCGCAGGCCGTCGTTGGCGCCGAGTTCGATGACCACCACGGCCGGCTTGTGGGTCTTTAGGGCGGCAGGCAGGCGGCTGCGCCCGCCTGAGGTGGTTTCGCCACTGATGCTGGCATTGACCACCTTGTGGGGCAGTTTGGCGTCCGCGATGCGTTTCTCGAGCAGGCTCGGCCAGGCCTGCTGAATCTGCAGGCCATAGCCGGCCGAAAGACTGTCACCCCATACCAGCACGGTGTCCGCCCAGGCTGGCACCCCGGAGAGCACAAGGCAGGCCAGAGCAATACGGAGCAGTGTCTTGAGGGCGGACATCGCTACGTCAGGCCGGCAGGGTGTCGCCGCAGTGGCCCTGGATCAGCTGCAGCAACTGCGGGAAGACCTTGGGCGTACCTGCAACCACATTGCCTGACGTCAGGTAGGTGGACTCACCCGCCAGGTCGCTGACCAGGCCGCCGGCTTCACTGATCAGCAGGCTGCCGGCTGCCATGTCCCACGGCGACAGGCCGAATTCCCAGAAAGCATCGAGGCGCCCGGCAGCCACGTAGGCCAGGTCGAGGGCTGCTGCACCCGGGCGGCGCAGGCCGGCGGTCTTCTGGGTGAGTTCCTTGAAGATCGCCAGGTAGGTGTCCACGTTGCGGAACTGACGATACGGGAAACCCGTGCCCACCAGTGCGTCCTGCAGCTTGACGCGCTTGGAGACGCGGATGCGGCGGTCGTTCAGGAAGGCGCCGGCACCCTTTGAGGCGGTGAACATCTCGTTTCGGTTGGGATCGAACACCACTGCCTGCTCAACCACACCCTTGCGGGCCAGGGCGATGGAGATTGCGTACTGGGGAAAGCCATGCAGGAAGTTGGTGGTGCCGTCGAGGGGGTCGATGATCCACTGGTACTCGGTCTCGGCCTCCGGGCCGGTCTCGCCGGACTCTTCTGCTAAAATGCTATGGCTCGGATAGGCCTCGCGGAGCACCTGGATGATGGCTTCTTCTGCAGCCCGGTCTACTTCCGTCACAAAATCATTGGGGCTTTTGGTTTCGACCCGGATCAGATCCAGATCGAGGGAAGCCCGGTTGATGACGGTGGCGGCACGGCGTGCGGCCTTGATGGCGATGTTCAGAGTGGGATGCATGGGTGTCTGGCAAGGTCTGCCGGCCCGGGCAAAAGGCCCACCGGTCGACTCTAATTTGGAAAACCGCACATTTTAATATGAACCTCGATAACGCGCTTGGGCGCGTGCGTGTCGTTCTCTCCCGAACCAGTCATCCCGGCAATATCGGCGCAGCCGCCAGGGCCATGAAAACCATGGGTCTGACGCAGCTCGTGCTGGTTGCGCCGCACAGCTTTCCCGATCCGGTGGCAACGGCCCGGGCGGCCGGGGCTGATGACATCCTCGCCAGCGCGCGGGTGGTGGATACCCTGGCCGAAGCGCTTGAGGGAACTGTCTTTGCCGCAGCGATGACGGCTCGCCGCCGGGAGATGGCCGTACCGATGAAATGGGCGCGGGAGGCGGCCGGAGAGCTGGTGAGCCTCGCCGGTCATGGCGATGTGGCGCTGGTCTTCGGCAATGAGACCAAAGGGCTCTCCAACGATGACGTGGCCTTGTGTCACATGCCTGTCAAGGTGCCGGTCAGCGAAACCTACTCGTCCCTGAATCTCGGCGCAGCGGTCCAGGTGCTGTGCTACGAGTTACGCATGGCGGCCCTCGACCCTGGAGTGGCGCCCTCGGTGGAGTTCGAGCCGGCCACCCACGAGCAGATCGAGGGCTTTTATGTGCATCTCGATCGGGCGATCACGGCCAGCGGTTTTTTCAACCCCGAGAACTCCAAGCGTCTCTGGCCGCGTCTCCGGCGTCTGTTCGGGCGCATCCGGCTGGAGAAGGACGAGATCAACATCCTGCGGGGCATGCTCAGCGCCTTCGAAAAGAAGTAGACTAAAATAGTCGGAATTACGATGAGGCTGTACCTGCTAGGGTGCAAGGCCTTTACGAAAGCGCATTTATTTTTTGGAGTTTCTCCTCATGTTCAGTCGTCTGCGTGAAGACGTGGCCAACGTTCTCGAACGGGACCCGGCGGCACGCTCCAGGTGGGAAGTGCTCACCTGCTACCCGGGCATGCACGCCCTGTGGCTGCATCGCTTTGCTCATATGGCGTGGTCCCGCGGGTTTTGCTGGCTCGGCCGTTTCACCAGCCATTTGGGGCGGATGCTCACCGGGATTGAGATTCATCCTGGCGCCACCATCGGTCGTCGGGTGTTCATCGACCACGGCATGGGGGTGGTTATTGGCGAGACGGCCGAGGTGGGCGATGACTGCACCATCTATCAAGGGGTGACCCTGGGTGGTACCTCGCTGTATCGAGGCACAAAGCGCCATCCGACCCTGGGGCGCGGGGTGGTGATCGGTGCTGGTGCCAAGGTGCTGGGCGGTTTTGAGGTGGGAGACGGCGCCAAGGTCGGCTCCAACGCGGTGGTGGTCAAGCCGGTTCCGGCGGGGGCGACGGCGGTGGGCAATCCGGCCCGGATCATCGAGGGTGGTGGCGACGAAGTCAGCCGGGCCCGGGAAGCCAAGGCTGAGCAGATCGGTTTTACGGCCTATGGTGTTACCCGGGACATGGACGATCCCGTCTCCAAGGCGCTGCACGGCCTTCTCGATCACGCGGTTGAAACCGACCGGCGGCTCTGCATCCTGGTGGAGCGGCTGGCGGCGTCGGGGATCTGTGTGGATGCGGCGGCGAAAGCCGAGGATGCTTTTGACCCCCAGGGGCTGGGCAAGATGGTGGACTGAGCGGTGGGGTGTGGTGGGGTGAAATAGTTGATTGATTTTGTCGGGTTTGGTATTGTTGACTGAAACGTTCAACTATTAATCCATCCGCTCCGGGAGCCGACATGAGACTCACCACCAAAGGTCGTTTTGCTGTCACGGCAATGATCGATCTGGCACTTCGCTGTGCCGACGGGCCCGTGACTTTGGCCGGCATCGCCGATCGCCAGAGGATCTCCCTGTCCTACCTGGAGCAACTGTTCGGCAAACTGCGGCGTTTTGAGCTTGTCAGCAGCGTCCGTGGTCCCGGTGGTGGCTATGCCCTGGCGCGGGAGATGGATGCGATCACAGTGGCTGACATCATTGCCGCTGTCGATGAGCCCCTGGATGCAACCTCCTGCGGTGGCAAGGAAAACTGTCATGACGAGCATCGCTGCATGACCCACGAGTTGTGGACCAACCTCAATCGGCGGATGTACGAGTACCTCCATTCTGTGACTCTGGCCAGCCTGGTCGAGCAGCAGCGCCAGAAGGCTGGCCCGGTGTCCGTGTTGCGCGATGAGCGTAGTTCAACGGCGTGTCGCTCTGGCGGCAAGCAACCCCTGACGGCCTGATTCTCCTGGAGCGCTGCGGTGTTTGCGCCGGTCTATCTCGATCACAACGCCACCACGCCGCTGGACAGCAGCGTGAGGGAGGCCATGCTGCCGTGGTTTGGCGATCGTTTCGGCAATGCATCGAGCCGGCACGAATATGGACGTGCCGCCCGGAAGGCCGTGGATGAGGCCCGGGCCCAGGTGGCTGCCGCGGTGAATGCCCATCCGACCGAGGTGATCTTTACCGGTGGCGGATCGGAGGCGAACAACCTTTTCATCAAGGGTGCTGCGGCGCTGATGAAGCCGGGCCTGGTGGCGGTGAGTGCCATCGAGCACCCCTGTGTGCGTGAGCCGGCCAGGCAGTTGATACGCAGTGGATGGCGCTGCTTGGAGATTGCGGTTGATGGCGGGGGGCGGATTGACCTGGCGGCTTTTGATCGCGTGCTCGCGGAAAAGCCCCGGCTGGTGTCGATCATGCAGGCCAACAATGAGACCGGTGTGATCCAGGATGTGGCCGCACTGGCGAAGACGGTGAAAACGGCGGGTGGCTGGATGCACTGCGATGCGGTGCAGGCCCTTGGCAAGATCGAGGTGGATTTTCGTGCCCTCGGGGTGCATGGCCTGACGCTGTCGGCCCACAAGATCCGTGGCCCGGTCGGTGTCGGTGCCCTGATTGTGGACAAGCGCATCGAATTGGCGCCCCTTGTGGCGGGCGGCGGTCAGGAGCGAAATCTCCGGTCCGGTACCGAGAACGTGATGGCCATCGTCGGATTTGGTGCGGCGTGCGAGCTGATCGTCAGCTACCGCGAAGCGCGGAGCCGGCAAATTGCAGCGCTGCAGGCGGTGCTGGAGGCCGGGTTGGTGGGGTTGGGCGCGTGCATCTTTTCGGCGGGTGCTCCCCGGCTGGCCAACACCAGTTTTTTTGCGATTCCCGGGGTGGATGGTGAAACCCTCGTGGGCAGGCTGGATCGGGCGGGGTTTGCGGTGGCGAGCGGGTCGGCCTGCTCCAGTGCTCACCCGGAACCTTCCCACACCCTGCTGGCCATGGGCGTTGATGCGGCTCTTGCCCGCGCTGCGGTGCGCGTCAGTCTCGGGGCTGGCAGTACGCGGCAGGATGTGGATGGATTTTTGACTGCGCTGGGCGAGAACCTGGCGAGCCTTCGAACGATGACGGCAGTAGCGGTCTAAGTTCATGGAATGACTCAATTTTGCTGCACGGAGAAGATGAAGATGCTCAAGTTCCCGATCTACCTTGATTACTCGGCAACCACGCCGGTGGACCCCCGTGTGGCCGAGAAGATGATTCCCTACCTGACGGAATTGTTCGGTAACCCGGCGTCCCGCAGCCATTCCTATGGCTGGACTGCCGAGAAGGCCGTGGAAGAAGCCCGTGAGGACGTCGCGGCGCTGGTCAACGCCGACCCCAAGGAAATCATCTGGACCTCTGGCGCCACCGAATCCAATAACCTTGCCATCAAGGGGGCGGCGCACTTCTACTCCGGCAAAGGCAAGCACATCATCACCCTCAAGACGGAGCACAAGGCCGTGCTGGACACCGTGCGCGAACTTGAGCGCCAGGGTTTCGAGGCGACCTACCTGGACGTCCAGGAGAACGGCCTGCTCGACCTGAACGTGCTCAAGGCGGCCATCCGCCCGGATACCGTGGTGGTGTCGGTGATGTTCGTGAACAACGAGGTCGGTGTGGTGCAGCCGATCGCCGAGATCGGCGAACTTTGCCGCGAGAAGGGCATCATCTTCCATGTGGATGCGGCCCAGGCCACTGGCAAGGTTGCCATCGATCTGAGCACGCTCAAGGTGGATCTGATGTCCTTCAGCGCCCACAAGACCTACGGCCCCAAGGGGATTGGTGCTCTCTACGTGCGCCGCAAGCCGCGGGTTCGCCTGGAAGCGCAGATGCACGGGGGCGGCCATGAACGTGGCCTGCGTTCCGGCACCCTGGCGACCCACCAGATCGTCGGCATGGGCGAGGCCTTCCGCCTGGCCCGCATCGAGATGGCCGAGGAGAACGCCCGCGTGCTGGCCCTGCGCGACCGGCTGCTGGCGGGGCTGACCACCATTGAGGAAACCTTCGTCAACGGCGACATGGACAACCGGGTCCCCCACAACCTCAACATCAGCTTCGCCTACGTGGAAGGCGAATCCCTGATCATGGCGATCAAGGACATCGCCGTGTCGAGCGGCTCGGCCTGCACCTCGGCGAGCCTGGAGCCGTCCTACGTGCTGCGGGCCCTGGGCCGCAACGACGAACTGGCCCACAGCTCCATCCGTTTTACCATCGGCCGCTTCACGACGGTCGAGGAAGTCGATTACACCATTGACCTGCTGCAGCGCAAGATCGGCAAGCTCCGCGAACTGTCACCCCTGTGGGACATGTTCAAGGAAGGCATTGATCTTGATACCGTGCAGTGGGCTGCGCACTGACAGGAGAACGAAAATGGCATATAGCGAAAAAGTTCTGGATCACTACGAGAATCCCCGCAACGTCGGTGCCTTTGGCAAGGAAGACGACGACGTGGGCACCGGCATGGTGGGCGCGCCCGCCTGTGGCGACGTGATGAAGCTGCAGATCAAGGTCGGCAAGGATGGCATCATTGAAGACGCCAAGTTCAAGACCTATGGTTGTGGTTCGGCCATTGCGTCCAGCTCCCTGGTCACCGAATGGGTGAAGGGCAAGACGCTCGACCAGGCGCTGGATATCAAGAACACCGCCATTGCCGAAGAGCTGGCCCTGCCGCCGGTCAAGATCCACTGCTCCATCCTGGCCGAGGATGCCATCAAGGCTGCGGTCGAGGATTACAAGAAAAAGCACAACGGCTGAAAGAGAGGCGATCATGGCAGTCACCCTGTCCGACAAGGCGGCAACCCACATCGGCAACTTCATCACCAAGCGTGGCAAGGGCGTGGGCATCCGCCTCGGCGTGCGCACCTCCGGATGCTCCAGCATGGCCTACAAACTGGAGTTTGCCGATGAGGTCCTGCCCGAGGACGTGGTCTTCGAGAGCCACGGACTGAAGGTCCTGATCGACCCGAAGAGCCTGCCTTATATGGACGGCACCGAGCTCGATTTTGTCCGCGAAGGGCTTAACGAGGGTTTCAAGTTCAACAACCCGAATGTGAAGGGCGAATGCGGCTGCGGCGAGAGTTTTACCGTCTGATTGCCATGCCGGCGTGCCCGGTTCGCCTGTCCTTTCGGGCAGAGGGTTTTACATGCTTGATCTGAAGCAGGACTTCTTTGCACTTTTCGGCCTGCCGACGGGGTTTTCGGTCGACATGGACCGGCTTGAACAGGCTTACCTGGACATTCAGGGAAAGGTTCACCCAGACCGTTTCGCCCACCTGCCCGACGTAGACAAACGTCTGTCGATGCAGTGGGCGACCCATGCCAACGAAGCCTTCCGCACCCTCAAGAGTCCTCTTGCGCGGGGGCAGTACCTGCTTGAGCTGAAGGGTATCGATCCGGCCTTCGAGACCAATACCGCCATGTCTCCCGCGTTCCTGATGGAGCAGATGGAGTGGCGCGAGGCGCTCGGCGAGGCCCGGGAGGCCGCCGACGAAGAGGTGCTCGAAGACCTTGCCCGGCGTATCAGGCATTCCAATCGAAGCCTGATCGAACAGCTGGCGGTGCAACTCGACCAGCAGGGCGACCTGGAGGGGGCGGCCGATACGGTGCGTCGCCTGAAGTTTCTTGAAAAGCTGCAACACGAAATCAATGACGCCTTGACGGCGCTGGAATCCTGATGGCCTTGCTGCAAATCTCCGAACCCGGGATGTCCACCGAGCCGCACCAGCATCGGCTCGCCGTGGGCATTGATCTGGGCACCACCAATTCGCTGGTGGCCACCGTACGCAATGGCGTGGCCCTGTGTCTGCAGGATGAGGACGGCAAGGTGTTGCTGCCTTCCGTCGTGCATTACCTCGCCGACGGACAGATTGTTGTGGGCCGGAAGGCCCACGCTGCCCAGGCCGTCGACCCCCGCAATACGATTGTGTCCGTGAAGCGTTTCATGGGCCGCGGGCTCAAGGATGTCTCCCACGTGGAGACCATGCCTTACGACTTTGTGGACGCAGAAGGCATGGTGCGCTTGCGCACCGTGCAGGGCGTGAAGAGCCCTGTGCAGGTGTCCGCCGAGGTCCTCAAGGACCTGCGCGTACGCGCCGAGCGCAGCCTGGGTGGCGAGCTGACTGGTGCGGTCATCACCGTGCCGGCCTATTTTGACGATGCCCAGCGCCAGGCCACCAAGGACGCAGCGCGCCTGGCCGGTCTCAACGTGCTCCGCCTGCTCAACGAGCCGACCGCTGCCGCCATTGCCTATGGCCTGGAGAACGCGTCGGAGGGCATCTATGCAGTCTATGACCTTGGTGGTGGCACCTTTGACATCTCCGTGCTGCGCCTGTCGCGCGGGGTGTTCGAAGTGGTGGCGACCAATGGAGACGCCTCCCTGGGCGGCGATGACTTTGATCACCGCCTGTTCTGCTGGATACTCGATAACGCCGGTATTTCGCTGCCCTCCGATCGGGATGCCCGGCGTCTGCTGATGAAGGCCCGGGAGGTCAAGGAGCGTCTGAGCCTCGACGAAACCGTGCCGATCCGGATGACCCTGGAGAGCGGCGACGAGGTGGATCTGAGCATTGATCGTGCTGTCTTCGTGGACATCACCCGTCCGCTGGTGGCCAAGACCCTCAAACCCGTCAAGAAGGCCCTGCGTGACGCCGGGCTTGAGCCCGATGAGGTCAAGGGCGTGGTGATGGTGGGGGGTGCAACGCGCATGCCCCATGTGCAGCAGGCTGTCGGCGAATTTTTTGGGCAGCTTCCCCTGACCAATCTTGATCCGGATACGGTTGTCGCCCTCGGTGCCGCCATGCAGGCCAACGTGCTGGCCGGCAACCGGGCAGCCGAAGACGAATGGCTGCTGCTCGACGTCATTCCCCTGTCCCTGGGTATTGAAACCATGGGCGGGCTGGTCGAAAAGATCATTCCCCGCAATTCCACCATTCCGACGGCCCGCGCCCAGGACTTCACCACCTTCAAGGACGGCCAGACGGCCATGTCCTGCCATGTGGTGCAGGGCGAGCGCGAGTTGGTGTCGGCATGCCGCTCCCTGGCGCGTTTCGAACTGCGCGGGATTCCGCCGATGGTCGCCGGTGCTGCGCGAATCCGCGTCACCTTCCAGGTGGACGCCGACGGCCTGCTTTCGGTGGCGGCCCGGGAACAGACCACCGGCGTCGAGGCGCGGGTGGAGGTCAAGCCATCCTACGGGCTGGCGGACCACGAAATTGCCGATATGCTCAAGGCCGGTTTCGAGAACGCCCGGGAAGACATGGAGCTGCGTGGCCTGCGGGAACAGCAAGTCGAGGCTGAACGCGTTGTCGAGGCGACGGAAAGGGCGCTGGCTGCTGACGCCGTGCTGCTGGATGAAGCCGAGCGCGAGGCCCTGGATGCGGCCATCGCGGCCTTGCGTAGTGCCGCCGAAGGGCAGGACGCCCGCGCCATCAAGATCCAGCTCGAGGCCTTCAACCGGGCCTCCAACGAGTTCGCCTCACGGCGCATGGACAAGAGTATCCGGGAGGCCCTGGCGGGTCACCGGATCGACGATCTGCGGATCTGAACCTGATACTTCATCATGACTACATTGATTGTGCTTCCCCATGTGGAGCTGTGCCCTGAAGGGGCCGTGATCGACGCCGAGCCCGGTCAGTCGGTCTGCGACGTGCTGCTGCTCAACGACATCTTCATCGAGCACGCCTGCGAGAAGTCCTGTGCGTGCACGACCTGTCATGTGATCGTGCGTGACGGTTTCAACAGTCTCGAGCCCGCTGAGGAACTCGAGGAAGACCTGCTCGACAAGGCCTGGGGCCTGGAGCCGACGTCCCGTCTGTCCTGTCAGGCCATCGTCGGCGACACGCCGCTTACCGTCGAGATTCCCAAGTATTCGATCAACATGGTCAAGGAGGGCAAGCGGGGATGAAATGGACAGAAGTGCAGGAGATCGCGATCCAGTTGTCGGAGGCCCATCCCGACGTGGATCCCCTCAAGGTCAATTTTGTTGATCTGATGAAGTGGACCATGGCCTTACCCGAGTTTGATGACGACCCCAAGCACTGCGGTGAGCGCATCCTTGAAGGCATCCAGCAGGCCTGGATCGAGGAGGTGGCGTGAGCAGCGCCGTGCCGGGCAGCATTCTTGGCTTTGAGGCAAGGAGTCTGTCCGGCGATCCGATCCGTTTTGCCGACATGGCGGGGCGGGTCGTGCTGGTCGTGAATACGGCCAGCGAATGTGGCTTTACGCCCCAGTACGGGGGGCTTCAGGCCCTTCATGAGGCTTACGCGGAGCGTGGCCTTGTGGTGATTGGTTTTCCGTGCAATCAGTTCGGCGGCCAGGAGCCCGGCGACGAAAGCCAGATTGCCGGCTTCTGCCAGCGCAATTTCGGCGTCACCTTTCTGATGGCTGAAAAGGTGGAGGTCAACGGCGAGGGCGCGCACCCCCTGTTTGCCTTTCTCACTGCTGCGTTGCCCGGGGTCCTGGGGAGTCACGCCATCAAATGGAACTTCACCAAATTCCTGATCGATAAGGCCGGTGTGCCCGTAAAGCGCTACGCTCCGATGACGCCTCCCGGCGATCTGGGCAGGGACATCGAAGCACTGCTGTAGT
>Ga0073899_10004095_pt1 | contig 12814 bp, 10 predicted proteins | sample KloWWTmetaKNB5Ph_FD_88975 | JGI IMG/M metagenome (GOLD analysis project Ga0073899, IMG submission 88975) | Active sludge microbial communities from Klosterneuburg, Austria, studying microevolution and ecology of nitrifiers - Klosterneuburg... | ecosystem: Engineered > WWTP > Aerobic digester >... | reverse complement strand
GTGATCGATGAATGTTCAGCAGGAAGTGCTTCGGGCCGTAGACGAAGTGCTGAGCCTGGGCGGGCGCGCCGCGGCTTTCACGCGTGACACATCGCTGGGCACGATGCTGGATTCAATGGCCGTGGTCGGACTCATCACGTTGATTCAGGAACGCCTGGACATCGTGATCGACGACGATGAAATCGTCGGAGACAACTTCGCCACAGTCGGCGCCCTGGTGGATCTGGTGGCTGCCAAGCTGGACTGAACCCAGCCGCGACGATGCCGGCGCCAGCCGCGTTCTTCATCCAGGCAGCGGGGGGCCAGCGCCTGGCCATCCACCATGCGCCGGCGGCGTCGCCGCGCAGCGTGGTGCTGTTCGTGCACGCCTTCGCCGAGGAAATGAACAAGTCGCGCCGCATGGCCGCGCTGGCTGCGCGCGCGCTGGCCGAGGCCGGTCACGCGGTGCTGCAGATCGATCTTCTGGGCTGTGGCGACAGCAGCGGTGACCTGGGCGATGCGCGATGGTCCGACTGGCTCGACGACGTTCGACTCGGCGTGCATTGGCTGCGCCAGCGCCACGGGCATGACCTGCCGTTGTGGCTGTGGGGTCATCGCGTCGGAGCGCTGGTCGCCGTCGAGGCCGCGCGCCACCTGGACGAGGACTGCCAGTTCCTGTTCTGGCACCCGAACACGTCCGGCAAGCAGCCGCTGGCCCAGTTCCTGCGCCTGAAGACCGTGGCGGCGATGCTGCAGGGCGCGCAGCAGCGTGGCGCGGCCGAACTGCGCACGGCGTTGGCGCGGGGCCTAAGCGTCGAGGTGGCGGGCTACACGTTGGGCGCAGCACTGGCGCCCGACCTGGAAGCGGCCTCGCTGTCACCCCCGCCGCGAGCGCGCAGGGCGCTCTTCCTCGAGGTGCAGGCTGTGCAAGCCGACGGCACGCTGCCGCCGACCAGCCCGGCCATCGCGGGTTGCATCGAACGCTGGCAGGCTGCGGGCGTGCCCTGCGTCGGTCAGGTCGTGCCGGGTCCGGCCTTCTGGCAAACCACCGAGATCGAGGACGCGCCGGCGCTGATCGGGGCGACGGTGGCGATGCTGGAAGATCGGCCTGGCGATGTGCCGTCGTTGGCGACGCCTGCGGCGGATCACGGCGGGCCTGCCCCAGCAGCGCGCCCGGGCTGCGACCAGCCGGCGGCGGGTCGCGCTGCGGCGCAGGGCCCGGTTTCCGGCCCTGCGGAGGCCGCCCTCGTCTTCGAGGTCAACGGCCAGCCACTGCTGGGTGTGCTCACCACGCCGGCCGGCGGCGGTGGCGACGACCGCTGCGTGATCATCGTGGTCGGCGGCCCGCAGTACCGTGCCGGCAGCCATCGGCTGTTCGTGCAACTGGCGCGGCACCTCGCATGCCGCGGCATCACCGCCCTGCGGTTCGACGTGCGCGGCATGGGCGACAGCCCGGGCGCCTGGCGGGGATTCGAGCAACTCGACGATGACTTGCGTGCCGCCGTGGACGCCGCCCAGCGTGCCTGCCCCAACCTGAAACGGTTCGTGTTGTGGGGTTTGTGCGACGGCGCCTCGGCTGCGCTGATGTACGGGGCACGCCGGTGGGATGAACGGGTCCAGGCATTGGGGCTGGTCAATCCCTGGGTACGATCCGAACAAGGTGAAGCGCGCACACGGGTGCGGCACTACTATCGGGACCGTCTCCTGCAGCCCGAGTTCTGGCGCAAGCTGGCCAGTGGTCAGGTCGGCTTTCATGCGCTCAAGGAGCTGGGGGCCTCGCTGCGGCGCATGGCTGGGCCCTCTGAACGCAGCCCAGAGGTGGCGGTACCCTTCCAACAGCGGATGGCCGAGGGCTGGGAGCGGTTCGGGGGCCCGGCCCTCGTGATGCTCAGCGGCAACGACTACACCGCAAAGGAGTTTGTCGATCATGTACGCCACGACGCCCGCTGGTCCGCCCTGATGCAGCGACCATCGGTCACCACCCTGTCGCTCGAAACGGCGGACCATACGTTTTCGGCCGGTTCGGCCAAGGCCTGGGTGCTCGAAAGCACGGCCGATTGGATCGACCGCGCGCTTCCCACCATTCCCGCGTGACGCCATGCCCATCCTTCGCACACCATGCCTACCCCGTCCCGCTTTGCGAACCGCTTGCTGCAAACCGCGGCGGTCTGGTGCGGTCGCGACGAGCCTGGCGGCCGCTCTGGCCCTGTCCTGTGGAGTCGTCCATGCCCAACCCGCAGCGCCCGGCTGTGGGGACCTGGCCAATTCGTTCGGTCCCCACGACTACCGGACCGCGCGGGGGCAGCCGCTGTATCTCGTGGAGAGCGCGCATTTCACGCCACAGGTCGAGGCTCTGATCCGGGGCGCGACGGCCCGACGGCCCGGCAGTGACATCGACTACACACTGCGCGCGTTTCCCAATCACCACCGAGCGCTGCTCGCCATGGTCAAGCTCGCCGAAACCGCCAAGACACCCGTACCGCCTGAGATGCGCTACTCGGTGGACTGCTGGTTCGACCGGGCGATCCGGTTCCGTGCCGACGACTACACCGTGCGCATGATCTACGCAGGCTACCTCGGGCGACAGGGCCGCACCGACGCTGCGAAGCAGCACCTGGAGTTCGTTGCCGAAGGCGCGGGCGACAACGGGTTCACCCACTACAACGTCGGCCTGGTGTACTTCGAGATGCGCGACCACGAACGAGCCCTGCGCCAAGCCCATCGGGCGATGGCGTTCGGGTTCACTCGTTCCGACCTGCGCGAGCGGCTGGTCGCGGCTGGACGCTGGTCGGAGCCGACCATGTCGCAAGCCGGCGCAAAGGCGGCGTCGGCGCCGGCAAGCCCAGCGTCGACGGGTGCCGAGCCTGCGGCCGCTGGCGCTGCTTCGCAAGCCGACGGCGGTGCGTCCGGCGCTGCGCGCTAACCCTGAGTCGAACTCCTGATGGAAGTCGAACGGACCGCCCGGGTCGTGCCCATTGCGCGCCACGACACGGTGCCCGCACCGCTGCGACTGCCCCGCGGCCCGGTACTGGGCTGGGACAACTTCGCTGGTCCGCGCGCGCCCGGACTGCCGGCGGTGGACGACCTGCCACACGCCGTCCTCACCACGAGTGGGCGTGCGGCGCTCTACCTTGCGCTTGGTGAGCTGACACCGGCCCAGGGCGCATGCGTCCTGGTGCCGACCTACCATTGCCCCACCATGGTGGCACCGGTTCTGCTGGCTGGTTGCCGCCCCTTGTTCTACGCTCTGGACGAGTCAGGGCTGCCTGACCTGAAGCAACTGGCGCAGTCCAGTGGCGAGCGACCGCTCGCGATGATCGTGGCGCACTACTTTGGGCTGCCACGATCGCTGGCTGGCGTTCGACACTGGTGCGACACCCAGGGCGTGGCCCTGATCGAGGACTGCGCGCATTGCCTCTTTGGCCGGGCCGGCGAGCGACCCGTTGGACACTGGGGCGACTACGCCACCGCCAGCCTGTCGAAGTTCCTGCCTGTGCCGGAAGCGGGTGTCCTGGCATCGGCGACGCGTGCACTGTCCGATTTGGCACTGCAACCACGCAGCCTTGCTGAACAACTCAAAGGAGTGGCCGATGTGCTGGAACTCGGCGTTCGACATGGGCGATTGCCCGGACTGAATGGGCCGTTGGGCGGCATCATCCGCTGGAGACGCGGAAGCCTGCATCCGGCCAGGCCATCCCAGGCCGACATGCCGCCGGCTGACGCAGCTGCAATGATGCGCGGATGCGATATGGGACGTGCAAGCGCCCGACCCTTGTGGGTGTCCCAATGGATGACCGGCGCGCTGCCACGCGAACGCGTCGTTTCGCGACGGCGGCAACACTACACACGCTACGCACAGGCCTTCAGTGATCGCTCGCCCCGCCAGCAGGCGCTTGCCGCACTGCCACCGCACGCTGCCCCATACGTGTATCCGCTCTGGGTAGACGACGCCGACCGGGTTTATCGACGCCTGAGGGCGATCGAGGCGCCCGTCTTCCGATGGGACCGCATCTGGCCGGGAACGCCGGAAGACCCTTCGGATTTCGGACCGCGTTGGAGCCACCACGTTCTCCAATTGCTATGCCACCAGGACCTGGCTGACGATGACGTGGACCGTGTCGTCGACACCTTGCACACGTTGCTTCAGGAATGAACCCCGCATGACCACCACCGAAGTCGAACCGCCACCTCTGAACTGGACCCTGGGCGACGCCGCCGCGGCGCTGGCAGTCGCAGACACCGCCCGCGAGTGGGACCGACTGAACGGGCTGCGCGGGGACGTGGTCATTTTGTCGGCACGGGCCGTGCGCACAGGCCTGGACGTGTTCGGCAGCGGTCGCGAGAAGCTCGTCGCTGCACGCAGTCAGGGCCAAGTGGTGGCGATGCTCGTGATCGAGCCTCAAGGGCACCTGCAATGGCGCACCTTCCAGCCCTCCCAGCTTCCCCTGGGCGCCTGGGTTGCAAGCCCCGATCTGGATCTTCGGGCGATCGGCGATTCACTGCTTCGCAGCATCCCCGGCTTGTGCCTGGCGCTGTCGATCACCCAGATCGATCCACGGGCGGCGGTCCGGCCCGAGGACACACCCCGCCATCGCTGTGACGACTACATCGACACCGCGTGGCTCGACATCGAGGGCACCTTCGACGCGTACTGGGCGGCGCGCGGCAAGAACCTTCGGCAGAACTTGCGCAAGCAGCGCAACAAGCTGGGCACCGACGGCGTGCGCACCGAGATGCGCGTCTGGCAGGCCGAATCCGACATGGCGGCAGCGCTGGCCCGATATGGTGCACTCGAGAGTGCCGGCTGGAAGGCCGGCAGCGGCACAGCCATTCATCCCGACAACTCTCAGGGCCGCTTCTACCGGCGCCTTCTGGAGGAGTCGGCCCGCGCCGGTGAGGCCCGCGTCTACGAGTACCTGTTCGACGATCGCACGGTCGCCATGAATCTGTGCCTGCTCCATGCTGGCATCCTGATCGTGCTGAAGACGACCTACGACGAGTCGATCCGTGCGCTGTCACCCGCGTCCCTGTTGCGCGAGGAAGAGCTCCAGGCCCTGTTCGCCAGCCAGGAGGTCCAGCGTATCGAGTACTTCGGCCGCGTGATGGACTGGCATACCAAGCTCACTGAGCACCGACGTACGCTGTACCACCTGACCTGCTACCGTTGGGAGTGGGTGGCTCGCCTCGCGCAGAGGCGCCGGCAGGCGCGCGCAAACGGGACGCCCAAACCTGAAGCGGTTTCCGCAACCGGGGAGTGATCCAACCGACCGACCCCATGGACCTTCCCGCCACGCCCCAAACCGCGGAGCGCCTGCAGCAACTGCAGGCCTACACGACCACGCGCCCGGACGTCTGCGCGCTGGTGCCGAAGGGTGCGCGCCGCGTGCTCGACGTGGGGTGCAGCAATGGTGCGCTGGGGCTATCGCTGATGCACGATCGGCCGGGTTGCCTGGTCGATGGCATCGAGCTTGACGAAGAGATGGCCCGCCAAGCGGCGCAGCGGCTGTCGCATGTCACGCACACCGATCTCGATCGACTCGACTGGACACGCTGGAACGCCGATGCACGCTACGACTGCATCGTGTTCGCCGACGTCCTCGAGCACCTGGCAGACCCGGCCCGCCACCTGATCGCAGCGCGGTCGCGTCTGACTCGCGACGGCTGCGTCGTGCTCTCGCTGCCCAATGTCCGGCATCTGTCGGCGCTTGTGGCCATCTTCGTGCGCGGTCGGTTTCCGCGCAGGGCCCGCGGGCTCTTCGACCGGACGCATCTGCGCTGGTTCACGCTGTGCGACGCCGAGGCCCTGTTGGCTGATTGCGGCTATGCGCCGGACGACCGGATCCTCTCGCTGCGCTGGGGCGACCAGGGTGGCGGTCGCGCAAACCGGTGGTTGAACCGCCTGCCCCTGGGCATGCGCGAGTGGGCACCAGTGCGCGAGTTCCTCACTTACCAGGTCTCGTTGCGCGCGCGGCCGCACCCGTCATGACCGGGGTTCCGGGCGGGTCGATCGGCCTGGGATTCGTGCTGTTGTCCAACCGCGCCAATCCCATGCCCAGCACGCGCATTGCCGCGCTGAACCTGTTCGAGCACCTGAGGCGTGCGGGGCTGGAACCGGTTGTGTGCCACGAGCCGGCCACGCCGACCGAGCGTCCGGCCTTGTCGCTGGATCCGCAGGAGCTGCGGCGCAGCGGCATCCAGTGCATCGTCTTCCAGAAAGTGCATGGCCAGCAGGCACTGATGCTGGCTCGGCGCCTGCGGGAAGCTGGCCTGGCGACGATCTACCTGGTGTGCGACCTCGTCGACGCCGAGATGGCCGACGCGACCGATGCCACCATCGTGGTCACCGATCTGCTGCGCTCGCTCTATCCGGCTGCGTTGCAGCCGCGGGTCCATGTGGTCCACGACGGCATCGAACGGCCCGACCTGCTGCGCGCTGCAGTGCGCCCGGATCGCGGCAGCCGGACCCGACCGTTGCGCAGCGTGCTGGTGTCCTCTGCGCGACTGCGGCATCTGCCTCAGCTGAAATGGCCGCCAAACTGGCTGAACGTTCACGTCGTCGGGCGCTACTGCCCAGGGGAAGCCAGCGAAGCGCCGCTGGGCGCCCTGCGCGTGCTGTTGAACCCGCCCCAGCCACGCGAGGGGTGGATCAACTGCCTGGCGTTCGCGCTTTCACCGGGCATACGTCGCATCCCCTGGGGGCCAGAGTCGGTCTATGACGAACTGCTGCGCGCCGACATCGCCCTCATACCCAGCACCATCGACAACCGAATGGAGCCGCCCCTGTTTCCACTGCCCCCCTGGCTCACCAAGTCCGACAACCGGCTTACGCTCGCGATGTCGGCGGCCCTGCCGGTCGTGGCCACGCCTATTCCGGCCTATGCACGTCTCGTCGAGTCCGGGCGCAACGGCTACCTGGCGCAGAGTCGCGCCGAGTGGCTCGACGCCTTGACCCGCTTGCGCGATCCCGACCACCGCCACGAACTCGGTTTGGCCGCGCGGGCGACCGTGATGGCGCCCTTTTCGATCGAACACCAGGCCCGGCGCTTCATCGACGTGGTTCGCAGCGTGTTGCCAAATCCCGATCGAGCGCCGCTGCGTGGTGCGAGGAGCCTCCAGCCGTGAATCCGCCGCGCGTCCTCATGGTGGCCTACCACTTCCCGCCGCTGGCCGGCAGCAGCGGCATCCAGCGCACCCTGCGCTTCGTGCAGCACCTGCCCGCACTGGGATGGGAGCCCATGGTGCTCAGCGCCGATGTGCGCGCCTATGAACGCACCAGTCCGGACATGGACGCTGACATACCAGCGGGCACGGTGGTGAGGCGCGCTTTCGCGCTCGACACAGCTCGCCACCTGTGCTTCCGCGGTCGCTACATCGGGGCAATGGCGAGGCCGGACCGGTGGGTGACATGGCGATTCGATGGCGTCCGCCAGGGCCTGCGATTGGTGCGCACCTACCAGCCGGACGTCCTGTGGTCCACCTACCCGATCGCCACTGCCCACCTGATCGGGCATGCACTGCACCAGCGAACGGGCCTGCCGTGGATTGCCGACTTCCGCGACCCGATGGCGCAGGACGGCTACCCGTCCGATCCGGTGACCCATCGGCACTTCCTGCGCATCGAGCGCCATGCCATCGAGTCGGCCCGCTTCAGCGTGTTCACGACGCCGGGCGCCGCCGCCGAGTACCGACAGCGCTACCCACACTGCGCCGATCGCATCGTCGTCATCGAGAACGGTTTCGACGAACCCAGCTTTGCCGAAGCCGAGTCGGCGACGCCAGATCGGACATCTCTGCAACCAGGCTGCTTCACGCTGCTGCACAGTGGCATCGTGTACCCGTCCGAGCGCGACCCCACTCAACTGATGGCAGCCCTGGCGAGCCTGGCGCAGCAGGGTGTCATCCGACCGGGCAGCCTGCGTGTGCGGTTCCGCGCGGCGGTGCAGGATGCCCTGCTCAGGCAACTGGCCGCCGAGCACGGCGTGTCCGACTACATCGAGATCGCACCGCCGGTGCCCTATCGGGCTGCGCTGCAGGAGATGCTTCGGGCCGACGCGCTGCTGGCGATGCAGGCGTCCAACTGCAACGCACAGGTTCCCGCCAAGGTCTATGAGTACCTGCGCGCCGGGCGGCCCATCGTATGCCTGTCCGACCCAGTGGGCGACACGGCCGGTGTGCTGCGCGACGCCGGCGTCGAGCTGCACGCCCGCCTGGATGATGCACAGGACATCGCGAACACCTTGAAGCAGATGCTCGACCGAGAACAACCGTTGGCATTGCCGCGCGCAGAGGCCGTGCGCCGGGCGTCCCGTGCCGGTCGTGCGCAGGCCCTGGCCGAACTGCTGGCCCGCGCCCGGCGCCCGGACTGACCCATGTCAACCCGGCGCGCGCTCGTCTTCTCATACATCGATCGCTACGCCGCACTGGCGATCGCCATCGCGTCGTCGATGGCGATCGCCCGCCTGCTGACCCCAGCCGAGATTGGTGTCTTCTCGGTGACGATGGTCTTGATATCGTTCACGACCACCTTGCGCGACCTTGGGTCGGGGCAGTATCTCGTCCAGGAGCGTGAACTCACCCCCGACCGCATCCGGGCCACCTGGACGGTTCAGTTGCTTACCGGTCTGGTCTTCGCGGTGGCGGTGGCCGCCGCCGCCTGGCCGGTATCCCGCTTCTACGGCGAGGATCGCATGCTGCCCATCATGGCAGTGGTGGCGGTGAATTTCGCCGTCAATCCCTTCGGCTCGATGACCTATGCCTGGCTGATGCGCCACATGCGCTTCGAGGCGCTGGCCGTCATGCGCGTCACCGCTGCGGCGACCAACGCTGCAATTTCGATCGGCCTGGCGTAGGCCGGCTGGGGTCCGATCAGCCTGGCACTGGGCAGCCTGGCCGGGACGCTGGCCAACGCCGCAGTGGCCACCCTCTACCGCAGTGCCGAATTGCCCTGGTGGCCTGGCCGCCGTGAGCTGCGACGCGTGCTCGCGTTCGGCAGCCGGTTGTCGCTCGCCGGCATTGTGCGCACAGCGGCCGATGGCGCGCCCGAGCTGCTGCTGGGCAAGCTCCAGGGCATGGCCGCTGCTGGCTTCTACTCGCGCGCCAACGGCCTGGCGCAGATGTTCAACAGACTGATGCTTGACGCTGCACTGGTGGTCGCGCAGCCCCTGTTCGCACGCACGGTCCGCGAGGGCGGCGACCTGCGCTGGCTGTACCTGCGCGCACTGTCGTACCTGTGCGCCATCGGTTGGGCGTTCTTTGCAGGCCTCGCGTTGCTGGCCGAGCCGACGGTGCGCCTTCTCTACGGGTCGCAGTGGTCGGCATCGGTGGATGTGGCGCGCGTGTTGTGCGCAGTAGCCATGATGGCCTTGCCGGCAGTGGTGTGCCCGGTGCTGCTCACCGCCATGGGCGCTGTGGGGCTGCAACTGCGTCTGAGCCTGGCCACATCGGCCGTCACGGTGGCTGGCGCTGCCGCCGGATGCTTGCATGGGCTCATCGGCACCGCCGTGGGGCTGCTGCTGGCGCAGTCGCTCAACACTGGCTTGTGGCTGTTCTACACGCTGCGTCAGCCGGGCCTGGGCGGCAGCGGGCTGGGTGGCACGCTGGCCCACAGTGCAGCACTGGCCGGAATCACGACACTGGTGCCAGCGGCATTGTTCGCCACCAGCGGGGCAGCCGCGCCATTGTGGACTCCGCTGGCAGCAGCTGGGGTTGGCGGCGTTGTGTTCATCGGCGCCAGCATGGCGCTGCGTCACCCGATTGCCACGGAGTGGCGGCGTATGGCCCACCACCTGCGGCGGCGACAGGCATGAGCCTCACCTGGTTCACAACCGCCGTTTGCCAGAGTCAAGCCGCCTCTGCGAACAAATCGTCACGCGCTGCGCCACGCTTCACCCGCGAGTGAGGGGGGCCGCCGCGGCCGCATGCGACCCGAGGTGCGGGATGATTCCGGCCATGCGTGCGCACATCTTCCGGTCCGCGGCCGGCGCCATCACGGCGCTGGCCCTTCTTACCTCCTGCGGCGGCGGGGACGGCCCCGATGCCGACACCGGCACGGCCCGCAAGGCGAGCGCGTCGCGATCGGCCCAGCCGGTTGCGGCCCCGGTGCTCACCGCTGCCTGGTCCGAGTTGCCGAACGCGGGCGTGGCCACACCCGCCGGGCCAGGTGGACGGGCGTGGACGGAAATGACCTGGGATCCCGTCCGGGCCGAGATCGTGCTGTTCGGGGGCAATGGCCCCAACCTCTACGACAACGACATCTGGTCGTACAAGACCGAAACCGGTTCGTGGACCCTGCTGGACCCGCACACTCACTGTCCCGGGAACGAAGGCTACAGCAAGCCCAACGGCACCGACGACACCAGCTTCAAGTACGACCCGGTCAATCGCCTCTACTGGGCGTTCGGGGCCGCCAGCGGCTACCGCTGCATCGGCCTCGGCCCGACCCGTACAGCCGGTGCCGGGACGGGGCCGACCACTATTGTCGACCCCGCGCTGGCTTCCAGCGTGGACGGCTACTACACCGACTGGTTCATCAACAACGCTGACGGCACAGCCAAGGTCAGCGGCTACAACGCCGGCACGCACACGCTCACCCTGGCCACCCCGCTCGCGTCGTTGACCGCTGGCAGCACGTATCGCCTGTATGCAACGTCCGGTGCCGGCATCTGGTACTTCGATCCGAACACCCAGGTCTGGGTGGGCCAGAACACGCCGCCCGGCAACATCGGTCCCATTCCCACCCAGGCGCGAATTGCCCCAGCCGTCGACTACTCGGTGAGCGGTGAGGCGTTCGCCCTTTGGGGCGGCCTCAGCATGGGCTCCGACCGCAGCGTCTGGAAGCTCGACGTGCGCACGAAGAAGTGGACGCAACTGCCAGTGCCCGCAGGCGGCGCACCGGCGCACCGGCGCGAGTTGCTCAACTCGTTCGTCTATGACAAGGCCAACGACGTCTTCATCCTGTTCGGCGGCATCTGCTCCTACGCATTCGACACTGCCTGCCCGGAAGGCACCGTCAACGGTCAGACCTGGGCCTACCGACTGTCGACGAACACCTGGGTCAACATGAACCCGACCACGGCGCCCACGCCACGGGCGCAGCATCTGATGGCCTACGACGACGAACATGGCGTCGTCGTGCTGTTCGGCGGTGGCGCCGGCGGCAGCGAGACCAACGACACGTGGGTCTACCACTACCCCAGCAACACCTGGACCCAGCTCGCACCGGCCAGCGCCCCGGCGCCGAGACGCCTCGGGCAGATCGCCTACAACCCGGTCACGCGCCAGACGATCATCTTTGGCGGCGCCACGACCGGGGTCGGTCAACGCTCGGACATCTGGGCCCTGAAGCTCACCGGCGCTGCCCCGCCCAACACCCCGCCCAGCGTGAGCCTGACCTCGCCGGCACCGGGCGCCACCTACACCGCCCCGGCCACCATCGCGCTGGCCGCCAGCGCCAGCGACACAGACGGCTCCGTCACCAAGGTCGAGTTCTATGCCGGCGCCACCAAGATCGGCGAAGACACGACCGCCCCTTACGCCGTCAACTGGTCGTCCGTGCCCGCCGGCTCCTACAGCCTCACCGCCGTGGCCACCGACAACGCCGGCGCCACCTCCACCTCCTCGTCCGTCGCCGTCACCGTCACCGCGCCGCCCAACACCCCGCCCAGCGTAAGCCTGACCTCACCGGCACCGGGCACCACCTACACCGCTCCGGCCACCATCGCGCTGGCCGCCAGCGCCAGCGACACAGACGGCTCCGTGGCCAAGGTCGAGTTCTATGCCGGCGCCACCAAGATCGGCGAGGACTCCACCGCCCCGTACGCCGTGAACTGGTCGTCCGTGCCCGCCGGCTCCTACAGCCTCACCGCCGTGGCCACCGACAACGCAGGCGCCACCTCCACCTCCACGACCGTCAACGTCACCGTCAACCCCGGTGGCGGCACCAGCACCAACGTGGCCGCGCAGGCCAACGGCGGCCTGGCCAGCGCCTCGTCCACCTACTCCGCCGCCTTCCCCGTGGCCGCCGTCAACGACGGCAGCCGCCTGGGCAACCGCTGGGCTCAGGGCGGTGGTTGGAACGATGCCACCGCCAGCACCTACCCCGACTGGGTGCAGGTCACCTTCGCCGGCACCCGCACCATCGACCGCATCGACGTCTTCACCCTGCCCGACAACTACGCGGCCGGTATCGCGCCCACCCCCTCCACCACCTTCAGCCTCTACGGCATCACCGACTTCACCGTCCAGTACTGGACCGGCGCCGCATGGGCCACCATCCCCGGCGGCAGCGTCACCGCCAACAACCTCGTCTGGCGCTCGTTCACCTTCCCCGCCGTCTCCACCGACCGCATCCGCATCACCGTCTCCAAGTCCCTCTACTGGTACAGCCGCATCGTCGAGATCGAGGCGTGGTCGTCTGACGGCGCCCCACCCAACACCCCGCCCAGCGTGAGCCTGACTTCGCCGGCACCGGGCACCACCTACACCGCTCCGGCCACCATCGCGCTGGCCGCCAGCGCCAGCGACACAGACGGCTCCGTCACCAAGGTCGAGTTCTATGCCGGCGCCACCAAGATCGGCGAGGATTCCACCGCCCCGTACGCCCTGAACTGGTCGTCCGTGCCCGCCGGCTCCTACAGCCTCACCGCCGTGGCCACCGACAACGCAGGCGCCACCTCCACCTCCACGGCCGTCAACGTCACCGTCACCGCGCCGCCCAACACCCCGCCCAGCGTGAGCCTGACCTCACCGGCACCGGGCACCACCTACACCGCTCCGGCCACCATCGCGCTGGCCGCCAGCGCCAGCGACACAGACGGCTCCGTGGCCAAGGTCGAGT
>Ga0073899_10004092_pt1 | contig 12819 bp, 9 predicted proteins | sample KloWWTmetaKNB5Ph_FD_88975 | JGI IMG/M metagenome (GOLD analysis project Ga0073899, IMG submission 88975) | Active sludge microbial communities from Klosterneuburg, Austria, studying microevolution and ecology of nitrifiers - Klosterneuburg... | ecosystem: Engineered > WWTP > Aerobic digester >... | reverse complement strand
GGGAAGCGTGAATGGACCGGCGGCTGACTTGGTATATCCTTGCAGGCATGATCCTGGGGGTCGCCGTAGGATATGCAGTCCATATCGGTATCGCTCCGGACAATGTCTGGTTCGAATATGCGACCAAGACATTCAAACTGCTGTCGGATATCTTCCTCAACCTTATCAAGCTGCTCGTCGCGCCCTTGATTCTCTCGACCATCGTCGTTGGAATTGCCCATATGGGCGACAGTTCGGCGTTGGGGCGGATCGGTTTCCGCGCGATCAGCTGGTTCATTATCGCCAGTTTCATATCGATCGGCCTCGGCCTGTTGATGGTCAATGTCTTCCAGCCCGGCGTGGGTGCCCCGGTCGATACCGTTGCGGCTGCAGCGCAAAACATCGGTGAGGTGAAGAAGCTCGATTTTTGGGAGTTCATCCTCTCGGTCTTCCCCAAAAATGCTTTTGAAGCGATGGCGACCAACAACATCCTGCAGATACTGGTTTTCTCGCTGTTCGCAGGGGTCGCACTTTCGGCACTGGGCGAGAAAGGGGCCCCGCTAGTGCGCGGCGCGGACGCACTTGCAGAAATGATGCTGCAGATCACCCACTATGTGATGCGCTTCGCTCCGTTCGCGGTCTTTGGCGCATTGGCAAAGGTGGTGGCAACCAGCGGCCTTGCAATTCTGGGCACTTATCTCGAACTGGTGGTCGAATTCTATCTCTCGCTGTCGATCCTGTGGGTGATCTTGCTGTCGCTCGGCGCGATATTCCTCGGCAAGCGTATTTGGACTCTGATCCGCTATATCCGCGAGCCGATGCTGATCGCCTTCTCGACCGCGTCCTCCGAAGCCGCGCTGCCCAAGCTGTTCGAGCAGCTCGACCGCTTTGGCGTGCCGCGCCGGATTTCGGGCTTCATGCTGCCGCTGGGATATAGCTTCAATCTTGACGGCTCGATGATGTATATGAGCTTTGCGACAATCTTCATCGCGCAGGCCTATGGCATGGACTTGTCGATCGGCACGCAAATCCTGATCCTGCTGACCCTGATGATTTCGTCCAAGGGTGTCGCCGCCGTGCCACGTGCTTCGCTGGTCGTGATCACCGGCACGCTCGCCATGTTCGATCTGCCGGTCGAAGGCGTCGCCCTGATCCTCGCCATCGACCAATTCCTAGACATGGGCCGCACCGCGACCAATGTTGTCGGCAATGCCGTTGCAACCTCTGTTATCACCAAATGGGAAGGCATGCTCGAGGTTGAAGAGCCCGAGTTCATCGAACCGCCGCACGCCCCGTCGCACACTGTGGCGGGCGGCAAGGCCGGATTGGATCTGGCCGAGGATATGGTCGAGGACGAGCGGACCAAACGGTAATCAGGTGCTTCGCAGGATATCGACCAGACGGTCCACATCCTGCGGATTCTGATAGATGCCAAACCCTATCCGCAGCACATCGCCGCGCACATCGGTGATCACATTCCGCGCCTCCAGTTCAGCGTGCAGAGACGGTGCAGAGTGTCCACGATAGGCGAGGAAGCGGGCATGCGGGCCTTCACTCAGAGGGTTCAGCAATTCGTAACCGGGCGTAGCATCCGCCTCGACAAAGCGGCGCTGCAATGATGCAACATGCGCTGAAATCTTGCTCGTCGTCAGCCCTTCGCCATCGAGCATCCGGCGCACGGCATTGAACCGGTACAGGCCCGAAGCATCGAAAGTGCTGCCCAGAAAGCGCCCGCCATCCTGCGCATAGCCGACAGCGCCGGGCGGCAGCGCCAGATCCTCGAACGCTGCATACCAGCCCGTGACCACCGGCCGAGGTGCAAATCCGGGTGGCGCGTGGAGGAAGCAAATCCCCTCCCCCGCCATCGCATATTTATAGCCGCCGGAGAGGTAGAAGATGCGGTCGGCAACTGCGGACAGATCGGTCTCAATGGCCATGAAGCCATGATAGCCGTCAACAACCACCCAAGGGCCTTCGGGTTTTGCGAGTGCCGCCAATCTCTCTAGGTCGGAGATGATCGCGCCTGAATTGAACAGCACATGGCTGGCAAAGATCAGGTCAAAACCACCTGCCTCTGCCGTCGCCACCAGCTCATTTGCGGGTGCATTGACCAGCTCCGCCTCACCCGCTTCAACCCAACGCGCCATCTGGCGACGAAAGCTGTGAAACTCGCCATCGGTCGCGAGCACGCGCACCGGCCGCTTCGAGATTGCCGAAAAGATGCGGACAAGGAAGTCGTGGGTGTTGGGTGAAAAGGAGAGTGTCGCAGGATCAGGCAACTTCAGCTCACGCGCGATATGCCCCTGCGCCTCTTCCCACACCGGGCCCATGATGCGGCCCCATTTGAGATCCGCGAGCCGGGCCGCATCCTCCCACGCCTCAACCTGCCCGTCAAAGCTAGCGTCGGGCCAGAGATGATGGCTGTGCGCGGCGAAATGCAGGCGGTCGGGGTTGGCGGATAAGGCGCGGGTGAAGAGGTGTTTGAAACTCAAAGCTCCGTCCTCAACGACCACAGTTCCGGAAACGCCCGCTTCGCCAGTGTCGCCTGCAAATAGCTAACCCCTGCCGTACCGCCGGTCCCGCGGTTGCCGCCGATTACGCGTTCAACTGTGACCACATGCTTGTGCCGCCAGGTCGCCATCGCATCGTCAAGGTCGACCAGTTTTTCGGCGAGCTGGTACAATTCCCAATAGCGTTCGGGTTCGCGATACACGGTCAGGAACGCCGCCTCGACCTCCGGGTTTACAACATAAGGCTGGCTGACATCGCGGTTCAGCACATCTGCCGGAATCGGCAAACCGGCGCGTGCGGCAGCCGCAATCGCATCGTCCCAGATACTCGGCGTTTGCAAGGCATCGCGCATCGCCGCCTGTGCCTGCGGGCGATCCTCCTGATATTTCAGAAAGCCGCCGTCTTTCAGCCCCAGCATATATTCTACTGCACGGAACTGGTCCGACTGGAAACCCGAGCTGGGCCCCAGCACATGGCGGAACCGCGTATAATCCGAAGGCGTCATCGTTGAGAGTACATCCCAGCTGAGCGTCATAACCGCTTGAATACGACTGACCCTTGCCAGAGCCTTATAGGCCGGCACCAGCGCATCGGCCTGCACCTGCGCCTTCGCGAGTTTCATCTCGCGGATGATCTGTTTCAGCCACAATTCCTTGGTCTGGTGGATGATAATGAACAGCATCTCGTCATCCAGTTCGGATTGCGGATTCTGGCAGGCGAGAAGGTCGTCGAGCGCCAGATAACGGGCATAAGTCATGTCGGTCATGCCCGACCGATACAGTTTCAAATGAAACTATGCTAGCCCGGTCAGCCGAGCCCAGTCAGCCCAACAATGCATCGAGCCATTTTTCGACGAGGACACCCGCTTCTTCGCGGCTGAACGGCGCATCGCCAAGGCTGAGTTCGAGCCACAGGCCATCGACCAGCGCCGTTAGTGCGACGGCTGTAAGCCGGTGGTCGCCGGGTTGGCAGGCCGCGAGCAGCGCCTCCAGATCAGCGCGATAGTCGCGGTAGATTTCCCCGTGCAGCGTTGCGATTTGCGCATCGGTCTTGGTCAGCGCCCAGAAGGCGAGCCAGGTGGCGAGCAGTTCGGGGTCGGCAATGGGCGGCACGAAACTGGCGGTCAAATAGGCCAGCAGCCGGTCGCGCGGGGTTTGCGGTGCGGCAGCAACAGCTTCGGCGAGCGCTGCCTGCACCCTATCGCCTGTACAGCGATAAGTCGCGGCGATCAGCGCGTCGACACCGTCAAAATAGTGGCGCAGCAGACCGGGTGACACGCCTGCTTCTGTGCAGATCACGCGCACTGACGTACCCTGCACGCCATATTGCGCGAGCGAGGTCGCACAGGCTGCGATTAGCGCGTCGCGTCGGGTATCGGCACTTTCGCGTGTAAAGGGACTGCGGATGGCTTGCATATTGTTATACACTCGTATAACAATTACCGAGTCATGGCAAGCATACACACTCTCGACATAGGTCAGGTGTCTCTGGATGGCTGGAGCCTTCCGGCCTGGACCTATAACGATCCCGAATTTGCGGCGGTCGAAATCGACCGCATTTTCCGCCCCGGCTGGCAGGTCGTCTGCCATGTCTCCGATGTCCCCAATTCGGGCGACTGGCATAGCCTCGATTACGTCGGCGAAAGTGTCATCGTCGTCCGCGGGCAAGACATGCAGTTGCGCGCCTTTACCAATGTCTGCCGCCACCGTGGTAGCCGACTGGTCGATGGAGCAAGCGGTTGTGCGAAAAAACTGGTCTGCCCCTATCATGCCTGGACCTATGACCTGGACGGCCGCCTGACGGGTGTTCCCGATAGCGCCTCCTACCCCACGCTCGACAAGGGCAAGGCAGGGCTGGTGCCGGTCGATATGGAAATCTGGCGCGGCTTCATTTTCGTCCGTCTCGAAAGCGGCGGCCCCTCTGTCGCGGAAATGATGGCGCCGTATGAAGATCAGGTCGCGCCTTATCGTTTCGAGGAACTGAAGGCACTGGGTCGCGTTACCCTGCGCCCGCGCGATGTGAACTGGAAGAATGTCGGCGACAATTATTCGGACGGCCTGCATATCCCTGTCGCCCATCCGGGCCTGACCCGCCTGTTCGGCAAAAGCTATGGCGTCGAGGCCGAACCCCATGTCGACCGCATGTGGGGCGACCTTGTCGACCGGCCATCGAACAACTGGTCCGAACGCGCCTATCAGAACCTTTTACCCGCGGTTCCGCATCTTCCGGAAGCAAACCAGAAACGCTGGCTCTATTTCAAGCTTTGGCCTTCGGTCGCGTTCGACATTTACCCAGACCAGGTCGATTTCATGCAGTGGTTGCCCACCGGGCCGACCACCTGCCTGATCCGCGAAATCAGCTATGTCTTTGACGACGAACGCCGCGAAATGAAGGCCGCGCGCTACCTCAACTGGCGCATCAACCGTCAGGTCAATGCAGAGGACACCGCACTCATCACCCGGGTGCAGGAAGGCATGGCCAGCCGAGCCTTTTCGATGGGCCCGCTGTCCGACAAGGAAGTCTGCCTCAAAAGCTTTTGCGCGCGCATCCGCGATCTGATCCCGGAAGCCTGCCTCGAAAAACGCCCGGCACCGGGCTGGAGCCACAAATGACCCAGAAATATGATGCCGTAATCATCGGCGGAGGCCATAACGGCCTTGTCTGCGCCTTCTATCTCGCACGCGCGGGAATGAAGGTGCGCATCGTTGAGCGCCGCGATGTCGTGGGCGGAGCAGCGGTGACTGAAGAATTTCACCCCGGTTTTCGCAACTCGGTTGCGAGCTACACGGTCAGCCTGCTGCAACCCAAGGTGATAGAGGACATGCGCCTTGCCGATCATGGCTACCGCGTGATCGAGCGCCCGATCAGCAATTTCTTGCCGCAGGAAGACGGCGGTTATCTCAAGCTAGGCGGCGGGCTGGAACGGACACAGGCCGAGTTCGCGCGTTTCTCCAATAATGACGCTGCGGTACTACCCGACTATTACGACATGCTCGAAGGTGTGGCCGATGTGTTGCGCGATCTGGCGCTCAAATCCCCGCCCAATGTCGGCGAAGGACTGAAAACGCTTATCGACGGCGCGATGCAGGGACGCGGGCTGATGAAGCTTTCGCTTAGCCAGCAACGCGATGTGCTGGAGCTTTTCACCAAGTCGGCGCGGACCTTCCTCGACAGCTGGTTCGAAAGCGAAGCGGTCAAGGCCGCCTTCGGCTTTGACGCGGTGGTCGGCAACTATGCTTCGCCCGACACCCCGGGCAGCGCCTATGTCCTCCTCCACCACGTCTTTGGTGAGGTAAATGGCAAGAAAGGCGCTTGGGGCCACAGCGTCGGCGGCATGGGCAACATCACCCAGATCATGGCCAAGGTGTGCCGCGAGCATGGCGTGGAAATCAGCGTCGAAAGCCCGGTATCGCGGGTCCTGGTCGATGACGGCAAGGTCGCAGGCGTGCGCCTTGAAAGCGGCGAGGAAGTGATCGCCGACCGCGTGATTTCGAATGTCGGGCCGAAACTGCTGTACGAACGCATGTTCGACCACAGCGATTTGAAACCCGAATTCAAGCGGCGCATCAAGGGCTTCAAGGCAGGCAGCGGTACCTTCCGCATGAATGTCGCTTTGTCCGAACTGCCGAAATTCACCTGCCTGCCCGAAGCTGGCGAGCATCACCAATCGGGCATCATCATTGCCCCGACGCTCGATTATATGGACGAAGCCTTCCTCGACGCAAAGCGCTACGGCTGGTCAAAGAAGCCGATTGTCGAGATGCTGATTCCTTCGACTGTTGACGACAGCCTCGCCCCCGAAGGCCAGCATGTCGCCAGCCTTTTCTGCCAGCAATTCGCTCCTGAGCTGCCCGATGGCCGTGATTGGGATGCCGAGGAAGGCAATGCTGCCGACACCATCATCGACACAGTCGAGGCCTATGCCCCCGGCTTCCGCGCCTCGATCCTCGGTCGACAGATCCTCAGCCCCAAGGGGCTCGAGCGCAAATTCGGCCTCGTTGGCGGAGACATTATGCACGGCAATATGAGCCTCGACCAGCTCTGGTCGGCACGACCTGTACTTGGCCACGGATCCTATCGTGGACCGATCAAGGGGCTTTATATGTGTGGTGCCGGCGCGCATCCAGGCGGCGGCGTGACCGGCGCGCCGGGGCACAATGCGGCGCATGTGATCCTGCGCGACAAGCGTTCCTGGTTCGGACCCAAGTGGAACTAAAATTCCTCGCACCTGTAATATAATGTCGCTATCAGAGCGCCATGTTATCGGTGCTCGATTTGTTTCGCGTCGGCATTGGCCCGTCCAGTTCGCATACGGTAGGGCCGATGCGGATAGCTGGCCGTTTCCTGTACCATCTGAAGCGCCGCCGACTTATATCCCAAACCGCGCGGATTCAGGTCGAACTGCAGGGATCACTGGCACTAACAGGCGAAGGCCACGGAACCCCGCGCGCGACGCTGCTGGGTTTACTCGGTTTCTTGCCTGAAACGATTGACCTTGAACAGGCGGAACAGTCGCTGGCCAAGCTGCACCAGTCCCGGCGATTGCATCTTTCCGAAGGCCACGAAATTGCCTTCGATCCGTCGAACGATCTCATCCTCGACTTCGACAATATCCCCGCATTGCACCCCAATGGCATGCGAATGACGGCATTTGATGCGGCAGGACGCATCGTATCAGCCAAAACCTATTATTCGACCGGCGGTGGCTTCATCGCCTCGGAGCGGCAATTATCGGCACCGGTTGAAGATGATCGCATCACCGTCGGCAATATTGTGCCCTTTGCATTCAGCAGTGGCGCTGAATTGCTGAATCTATGCAGCACACATGGCATGAACATTCACGACCTGATGCTGGCCAATGAAAATGCAATGCGACCGAGCCAAGAGACCGAAGAGCGTCTCGATGCGATCGCACGGATCATGCTCGATTGTGTTGATCGCGGTCTCGCGACCGAAGGTATCCTTCCCGGCCGTCTGCAGGTCCAGCGCCGGGCAGCGCATCTGTGGCAAAAGCTCAAGGCGGCACCGCTTGCAAATGAGCGCGAAAGTCTGTTCGACAGGCTGAACGCCTATGCCATGGCGGTAAACGAGGAAAATGCAGCCGGCGGCCGTGTTGTTACCGCGCCTACGAATGGTGCAGCCGGTATCATTCCAGCGGTTATCCGCTATTATTGCGTCGATGCCGAACGCCCCGCGAAAGACATCCACACCTTCTTACTGACTGCAGGTGGCATCGGCCTCCTCTACAAACAGCGCGCGTCCATCTCGGGGGCAGAAATGGGCTGTCAGGGGGAAGTTGGCGTCGCCTGCTCGATGGCCGCTGCCGGTCTGGCGGCGATCTGGGGCGGAACCCCAGAACACGTCAGTATTGCCGCTGAAATCGGGATGGAACACAATCTAGGGCTGACCTGCGATCCGGTCGCTGGGCTGGTGCAAGTGCCCTGCATCGAACGCAATGCTATTGGTGCGGTAAAGGCGGCAAACGCGGCGCGACTGGCGCTGCATTCGACCGGGCCGATGCGCGTCAGCCTCGATCAAGTCATCGAAACAATGCGCCAAACCGGGCTCGATATGTCGAGCAAATATAAGGAAACCGCGCAGGGCGGCCTAGCCGTCAATGTGGTTGAGTGTTAAGCGAGCGCCGCGTCCACCAGTAAAGCGGCAGGCCAGCAAGCATCAGTACGATGCTCAAGCCGCTGGCATCAACACCCGCGCCCCACAGGCTCCAGACTCCGAACACTAGCCCCAGCAGTGCGAAGGGCACAGCGATCTTGCGCTTCAGCGCCACGGCGGCACAGGCGAGATAGAGCCAAAGCGTGACCGACGTGGTCACCAGCGCCATGAAGGTGAACAGGCCCGCCATCGATTGGCTGCTGTTCGCCAACACCAGCAGACTGCCCAAAAACGTCGCTGACAGCAGGCCATTGATCGGCACACCATTGGCCGTCGTGCGGGCAAACCATCGTGGCATCATCTGCCTTTTGGCCATTTCCAGCGGAACTTCTGCTTGCACCAGCGTCCAGCCATTGACTGCCCCGATCGCACTGATCGCGGCAAAGGCTGCGACAAATGACGCCGGACCCGGCGACCAGAAGGTCGAAACAAACAGCTCGAATGGAGCTGGAGAGGCCGCGACTTTATCTGCGGGAAGCATCAAAGTGATGCCCGAACAGACGATCAGATAGATTATGCCAGATAGCAATGCGCCGTAAAAAGTCGCGCGCGGAACATTGCGTTGCGGATTATCGATCTTGTGTGATGCGGCGCAAGCTGCTTCAAAACCGATCATCGCCCAAAGCGTCATCGCGGCGGCGGTATTAACCGATACGAGCGAAAAACCCTCGTCGGGAAAAGGTGCAAGCGCAGCTGTGCCTTCACGACCGAAAATCAGACCGATCAGGATCGCCACGACGATCAACGGCGTCAGCTTTAACAGCGTCGTTATTACCTGGAACGAGCCCGCAGATCGTACCCCGAGCAGGTTCACCGCCGTCATCGTCCAGATAACGCCAAGCGCGGTAAGCGATGGATGTTCGCCGAGCACAGGCAGGAAACTCGACATATAGGATGTGGCCCCCACTGCGATGGTCACGCAACCGGTCCACACCGATACCCAAAAGGCAAAGCCTATCAGGAAGCCCGCCAATGGCCCGAAGCTTCGCTCGACCAACTCAGCCGGGCCAATAGCGCCTTCATGAGCAGCCGTTAGTTTGGCGAGCACATGGGCAAGGCAAAGCGCACCCGCTATCGTAACTACCCAGCCGGCAATCGCGTTCCAGCCGAAAGGCGCAAGGCTCTGCGGAAGCAGAAATACGCCAGATCCGATCATGTTGCCCATGACCAGCGCCACAGACATGAAAAAGCCGAGCTTTTGGCCCGGCTTTTTCGTTTTGTCGTTCATCAAGCGAGCGATCAGAAATCGCGGCTGAATTTAAGGCCGATGATACGTGGTTTGATCAGCGTATCGTAGAAGGTGCCGCCCAGCGCGGTGCCGCCACCCGGGTCACCGCAGACCGTTTCAAGGCAAGACACACCGGTATTGACGACACCGAGTTCATCAAACAGGTTGGTCGCAAAGGCCTCGATGCTCCAAAGGTCGTTCTTCACACCGAAACTGAAATCGACGGTTGTGTAGCTATCGAGCCCACCCTTGATTGCTGCCTGCGCAGGACGAAGATCGGTGCGCCGGCTTCCCGTGTGGTTGGCGGCCAATTGGACATGGCCATTCCAATCCGATATCGGGAATTCATAACGTGCGACTACGTTGCCCTTGAATTTGGGTGTTACCGGCAGGCGCGAACCCGACGGAGCCAGCAAGTCGTTGGTTTCGCCTGCTGGTCCCGGAAGTGTGCAATCGAAAGCGGGGTTGGCGATGAGGCAGAAATCGCGACGGATTTTCGCATCATTATAGCTCATACCCGCGTTCAGGCTGAAACCGCCCGCGCGGTAGCCCACATCCATCTCGACACCGCGAATGCGGGCGATGCCTGCATTGCGGACTTCGCTGAGGCCGTTGGCGCCCAAGAAGGTCAGCTGGATGTTGTTCCAATCAAGCTTATATACCGCACCGTTGAAGCGGAATGCGCCAAAGTTGGTCTTCCAGCCCAGTTCGTAATTGTCGAGTTCGTCGGCACCATAAGGCGGCAGGGTACCGCGGCGGTTGACACCACCGGGACGATAACCACGAGACCATGTTGCATAAACCAACGCATCGTCGTTAATCTTGTATGTGGCGTTCAGCTTGAAGATCGCACCGGTATCAGACGTCGACTTGTCGACATTGGTGCAAGGCGATCCCGCGACATCAGCCGGAGCCAATGTACCCGTCGGATTGTTACGCAGCGTTTCGCCCGTCGTGGTGAAGCAAGCTGCCACACCCGTCCGGCTTGAATAGCCGCGCGAATAACCAAAGAAACCGATCAGCGAGTTGTCAAATTTGTACAGGCGCGCGCCGCCGGTCAGCGTCAGCTTGTCAGTAACGTCAAAACTGAGTTCGCCGAACGCGGCATAGTCGCGGTCGGTACGCAGCTGTTTGGTCAGCCAGATATTGCTGTCAGTGCCAGGTACGGTGATCGAATCCGCAATATCATCGATGATGTAATTCTGCTCGATATTGTGGGTCTGGCGCTGCCAGAACAAGCCGCCGATGAAGCGCAGCGACGCATCCTGAGGTGACGAAATACGGAATTCGCCAAAGCTCTTACGATAGCGGTCGATGCCCTGAATATACTGGTTCGGGCTGACATAGTCGCCAGCATTATCGTACCAATAAGCGCCGTAACCGGACAGGGCATCATAAAAATAGCCATAGTCCGAATAATCGCTTTCGGTATTGGTCTTGCGACGAAGGTGGCCACCAGTCAGCGTAAGATCCCAGTTGCCGATTTTGCCTTCCACGGTCATCGCAGCCTGGATCCATTTGTCCTTGCTGCTTTCGGGATTGTACTGAACAATTTGGTACTTACCGCTGTTCTGGCCCGAACGCTCACGCGCATAGCTGCCTTCGGTGTTCTGAACCTGACCCATCAGGGTCGGCTTGATAGTCCAGCTGTCATTCAGCTCGATGCCGAGCGCCAAACGTGCGCCATAGGTTTCGGCGTCGTTATAGTTTTTCTCGACCAGGGCAGCGTTGTTCTGTGTAATGCCAGAGGTCGCATAAGTGCGCGAGCCCGGAATATTGTCTATATAGCCGCCATCATCGCGGTACCAGCCGACAAGGCGTGCAGCAGCGCGCTCACCAAGCGGCACGTTGACAAAACCTTCGAACACCGAACCAAAATCGCCATGCGCGACGTTGTTGATCTCAACGCCTGCATTTCCATAGAAGCCCGATGTGTCCGGCGCATTGGTCACCAGTTTCAGCGTACCGGCCATCGAGCTTGCGCCATACAGCGTGCCCTGCGGGCCGGCGAGTGCTTCAACGCGCGCAAGGTCATAGGCGTGGATGTCGAGCGCGCCCTGAATGGTCGTGATCGGCATTTCGTCCAAATAGGTGCCGACGGTCGGCAATGACGTCGAGTGGTTCGCATTTTCGCCCGAAGCAACGCCACGGAAATAGACCTGCGCGAAACCAGGGCCGCCCTGCTGGATAGTCACCGAAGGCAGGAACTTCACCACGTCGGCGAATTCATTCACCTGGAGCTGATCGAGCTTCTCGGTTCCAATTGCGGTGATGGCGACAGGAACGTCTTGCAGATTCTGCTCGCGCTTTTGCGCGGTAACGACGATTTCGTCATTATCGTCTTCGGCCGCCGCTTGGGCAAAGGCCGGTACGGACATACCGATGGCGCTGGAGGCCATCAGAGTAGCGACTGCTGTCCGGACATAGATATTGCTGTGTGTTTTGCGCATTGCGCATCCTCCATTATGTTGCAATGCCGCAATTCCACATATTTATGGAATCGTAGCAAGAATTTTTCGTCAAATGACGTGTGGTCGTTAATTTATTCCGAACGCTGTGGCATATGCGCAACGCATAACTGCCACTTCGGCACAGTCTTTCTGCCGCCATAATGTCACAGGAATCTGCTTGCCTAAATTGAGGCCCCCGTTAGGGCATGGCAAAACAAGAGGGGAAGTCGCACTCAATGCAGACATCTATGGCGTTGCTCCGCAAACGGCGGTTCCTGCCGCTGTTCGTGACCCAGCTGCTCGGCGCGTTCAACGACAATCTGTTCAAAAATGCCATGGTCCTTTTTGTGGTCTATGGCGTTTACAACGATGAAAAGGCCGAAGCGCTGTTTAGCGCAGTCGCCACTGCGGTATTTATCTTGCCCTTTTTCCTTTTGTCGGCGCTTGCGGGCCAGTTGGCCGATACGCGCGACAAGGCGAAAATCATTCGTATCGTCAAATTCTGCGAAATCATCATCATGCTGGTTGGCGGTGCAGGACTGGTATTGGCTTGGCTCGATATTGCGGTCACCTTAGTGGCGATCCCACTGATGATGCTGGCATTGTTCGCTATGGGCGTGCACTCGACCTTCTTTGGCCCCATCAAATATGCGATCCTGCCGCAACATCTCAAAGACGATGAAGTGCTGGGCGGCACCGGACTGGTCGAAGCGGGCACCTATATTGCAATCTTGGTGGGCACGATTTTGGCTGGCATCATTCCGGTCGAATGGGCAGCGCTGGGCGTCGTCCTGACGGCAATGCTGGGTTATGCGACGGGACGGCAGGTCCCCCCCGCTCCGCCCGAGCATGAGGAAACTGGCATGGATTGGCACATCCTCCGCTCGTCCATCACGCTCGTCAAAGGCACTATGCACATCCGCAAGCTGTTTTTGGCCATTATGTCGATCAGCTTTTTCTGGACTATAGGGGCGGTGC
>Ga0073899_10004091_pt1 | contig 12822 bp, 9 predicted proteins | sample KloWWTmetaKNB5Ph_FD_88975 | JGI IMG/M metagenome (GOLD analysis project Ga0073899, IMG submission 88975) | Active sludge microbial communities from Klosterneuburg, Austria, studying microevolution and ecology of nitrifiers - Klosterneuburg... | ecosystem: Engineered > WWTP > Aerobic digester >... | reverse complement strand
AGCTTGGCCGGTACGTCGCCACGCAGATTGCTCGCCACCGCATGCGCGGAGCCGCAGAGCCGGCGGAAAAGCTCCCTGCCCTGGGGTTCGCGCAGGCTCAAGGTCAGGCTCTTCTTGCCGCCGTTCAGACTCTGGAAGAACAGGCTGGATGCGGTCTCGGGCAGGCCGGCGTGGAAGTGCGGCCCTAGGTGGCGTGCGACATCGCCACCCTCTTCGGGTTGCTCGACCTTGATGACTTCGGCGCCGAGCGCGGCGAGAAACTGGGTCCCGAAAGGGCCTGCGCCGTACTGCTCGACCGACAGGACCCGGATGCCGCTCAACAGCGCCATGGTGTTTGCACGGTAGTTGCCGTGAAGTTCATTTGTTATAACAATAACACGAGCCCCGGCGGCGCGACAAGCGGCGACACAAGCGCTGGCGTTGCAGGCCCCTATGTCAAGCACGCGCCCGGTCATGCCGGCTCCGCCCCCTGAAGGAGCAACACGATGGACCAAGACCTCCCCAACCGCCGCATCTGGCTCAAGACCGCCGGCGCGCTGGCCCTCGGCGGCCTGGCCGCGAACCCGGCCCGCGCCGACACCTACCCGCAACGCAATGTGCGTTTCGTCATTCCCTTCACACCGGGCCAGGGCTCTGACGTGATCGGTCGCCTGTTGAGCGAGCGACTGGGTCCGGTGTGGAAGCAGACGGTCGTCGTCGAGAACCGCCCTGGCGCCAACGGGGCGCTGGCGGTTTCTGAAGTCACGCGCAGCGCGCCCGACGGGCACACGGTGCTGGTCACCTCGAACTCGCCGATCGTCATCAACCCCAACCTGTACAAGAAGCTCGCCTACAACCCCGCGACCGACCTCAAGGCGGTCACGATGGCCGGGTTGGTCGAACTGGCCATCGTCGTCAACCCACAGGTGCCGGCGCGCACCTTGCAAGAGTTGATCGCCTTGCTCAAGGCGACACCCGAGAAGTTCAGTTTCGGGTCCCCCGGCATGGGCTCCACGAGCCACATGACGATGGAACTGCTGATGCGCGCGGCCGGTGTGCAGCTGCCCCACGTGCCGTACAAGGGCAGCGGCCCCGCGATGACCGACCTGATGGGCGGCCAGATTCAGATGATGGCCGACGCTTTGCCCAGCGCAATGGCCAACATCCAGGCCGGGCGCATCCGGGCGCTTGCCACCACAGGCGTGCGGCCCTCCACCGTGCTGCCGGATGTCCCGACAGCGCTATCGCAGGGCATCACGGGGCTGCCCGTGGGCGGTTGGTACGGCATGTTCGTGCCCGCAGCGACACCAGCGGCTGTGATCGAAAGGCTCGACGCCGACCTGCGCCATGTGATCTACGCGCCTGAGTTCCAGACCCGCCTGCGCACCTTGGGCGTCGCCACGGTTCCAGAGGGCAGGCCGGGTGACTTTGCCGACTATGTGCGTCAGGACACCGCGTTCTGGGAGCGCACGACGCGCCAGCTCAATCTGTACCAGACCGAGGGCTGACCGGTTCCAGATGACAGAACGGCGGGATCGCGGGCGGACCCACGCCCGCGGCCCGTGGCCAGCGCTGCTGCCAGGCCAGAAATCCCTCCACGCTGGTGGACCACGTCATCGCGCATGTGCCGGTGGGGCGATGGGTACTTTCGCTTCCGATCCGCTGCGCGTGCTGCTGGCCACGCAACCTGAGGTGGTCACGCGTGTGCTGCGGCGGCTGCTCGGATCGAAATCGATATAGAAGAAGCCCTTGTCCCAGAAGAGCCCGAAGGCGTTCGACCGGAGCCCCTGGTTCCCCAACCAGAATGTGAGGTCATAGGCCCTTCCCGCCACCGTGGCGTGGGTCTGCAAGATGCCGCCGCCACAGTACGCGACCAGCGCCAGAGCGGTCATGAGACGCCGCAAGCTCAGGCCAACGGGCCGACCCAACTGGCCAGCAACACCACGGGCTTTGCCGACAGCGTGGTTCTGGGCCTGCCGGACTGCAGCTTCGTGGGCCTGTGCTCGGCGCAGGTGACCTTCGACTTCGGCGACATGGTGATCGTCAACCGCTACGACACCCTGAACGGCCTGGACCTGACCGACTTCAACCTCTACGAATGGAGCAGCGGACCCGGCAACGTCAACAGCGCGATCGTGCTGGTCAGCCAGGACGGCGTGAACTTCTTCGAGGCCACGCCACGTGTCGGCCTCACCCGGCGCATTCCCGGTGACAACGGCACCAGCGTCGCACGCATCCACGGCCGCAAGCTGGGTGCGCTGCAATGGGCCTGGTATGAGCGCAGCCAGGGCACGGCCAGCCTTCCCCCGGGGGGGCACCAATGAGTTCGATCTCTATGCCCTCGGTGCCTTTGAACTGATGCCCGCGTCGGCCGTGCCCAAACCGGCCAGCTGGGTCTCGATGCTGGCCGGACTGGTGTGGCTGGTGCGTCGGCGCCGGGGGTTGCCGTAAGCCCAGCCCTTGGGCACAGGCGGGCGCCAAGGCGCATGGGTCTGCGCCAGTGCCCACGCCCATGGCGCCTGACCGCCCCCTTATCGCCCCTTGCCGCGCCGCGCTGAGCGCCCGACACTTGCGGCGACCAGCGCCATGCCGGCCAGCATCAACGCCCATTCGGAAGGTTCGGGCACGGCCGAAACGTTGTAGGCCGTGCCGCTGGTGAAGGCGAGCGACTGCCCCGGCGCGACCAGGATGCGCTCGAGTTCGGCCGTGCCGAACATGTCGATGCGGGCGCTGTTGAACGCCGACAGGCTGAGCCTGGACACCAGCGCGTAGTGCGTGCCGGCCTTCAGGTCCAGAGTCAGCTGCATGAAGCTGCTGCCGGCGCCGTCGTCGGGGCCGCGCGACAGGCCATCGCTGGCCAGCAACGCCGGGCCGTCAATCCAGGCGCCGTCGCCGCGGTCGTAGCTCACGCTGCGGTCCAGGTCGAAGACCTGCACCTCCAGCGCGCCCTCGCCGTCACCCGCAAGGGGCTCGCTGGGGCCGGGCAGCGCGTAGCCGGGCGGCAGCCCCGTCGCGTGCTGGCGCAGCACGAATTCCAGCGTCACCGGGCCGTCGTGGGTGGGCACAAAGGCCTCGGTCCACAGACTGGTGGCCACCGCATGAGCGCTGGAAGCCCCGTCGATGCTGCTGACCTGCGGATCCCAGGCACTTTGCACGCGGCTCTCGGTCCAGCTGAACGAGTTGATGGCGTAGGCCTCGGCCCGGTTGCTGCCGAACTGGCTGCGCGCGCGCGCCCAGGACTCGGCGTGTGTGTGGTCCACGCGTTCGAACACACCGGTGCGGCGTTCGGCCGCTGCGATGCCGTCGTCCTGGCGCTCCAGGCGCACTTCACCTTCGTCGGCAAAGAGTTCGCGGCAGGACCAGAACGCATAGCTGTCGTCGCAGTTCAGCGGCGGCACACGGCGGCTGCCTTCGAAGGCGCTGCTCGCAGCGGCCATCGAAAACAGCTGTGGTGTCGCGGTGGCGTACTCCAGCAGCGCGGGCGGACGCGTGTTGGGGATGATCTGGGCGTGGGCTGTGGCCGCCGCCGCGATGGCCAGGGCCAGGACGCTGGCCGCGCGAAGGGTGGTGGGTGGCATGGTGAAGCGGTCTCCCGGCAAGGCTGAAGCGAAGTGGGCCGTTGGCGATGGAATGCGCCACTGGGGGCTCAAGAGGCCTCATTGAGCCGGTGCAAGCGTTGCGAGGGCGTTGCGAAAGTGGCCCCTTCCAACCCTGGGTCAGGCCTGCACCCCTCAAATGGAGGGGGCCTGACCCGCGCCCATGGGCTCGCGGCGGCATGCGATGTCAGCGCTGTCCGCGGCGTGCACTTCGCCCAGCGCCCGGCGCAACACCGCAGCTTCCAGCGCCGGCAGGCGCGCCGGCTCGGCCAACAGGTGCTGCACCGCACGCAGCGACGCGGGCGGCACGCCGCCCAGCGCGGCTTCGGCCCGCAGGCGCACGGCCCATTGCAGCGCCTTGGACTCCTCGGTGCTGCTCTGCCCGGGCGCCGGCAGCAGCGCCAGGGCCCCGGCGGCGTCACCCAGTGCCAGCCGTGCGCTGGCTTCGACATGGCGGCGCACGTCACGCGCCTCGGGCGGCTCGGTGGTTTCCAGCGCGCCCAGCGCCTGCAGCCGTGCCAGCGCGGCGGCGGGGTCGCCGCGCAGCAATTCCATCCAGGCCAGCTTGGCCTGCACCAGCGCCAGATGGTGTTCGTCGGCAGCGCCGGCGCACAGCGCCAGGGCTTCGTGCAGCAGGTGACCGGCTTGCTGAAAGTCGCCGACCAGCAGCAGCATGTCGGCCACCAGATGCCGCGCGCCCACCTGCCAATACGGTTCGGCGCAGGCGTCGCCGGTGGCGATGACCCGCGGCAGCAGTGCCCGTGCCGCGTCCAGCTCGCCCACCAGTGCATGGCAGTAGTAGCGGGCCTGCACGAAGGCAGCCTCGGCGACGCGGCTTTCAAAGTAGGGCGACAGGGCCTCGCCTTCCTGCAGCGCCTGCAGCGCTGCCGCCACGGCGCCGGTCTGGGTGTGAATCTTCACCAGGTTGAGGATGGCACCGCGTTGCACCGGCACGTTGCCGGCGCTGGCGGCCTGGCTGCGTGCGCGTTCCAGCAGCGCCTGCGCCTGGGCGGTGCGGCCGCGGTTCATTTCGGCGGCACCACGCAGGTAGGTGGCCTTGGCCAGGCCTTCGATGTGGCCCAGCGCGGCATGCACACGCATGGCCTTGTCGAAGTGGCCGGCGGCTTCGTCGAAGGCCGAGCGGTACATGGCCGCGCGTCCCAGCGCCAGCTGCAGGCGGCCGCGCAGTGGCGAAGGGCCGGCCGGCAGCCGCGCCAGCGCGTCGCGCATCGTGGCCTGCGCTGCCGCCAGCTCGCCTCGGCGCATCAGCACGTCGGCACGAATCTCCAGCGCCTCGGCCTGCTGCAGCGGCAGCACCAGGCCGTCTTCCAGCAGGCCGTCCACCAGAGCCTGGCCTTCGTCCATGCGTGAACTGCAGGTCCAGTGTTCGGCCTTGGCCAGCATCGCGGCCATCACCGCCGTGCCGTCGCCGGCCTTCAGCGCTTCCTGTTCAGCGGCCTCGAAGGCCAGGTCGGCATCCTGCGGGCGGCCGGCACGTTGCAGCACACGCGCGCGCCGCAGGTGGATGCGGGCGGCTTCGCCCGCCGTCGGCCCGAGCGCCAGCGCGGCTTCGTATTCGTCCAGCGCCACCTGGTGTTCGGCCAGGCTCTCTGCGGCAGTGGCGGCGGCCAGGCGCCAGCGCTGGGCCTGCGCCAGGGCACCCGCGGCTTCCAGGTGGCGCGCGATGCGCCCGGGTGCGGCGCCCTGGCGTTCCAGCGATGCGGCCAGGCGCCGGTGCAGCACACGCCGGCGTTCGGGCTGCAGACCAGCCACCAGGGCGTCGGCCAGAAGGGGGTGGCGAAACCGCAGCCGACCGTCGGCGCCGCGCTGCAGCACATGCTGGTGCAGGGCCTGTTCCAGCGCCTGCACACGCTCCAGGTCGGTGAGCGCGGTGCCGTCGACCAGGTCTTCGGCATCGAAGCTGCCCTCGCCCAGGCTGGCGGTTTCCAGCAGCCGCCGCGTGGCGGCGTCCAGGCTCGCCAGCCGGGCCAGCACGGCGTCGCGCACCGTGGGCGGCAGCGACAGCCCGCTGGCCGGGTCGTGCGCGCCGGCCAGGTCGAGCTGGCTCACGGTTTCCTGCAGGAAGAAGGGGTTGCCGCCGGTGGCCGTGTGCAGCCGCTGCATCAAGTCCACGGGCAAAGTGCGGCCGGTGACGGCGTGCACCAGCGTGCGGGTTTCGTCAGCGTCCAGCGCAGGCAGTTCGATGACGCGGCAGGCACCGGCGTGGCGGCCGCGCTGCAGGGCTTCGTACAGCAATGGCGGCAACTCGGCGGCGCGCGCCGTGACGATGACCTGCACCGCCTGGAGCGAAGGGCCCAGTGGCGAGCCCGGCAGCCACAGGGCCTGCGTGGCGGCGTCGGCCAGGTGCCAGTCGTCCAGCACCACGGCCTGCAGCCCGACCGGACACAGTGCCTGCCAGGCCCGTGCCACGGCCTCCTGCAGGCGGCGCGCGTCGGCCGTGCCGACGGGGGCGGCCGACGCCCCGTGGCCCGCCGCGACCCCGCCGCCCGCGCCTTCGGGCAGCAGCCGGGCGAGTTCCTGGCGCACCCAGACGGGCAGCGCCAGGGCGGGGCCGAGCCGGCCCCGCAACGCGCGGGCCATGGTGGCGTAGGGCTGGTCGGCATCTCCGGCCAGCGCCTGCACCCACAGGTGCGGGCCCCGTCGGTTGGCAGCTTCCTGCGCCAGCCGGGTCTTGCCCATGCCGGGCTCGCCGGTGAGCCAGACTGCGGGAAGGCCTTCGCCGGCGCGCGGCGTGGCGCTGAGCTGCGCCAGCAGGCGCGCACGGCCGACGAAGGGCAGTACCGCCGACGGCGCGCTGCCGGCCGAAGGCGTCGAAGGCGCCACCGGCGCGACCGCCGCTTCGGGTGCACGCGGCGCCAGGCTGCTGCGCACGGCCTCGGCCAGCGCCAAGGTTTCGGGCATCGGCCGCAGGCCGAGTTCGCGTCCCAGGCGCAGTCGGCAGCGTTCAAAGAGCTTGAGCGCCGACTCGCGGTCGCCCAGGGCGGCGTGCAGCGACATGGCGCGGCGGAAGTGCTGTTCGTGCAGGGTGTCGCTGTCGATCAGGCGCAGCGTCAGGTCCAGCGCCTCGCGCCAGCGGCCGGCGGCTTCATGCGCCGTGGCCAGCGCCTGTGCGGCCTGGCGGTGGCGCAACGCCAGCCTTTCGCGCTGGCCGGCGGCCCAGGCGTCGAATTCACCCCCATCGGGCAGGTCGAAACCGTCGAGCAGCGGCCCGCCGTAGGCCGCCACCGCCGCCGGGTCATCGCCGATGGCGAGCGCCGTCTCGAAAGCCTGCACGTCCACGGTGGTGGACGGCGCCAGCGCCAGCGTGTCGCCGTTGCTGAGCAAGGCGGCTTCGGCGCCCGCGCTGCGCAGCCGGTGCAGTTCTCGCCGCAGGTTGCGCCTTGCGCTGGCAGCGTCCAGATCGGGCCAGAACAGCGTGGCCAGCCGGGCGCGTGTGCCTCGCCCTTCCAGGGCCAGCCAGGCCAGCAGGGCAAGGGCCTTGCGCGAGCCGGTGTCGACGATGTGGCCGCCCAGGCGCAGCGCGGGCACGCCGAACAGCTGCAGGCCGATCGCTGGCGCCTGCGCAGGGCCGGGTGGCAACGGGCCGGGGCCGGCCGTGGCGGAATCGATCACCATGCAGCGAAGTTAGCACGGCAGCGCCGGCCCGCTGCGCACGGCCCGGGCGCTGCCCCCGGGCACACGCTCAGCCCGCCGGCGACAACGCCAGCGACAGCTGCCGCAACGCGGGCACCAGCACCTGCCGGCGCCAGGCGCGCAAGGCGATGCGTTCAGCCTGCGCCGCCTGCGCCGGCCCCAGCCGGCGCCGCAGCAGCAACAGCCAGCGCCGGGCTTCGGCCTCGGGCAGCAGGGTGTGGCGTGCGCGCGGCAGCAGTTCGCTCAACGCCTGGGCCGCGGCCAAGGCAGCTGGCGCATCGCCCTGGCGCCAGGCCATGTCGGCTTGCACCCAGCAGGCCAGCGCCTGGTAGGCCAGCGGTGCGGCCCGCGCCGCCGCCAGCAAGGGCGGCAACTGCGGCGCGGCCTGCGGCCCCAGCGCCTGCACGGCCAGCAATTGCGCGCGCAGAACCGGCAGCGCCCCGGGGGGCGCCTGCAGCACCTGCTGCCACATCGCCTGCGCTTCGGTGTGCTGGCCCAGCGCCTGGAGAACCCGCGCCTGCTGCGCCTGGCGGCCCAGTTCACGTGGGGCCGACACGCCTTCGGTCGGCAGGGCCTGCAGGGCTGCCGCAGCGCGCTGCGGCTGGTGTGCACGCAGCCAGAGTTCGGACTCGGTGTCCTGGGCGATGCAGGCCAGTTCGGCACCCACGCCCGGCAGGCTGGCCGCGGCTTCATGCACCTGCTGCAGCGTCTGCAAGGCGTCGCGCAGCGCGTACAGACTCACCTGCGCGACGGCCAGGTTCAGCAGGGCGCCGGCGCGCGCCAGGCCGGCGCCCAGCCGGGTCTGCAGTTGCACCGCCAGCAGGCCTTCGGCCACGGCCAGTTCCACGTCGCCGCGTTGTGCGTACTGCCCGGCCAGGCTGGACAGCGCCGTGGCTTCGTCGTCGGCCTGGCCCGAGGCCTGCGCCAGGCGGCGCTGCATCTGCAGGGCGTCGATGCCTTCGTCCAGACGGCCGGCCAGTGCATAGACCATGGCCAGATAGCCCCACAGGTTGACGGCCAGCAAGGGGTCCGTCAGCGCCAGCAGGCGTGTGCGCAGCGTGCCCACCTGGGCGGCTGCAGCCTGCGCATCGCCCGACTGGGCCAACGCGGCCGCGTCCAGCAGGCAGGCCGACAGCGCGTCGTCGCTGCCAGCATCGGCCAGCGCCAGCGCAGCCTGGGCGGCAGCGCGGCAGTCGGCCGAGCGGTACTGCGACAGCAGCAGGCCGGCGCGTTCCAGGTGCAGGCGCACACGGGCCTGGCGGTGCGGGGCCAGGGGCAGCAGTTCGTCCAGCAAGGCCAGTGCCGGTGCCGGGCCGTCCAGCGCGTAGCGGGCGGTGACCTCCAGCGCGCGGGCCTCGAACTCGGCCGCGGGCTGGCCGGCCTGGGCGAAGGCATCGGCCGCTTCGTGCACACGTTCCAGGCGTTCCTGCAGGCGGCCCAGGCTGCGCGCGCGCGCCGCCGCCGCCAGGGCCGTTTCGCCCGCCTCCAGCCACAAGCCGGCTGCGCGGAAGTGCACGGCCACGCGCTGCGGCTCGGCGCCGCGGCGGCGAAGGCAGTGCGCTACGCGGGCATGCAGCGGGCGCCGCAGGGCTTCAGGCAGGCCGCGGCGCGCCGCTTCGAGCAGCATCTCGTGCACGTAGCCGTCCCGTTGCAGCACCTGGGCCGCTTCCAGTTCGCGCCACGGTTCGGCCAGGGTCAGGAGCGGCTGGCCCAGCACGTCGGCGGCCAGCTCGGCTTCAAAGTCTGCGGCCGCCACCGCCGCCACCTGGGCCAGGGCCTGGGCCGCCGGCGACAGGCTGCGCAGGCGCTGCGTCAGCAGGGCTTCGACGCTGGGCGGCAAGGGCAAGTCTTCGGGCCGGGGGGTGGCCGGTCCGCCTGGCGGCGTGGGGCCGACGCCCTGCAACACCAGATGGCGCAAGGTCTCCAGCACGAACAGCGGATTGCCGGCGCAGTGCCGGTGCAGGTTGTGGGCCATGGCCGGGCTGTCCAGGCCCGGCAGGCGGCAGGCGCCCAGCAAGTCCTGCAGGGCCGGCACCGACAGGCCCGCCAGGTGCACGGCCCGCAGGCGCGAAGAAGATGCCAGCCAGCGCCCCAGTTCGCTGTGCGGCGCCGGCCGGCTGGCGAATCCCCATTGCAGGCCCGGCAGGGCGCTGGCCCTTTGCAGCACCGCCAGGCTGGCGGCGTCGGCATGGTGCAGGTCGTCCACCAGCACGGCCTTCACGCCGGCGGCCGGCGCGCGCCGGAAGACCTCGTCCAGCGCCTCCATCAGCAGCGCCTGCAGACCGGGTGCTGCGGGAGCTGCGCCCAGTTCGGGCAGCAAGCGGGCCAGTTCGCGCCGCTGCTGCGGGGCCGCCACGGCGTCGGGCCACAGGGCATCGGCTCTCAAGGCCTGGCGCTGCAGCCGTCGCAGCAGGCGCACGATGGCGCCGTAGGGCACGGCCTCGTCACCTGGTCGGGCCGCTTCGATGACGCAGCCGGAGGCGGCGGCCGCCCAGTCCAGCAACAGGCGCGACTTGCCCAGGCCGGCGTCGCCCAGCAGCACAAAGGCCACGCCCAGTTGCCAGGCCGCCGCCATGGCCGCGCGCTCGGGCTCGCGGCCGACCTGGCGCGGCGGGCGCACCAGGCTGGCGGGCAGGGCGCTGGTCAGGGCCGGGCCCGGGTTCTGACCGGTTTCGACATCGTGCAGGCAAGCCAGGGTCTCGGGCCCGGGCAGCACGCCGAGTTCGCTGCGCAGGACCTGTTCGCAGCGCTCGAAGGCGGCCAGCGCCGCAGCCCGGTCGCCACGCTGGCTGTGCAGCCGCATGAGGCGGCGCCAGGCGTGTTCGAGCAGCGGCTCCAGGCTCAGCAGGCGCTCGGTCATGGCCAGCGCTGCGGCCAGTTCGCCGCGGCTTTCATGGCCGCTGGCCAGGCCGAGCATCAGGTCGGCGCGCCGTGTCTGCCAGTGTTGGCGCGCTTCGCCAAGCCAGGCCTGCACCGCGTCGTCGGCGCCATCCAGCCCGGCCAGCAAGGGGGACTCCATCGCGGCGTCGGCGCGGCAGACGTCGGGGGTCAGGTCACAGCGCACACTGGCCTGCAGCTGCAGAACGCCGTCGCTTTCGTGCACCCATTCGCCCATCTGGCGGCGCAGGCGCATGAGGCGCTGGCGCAGGTTGGCATGGGCACGGGGCTGGGGCACGTCCGGCCACAACCAGGTGGCCAGCGCGGTGCGCGCCTGCGTGCCTTCCAGTGCCAGCCGGGCCAGCAGCGCAGCGTCCTTGCGCGACAGCAACTGCCAGTCGCCGCCCGGCCTGCACCAGGCGGCGGGGCCGAGCAGGCGCAGGCGCAGGCCTTTCACCTCGGGCGCGGGGGTGTCGGTGTCGATGTTCAAACGGCGGTGGTGGGCACGGCGGCGGCCGTCACGGGTGGAGGAGAGGTGGATGACGGGTTGGTAACGGGTGACGTGCACAGTGTCGCTCAAGGGTTCCGCCCTTGACCTCTTCGACCGCCTTGGCCCCGTCTGGCAGCCCGGTCTGGCGGCCCCCGACTTTGAACACAACACCGGAGAAACCATGAACCACCGTCCGCGCCACACCTTGATCCGGCCCTGGGCCGTTGCCCTCGGTTTGTGCAGCCTGCTGGCCGCACTACCCGCAGGGGCCGGCAATGTCGTGGCGCGCGCCGGGCAGAACCCGGATTCGGTGGTGGACAACAACGACGGCGCCCTGGCCACCGCAAGTTGGCCCGCCCTGGACGATGGCGGCACCGCCCAGGCCACCACCACACGCACCGACGTGGCCTTTCAGACCCTGGGCCATGGCGCTTCATCTGTCTTTCACATGAATGCCGGCGCCAACCACCGCACCAACTACCGGCTGTGGGATCTGGACACCAACCAGCCCCTGCCTGCCATCGTGGCCAACACCTTGACGCTGGACTTCCACTTCCGCCTGCAGGGGCAGCTGGAGGTCGAGCCGATCTCGCTGTCCAACGCGAGCGTGCAATGGTCCGCGGCGGTCATCGCCGGCGCTGCGGCGAGCCAGGCCAACAGCAGCGCCATCATTGTTTTCGGGCCCGCGCCCGGCAACCTGGACGGCGAGTACCTCTACACCGGCGACGCCAGCCTGTGGGGCAGCTTCGACCAGCGCTTCAGCCTGCAGCATGACAGCGCCAGCAGCGGTGTGCTGACGATGGCAAGCAATGGCTCGTCAGGCAACCGTGCCCTGTCGCATGCACATCTGAGCCTGGTGGGCCTGAGCTACACCATCGCCCCGGCTGCGATGGGAGCGGCCAGCCTGCTGGCCGACGGCTCCACCTTCAGCCACAACGTCAGCAGCCTGAACGGCGGCCTGGGCCACATCGGCATCCGCTTCGTCGAGACGGGCCAGATCCTGGCCGTCTCCGCCGTGCCCGAGCCGCAGACTTGGGCGCTCGGGCTGTCGGGTCTGATGCTGTTGGTCTGGCACCGCCGCCGCGCTCTGCTTCGGGCGTGAACCCGGCGCGCTGCTGCCTGTCTGCGGCGGCGGCGCGCAGGTACCCCTGGTGCCCAAAGGGAAAGTGGGTCGATGCGACCATGCGCTCTGGTCACGCCGTGGCCGCCAACCGGAGACCTGCCTATGAAGAGAGCGATTCTTCCCCTGGTACTGGCATTTGCTGCCAGCGCCGCCTTCGCCTGCCCCGGCGGTGACAAGTCTGCCGACGCCAAGGCCCACAGTTCAGCCACGGTCAGCAGCGCGCAGCCCACCGCAGCGCAGCAGAGCAAGGCCGAGGCAGACAAGAAGCTGGTCAAGAAGGTCGAAGCCAAGAAGACGACCTGATCCGGGCCTTCCAATGCCTGCACGCCCGGCCCAGCGCCGGGCGTTTTTGTTCCTGGCCCCGCAGGCTCGGGGCCGGCAGTCTCAGCCCCCGCTGAGCGCCAGGACCAAGGCCACGGCGTCGTCGGGTTGCAGTGCATGCTGGAGGTCGCGAACGCCGACGCCGTTGACAAAGATGCGCATATTGGCGCGCAGCAGTTTCTGTTCGTCGACGACGCGGAAACGCAGGCCGGGGTAGCGTTGCTCGAGGTCATCGAACAACGCGTCCAGGGTGTGGCCCGCTGCTTCCACATGCGACTGGCGTGTGTACGAGCGCAGCGCGCCAGGGATCAGCACCTTCATCGGCCGGCCCCGGGAAGGGCCGTTCGGCACCACTCGGTCATGGCAGCGTGGCCACTTCCACCGCGTAGATCTCCGGCAGATGGCGCGCGATGTTGGACCAGCGTGCGCCTTCGTCCCGGCCGATCCACAGCTCGCCGCTGGTCGTGCCCAGGTACAGCGCCGGTTTTGCCAGCGCGTCAGCCGTCATGGCCTGGCGCTTCAGTGTCCACCAGGCCTGGCTCTCGGGCAGGCCCTGGTCCAGCCGCTGCCAGGTGCGGCCGGCGTTGCGTGTGACATAGGCCGCCGGGCGGCCGTCGGGGCTGGTGCGCGGCCAGACGGTGGTGCCGTCCATCGGGAACACCCAGGCCGTGTCGGCGTCGCGTGGGTGCACGACCATGGTGAAGCCGATGTCGCCCACCCGCTTGGGCATCTTGCGGCCGATGCGCTGCCAGGTGTCTGCGGCAGCGTCGCCGGCCGGCGCT
>Ga0073899_10004089_pt1 | contig 12824 bp, 9 predicted proteins | sample KloWWTmetaKNB5Ph_FD_88975 | JGI IMG/M metagenome (GOLD analysis project Ga0073899, IMG submission 88975) | Active sludge microbial communities from Klosterneuburg, Austria, studying microevolution and ecology of nitrifiers - Klosterneuburg... | ecosystem: Engineered > WWTP > Aerobic digester >... | reverse complement strand
CCCGGACTGCCCCTCACGGAAGAAGACATCCAGCGTGACGTCGAACGTCGCCGCTCGGGCACCTCCCGATACACCAGCCAGCGTCGTGAACCGGACCGCGTGCGCATCCTGTCGGGCGTGTTCGAGGGCGTCACCACCGGCACACCGATCGGCCTGCTGGTCGAAAACGCCGACCAGCGCTCGTACGACTACGACAAGATCAAGGATCGGTTCCGGCCGGGCCACGCCGATTACACGTACCAGCAGAAATACGGCCTGCGCGACTACCGCGGCGGCGGCCGTTCGTCGGCGCGCGAAACGGTGATGCGCGTGGCCGCCGGCGCAATTGCGCGAAAATTCCTGGCCGCGAAGGGCATCGACATCTTCGGCTACCTGGCGCAGATGGGCTCGATCAGGCTCGCCATGCTCGATCGCCAGGCCATCGACGCCAACCCGTTCTTCTGTGCCGAGCCCGCGCGCGTGCTGGACCTCGAAGCCATGATCGACGCGTTGCGTCGCGATGGCGATTCGATCGGGGCCCGCGTCAATGTCGTGGCCACCGGTGTGCCGCCCGGTCTCGGCGAACCGGTGTTCGACCGGCTCGATGCCGATCTCGCGCACGCAATGATGAGCATCAATGCCGTCAAGGGCGTGGAAATTGGCGCAGGCTTCGCCAGCGTCGAGCAGCGTGGTTCGCAGCATCGCGACGAGATGACGCCGCAGGGTTTCCTGTCGAACGAGGCCGGCGGCACGCTGGGAGGCATCTCGTCGGGCCAGGACGTGCTGGTCAGCATGGCGATCAAACCGACCTCGAGCATCGTCAAGCCGGGCCGCTCGATCGACGTGGCGGGGCAACCGGTCGAGATCGTCACCACGGGTCGTCACGACCCCTGCGTCGGCCTCCGGGCCGTGCCCATCGCCGAGGCGATGCTCGCGCTCGTGCTGGCCGATCACTACCTGCGGCACCGGGCCCAGAATGCCGACGTCCGGCGCTCTACACCGGTGGTAACCTGAGCCGATGGGGCGCCGGCTGGGCACCCGGCGGAACTGTGGAGCATGTCCGGCAATTGCCGGACCAAAGGGCTACAAAGGCGCCTGCAGCCGCGGTCTTGTTGGGTGCGGGCATGGCCGTGGGATATAGTTATGTTTAATAGGTTTTCGATCCGCGAACTCAACGGACCCGTGGCGTACCGCTGCGACCGAGCCACGATTCGCAATCGGTGGGAGACTCGATGAAGACTGCTGTACGCCGCGTCCTGCTCATGAGCGCGTTGCTGGCCCCGGGCGCCCTGTACCCGCTCGGCTTGGGCGAAATCAAGCTGAAATCAGCGCTGAACCAGCCCTTCGACGCCGAAATCGAACTGGTCTCGGCAACCCAGGAGGACCTCGGCGCGCTGCGTGCCGCGCTGGCTTCCAACGACACCTTCGTTCGCTACGGTCTCGACCGTCCGGCGTATCTGGCCGACTTCAACTTCCGGGTGGCCAAGGGCGCCGACGGCGGGGACGTCCTGCGCGTCACCTCGCCCCGGCCGGTCACCGAACCCTTCGTGACGCTACTGGTGGAGGCCAACTGGCCGCGCGGCCGGTTGCTCCGCGAATACACCGTGCTGCTCGACCCACCGGTCTACGCGCCGGGTCCGGCAGCCAGTGAGCCCGTAGCGGTGGCCCCCCGCGTCAGTTCGGGTGGCGCCTCCAGCACGCGTTCGGCGGCTCCAGTCGCCGACGCGACGAGCGAAGCCGTTCGCTCCCCCGGCCCTGCGAGTTCAACCGTGCCTGCGGCGGCCCCGGCCATCGAGCCGGGCAGCACCTACCGGGTGCGCAACCACGACACGCTGTGGGAAATCGCCAGTGCCGCGAACCCGGGCCCGCGCGCGAACATCAATCGGGCGATGGTGGCAATCTTCCAGGACAATCCGCAGGCGTTTGACGGCAACATCAACGTCCTGCGCTCCGGCAGCCTGCTGCGCATTCCCGACGCGAGCCAGATCAGCTCCGTGTCAGCGAGCGAGGCGTCGGCCGAGGTGGCACGGCAGTACGATGCCTGGCGTAGCGGCACAGGCACCGCCGCTGCGAGCGAAGCGGGCAGGCTCCGCCTCGTCACGCCGGAGCAGGGAACGGCAGCGCCGTCGACGGCGACGTCCACCGCATCTGCGGCTGCGACACCCCCCGCGCCGGCCGGAACACCGGCGGTCGCGGCGTCACGCGACCTCGAGACGCGTGTCAAGCAACTCGAGAACGAACTCGCGGAAGCGCGGCGCCTGCTCGAAGTGCGCAACGCCGAACTTGCGACCCTGCAGGGCGGTGCACCGGTGCCCGCGGGCGAGGCAGTTGAGCCCGGCACCACTCCGACCGAACCGGGTGCAACCCCTGCCGGAGCTGCGCCCGAGACCGCTGCCACCGCCGAGCCGGCGGCGGCCGAGAAGCCGAAGAAGCCGAAGAAGACGGTCGTTGAGCCACCGCAACCGAGTCTGCTCGAGCGCGTCACCGAGTACTGGTGGGTGCTGCTCGGCCTGCTGGCCGCGGGTCTTGGCGCCTGGTTGATCCAGCGCCTGCGGCGCGAACGCGGCAGTGCCGAGGAATCACTCGAAGAGGCACTCGGGTCGCGCGACACTCGCGGCTCGGGACCGAGGTACGCGCCGCGTTCCCGCGACACGGACATCCTCGTCGAAGAACGGGGCGGCATCGACACCATGGGTCGCGGCGCGGCTGTCGCAGCGACTGCCGCCGCCGCCGCGTCAACAGCGCGCCCACCGGAGCCGATCCGCAAGGTCGTCACGGTCGAGGACACGTTGTCGGGTGACGGCCCGGCGAGCATGGAATCGGGCGATCCGCTGGCCGAGGCCGACTTCCACATGGCGTATGGCTTGTACGACCAGGCGGCGGACCTCGTGCAGCTGGCGATGAAGCGTGAGCCGCAGCGCCGCGACCTCAAGCTGAAGCTGCTCGAGATTTTTTTCGTCTGGGGCAACAAGGAGCGGTTCCTCGACCTGGCCCGCGACCTCGGCACGACACGTGCGGATGCGCCGGCCGGTGAGTGGGACAAGGTCCTGATCATGGGCAAGCAGATTGCACCGGGAGATGCGCTGTTTGCGGCCAGCCCGAGTTCCTCGGCGTCCGATTCGCTCGACATGGAACTGCACGGATCGACGGGCACGCTCGACCTGACGATTCCAGCCGGTGATTCGGCGGGTCCCGACATGGACCTGACGGAGTCGGAGACGGAGATTGCGCCGATCGACCGTTCGGGCATCGATTTCATGCTCGACGAACCGGCCCGTGCCAAAGACGATACCGGTGTGCTGCCGACGATCGAAATGCCGCGCATCAGCAGCGCCGCCGACACGACCGGCGATACGCAAGAGGTCACGATCGATCGACTCGGCCTCGATCTCGATACGCTGCGTGACCTCGAGTCGCTCGACGCCGACGAGGCGAGTGCCGCGCGCAAGCGTGCCAGCAGCGACACCGTCGAAACGGCGATGGTCGGCGGCGGCAAGGAGGTATTCGAGGACGACAATACCGACCTGCTCAATTCAACCGCGCTGATGCGCATGGTCGACGATACGGCGATGCTGCCGGGCGACGAATCGCTCGAGAGCATCGTCGACCTGTCCGGGGCGACTGGGGAACTGCCTGCGCTCGACGCGACGGGCGAAATGCCCGTGCTCGACTCGACGGCGTCAACCGCGATCCTCGCAGGCAACGTCGATTACGACCTGGGCGGCGAGCCGGCGACGATGAGCGAAGTCGGCACCAAGCTCGACCTCGCGCGCGCGTACATGGACATGGGTGATCCGGAAGGCGCCCGCAGCATCCTCGACGAGGTGTTGCAGGAAGGCAGTTCGACCCAACGCCAGGAAGCAGAGCGGCTGATCGCCAGCCTGCCCTGACGGGCAGGCTCGTGCCGCGTCTCGCGCTCGGCATCGAGTACGACGGCTCCGCGTTCGCCGGCTGGCAGTTCCAGTCGCACGCGCGCAGCGTGCAGGGCGACCTGCAGCACGCGCTGGCGCAGGTCGCCGACCAGCCCGTCGAACTGGTCGCGGCCGGTCGCACCGACGCCGGCGTGCATGCGCTCGAGATGGTGGCGCACTTCGACACGACGGCAGAGCGGCCGCTGCACGCATGGACGCTCGGCGCGAATGCCAACGTCGCTGCGGAAATCTCCGTGCTCTGGGCCCACCTTGCAGCGGACGATTTTCATGCGCGCCATCACGCAACGGCGCGGCGTTACCACTACCGCGTACTCAACCGGCGCATGCGCCCGGCGCTGGAGCGTCAGCGCGTCTGCTGGATCCGGCACGAACTTGATGCCGCACGCATGCACGAAGCGGGGCAGGTGCTGGTGGGGTGCCACGACTTTTCCGCCTTCCGTGCGTCTGAATGCCAGTCGCCGAGTCCGGTGCGCGAGCTCATGGAGCTGTCGGTCGAACGCGACGGTCCTTACGTCGACCTGCGGGTGCGTGCCAATGCCTTCCTGCATCACATGGTGCGCAACATCGCGGGCAGCCTGATCCTGGTCGGCCGCGGCGAACGCACGGCCGAATGGTTGTCGGCAGTCCTGCGGGGACGCGACCGTCGCGAGGCCGGGCCCACGGCGCCGCCGGATGGCCTGTACTTCGTCGGCGCCGACTACCCCGTCGGATTCGGACTGCCTTCGGGTAAACTGCGCCGTCCGCCCACGGGAGCCGCGCCGTGACCTGGTTTGAAAAGATCATCCCCTCGCGCATCAAGACGGAGCGCCGCTCGCGATCCGTCCCCGAAGGCCTGTGGATCAAGTGCCCGGCGTGCGACGCCGTGCTCTACCGCGCCGAACTGGAGCGCAACCTGCAGGTGTGCCCGAAGTGCAGCCACCACATGCGCATCGAGGGGCGCGATCGACTCCTGGGTTTCCTCGACGAGGGCACGGGACGCGAACTCGCGGACGAAGTCGAACCCGAGGATCCGCTCAAGTTCCGCGACAGCAAGAAATACCGCGACCGCCTGACCGCCGCGCAGAAGACGGTGGGCGAGAAGGACGCGATGATCGTGATGGCCGGCGCGCTGCAGGCCATCGATGTCGTTGCCTGTGCGTTCGAGTTCCGCTTCCTTGGTGGTTCGATGGGTTCGGTCGTCGGCGAGCGTTTCACGCGCGGCGCCGAACACTGCCTCGCCAACGGCCTGCCGCTGATCTGCTTCTCGTCGAGTGGCGGCGCGCGCATGCAGGAAGGCCTGCTGTCGCTGCTGCAGATGAGCAAGACTAGCGCGGTGTTGTCGCGCATGGCGCAGGCGAAGCTGCCGTACATTTCGGTGCTGACCGACCCGACCACGGGCGGCGTGTCGGCGAGCCTCGCGATGCTCGGTGACCTCAACATCGCCGAGCCGCGCGCGCTGATCGGGTTTGCCGGTCCCCGCGTGATCGAACAGACGGTGCGCGAGACGCTGCCGGAGGGCTTCCAGCGCAGCGAGTTCCTGCTCGATCACGGCGCGATCGACCTCATCGTCGACCGTCGCGACCTGCGGGACCGTGTCGCGACGGTGCTCGCGATGATGCTCGGCCGACCGCCGCTCGTGCGCGCGGACGAAACAAGCCCGTCGTCCTGACCGGCTCCGCGATGCCGGCCGGTCCACGATTCGAGCGTCTCGACGACTGGCTCGACTGGCAGCAGCAACTCCATCCGGCGACGATCGACCTTGGCCTGCGGCGGATCTCCAGCGTCCTGGCTCGCGCCGGCGGGAACAGGCCCCGCGCGCCCGTCATCACCGTGGGCGGCACCAACGGCAAAGGTTCCTGCGTCGCGTTGCTCGATGCGGTGCTGCGTGCAAACGGCTATCGCGTCGCAAGCTTCACCTCGCCGCACCTGGTCGAGTATCGCGAGCGCATCCGTATCGACGGCGCCATGGTGTCCGAGGCCTCGCTGATCGCGGCCTTCGAGCGCACGGCCGACGCACTCGGGCTCGACTCGCTCACGTTCTTCGAGTTCAACACGCTCGCCGCGCTGCTGATATTCGAGACGGCGGCGCCCGACGTGATCCTGCTCGAGGTCGGTCTCGGCGGCCGGCTCGACTCCGTCAACGTCGTCGATGCGGACGTGGCCGTCGTGGTCTCGATCGGTCTCGATCACATGGATTGGCTGGGTCCTGACCTGGAATCCATCGGGCGCGAGAAGGCCGGCATTTTCCGCGCAGGGCGTCCGGCCGTGTTCGGCACGCCCGAGCCGCCGCAGTCCGTGCATGAACGCGCGCACGAACTCGGCGCGCGGCTGCTGGTGCGAGGCACCGATTTCGACGGCCGTGCCGCCGGCGCGGCCGGCTGGGACTTCACCATCGGCGATCGAGTCGCGTTGGCCGCGCTGCCGTTGCCATCGTTGCCGGGGCCGATCCAGGTCGCGAACGCTGCGACGGCGCTGATGGCGCTCCACCAGCTGCGGGATCGTTTGCCGCTGTCCCGCAGAGCGATCGTCCAGGGCCTGCAATCCGCGCTGCTGCCTGGACGTTTCCAGCGCGTGGCGGATGCGCGCAGCTTCGAGTGGGTGCTCGATGTGGCTCACAACCCGGCTGCAGCGACGACGCTGGCTGCCAACCTGCGGGCGCTGCCGGTAACGGGCCGCACGCTCGCCGTTTGCGGCATGCTTGGCGACAAGGACGTGCCCGGCGTCATCGGTACCCTGCGCGACTCAATCGATCAGTGGTTCGCGGCCACACCGCAAGGCCCGCGGGCGATCGACGCCGCCGAACTCGGGCGCAGGGCTCGCGACGCAGGCGTGCAGATGCAGCCGGCCGGCACCGTGCCCGAGGCGATGCGACGCGCTGCCGAGGTCGCGCGGGCGGGTGATCGCATCGTCGTGCTCGGTTCCTCCCACGTCGTCGGTCCGGCGCTCACCGCGTTGCGCGTTCCCCTATAATCCTCGCGCGATGGAAGAACCACTGAAAGCCAGGCTGATCGGCGCAAGCATTCTCGTGTTGCTGGCGGTGGCCCTGGTGCCCGAACTGCTTTCGGGCCCGAAGGATTCCGCGTCCGGCGGCAGGACGACGGCTGGCGCGAAGAACACCCGCACCGTCACCATCGACCTCGGCGGGGCGGTGGCGGACGGCGCCAGGCTCGAACCGCGCCCGGATGCAGCATCGGTGCCGCCCGCGGCCCCATCGTTACCGACCGTCGAATCGCCTGCAGCCGCAGCCGCAGCCGCACCGGCGCCGGTGACTGAGGCGCAACCCGTCTCGAAGCCCGAGAACCAGCCTGCGGCCAGGGCGGCGGCGGCGCTGCCACCTGCGCAGGTGCCCGAGGCCAGGCCTGCCGCGATCGAACCGCTGGTGCAGACGGCCGCTACGGCCAAAGGGAAATTCTCGGTGCAGGTTGGGGCGTTTGGTTCCGAGGCCACGGCCCGCAAGCTGGTCGCCGACCTTGAGGCGGACGGCATGCCGGCGTACATCGCGCCGCTGTCCAAATCCGGCAAGACGCTGCATCGAGTCCGGGCGGGGCCCGTGCCCGATCGGGCGGCCGCGGACAAGCTCGCCGCGAGGCTCAAGGCCCGTGGCCTGCCCGTGGCGGTCGTCTCCGGCGGCTGATGCCCCCCTCTGTTAGAATTCGCCCTCTCCAACTGGTTGCCAGGACGTACCGGGCCGCATGACGACCGTCGACTACATCCTTATCGCCATCGTCCTGATTTCCCTGCTTTTCGGAGTCATCCGGGGATTCCTGCGCGAGTCTGTCGCGCTGCTCGGTTGGCTGGTGGGCCTCTGGCTTGCCTGGCGCTATGCGCCCGCCGTGCAACCGTACCTGGGCGGGTCCCTGACGGACACGGAACTCCAGGTCTGGGTCGCCCGGATGATCCTGTTGCTCGCCGCGGTGCTGGCGGCGTGGATCCTCGGCAGCCTGCTGGGTTACCTCGTACAGCGCTCGGGTCTCACGCTCGGCCTCGACCGCATCCTGGGCGGGGTGTTCGGCCTGGTCCGTGGCGCCGTCATCGTCGGCTTTGCCGTCATGCTGGCGCAGGCGGCGCAGATGCAGGACGAGTCGTGGTGGAAAGAGTCCAGGTTGATTCCGGTCGGTATGGAGATGGCCTCCGTGCTGGAGGGCTATGTCGAAACCGGGCGACAGGTCATCGACGAAGTCGCCGAGTCGAGTACCTGAGGACGCAACCATGTGTGGCATCGTCGGTATCGTGGGTTTCGCGCCGGTCAACCAGCAGATCTACGACGCGCTCACCGTCCTGCAGCATCGTGGACAGGATGCGGCAGGCATCATGACCGAGCACGAAGGCGCGCTGTACCTGCGCAAGGACGTGGGTCTCGTGCGCGACGTGTTCCAGCAGCGGCACATGCTGCAGCTGAAGGGCAACATCGGCATCGGTCACGTGCGCTACCCGACGGCGGGTTGCGACAGTTCCGACGAGGCGCAGCCGTTCTACGTCAATGCACCGTATGGCATCTGCCTCGCACACAACGGCAACCTCACCAACGCCCGGCAGCTCGCGGACGTGTTGATGCGCGAAGACCGCCGGCACCTGAACACCTCGTCCGACTCCGAAGTGCTGCTCAACGTGCTGGCGAGCGAGCTGCAGCGATTCGGCACGACGAGCGCCTCGGCTGCCGACATCTTCGCCGCGATCAGCGCGACGTTCCGCCGGATCCAGGGCGGCTACGCTGTGGTCGCGATGGTCCTCGGCCACGGCGTGATCGGCTTCCGCGATCCGCACGGCATCCGCCCCCTGGTCATCGGCAAGCGCGATACACCGCGCGGCCGCGAACACATGATCGCGTCGGAAAGCGTCGCGCTCGACCAGAGCGGCTTCGAACTGTTGCGCGACGTGGGTCCGGGGGAAGCCGTCTACATCGACGAGACCGGCCGCCTGCACACCAGGCAGTGCGCCAGCCCCGTGCGTCACACGCCGTGCATTTTCGAGTACGTGTACTTTGCGCGGCCCGATTCGATCATCGACAACATCTCGGTCTACAAGGCGCGCCTGCGCATGGGCGAACTGCTGGCGGACAAGATCCGTCGCACGCGCCCGCACCATGACATCGACGTCGTGATCCCGATTCCGGACACCAGCCGCACGAGCGCGATGCAGGTCGCGCAGATCCTCGGCGTCAAGTACCGCGAAGGGTTCATCAAGAACCGCTACATCGGCCGCACCTTCATCATGCCGGAGCAGGGCCAGCGCAAGAAGTCGGTGCGCAACAAGCTGAATGCGATCGATCTCGAGTTCCGCGGCAAGAACGTGCTGCTGGTCGACGACTCGATCGTGCGTGGCACGACGTCGGCGCAGATCATCGAGATCGCGCGCGAAGCGGGCGCCAGCAAGGTGTATTTCGCCTCGGCCGCGCCGCCGGTGCGTTACCCGAACGTCTACGGCATCGACATGCCGGCGGCATCCGAACTCGTCGCGGCGGGCCGCACGGAAGACGAAGTCGCCAGCTTGATCGGCGCTGACTGGCTGATCTACCAGGACCTCGACGACCTGGTGAAGGCGGTGCGCCACCACGACTCGGGCGTGAGCCAGTTCGACACGTCGTGCTTCTCGGGTGAGTACGTCACTGGCGACATCACACCCGAATACCTCGACCGGCTGCAGCGCGAGCGGTCGGACCTCGCCAGGCAGAACCGCAACACCGGCGCCGCCGCTTCGGGTGTGCTGAAGGCCGTCGTCTGACGCGTCGCCTGGTCCCGCGCAACGTCCTCCTGGATTGCTTTCAGGCCGCGCTCGCCGCCGTCGACGGACGGCGGGTCGTCGAGCAGGAACTCAACCGACGGCCGCTGCGCGGCTCGTGGCACGTGGTCGCGATTGGCAAAGCCGCGGCAGCGATGGCGCAGGGTGCGGTCGCTGCGCTGGGTTCGCAGATTGCCGGCGGCGTGATCGTCGTTCCGGTCGATCACGTGCCGGCCGGCTTCAATCCGGCGGCACACGGCCTGCACGTCACGTACGGGTCGCATCCGCTGCCGGACGAGGCGAGTCTCGTTGCAGGCCAGCGGGTCGTCGATTTCGTGACCGCGCTCGATGCCGACGCGCAGATGCTGTTCCTGGTTTCCGGCGGCGCCTCGAGCCTGGTCGACTGGCTGATCCCCGAAGCTACCCTCGCGGACCTGCAGGCCTTGAATCGGTGGGCACTGCAGTCCGGCGCAGCCATCGTGCAGGTCAATGCCTTGCGTCGGCGCATCTCGAGGCTGAAAGGCGGCGGTCTCGCGCGAATCGCAATGGGCCGGCGAACGCACGCCCTGATGATCTCGGACGTGCCGGGCGACGACCCGCGCATCATCGGTTCGGGATTGCTGCATGCGTTTCCGCATGAGCCTGCAGGCGCGCCAGGCATGGCTGCACTGTCGCCGGAGCTGCGCGATTTTCTGGACCGCCTCCATTCGAGTCCGCGAAACCACGCAGACGTGCCCGCGGTACCGGTGCGAATCGTGGCATCGGCTGGGGCGGCTTGCCGCGCTGCGGCAGCCGCGGCACGCGCGCAAGGGCTGCAGGTCCGCCTGGTGCGGACTCGCATCGACGGTGACGCTGCCAAGCTCGGGGTCCGCTTCGTCGCATCGCTCGCGCGGCAGTCCGCGGGTATCGTGCAGGTACGGGGCGGCGAATCCACCGTGAGTCTGCCGGCGCAGCCGGGTCGCGGTGGCCGCAACCAGCACCTGGCGCTCGCCGCCGCGCTCGAACTCGAACGCCGCGGCCTGCACGATGCGCACCTGCTCGCCGCCGGTACGGACGGCGTCGATGGCAGTTCAAGTGATGCGGGCGCGCTGGTCGACGACGAGACGTGCCAGCGTGGACGCGACGCCGGCTGCGATCCCGTCGTGTCGCTCGCACGCGCGGATTCCGGTACTTTTCTCGAGGCGGCCGGCGATCTGCTGCATACTGGACCGACGCTGACGAATGTCGGCGATCTGGTGCTGGGGCTGCGGCTGGGAGGGCATGGATGACGTTGCGGGCATTGATCGTGAGCGACCGTGCGGATTACCGGCAGCAGCTCGCGCATCACATCACGCTCGAATGGCGCGATGCGTTGCCGGCCGAATATGAGCCCGCCACGCGTGGACGCCTGCCCGCAGGATTCACCGGTGTCGCGTACGACGTCGTCCTGCTCGACCACGAAGTGCAGGACTCGCGTGGCCTGGAATGGCTCGAGGACCTGGCCGACCGGCCTGGTTTTCCACCCATCGTTTATTTTGCGCCCGGCGGTGCCGGCGCAGTCGCGGACAAGGCCAGGTCCGTCGGCGCGCTGGCCGCGCTGACGCGCACGGATTTCGAGCACGCAGACCTGTGTGGCGCGCTGCAGACGGCCCTGGCCAGTCGTCGCAACGTGCTGGCGGAAACCTCGCGCGCGGCGCTCGAGCAGTGTCCGCCTGATCGCTTTGGCTCGGTGCGCATCTGCGGCCACCGCTGCCTGCGCCGCCTCGCGGTGGGCGGTTCCTCGAGCGTTTTCCTCGCCGAAAGCGTGCGCACGGGTGAGCAGCGCGTCCTCAAGATTTTCCGGCAGGTGCCGGATATCGTCGAAGGCAGCACGACGTTCGATCGTTTCCTGCGCGAATTCGATCTCGTGGCGCACCTGCGGCATCCGAACATCGCGCGCATCTTCGACATCGGCATCGCGGACGACCATCTCTACCTCGCCATGGAATTCTTTCCGGGTGGCGACCTGCGCTCGCGCATGCGTGAGCGTCTCGATCCGCAGCAGGCGCTGGGCTACGTGCGGCAGATGGCGGCCGCGCTCGGCGCACTGCACGAGGTCGGCGTCCTGCATCGCGACGTGAAGCCGGGCAACCTGCTGTTGCGCGAGGACGGCTCCGCGGCCTTCATCGATTTTGGACTCGCGCGCCAGCTGGGCCTGGAAAGCGACATCACGGGCGTTGGCACGATTTTCGGCACGCCGCACTACATGAGCCCGGAGCAGGGACATGGCGCGCCGCTCGACGAGCGCAGCGACCTGTACAGCCTCGGCGTGGTGTTGTTCGAGATGCTGACCGGGGCGAAGCCGTACGTCGCGGAAACGCCGCTGGCGGTGATCTACATGCACGCCAATTCACCGGTTCCGCGCCTGCCGCAGCAACTGTCACAACTGCAGCCGTTGCTCGACGGCTTGCTCGCGAAGCAACCGGCCGATCGCCTGCCGTCGGCGGCCGCGATCGTGGCCAGCATTGACGAATTGCTGAAGAGCGCAGCGGCCTGAGGTCACACGGGTGAGCGTTGCCGTCGTGCTGCAGTCGACGACCGATCCGCGCTGGTTCCAGCTCGCCGTGGAGCGTTGGCAGGAACTGCTGCTCGATCACGCGAATTGCGAGAAGAAAGCCGCGTCGACCGCGCTTGCACTGATGTTCTCCTATCCCGAGGATTTCGAGCTGGCCGACCGCATGTCGCGCCTGGCGCGCGAGGAGCTGCGGCATTTTGAACTGGTGCAGCAGCAGTTGACGGCGCTGCAGGTGCCGTTCCGGCGCCTGAGCCCGTCACGCTATGCCGAGGGCCTGCGCAAAGCGTTGCGACGCACGGAAAGCGAGCGCCGGATGGACCTGCTGCTGATCGGCGCGCTGATCGAGGCGCGTTCACACGAGCGGTTCATCGGTCTGATTCCGTTGCTTGGCGAGCCTCTCGGCCCGTTCTACGCGTCGCTGGCGGCGGCTGAGGCCCGGCATGCCGGTCTTTACCTGCGCCTGGCGGACAAGCGGGGCGACGGTGCACGGGAGCGCCTGCAGCAGCTGGCAGCGGTCGAGGCGGAGCTTGCCGTGGCGCCGGACGCGGAGTTCCGGTTTCATTCGGGCACGCCGGAAGGGGGGAAGGGAGGAAGGGGGGAAGGGAGGAAGGGGGGAAGGGGAGGAAGGGGAGGAAGGACAGGAAGGGAGGAAGGACAGGAAGGGAGGAAGGACAGGAAGGGGG
>Ga0073899_10004087_pt1 | contig 12824 bp, 7 predicted proteins | sample KloWWTmetaKNB5Ph_FD_88975 | JGI IMG/M metagenome (GOLD analysis project Ga0073899, IMG submission 88975) | Active sludge microbial communities from Klosterneuburg, Austria, studying microevolution and ecology of nitrifiers - Klosterneuburg... | ecosystem: Engineered > WWTP > Aerobic digester >... | reverse complement strand
GATCCGGTCGTCTTCCTGCATGGCGGGCCCGGCGCGGCGCCGCTCGAATCGCTGCAGACGATCGCGCGCTTCGCCGACCATCCGTTCGCGCGTGAGCGCGACATCATCCTCTACAACCAGCGCGGCTCGAGGATGACGCAGCCCGCGCTCGAATGCGCCGCGCCCGAGGACGCGCGCGCGCAGGCTTTCGTCGACGACATCTCCTACGCGCAGCGCGATGCGCGCATCGCCGACCTCGCGCTCGAATGCCTCGGGCAGTTGCGCGCGCAGGGCCGGGACGTCGAGGCCTACGATGCGCGCGCGAATGCGCACGACCTGCGCGCGTTGCGCAATGCGCTCGGCATCCGCCAGTGGAACCTGCTGGCGGTCTCGTACGGCACATGGATGGCGCAGGCGGCGGCGCGCGCCGATCCCGAAGGCGTGCGCAGCCTGATCCTCGACTCCGTGATGTCGCCGCGCAGCGATCTGTTCATGTCGGAAGGGCCGCGCAATTTCTCGCGTGCGCTCGACCGGGTGCTCACGGCTTGCGCTGCGGACGGCGCTTGCGCCACGGCGTTCCCCGACCTCGGCGTACGCCTGCGGCACGTGCTCGTCGCGCTCGACGCGGCGCCGCTGCGGATGCAGGTGGCCGGAGAAGGCGGCGCCCCGCTCGATGTCACGGTGAACTGGCACGACTTCCTCGGCGTCGTGCACTGGATGCTCTACAACGCCCGCACGCTCCGGCTCGTGCCGCTGCTCATCGACACGGTGAGCCGGGGCGATCGTCGGCTGCTCACGTCAATGATCGAGAATGTGTACCCCGGCTTCGCGCACGGTGCGCCGGGCCCGGGACCGGCCTTCTTCACCATCGTGTGCAACGACCAATACACCGCGCGCAATCCCCTGCCCATCGCTCGCGCGGATATCGCCTGGCGCGGCTTTTCCATCGTGAGTTTCATGGGCACGGTGTGCCAGCACTCCCTCCACGACGCCGCGGCGAAGCGTGCACCTCAGGCGGTCCGGATGCGCGTCCCGACGCTCCTCCTGTCCGGGCGGTTCGATCCGATGACACCGGATCTCTATGCCATCGAGTTGGCGCACAGTCTTGCGCGCGTGTGGCGCGTGACGATTCCCGCGAGCGGGCACTCGACCCTGAGCGAGTTCGAGTCTTGCCAGACGCAGATCGCGCGGCAGTTCCTCGACCGCCTCGCGAGGGGCCCTATGCCCGAGTGCGCGGCGCACTTGCTGGGGCCCGCCTTTTTCACCCGAATGGCAGATGTCGTGAAATCGTCTCCGTCCCGCTGAAGCCTGCCACAGCGCGCGGGAACTCGGGAGCGCCCGCCGCCGCACGCCGGGATATCATGGCGAGAATGCGGTCCGCGGCGATCTCTGCAAGATTGGCAGGGCGCCGGTCTGCGTCGTAGAACAGTAGCGATCACGATGGACCTGGTTTCGGTATCCATCGCCGTACAATACGGGCGACGCCGCTTACGGGCAGTGCTTCATGGCTGCCGGAGGAAAGCTCTCCACGGTCTCGAAAGTGGGGCGGCCCAGCATGCGCGAGATTCGCCATTCGCCCTTTTCCCTGACGAACTCGTAAAAGTGCTGGCCTTCCACAAGGTGGCGGGTGTTGGCCCCGTACTTCGGATCGTTGTAGCCGAGGTGCACGAAGTAGTCGGCTCCGCTCGCCTCGGTTCCGCGGACATCGACCCTGACGTTCGAGATGCTGCTGAAGGAGCATTGTTCGGCACGGAAGACCGAATTCAGGAAAAGCTTCCTGATGGCGGGATGCCCGACCGCACTCGCATGCCCGTAGGCGGACAGGTCGTAGACGGCCTTCTCGGCGAACAGCGCCATCACGGCCTCGATCTGCTTGCCGTCGACTGCCCAGGCATATCTGACCGGTAGCCTTGCGATCTCGGCTTCGGCGCGCAACTGCTCCTCCACGCTCTCGCGCTCGTCAGCCGCAGGCGCATAGCCCACGGTGGCGCAGAGCGCCGCGGCCAGGGTCCATAGATACCGGTTTCTCATCCAGCCGCGAGGATGGGGTAGAAGGGTCGCGAATGGAACGCTGCCCGCGCATCAATTCTGCAGTGAACTTCTGCAAAACTTCGTGTTTACAGTCTCATGGAGGCCACATAGCTTGCCCTTGCAATACACATACGGGCCGGTAAGGAAGACAGACATGCAAGCGATTCGGCACACCCCTGCGACTGGCGCAATCCGCTACGCCGTGGTTGCGGCCGCACTCGGTGCCGCGGGCATTGCAGCGCAGGCGCAGGCGCAGGCGCAGAACGCGAACCCGGCTCCAGCCGGCCCCGTCGTGCTCGAGGAGGTCGTCGTGACCGCCGAGCGACGCGAGACGGCCTTGCAGGACACGCCCATCTCGCTCGCCGTAATGGGACCCACGCAGCTCGAGGCGATAGGCGCATTCGAGATCAGCAGAATCTCCGACCAGATACCGAATGTCCGTATCAATTCGATCGCCGGGTCACAGTCGAACATCGGCATTGGCATCCGGGGCGTCTCGGCAACCGACACGCAGCTCGCAATGGACCCGGCGGTCGGCATCTACCTCGATGGTGTGTATGTCGGCCGCCATACCGGCGCAGTATTCGACATCGTCGACCTCGAGCGAATCGAGGTACTGCGCGGCCCGCAGGGGACTCTCTATGGACGCAACTCGACGGGCGGTGCGATCAATCTCGTGACGCGCAGGCCCGGCGACGAACTGGCGTTTGCCCAGACCCTCGGCTACGGCAGCGAGAATTTTCTCCGCAGCACGACCCGCTTAGACCTGCCATTGTCGGGGCAGCTCGCGGCCTCGCTCTCCTATAACCACACGCAGCGTGACGGTTACGTGGACAGCCTCTACAGCGGCAAGGACCTCGGTGCCCTCAAGTCCGACGCGGCGCGCCTCGCCCTGCGCTGGACACCGGGCGAGCGCTTCACGGCGGATTATGCTTTCGACTGGTCGCAGCGTCAGGCGAACAACGCGACCGCGCAGCTGGTGCATGTGCGGCCACTGCAGATCAGCCTCAGCGGCCGCTTCTATCAGCAGCTCGCGGCCGTCTCGTCGCCGGAGCGCATGCAGAGGCTGCCACTCGTCCAGGACAGCAATGACGAAAACACAGCCGATGTCTACGGTCACGCACTGACCCTGGAATGGCGTCCGACAGCAGACCTGTCCGTGAAGTCGATCAGCTCCTACCGGACCTGGAAGGAAGATGAGCGCGGCAGCAGTTTCGGCGATGTATTCGTCGATGCCAACACGGTGCTCAACGGCGCGAGCGGAACCTACATCCCGGCAGGCACGCGGGTCGCAAATTTCTACTCCACGCGCAAGGACAAGCAGGAGCAGTGGAGCGAGGAACTGCAGTTGCTCGGGTCGGCCTTCGAAAAGCGGCTGACGTATACCCTCGGAGCCTACTACTTCACCGAGGAGGGCAGGGAGTTCAACCCGTCGATGTACGTGCTGCCTGCGCAGTTCGCGTTCGGCAGCCAGCCGCTCGCGACCCAGCGGTTCCTGTGCGCCGATTTCGTCTCCTCGACCCCGTGCCTCGGCAAGAGCGTGCGCCTCGGCAATTCCATATTCCGCTATTCGACGGACAATGAAGCCTACGCCCTGTACGGCCAGATGACCTGGGCGATCAACGATGCCGTCGACCTCACGTTCGGTGGACGCTGGTCGAGGGACCGCAGGTCCGTGATCCTGACCACCATGTTCGGCGGCGCACCCGGCACAGTCGACGGCAGCAAATCGTGGAGTGACTTCAGCCCGAGCGGCACTTTGTCCTGGAAGGTGAGGGACGGCATCAACACCTATTTCAAGGTCGCGACCGCCTACCGCGCGGGTGGCTTCAACGCCCGCGCGACAACGGTGGCCTCGTTCCTGTCTCCGGTCGATGCCGAAACCGTGCTGGCGTATGAGCTCGGCCTGAAATCCGAGTTCTGGGAACGTCGCGCGCGCTTGAACGTGGCGCTGTTCGACATGGACTACAAAGACCGCCAGGTGAAGCAGTTCGAGGCGGGCACCGGCGGCGCATCGCAGCGCTTCGTCAATGCCGGCGAGAGCAGCGCGCGGGGCGTGGAACTGGATTTCACGGTGCTGCCCGTCGAGGGGCTGGAATTGCGGCTGAGCTACGGTTACCTCGATGTGAAGTACGATGAGTACATCACCGCGATTTCCAATCCGGTGACAGGGCTCGGCACCGGCGTCACGGCCGACGTTTCCGGGACCGCATCGACGCTGGTGCATGCGCCGAAGCACACCGGTGCGGCGAGCGCCGAGTACAGCTTCCCGGCAACGAGCCACGGTACCTGGGCGCTGTGGGCGGGCGCGACCTACGCGAGCCGCCGGGACTTCGACCCGTTGCTCTACCTGTACACATCGACAGCGGCGCACACGCTGATCGATGCACGCCTGACGTTGCGTGACGTTCCGCTGCGCAAGGGCAGCCTGAACTTCGCACTGTGGGGCCGCAACCTTGCGGACAAGGAAGTACGCGAATGGAGCATCGATTTCGGCACCATGGGCTGGGCCATCAGCACCTTCGCCCCCGAACGCACGTTCGGCGTCAATGTGGGTTATCAGTTTTAGGACAATCGGGGTTTGTACGGACGCCCGAAGTGATCTCCGCTTGACTCCGGTCAAAGCGGCCAGCATAGACGGCGTCTAGTGTTCCAATCGGCGAAGAGTGTCGGAGCAATCCGACACCGCGCCGAGATCAACCACGGGAGCACCCATGATGTCGAAGCTGAAACGGCCCGTTCGCCTGGCCCTGGCCATCGCGCTAGCGGGTTCCATCGGAATCACCTCGTCCGTGTGGGCGCAGGCGGTCCACAAGGCAGAAGTGGCCAGCGCCGCTGCAGCCAGTGCCGAGGATCTCAAGGCCGGTGAGACGGTCTACCAGACAGTCTGCATGGCCTGCCACCAGACCGACGGCAAAGGCATTGCGGGCGCTTTCCCGCCGCTCGCCGGCTCCGACTATCTGCTGGGCAACAAGGAACGTGCGGTCGGCGTCGTGCTGCGAGGCCTCGAGGGCGAGGTCATCGTGAACGGCGTGAAGTACAACTCCGTCATGCCGGCCATGACGCAACTCTCCGACAAGGAGATTGCCGACGTCGTCACCTATGCGCTCAACACCTGGGGCAACAAGGGTGGTGCGGTGTCGACTTCGCTGGTCGCGGCCGAGCGCGCGAAGGTGGCTGCGGAACCGAAAACCGCGGGCTCGCCCACGCAGCATCCGACGACCACTTCCGAACTGAAGTACCAGGGCGCACCGACGGCGATGACCGCGGAGGGTGCGCAGGTCCGCGTGACCCCGGGCGCGCCCGACCTGACCATGGCCGAATTCGAGCGTGCCCAGAAGATCTACTTCCAGCGCTGCGCCGGCTGTCACGGTGTGCTGCGCAAGGGTGCCACGGGCAAGCCGCTCACCCCGGACATCACCCAGAAGAAGGGCACCGAATACCTCAAGGTGTTCATCAATCAGGGATCACCGGCCGGCATGCCGAGCTGGGGCAAGTCGGGTGAGTTGTCACAGGAAGAAGTGGACATCATGGCCCGCTTCGTCCAGCACGAGCCGCCGAAGCCGCCGGAATTCGGCATGAACGAGATCAAGGCCACCTGGAAGGTGCTGGTCCCGGTCGACAGGCGGCCGACGAAGAAAGAGAACAACTACAACACCGACAACGTCTTCGCGGTCACGCTGCGCGATTCCGGCGAAGTGGCGCTGATCGACGGCGACACCAAGAAGATCATCAACATCATCCGCACCGGCTACGCCGTGCACATCTCGCGCCTGTCGCACTCGGCGCGCTACGTGTACACGATTGGCCGTGACGCGAGGATCGACCTGATCGACCTGTGGATGGCGCAGCCCGACCGCGTCGCCGAGATCAAGGTCGGCCTCGAGGCACGCTCCGTCGAGACCTCGAAGTACAAGGGCTTCGAGGACAAGTACGCGGTTGCGGGTGCCTACTGGCCGCCGCAATTCACGATCATGGACGGCGCCACGCTCGAGCCGTTCAAGGTCGTCTCGACCCGCGGCATGACCGTGGACACGCAGGAGTATCACCCGGAGCCGCGCGTAGCCGCGATCGTCGCCTCGCACAAGCACCCCGAGTTCATCGTCAACGTCAAGGAGACCGGCCAGGTCATGCTGGTCAACTACGAGGACATCGGGAACCTCAGGACGACGACGATCGGCGCGGCCCGCTTCCTGCACGACGGCGGCTGGGACTCGACCAAGCGCTACTTCATGACTGCCGCGAACCAGTCCGACAAGATCGCGGTCATCGACTCGCAGGACCAGAAGCTCACCGCGCTCGTCGACGTGGACAAGATCCCGCACCCGGGCCGCGGCGCGAACTTCGTTGATCCGAAGTTCGGTCCGGTGTGGGTGACCAGCGCACTCGGCAACGAGAAGGTGACCCTGATCGGCACCGATCCGGCGAACCACAAGGAGCACGCCTGGAAAGTGGTGCGCGTGTTGAAGGGTCAGGGCGGCGGCTCGCTGTTCGTGAAGACGCACCCGAAGTCGAAGCACCTGTACGTCGACACGACGCTCAATCCGGACCCGAAGATCAGCCAGAGCATCGCGGTGTTCGACATCGGCAACCTCGAGGCCGGCTACAAGGTGCTGCCGATCGCCGAGTGGGCGAACCTCGGTGAGGGGCCGAAGCGCGTCGTGCAGCCCGAGTACAACCAGTACGGCGACGAGGTCTGGTTCTCCGTCTGGAATGGCAAGGACCAGAAATCGGCGATCGTCGTGGTGGACGACAAGACGCTCAAGCTGAAGACCGTCATCAACGACAAGCGCATCATCACGCCGACCGGCAAGTTCAACGTGTACAACACGGTGGGCGACGTCTACTGACGAGCCAGACGTCTGCCGATGTTCCTTCCGACCCCGCCTCGCAAGAGGCGGGGTCTTTTCAGAATTGCCAGTGCAGCGTCACGGAGACGTTGCGCCCCGGTCGGGTGTAATAGGGGATCAGTGGATCATCGACAGGCCGGCCGCGCACGTCCGCCCACTCGATGTAATCGACGTCGGTGAGGTTGAACAGCCCCGCGTTGAGCCGCAGTCCGCGACCCAGGTCCACCTGCGCCAGCAGGTCGAGCGTCACGTAGCCATCCGTTTCGTACAGATCCATCAGCGTGTCGTCCACATCGTGCCTGGCTTCCACGGCCGTCAGCACGAGTTGCGCGCCCCAGCGCGCGGAAGCCGGCGTGTAGCCCACTTCGGCGATCACGCTCGCCGGGTCCACCGAATTGAGCGGCACGTCACGTGCGAGGTCGTCACCGCGCGACCAGGACGCCGCCAGCCGGCCGGTCCAACCTTCGAGGCCCCGCGCAAGTTTGCCACCCTGCACGTTCGCGGACACTTCGGCGCCGTAGATGCGAGCCTTGTCGATGTTCTGCGACTGGAACTGGATGACTCCCGTCTGCGGGTCCGGCCCGAGATTCACGCGCGATTCGATGAAGTCGTCGTAGTCGTTGTAATAGGCGCTCGTCGTGAGCTGCAGTGCTTCGCCACGCCAGCGCAGACCCACTTCGTAGCCGTGGCTGCGCTCGGGCTGCAGGTCCGGATTGGGAATGGCGCGGTAGTTGAGCAGCGGCAGCTCGAAGCCGATGTTGACGTCCTCCGGCGGCGGCGAGCGGAAGCCGTGGGCGTACTGCAAAAACGCGGTGGCACGCGGCCCGATTTCATACGTGACGCCGAGCTTGGGCGCAAACGACAATTCATCGAGCGCGACCACGGGCACGGCGGGGTTGTCCTCGCGATAGACTCGGTCCGCCCGCGGCTCGAGCCTGTAGTAGTCCAAACGCAGCGCCGGGATCAGGGTCCACGCGCTGTGGCCGACCGCCACTTCATCCTGCGCGAAGATCCCGATCCCGGTCACGTCCGTAAGCGGAAAATCCCGCATCGGCATGTTCTCGCCCAGGATCGTCGTGCTCGTGGCACCCGTTGCGAGATTCACCTGCAGACCGTCACGCAACTCATCGAGGGTGGTGAGCGCGGCCTCGAGGCCGTAAACGAGGTCGTGAGTGATCTGCCCGGCGGTGAGGGCACGCGCGGCGGTGAACTCGAGGCCGTAGGCGCGATCCTCGATGCGAAACTCCCGTTCGATCTGCAAGGGCGGCGTGCGCGGTGGCACGGCACGCCGTCGCTCGAACGAGCGCTGTTCAGTGTCAGTGCCCTGCCAGTAGAGGCGCCAGTCGGCGCTATCGAACCACGCGGTGCGATTGAGCTGCTGGCCAATATCCACCCGGAATCGCTCGCTGCGGTCGTCACCGAGCAGCAGGGTGGTGTTGACGAACCGCGGCGGCGTACCGAGCAGGGCGTCGACGGATGTGTCCTGCTGGATGCGGCCCGCCTCCGCAGTCAGTGTCAGCGGTCCGCCCGGTGCTCCCGGCAGGACGATGCGCCCAAGCAGGCTGTCCGCGCCGTAGTCCCGGGGATTCGGTGTGACGTCGGCCGCGGTGCCGGATGCCTGCCCCTCGCGACGAACATAGCCAAGCAGCGCCTCGGCCGGGCCCAGTCGTGCGGCGCCGACGAGGGAAGCGTGCCAGCCGTCGTCTTTCGATGCATAGCCCGATTCGAAGCGGGCCGCTGCATCCGCGTCGCCGTCGAGCAGGCTGCCCGGTTTCACGGTCGTCATTGCCACGACACCTCCGATGGCGTCGCTCCCGTAGAGCGAGGAGGCCGGGCCGCGCAGTACTTCCACGCGCTCGACGAACGTGAGGTCCACGAAACGGCGGCCGGAATCGGAGTACGCGCCGATCGCGAATCCGCCGGCGGCGGGAATGCCGTCGACCTCGACGGATACACGGTTGCCGCCCACCCCGCGCACCGCGAAAGTGTCGACGCCGAAGCGGAACGGATCGCTGCGCACCGAGAGCCCCGGCTCATAACGCACCAGTTCCTTCACGTCTGCCGACAGCGTGCGCTCGATCGTCTCCTGCGGAATCACGCTCACGGCGGCCGCAACGCGCGAGAGGGGCACCAGGCGCCGCGCGTAAACCGTGACGGCCTCGAGGTCTGTCGTATCCGCCGTCGCGGCCTGCACGGTCGCCAGCGCCAATGCCGCGCCCACGACGGAGGTCAAGTCGTACTTGTACTTTCGTTCACTTGTCATGAATCAAGGAATCCGGAATGCCTGCGGCGCAGAGTGCTGGTGATCGCGGAGAGACACCATGATGCACATCAAGACCGCCCCCAGCCTTGCACTGGCCACCGTCCTCGCTCTTGCTGCGAGTATGACAGAGGCCGCCGAGCCGGCCACTGCGGCGACCCCCGACTTCTATTCCGTGTTGACCACCGGCAAGGCGCACCTCGAGTTCCGCTACCGGCTCGAATCGGTGGATCAGGACCCCTTCAGCAGGGACGCGACCGCGTCCACACTGCGCAGCCGGCTGAACTACCAGACGGGCGAGCTGCGCGGCTTCAGCGCCTTGGTCGAGGCGGACAATGTCACGGTGATCGGCGACGACGATGCGTACAACAGCACCGTGAACGGCGTGACGACCCGCCCGGTGATCGCCGATCCCGGGTACACGGAAGTGAACCAGGCCTATCTGCAATACAAATCCGGAAGCTTTGCGGGCCTGCTCGGACGCCAGCGCATCACGCTCGACAATCAACGCTTCATCGGCAACGTGGGCTGGCGCCAGAACGAGCAGACCTACGACGCTGTGACGCTGAAGAGCGCCGCGCTGCCGAAGACCCAGCTGCAGTATTCGTTCATCGAGAACGTCAACCGCATCACCGGCCCCGGGGAGGGCGCGCAGCCGGCCAATTACCACGGCGCCGTGCACGTACTGAACGGCAAGGTGGGGCTCAGGCAGTTTGGTGCGCTCGTCGGGTTCGCGTACCTGCTCGATTTCGAGAATGCCCCGGCGCTGTCGAGCAGCACCTACGGCTTGCACTGGACTGGTATCTACAAGGTGTCAGGTGACACGAAGCTCAACTGGATTGCCTCTTACGCCACCCAGGGCGACTACGCCGATAACCCGAACCGTTTCTCGGCCAATTACTTCCTGTTCGAGGGCGGCGCAACATTCGGCCGCTTCGGCCTGCGCGCCGGCTACGAGGTGCTCGGCGGTGATTCCCGACCCAACCGCGCCTTCCAGACGCCGCTCGCCACGCTCCATGCCTTCAATGGCTGGGCGGACAAGTTCCTGACGACCCCCGCAGGCGGCATCGAGGACCTCTACCTCGGCGGCTCGGCGAGCGTCGGGCCGGTCGCGCTGCAGCTCGTGTGGCACGATTACCAGGCAGAGGCCGTCGACCTGGACTACGGCAGTGAATGGAACGCGTCGGCAGCCATGAAGTTCGGAGCGAAGAAGAGCTACGAGGCGATGCTCAAGTTCGCCGACTACCGCGCTGATCGGTTCGCCACCGACACGACCAAGGTCTGGGTGCAGGTCTCGGCCGCGTTCTGAGGGTTGGGCCGGCAACTATTCCGCGCGCTTTGCCAGAGTTTGCCAGGCCTGCAAAGACGCGCGAATGAGCACGATGAACATCTCGCTGCCGGAGTCGCTCAAGGATTTTGTCGACGAGCAGGTCAGCCAGCACGGATACAGTACGAGCAGCGGGTATGTGCGCGAGCTCATACGAAAGGACAAGGGTCGCCTGCATTTGCGGGGCCTTCTGCTCTCAGGCGTGGCTTCTGCGCAGTCAGGGCCGGCTGATGAAGCCTACTTCGACAACCTGCGCCGGAGAGTCAGGTCGATGAGGCCCGCCACGCGCAAGTGACGCCGAAGCCGGTCGTCCCGCGTCTACGTGCCGAGCAGGATGTCGACGAGGCCATTCGATACTACCTGGGCGAGAACGCGCCCGAGGCTGCATTGGGCTTCATCGATGCGTTGGAACAGGCGTATGACCGGATCGGCCGCCATCCGGATGCGGGGCCCGGATCTGATCTGACGAACTCCACCCGGGCGGTTCGTTTGCGCTGTGTCAACGATCGACCGCGCCGGCACTTGACCCTCAGGCGCGCGAAGTGGTGTCGTTGCATCGCTGGTTCAATCCGGCGTTTCGGGCAAGGCAGCTCCGGTGAATTACACAGCCGCGGCAGAGCGCACGTGGCGCCCGACAGAGGGTGGTTCGAGCGGGCGCGATCTCCTGGAAATCATTCGCTACGCCACCCTGGCCGCTTCGAGCCACAATACACAGCCGTGGCGCTTCGTGATTGCGCGCGACCGCATCCGCATCCTTCCCGATTTCTCGCGCCGGTGCCGTGCCGTCGATCCGGATGATCATCACCTGTTTGCGAGCCTGGGATGCGCCGCTGAGAACCTGCTGCATGCGGCACTGGCAGGAGGATTTCGCCCGACTCCAGCCTTCGACCCCGTTACACGCGGCATGGAGATGATGATCGAACCTGCCGCGTCTGAGCGCTCAGCGCTGTTCGACGCGATTCCTCTGCGCCAATGCTCGAGATCGCAGTATGACGGTTCATCGCTGTCTCCCGATGAGCTGCGCGCGTTGGAGCGAGCCGGAACCGGTTCCGGTGTCACCACGATGCTGCTCACCAGTGCGAAGCAGAAGGACGAAGTCGCCGGGTATGTTGCGCAGGCGAACAGCGCGCAGTTCGCGGATCCGGCGTGGCGTGCAGAACTGGAGTCCTGGATCCGGTTCAGCGGACGCGAGGCGGTCGATACGGGAGATGGCCTTTACGGACCCATCATGGGCAGTCCCGACGTCCCCCGGTGGTTCGGCCGCGCCGCCATGAAATTATTCTCCTCGTCAAAGGCCCAGAATCGCAAGGACGCTCGCTGCATTGCCAGCTCGGGTGCGATCGCTGTCATCACTTCGGATCGGGACGAGCCGTCTCATTGGATCGAAGCGGGGCGCTGCCATGAGCGGATTGCCCTGCAGGCAACGGTACTCGGTCTGCGCACGGCGTTCATCAATCAGCCGGTCGAAGTCAGCGCAATTCGCCAGCAGTTCGCCAGCTACCTCGGCTTGGGCGGGCGACGACCCGATCTCGTCATTCGCCTCGGTCGCGGGCCAGCCATGCCGCGCTCGCTGCGCAGGCCGGTGGGCGATGTGACGGTTGATACGAGGGCGGCACGCGCGTCGTGATCTCGCTTTCCGTGCCGGCCCGGTGGGCTGCCATTCTGGCTATTGCGACGCTCGTTGCCGCGTCCTTGATTCGAATTCGCTTCGAGCGCGACCTGCAGCTCGCCGTCGAACGCGCGTCGCAGGGCAGCACTGTTGTCGACACACGCTGCGGGCCGATCGAGGTGCAGCAGGCCGGCGAGGGCATTCCGTTGCTGATGATCCACGGCAGCGGAGGAGGTCACGACCAGGGCATGGCCTGGGCGCAACCCCTCGCAGGGTACGGGGTACGCGTGATCGCGATATCCCGCTTCGGTTACCTGCGTACGCCGCGCCCGGCTGATGCTTCACCCGAAGCACAGGCTGATGCGCACGTGTGTCTGCTCGACGCATTGGGAGTCGCCAGGGCCGCCGTGATCGGCCTTTCCGCAGGTGCCCCGTCGGCGATGCAAACCGCGATTCGCCACCCGGAACGCGTCAGCGCCCTTGCGCTGATCGTCCCGCTTGCCTGGAAGCCGCCCACGGAGGCAGATTCGACGCCGAGAGTGTCGGACGAAGAGGACGCGCTGCTGCTGCGCCTGCTCGGCTCGGATCTCCTCTTCTGGACGGGGCTGCACGTGGCACGCGATACACTCGTTCGCCATGTGCTCGCAACCCCTCCCGAGCGGGTGGCCGCGGCGACTGAGGAGGAACGTGCGCGCGTCCACAATCTCGCCGAACGCATCCTGCCGGTGTCGGCGCGCGCGGCGGGCCTGCGTGACGACACGCGTCTGG
>Ga0073899_10004086_pt1 | contig 12825 bp, 10 predicted proteins | sample KloWWTmetaKNB5Ph_FD_88975 | JGI IMG/M metagenome (GOLD analysis project Ga0073899, IMG submission 88975) | Active sludge microbial communities from Klosterneuburg, Austria, studying microevolution and ecology of nitrifiers - Klosterneuburg... | ecosystem: Engineered > WWTP > Aerobic digester >... | reverse complement strand
GCGTGCGCCGCACGGGGCGCGCGGTCCGCCGGTTCGATCGGCCGGGCTGGCTCGCCGATCGCAAGGCGATGTTCAGGCGGCCGACGGTCGTCGCGGCCGACCACGTCGTGGTGTACGTTGCCGGGCCCGAGCGCCAGGTGTTCTTCACCCAGACCTGGTCGCAGGGGCGGTTCAAGGACGTCGGCACCAAGAACCTGATCCTCGAGGGCGTCGGCGCCGCGACGCGGATCCGCTACGAGGAGCTGCTGGGCTCGCGCATCGAGCCGCCGCCGCCGCCGCCGACCGGCGGTGACACCTGGTTCGGCTACGACCGCGCGGCGACCGTGGCGACCATGCGGGTCGCGCCGTTCGACGGCGCCGGGGTCATCCTCGGCGGCACCACCCGGGCGGTGCCGCCGCTCGAGCTCGACGTGCTCACCGCGATCCCGGATCCGGCGGCGGGCGGGTTCGGCGCCGGTCGCGTGATCGGCGAGCTGGCGGCCGACGACCCGCTGCGCGCGGTGGTCGGGCAGCCGGTGGTGGTGCTCGACCTCGCGCTGCACGAGGCGTGTCGCGGCACGATCAAGGACGTGTTCGCGGCCGCCGACGGCTACGTCCGGTCGGCGCCGACCACGGAGGCCGCGCTGGGGGCCGCGCTGTGGTCGGCCGGGGGCCTGACGGTGCTCGCCGACATCGACGCGCCGTGCCAGGGTACCTACGTGCGCGGCGTCGACGCCGCGCCGATCGAGGCGATCGCCGACGCCAACCAGCTCGGCGACCTCGGCGCGTTCCGGGCCGGCCTCGAAGAGCCAGGCGTCGCGCTGACCGCGGTGGGCGCGATCGACGACGGCGCCAGCGGCTTCGCGCTGTTCACCCGCGATCGCGCCGACGCCTGCGACGCGCCCGAGCTCCACGAGCGGGTGCTGGTGGCCGCGACCCGCGACGCCGGCTGGCGGCTGCGCGAGGTGGCGCGCCTCGACGGCAGCGACCTCGCGCTCACGGTCGCGGACGTCGACGGCGACGGCGCGCTCGACGCGATCGTCGACGGCGGGATCTACCGCGCCGGCCGGTTCGAGCTGTGGCGCCCGGTGCTGGCCATCCCGTGGCCGGCCGGGCTCGGCTGCGACGGCGCCGACGGCGATTGAGCGGCGCGGTCGCCGCCGTGGGCACACCGCGCGCGCGCTCGCGCACGGTGGGCGGAGCCGCACGATCGCCCGGGTGAGCCGGCCGCGGCGCGTCCGCAGGGTGCCGAGATCGTTGGCGATGGCGGCGGCGGCGGCGTGCGGGCCCTCGCGCCCGGGTTGGCCAGGGCCTTGCGATGGCAGCGGTCATGACCCTGTCCACGCCTGTCCTCGCCGCCCTCGCTGCCCTCCTCGCCGCGCCCGGCCTCGCCGCCGCGCAGGCCACGTCCGCGCCGCTCCCGTCGGCGCGGGTCGGCTTCGAGATCGGCTTCGGCCTCTACCTCGGCGAGATCAACTGCGACGACGCGAACGGCAACGATCAGTGCGCCGGCGTCACCGAGGCCGGCGGCGTCGACCTCCACGCCAACTACTTCTTCACGCCGCAGCTCGGCGTCTTCGTCGACGTCTGGCCCATGGTCCACACCGAGGACGCCTGGTCGTTCACCCACAACATCGTCACGATCGGCGCCAAGGTCCGCCCGATCCCGCTCGTCACGCTCGCCGCCGGCGTCGGCAGCGCGCAGGCCCGGGTGCGGTTCGACGACGGCGTGTTCGCGGGCGAGTCGGAGAGCGACGTCGTCGGGGCGGCCTTCGTCGCGGCGGGCGTCGACGTCGTGCGCGGCCGCGGGTTCGCCATCGACGTCGAGGCCCGGGTCGGCGTCGGGTTCTACGGCGACGACAACCGCGACGGGACGGCCGTCGTCACCGGCCGCAACCTCGGCCTCGGCGCCGGCTTCACGTGGTTCTGACCGACGGCGGCGGCGTGGCCGCGGCGCGCTGCCGGCCGTAGCGCACCAGGAGCGCGGCCAGCGCCAGGCAGCCGCCGGCGACGCACGACCACAGCGCGACGTGGTGTTCCCCGATCGCGTCGAACAGCGCGCCGCCCACCAGCGGCGCGAAGGCGATGCCGACGGTCTGCGCCCACGACACCAGCCCGAACGACTTGCCCAGCCGTGCGGCGTCGCCGCTGTCGGCCGCCGCGGCCTGGTGCGCCGGCGCGAACGCCACCTCGGCCACCGTGATGATCGCGATCGCCCCCATCGCGGTGGCCAGGCCGGTGGCCAGCCCGACCGCGGCGTAGCCCGCGGCGAACACCAGCGCCGCGAGCGGCAGGATCCGGGTCACGCCCAGCCGGCTGATCGCGCCCAGCGCCCACCACTGCAGCGCCAGCACCAGCACGCCGTTGACCATGTAGGTCAGCCCGATCTCGAGCTTCGACAGGCCGAGCTCGTCGGATAGGTAGACGGTGAACAGCGTGTACATCTGGGTGTGGGCCAGCGCGAACACGACGGTGGCCACCAGCAGCGTCAGCATCGGCGGGTGATCGACCGCCTCGCGCAGCGCGGCCGAGAGCCGCACCGGCGCCAGCGCGCGGTCGCCGCCGCCGGCCACGTCGATGCCGCGGCACAGCCACGCCGCGATCAGCATGCCGGCCGCGGCCAGGAAGAACACCGCGCCGTAGGGCACGACCCAGGACAAGAGGCCACCCAGCGCCGGGCCCATGGCCCAGCCGAGGTTGGTGCCCATCCGCTGCAGGCCGAACGCCGCGGTCCGCTGCGCCGGCCGCGCCAGATCGGCGCACAGCGCGTAGGCCACCGGCTCGAAGCAGCCACGCAAGGACGAGCTGATCACGAACGTCACCGCGATCGTCGCCAGCGGCGCGTCGACCAGGATCTGGCCGCCGAGGATCGCCACCACCGCGGCCCGGGCCACCAGCGAGCCGACGATGATCGGCCGCCGGCCGACGCGATCCGACAGCTCGCCGGCCCAGGCGTTGGCGAGCGCCTGGCCGAGGTTGGCGATCAGCGCCAGCGCGCCGTACAGCTTGGCGCTGTAGCCGCGCTCGTCGATCACGTAGATGCCGAGGAACGACATCACCAGCGACAGCCCCAGCGTGTTGACCGCGCGCGCCGCGGCCAGCCGCCCGATCCGCGGGTCGAGGTCGCGCCAGGCGGCGAAGCGGCGGGCCATCGCCGCATCGGCTACCACGGGGCCGCGGTTGTGTCTTTTGCCGCGCGGGGGTAGCGTCCGCGCGCCATGCGCACGCGACTCGGTCTCGACTATCACTTCGAGGCGGCCCACTTCCTCCCCAACGTCGCCGACGGCCACAAGTGCAAGCGGATGCACGGGCACAGCTACACCGTCGTGGTCACCGTCGAGGGCGAGGTCGATCCGGCGATGGGCTGGGTCATCGACTTCGGCGACATCGACGTCGTCGTCGGGCCGGTGATCGCCGGCCTCGATCACCGGCTGCTCAACGAGCTGCCCGGCCTGGCCAACCCGACCAGCGAGCTGCTCGCGGCGTGGCTGTGGAACCGGATCAAGCCCGCGCTGCCGATCCTCGCCGAGATCTCGGTGTCCGAGACCCCGGCGTCCCGCTGCGTGGTGCGCGGGTGAAGCGCGCCGCGCTGGCGCTGATCGGCGCGGCGGCCTGCGGCGGCGCCACCCCCGCGCCGGCGATCGGCAACCAGGGCGGCGGCGTCGGCGCGCTGGTCGGGCGGTACGCGTGTCAGCTGACGATCGCCGGCTGGCAGTACCCGCTCTACGCGTGCGAGATCCGCAGCGACCACGGCCGGCTGGTGCTCGAGAAGCTCGAGGGTCAGATGCACGTCCGCGGCGCGGTCGTGCCCGACGGCGCCGGCGGCTTCGGCTGGCGCGGCGAGGTGACCTGCGACTGGACCGACGCCTGCCGCGGCGAGGCGACGGCGACGTTCGTGGCGCTGCCCGGCGGGATCGGCTGGGAGGGCCACGCGCCGCCGCACCCGACGGCCAGCGGCGAGTCGATGGGGCCGATCGTCATGACGATCTACACCGAGGCGTACGTGGCGGGGCAGGGCGGCGAGCGCTACGGCGCGTGGGGCGCGGCCGGCTGGAACGGCGGCGCGTACACCGGCGAGGTGCCGGTCGAATGACCGCGACCCGCCTGCGGCTGGTGACGCTCAACCTGTGGGGCACCGAGCCGCCGCTGGACCGGCGGCTCGCGCTGGCCGGCCGGCAGCTCGCCGCGCTCGACCCCGACGTGATCGCGCTGCAGGAGGTGAAGCCCCACGGCGACGCCACCACCGCCCACGCGCTGGCCGCGGCCCGCGGCGATCACGTGCTGTACCTGCCGGCGCTGCGCTGGGCCGACGGCGCGTTCGGCCCCGGCACGGTCGGCGGCGAGGAGGGCCTGGCGATCGTGTCGCGCTGGCCGATGCTGGCGCGGCGCGCGCTGCGCCTGCCGTACGCGCGGCCGACCGAGGCGCGCATCCTGCTGTCGGCGCAGCTGGCCACGCCGGCCGGGCCGATCTGGGTGCACACCACGCACCTGCACTACCGGCTCGACGACGGCGCCGCGCGCGCCGCGCAGGTGCTGGCGATCGACGACGCGATCCGCGCGTGCGGGCGCGGCAACGACGATCCGCCGCAGCTCCTGTGCGGCGACCTCAACGCCACCGCCGACAGCGACGAGGTGCGGTTCCTGCGCGGCCTGCACACGCTGGCCGGCCGGCGCACCCACTTCCAGGACGCGTGGCTGCGGCGCCACGACGAGCCGGGCCGCGGCGCCGGGCCCGCCGAGGGCGTCACCTGGTCGTCGGACAACCAGCACACCCGGCCGCTGCGCTCGCTCGATCTCGATCGCCGGATCGACTACGTGTTCGTGACCACCCGCAAGAAGGACGGCCGCGGCACCGTCCACGACTGCCGGGTCGCGCTGACCGAGCGCGCCGGCGACGGGGCCGACGCGATCTGCGCCAGCGATCACTACGCGGTGTGCGCCGACGTGCAGATCGCCGCCGGCGGCTAGCCGCGGTACGGTCGGCGGCGATGGACGACCTGCGCGCCGCCTCGACGCTCACGCCGCTCGGCGACGACCGCTTCGCGTGGGACGTGCCCGACGGCTGGCAGCAGGGCAAGGGCGCCTTCGGCGGCCTGGTGATCGCCGCGCTGGCCCGCGCGATGGCGGCGATCGAGCCCGACGCCGCGCGCCGGCTGCGCTCGATCAGCGCCGAGCTGTGTGCGCCGATGCTGACCGGCGCGACGACGATCGCCGCGGCGGTGCTGCGGCGCGGCCGGGGCACGACCTACGCCGAGGCCCGGGCCACCCAGGGCGACGCGGTCGCGGCCCGGGCCAGCGCGCTGTTCGGGGCCGCACGGCCGCCGTCGGCGGTGCGGGTCGACGGCGCGCCGCCGGCGTTGCCGCCGCCCGACGCGATCGCGGTGGCGCCGATGGGCGACGGGCCGACGCCGCGGTTCACCCGCCACTACGAGTTCCGCTCGATCGGGCCGTGGCCGTTCGCCGGCGCCGCCGAGGCGACCGCCGCCGGCTGGCTGCGCGAGCGCGGCGTGGTCGCGGCGCCGCGGCCGCTCGACGCCGCCGACCTGATCGCGCTGTGCGACGCGTGGTGGCCGTGCGCGCTGGTGGTCGAGCGCGCGCCGCGGCCGATGGCCACCGTCGCGTTCACCGCCGAGCTGCTGGTCGATCCCACCACCCTCGACCCCGCCGCGCCGTTCGCCTACCACGCGCACCTCGCCGGCGCCGCCGACGGCTACTCGGTCGAGCTGCGCCACCTGTGGCAGGGCGACCGCCTGGTCGCGCTCAACCAGCAGACCTTCGCCGCGCTGTAGCGCGCCGGGTCACGGCACCAAGTACACGCTGTCGGCGTAGGTCACCCAGCGCCTGACGGTGGTCCAGTCGGTTCCGCCGGGGCCCACCGGGGGCGGCACCCGAACCACCGCATAGGCGAGGCCGGTGCCGCTGAGCAGCTTGACGGCGTCGGCCTGCTGCGCGTTCGAGAGCTTGCGGGTCGCGGTGACCCGGGCCGCGGTCAGGTCGACCTGGAACAGGTACCAGTAGCCAGCGTTCTGCCCCGTGAGCGGCAGCAACACGTAGGTCAACGTCCCGCCGGTGGCTGGCGGAAGCGCCCCATTCCAGTTCACCACCGTCGGCATCGTCGCGTTGGCCGGCACGACGAGCGAGGTGGTGCACGTGGCCTTGGCCTCGGGCGTGGTGGTCACCTCGGCGGGGTCGTCGACACAGCCACCGAGCGCCAGCGACGTGCACAGGATCATGGCCAAGCGGTTGAGCTTCATCGGGTTGCCTCTCAGGTTCGCGCGTGGGTGTTTACGGGGACGGGCGCCTGATCCTTCCCTGCGGGTGGCTGGCAGTGGTCAGGCGTTTTCCAGGTCGACGGATCCACCCGGGGCTTATTCCCGATAGTATCGGACGGCCTCCGCCATGGGATCGTCGATCTCACGGGAAGACGCGGTCATGCCGTCCGTCGAAGCGATCGATGACCCGGCCCGCCGCCGACTTGAAGCGCTCGCGCGCGAGCACGCCGCGTTCTTGCGCGGACTTGCGCGCAAGCTGTGCCGCGGCACCTTCGACCCCGAGGACCTCGTGCAAGACGTGTTGATGAAGGCGGTCGCCAACTTCGACCGTCTGCCGCCGGACGTGAACCACGCCGCGTGGATGGCGCGCGTGATGCAGAACCTGTTCATCGATCGGCTGCGGCAACGGGCCTCGCAGCGGCCGATCTCGATCGACGACGTCGTCGTGGCGACGCCACCGCCCGACGAGCCGGCGTGGTGGGAGCGGCTGGCCCGCGAGGACGTGGCGGCGGCGGCCGCGCAGCTGCCGCCCGAGCTAGGCCGGGCCTTCGCGCTGTTCGCGTTCGAGGGGCGGAGCTACAAGGAGATCGCCGCGGCGCTCGACGTGCCGGTCGCCACCGTCGGCACCCGCGTGCTGCGGGCGCGCCGGCGGCTGCGCGCGCTCCTGGGAGGCCCCGATGAGTGAGCCCGACGATCTGCACGCGCTGACCGCGCGGTACTTCGACGGCGAGCTGGCCGGCGACGACGTCGAGCGCGCGCTCGATCACCTGACCACCTGCGCGGCGTGCCAGCGCGAGCTGGGCGACCACGTCGGGCTCGAGGTGGCGATGGGGCGGACCGCGGCCGACGTCGCGGCGGTCCCCGACGCGCCGAGCCCGATCGCCCCGGTCATCGCGATCACCGCCGCCCGGCCGCGGCGCCGCGCGGCGGTCGTCGGCGCGGTGGTCGCGGCGGTGGCCGTCGCGGCGATCGCGCTGGTGTGGCTGAGGACGCGCCCGGCCAAGGTCGCCCCGCCACCAGCGCTGGCGCTGGCCGAGCACCGCGGCGTCGAGGTGCGCTTCTCGGCGCCGGCGTTCGCGTCGCACCGTCCGTACCAGGTGATGCGCGGCAGCGGCGCGCCCGAGACGTTCACGCTGGAGGCGCTGGCCGGGCTCGAGCGCCGCGGCGAGCGGGCCGCGCTGGTGGCGGCGCAGGCGTCGGCCGGCGAGCTGGCCCGGGCGCGGGCCGCGCTGGCCGCGTTGCCCGCGGGCGCAGCGCGCGACGCCGACACCGCCGCCGTCGAGCTGTTGAGCGGGCACGCCGAGGCCGCGCTCGAGGCCGCCGATCGCGCGGTGGCGCTGGCGCCGGACTCGACGGTGGCGCGCTGGAACCGCGCGCTCGCGATCCACGCGCTGGGCCTGCCGCTGGCCGCCGCCGCCGCGCTCGCGCCGGTGATCGCCGCGGCCGAGCCGGGCTGGGCCGACGAGGCGCGGGCCCGCGCCGCGGCGTGGCGCGCCGAGCTGGGCGATCGCGCGGGCGAGCGCGACGCGTTCACCGCCGCCGCCAAGGCGATGGTCGATCGCGCCGGCCCGCCGCTGGGCGCCGACGCGCTGGCTCGCCGCCCGGGGCTGACCCGGCTGTACTTCCACTACGCGCTGCGCGGCGCGACGACGCGCGACGAGGCGCTGGCGCTGGCGCCGCTGGCCGAGGCGCTCGATCGCGAGGTCGGCGACGCGCTGGCCGCCGCCGCGGTGCGCCGGGTCGCCGCCGACGACTTCGCGCGGCGCGCGCCGCTGGCCCGGGCCTACCGCGACCTGGCGCTGGGCCGCGCCACCGACGGCGGCGCCGGCCTGCAGGCGGCGCTCGACAAGCTGCCCGGGCGGTTCGACGATCTGCGCCTGGGGGCGTGGACCCAGGCCACCGCGCCGGCGGACCGCGCGCCGCTGGTCGAGCGGCTGGTCGCGGCGACCGGCGACCCGTGGTTCGAGCTGCTGCTGGCGCGCGATCGCGGCGAGTGGTTGCTCCAGGCCGGCGCCTACGATCGCGCCGAGGTCTTGCTGCGCGACGCCCACGCTCGCTGCGACGCGCGCCGCTGGGCCCACCGCTGCGCGCACCTCGCGCGCGAGCTGGCCTACCTGTACGCGGTGATGACCCGCTACGACGCGGCCGAGACCTACGCCGCGATCGCCGCCCAGCAGTTCCGAGCGTCGGGCGCGACCGAGCTGGAGGATCAGGCGCTGGCGTTCGTCGCCGAGGCCCAGCGCGGGCGCGGCCGGCTGGGGCTGGCGGCCGCGGCGTTCGCCGAGGTCCGGCTGCGGCTCGGCGAGCGCGACTGCGGCGGCGCGCGCTACGCCAGCCACGGCCTCGCGCTGATCGCGGTGCAGCGCGGCGCGGCCACGCTCGACATCGAGCCGCCGCCGCCCGACGCCTGCGGCCAGCCGCCCAACCCGGTCGAGGTCGGCGCCTACGTCGACCTGGCGCGGATGGATCCGCGGCCCGCGGCCCGGGCCCGCGCCGAGGCGTGGATCGCGGCGCTGCGCCAGGCCGGCGGCGCGGTCGACGCCGATCTGTCGGCGGCCCGGCTGGCGATCGATGGCGACCCCGGCGCCGCCGCGGCGATCACCGCGCGCCTGCCCGCGCTCGACGGCGGCGACGACGAGCGCCAGGGTCAGCGCGCGTGGGCGTACCAGACGCTGATCGACGCCGCCGGCCGCGCCGACGACTGGCCGCGGGTGGTCGCGATCGCCAGCCAGGAGCTAGGCCGCGCCGCGCCGACCGCGTGCGCGCTGGTGGTGAGCATCGACAACGATCGCGGCACCGCGGTGGCGATCGCCGCCGACGGCCGCGCGGTCGGCGCGCGGGCCACGGTCGCCAGCGCGGTGGCGTGGACCGGCGCGGCGCTGGTGCCGCCGGCGCTGCCGGCCGCGCTGGCCGGCTGCCGGCGGGTCGAGGTGCTGGCGCGGCCGCCGCTCGAGGGCCGGGCCGACCTGCTGCCGCCGACCGTGGCGTGGAGCTTCGCCGCGCTGCCCCGGGCCGCGGCCGCCGCGGTCGCCGGCCCGACGCTGGTGATCGGCGACGCGCGGCCGCCGCCGGCGGTGACGTTGCCGGCGCTGCGCCCGCTGGCGGTGCCGCCCGGCGCGACCGCGGTGCGCGGCCAGGTCGCGACGCCGGCGGCGGCGCTGGCGGCGATGGCCACCGCCGCCTACGTCGAGCTGCACGTCCACGGCGAGGTCGATCTCGAGCAGGCCGACGCGTCGTACCTGGCGCTGTCGCCGGACGCGACCGGCCGCTGGGCGCTCACCGCCGGCGATGTCCGCAAGGTCCGGCTCACGGCGGCACCGGTGGTGGTGCTGGCCGCGTGCCGCGCCGCCACCGCGGCGCCGTTCGCGCACGCGCGCCTGAGCCTGCCCGACGCGTTCCTCAGCGCCGGCGCGCGGGCGGTGATCGCGCCCGCGGTCGAGATCCCCGACGCCGAGGCCGGGCCGTTCTTCGACGAGATCCGCCGCCGCATCACCGGCGGCGAGGCGCCCGCGGCGGCGGTGGCGGCGGCCCGCGGCGCGGCGATCGCGCGCGGCCAGGCGTGGGCCGCCGGCGTGCTGGTCTTCGAGTAGCGCCGCTACTTCTTCGGCAGCGCCTGCTCGATCGCGGCGATCACCGCCGGATCGTCCGGCGTGGTCTTGGGCGAGAACCGCGTGATCGACGCGCCGTCGGCCGAGATCAAGAACTTCTCGAAGTTCCACCGGATGTCGCCGCTGTGCCCGCCGGCGTCGGCGATCGGCGTCAGCGCCTGGTACACCGGGTGCCGGCCGGCGCCGTTGACGTCGATCTTCTCGGTCATCGGGAAGGTCACGCCGTAGGTGGTCGAGCAGAACTCTTCGATCTGCTCGGCGCTGCCGGGCTCCTGGCCGCCGAACTGGTTGCACGGAAAGCCGAGCACGGTGAAGCCCTGCGCCGCGTACTTCTCCTGCAGCGCCTCGAGCGCGGCGTACTGGGGGGTCAGGCCGCACTTCGAGGCGACGTTGACCACCAGGATCGCCTTGCCCTGGTGGTCGGCCAGCGACATCGGCTGGCCCTTGAGCGTCTTCAGCGCGAGGTTCCACATGCCGGCCACCGTAGCACCCGCGGCCACCGCCGGCGGCGCGACGCCCGGCGGCGGCAAGGTCACGCGCTCGGCCTTGGCGCCGGGACCCTCGACGACCGGCTTGGCGGTGGCTGCGGCGGCGGGGGGCTGGTCGTTCTTGCAGCCAGCGACGACCAGCACGGCGAGGGCGAGGGCAGGGAGGGCGCGCATCGGCGCAGCCTAGCAGCTCGGACCCGCGGAGACTCGGAGCGACAGCCTCGCTGGCGCTCGGCTAGCGCATCTTCGTGGCGCGGCTGGCGGTCTTCCGGTACACAGGGCAACCGTCATGCGCCACGTCTACGCGGACTTCATCGATCAGGTGCTCAAGCCGGCCCGCTACCTCGGCGGCGAGTACCAATCGGTCCACAAGGACTGGGCGACGGTCGAGGCCACGGTGTGCCTGGCGTTCCCCGACGTCTACGACATCGGCATGTCGCACCTCGGCACCAAGATCCTCTACAGCCTGCTCAACCGCGATCCGCGGATCGCGTGCGAGCGCGCGTTCGCGCCGTGGACCGACATGGAGGGCGAGCTGCGGGCCCGCGGCCTGCCGCTGTGCGCGCTCGAGTCGCAGCGCCCGCTGGCCGACTTCGACGTCGTCGGCGTCTCGCTGCAGTACGAGCTGACGTTCACCAACGTGCTGACGCTGCTCGACCTGGGCGGCGTCGGCCTCCACGCCGCCGACCGCGCGGCCGACGCGCCGCTGGTGCTGGTGGGCGGGCCGGTCGCGACCCACCCCGAGCCGCTGGCGCCGTTCATCGACGCGGCGTTCGTCGGCGAGGGCGAGGAGGAGCTGCCGGCGCTGGTGGTGGCGTGGGCCGCGCTGCGCCGCGAGATCCGCGCCGGCGCCCGCACCCGCGCCGACGCGCTGGCCGAGCTGGCGGCGACGTTCCCGCTGTACGTGCCGGCGCTGTACGACGCCGTCGTCGATGAGGCCACCGGCATGACCGTGGTCGGCGCGCCGCGCGATCCGCGGGTGCCGGCCCGGGTGCGCCGCGCGATGGTGCGCGACCTCGACGCCTACCCGTTCCCCACCGACGTGCCGGTGCCGTACGCCGAGGCGGTGTTCGAGCGCGCCTCGGTCGAGATCGCGCGCGGCTGCACCGAGGGCTGTCGGTTCTGCCAGGCCGGCATGATCTACCGGCCGGTGCGCGAGCGCAGCCCGGCGTCGATCATCGCCAGCGTGGTCGGCGGCGTCGAGAAGGCCGGCTACGAGGAGACCGGCCTGACCTGCCTGTCGACCGCCGACTTCTCGAGCATCTCGCCGCTGGTCAGCCAGCTGGCGGCGACGCTGCGCACGCGCGGCGTGTCGATGTCGGTGGCCAGCCTGCGCGCCTACGGCCTGCCCGACGAGATCCTCGACGAGCTGGCCCAGACCCGGATCACCGGGCTGACCTTCGCGCCCGAGGCCGGCACTCAGCGCATGCGCGACGTGGTGAACAAGAACATCACCGAGGCGCACATCGAGGAGTCGACCCGCAAGGTCTTCGAGCGCGGGTGGCACCGGGTCAAGCTGTACTTCATGATCGGCCTGCCCACCGAGGAGGACGACGACGTGCGCGGCATCGTCGAGACCGGCCAGCGCATGCTGGGCGTCGGCAAGCGCATGGTCGGCGGCGGCAAGGCCGAGGTCACGGTCAGCGTGTCGTCGCACGTGCCCAAGCCGCACACGCCGCTGCAGTGGTGCGCGCAGGACACCCACGCCGAGATCCGCCGCAAGCAGGCGCTCCTGCGCATGACCGTGCGCGATCGCCAGCTGCGGCTGAAGTACCACCACGGCGGCGTGTCGTGGGTCGAGGGCCTCCTGGCCCGCGGCGATCGGCGGATGGCGCCGGTGATCGAGCACGCGTGGCGCGCCGGCGCGCGCTTCGACGGCTGGGAGGAGCTGTTCGACGAGGCGCGCTGGCAGGCGGCGCTCGACGCCTGCGGCGTCGATCAGGCCGCGTACCTGGGCACCCGGCCGGTGACCGCGCGGCTGCCGTGGGATCACATCGACGTCGGCCTCGAGGACGGCTTCCTGCTGGCCGAGTACCGCAAGGCGCTCAAGGGCCGGGCCTCGCCGCCGTGCGGCAAGGTCGCCGGCATGCTGGTGCACCACACCAACCTCGCCGACGCCGAGCCCGATCGGCGCAAGCTGGTCTGCTACGACTGCGGCGTCGCCTGCGATCTGTCGACGATGCGCGCCGATCGGCTGGTGGCGCTGCGCGACCTGGGCGCGGCCGCGCCGCGCGCGGCGGCCCGGGCGCTGCCGGTGATCGACGGCGACGCGGCGCTCGACGTCAGCGAGCGCGGCGGCGGCTCGCCGGCCGAGCAGGGCGGGGGCGGGGCGAGCGCGAGCGGGCGCCGCGAGCACGAACGCGCTGACCGCGTGCGCAAGAACGGCTTCCACGGCGCCGACGCGCCGTACACCAGCTACCGGCTGCGCTACACCAAGCTCGGCCGCACCGCGTTCCTCGGCCACCTCGACGTGGCCCG
>Ga0073899_10004085_pt1 | contig 12825 bp, 10 predicted proteins | sample KloWWTmetaKNB5Ph_FD_88975 | JGI IMG/M metagenome (GOLD analysis project Ga0073899, IMG submission 88975) | Active sludge microbial communities from Klosterneuburg, Austria, studying microevolution and ecology of nitrifiers - Klosterneuburg... | ecosystem: Engineered > WWTP > Aerobic digester >... | reverse complement strand
CGAGCAGGGCGTCGAGCTCGTGTTGGGCCTTCTGGTGGGCGCGAACCACCTTCCAAACTCGGATCGCCGCAGCACCAAACAAGCCCAATCCGAGCAGGCCCCAGCCAAAGGCCGAGGCGCCGCCGGCCGCCAAGATCAGCTCCGCGTCGGGCGAGGTGCTGCCGATCTGCTTCATCATCACGAACACGTAGGTCGGCGAGGGCGACGCGAACACGAACGCGCCGTCGCTGCCCTCGGTCAGCACGCCGGCCACGGCCATGGCGAGCCACGGCCCGGCCGAGGTCAGGAACAGGGCTGCCACCAGGATCGCGCGCGGCACGCTGGTGGTGGCCGCGCGCGCGCGGGTCCAGGCCGACAGCCCCGCCAGGAAGAGGCAATAGCCGACCAGGTAGCCCCCGAAGGCCACGACGCGCGTGGCGTTCTGGTGGGCCAAGGGGCCCCCGGCCGTCAGCTCGAGGATCACGCCCACCGCCATCTGCAGGCCGAGGCACAGCGTCCCGAGGATCATCAAGAGCGAGACGGCACGGGTGATGCCCGGGCCCAGGTAGCGGCGGAGCCTGCCGACGCCGCGCCGCTCCCAGTGGATCAGCACGCGCCGCGACGGGCCCAGAGGCTCACCCGCGAAGACGAAGGCCATGGTGGTCAGGAAGATGAACATCAAGCTGAGCGCGATGGCGGTGGCGGCCCAGCGGTCCGACGGAACGGCGAAGGTCGGCACCACGGCGGCGACGCAGAACGCCGGCGCCGACACCAGGAACCAACGACGGATGCCGCTCGAGCGGTCGTCGCTGACGCCGCCCATGTTGGCCACCGTGACCTCGTACAAGAACCACGCCGGCACCCCGATCACGACCAGCGGCGCCAGCACCAGGAACGCCAGGTACTCGAGGCCGAGCTCGGCGCGCACGTAGGCCGTGGGGAGCCACACCGGAGCCCCCTTGGGAATGGCCGGCCAGAGATCGTGCACCGCCACCGAGAGGGCGACGCCGCCCAAGAGATAGACCATCAACGACAGCGGGATCGCCACCAGCAGGGTGACCACGATGGCCACGGCCGAGCTCGAGAACTGCGAGCTGATGCTCAGCCCGAACGCCACCGAGAGCACCCCGAAGCAGAACAGGAGCGCGAAGGCCGCCAGCACCTCGGTGGCGCTGACGCCGCCGAACAGGAAGGGCAGGGCGCCGACCGGCACCAGCATCACGATGTAGAGCGAGATGTAGGTCAGCGAGGCGAGAAACTTCCCCTGGGCGATGGTGGTGGGGCCGAGACCGGTGAGCGAGAGCGCTTCCCACGTGCGACCGCTGCGCTCGCTGGCGATGGTGCTGGCCGCAACGGCCGGGCCGATCCAGGTGACCACGGCGAACGCCAGCGAGAAGAAGGTGTGGAACAGCGCGACGCCGACCTTGGCGGGCTCGGCCTTGACGCTGGCCACGCCCCCCACGGCGCAGATCAGAAGCGCCATCAGGCCGGTGATCACCGCCAGGATGATCGGCGTCCGCCCCAGACGTGCCGCCTGGCGCATCTCGCGCATCCAGATCGGGTTGGGGTCGTTCTTCAGGTTCTCGACCCGGATGCGCGCGCGGTCGATGCGTCGCGACGACGGGGGCGCGTCGGCCAGGGTGGGGCGACCGGTCTGCGCGCTCATTGCAGGTCCCCCCGGGTGACTTCCAGGAAGATGCGCTCGAGCTCGTTGCGCTCGGGCTCGACGCCCACGATGCCCACGCCGCTGGCCACCAGGTGACGGACCACGTCGGCCACGAACCGGTCGTTGCCCACGTAGTAGACGGTCAGCTGCCCACCCGGCCCGGGCTCGACGCCCAGGATCCCGGTGCCGCCGGCGATCAGCGGCATGACGACGCGCGCGTCCCCGAGCACCCGCAGCCGCAGGCGCTTGCGGGTGGCCGCCGGGATCTCTGCCCCGCCGGCGGTGGTGACGACTGGGGGCGGGGGCTCGACGGCGGGGGCGCCGTCCGCGGCGGGCGCGGGCGCCGGCTCGAGAGTGGCTGGCACGAACGCCTGGATCGGTCGGGGGGCGCCCGGATCACCCGGCGCCAGGCCCACGGCCTGCGCGGCGCGCTGCTCTTCCAGCCGCTCGGCGATCTCTCCGATGGGCCCGGCCACCACCAGCTTGCCGCGCTCGAGGATGCCCACCGAAGTGCAGACGTCGCTCAGCTCGGTCAGGATGTGGCTGGAGAGGAAGATGGTCTTGCCCAGCTCGCGCAGCTCGAGCAAGAGGTCCCGGATCTCGATGCGCGCCCGCGGATCGAGGTCGCTGGCGGGCTCGTCCAGGATCAGGATCTTGGGGTCGTGCAGCAGAATGCGCGCCAGGCCCAGGCGCTGCTTCATGCCCTTGCTCAGCGCAGCCACCAGCCGGTCTTGCAGGTTCCCCAGGTCGGTGAGCTCGATCACCGCGTCGACCACCCCCAGGTTGGTCACGCGGTAAGAATCGGCGAAGAACTCCAGGTACTCGCGGACCGTGATGCGGTCGTACACCCCGGCGTGATCCGGCATGTAGCCGATGATCTTGCGGACCTGGTCCGGGTCGACCGACACGTCGATGCCGTCGATCTCGACGCGGCCGGCCATGGGGTCGAGCAGCGTGGCCATGATGCGAATGGTCGTGGTCTTGCCGGCGCCGTTCGGCCCGATGAAGCCGAAGATCTCGCCGTGACCCACCTCGAGGCTGACGTCCCGAAGGACATCCATCGCGCCGTAGCGGTGCCAGAGGTGTCGCACCCGGATCGCCGGTGCTTGCACCAGCGCCGGGGCGGGGGCGACCCAGAGCTCGCTCTGGCTCATGGCACGCCCCCTTCGCCCACCACCCGCACCAGCACCCGATCGAAATCCAGCGACAGCCCCGAGTCCGAGGTCTTGCCCTCGCCGCCCTCCAGCTGGCCGATCAGCGCGGGCGCGTCGTCGGGCCACCAGTTCACGTTGTCGTCGACCAGCTCGTCCAAGGCCCGCCACGCCTCGCCGGCGCCCTTCACGTCTGCCTCGACGGTGGGTGCGAACTCGTGCGCGTCCAGATCGCGCAGGTTCATCGTGCCCACGAAGCGCCGCCGCCCGATCTTCTTCGGGAGCTTCTTTCCTGCCGAGGCCAGGACGCGCTCGCCGTCCTTGATCCGCGGAAAGTAGGTGACCTCGGTCTTCGGGTTCCAGACCAGCACGCCGCGCAGATCACGGGCCATGCGGTTGGTGATCTCGAGGTCGCCGCCGCGCACCACCAAGCTGACCCCGCCCCCGAGCGAGGTGAAACCGTCTTCGCGCACCACCACCGTCTGCCAGGGCTTGGCCTGGAACTTCTCGAGGCGGGCGCCGTCGCGATCCACCACCAGCTCGCGCGAGGTCTCTGCTGCGTCGTCCCCGGCGACGTCGAGCACGTTCTGTCGATCCGAGGCCCGGACCAGGAGCTGTTCGGCGGCAGAGGTGTAGAACCCGCGGAAGCGAGTCACGCTGCCGCGGGTCATGCCCGCCGCCGCCTCGATCACCGTGAGGTGGCGCGCGCGTCCCGACACGCCCTTGGCGACCGCCCCCAGCACCACGATGGCGCCCATGGTCACGCCGGACCAGATCGGCAGGTGCCAGAGCGCGCGCAGCGGCTTGCCCTTCTTCGACGCCAGGTAGAAGTTGAGCGGCCCGGCCAGCATCGAATAGGCGATCAGCAAGAGCAGCGCGACCACCACCGCCCAGCGCGCGCCCTCGTTGGGGTCCAGATGCTTGCGAATGGCGTCGAGCGACCCGGTGTCGAGCGCGCTCGCGCCGTGGGGCAGGACCAACGAAACCTGGCGGTCCCAGGCGTGGCGGGTCAGATCCACCAGCTTGAGGCGGACCCACTCGTCGCTCGCCCCCGGATCTTTGGTGGCGTCGAACGCCAGCAGGGTCAGCTCGCCCATGCCGTAGCTGGCCGTGGCGCCCCACGGGCTGGGCGTCAGGTTGCCGCCGGCGTAGCCGGTGAGCGCGGTCGACACCACGTTGCTGGGCGCCGCGCGCTTGATCACGTTTCGTGGGGAGTAGCCATAGCCGCCGCCGGTGTCGGTGGGCACGACGAACTCGGCCTGAGCCGACAGCTCGCGGGCGGGTTTGTCGCTGGCAATGGCGCCGCCCGCCATGGCGGTGAGCAGCGGCGAGCGCAGATCTTCTGGCCGCGTGACGACCACCGCCAGCGAGCCGCCGCCCAGCACCCAGTGCGTCAGCGCGTCGAGCTCTGCGCCTTGCAGCGAGGTCAGCTGATCGCTCTTGGCGAGCACCAGCGTGGCCGGCGCGTAGCCGGCCGGCCGATCCGGCAGCACGGGGTCGCCGGTGGCGGCGTTCACCTGCGGGGACGACACGCCCAGCGCGGGCGCGGTGTAGCTGTAGCTCGAGCGGAAGGGGGCGGTGTGCTGCGCGGCCACGCGCATGCCGCGGAGCCCCGGCCCGACCCGGCTGGGCAGGGTCAGGTCGAAGAGGGTCGGCTCGAGCGGCCGGGGGTCAGGCAGGTTGGCCGCCGCGATCTCTTTGCCCTTGCCGTCGAACGCGTGCAGCGACAGCTGCGGCGGCGTGTGCATGAAGCCGTGGGTCGGCAAGACCAGCGTGACTCGCCCCTTGCCCGCCACCGCGAACGGCGCGCGGGTGCGCAGGCGGCGATCGGCGCCGCTGAAGCGCTGCTCGCTGGTCACCTCGACGTGGCCCTCGAGCTGCTGATCGGTGGTGTTGATCAGGCGCACGACCACCGTCAGCCACCGCTCCCCCGCGGGCGAGCCCGGGCCCAGCAGCGGCACCGCGTCGATCAAGAGTGGGGCAGGGGCCGCCGGCGCCGCCGGCGCCGCTGGCGTCTCGGTGTCTTCGGCGCCGGCGCTGCCCGAAGCCAGCAGCAGCACGAGCGCGGCGACGAGGACGACGACCCGGCGGACGATCATCGACTGCCTTGCAACACTTGCTCCACCGCTCCGGACCGGGTGGGCACCACCCGGCAGAGCTCTTCGATCACTTGATCGGTGGTCACGCCGTCGGCCTCGCCCTCGAAGCTGCGGATCATGCGGTGGCGCAGCACTGGCAGCGCGACCCGTTGGATGTCGGTGAAGGCGACCTGCGCGCGGCCTTCGAGCAGCGCCAGCGATTTCGACGCCAGCACCAGCGACTGCCCGCCGCGCACGCCGGCGCCGTAGCGCAGGCCGCGGCGCACCAGCTCGGGCGCGGTGGACGAGTCGGGCGCGCTGGCCGCGATCAACCGGGCGGCGTAGCGCAGCACCGGCTCGGCGACGGCAATGTCGCGACACAGCGCGCGCAGCGCCAGCACGTCGTCGCGGTGGAGCACGCTCTTCGGTGCCTCGACGGCGTGCCCGGTGGTCCGCGCCAAGATCGCGGTCATCTCGTCCTCGCTGGGATTCGGGACCATCACCTTGAGCAAGAAGCGATCGAGCTGGGCTTCGGGCAGCGGATAGGTGCCCTCCATCTCGATGGGGTTCTCGGTGGCCAGCACGAAGAAGGGCTGGTCGAGCACGTGCCGGATGCCGGCGATGGTCACCGCGTGCTCTTGCATGGCTTCCAAGAGCGAGCTCTGGGTCTTGGGCGTGGCGCGGTTGATCTCGTCCGCCAAGATCACCTGGCCGAAGATCGGCCCGCGGTGCAGCTCGAAGCGCCCGGTGGCGCCGCCCGTCGCGTCCATCACCAGCACGTTGGTGCCGGTCACGTCGCTGGGCATCAGATCCGGCGTGAACTGGATGCGCGAGAACTTGAGCTCGAGGCTGCTGGCCAGGGTGCGCACCAGCAGCGTCTTGCCCAGCCCCGGCGCGCCCTCGAGCAGCACGTGCCCGCCGGCGATCAGCGCCCAGAGCACCTGATCGACGACCGCGTTCTGTCCGACGATGACCGTCGCGATGGCGTCTCGCAGCCGGGTCGACGATTCGCGCGCCTGGGCGAGTCGCGCTTCGAAGTTGCTCTGCGTCATGGGCCGTGCCGAGCGTAGTCCGTGCGGGTCAGCGCATCACGGCTGAAAATAACGCCCGACTTGCTCGCGGTATTCTTCCGGGACTTCCGAGCCCTCGACGCCGCCGAGCTCGCTGGGACCGGCCTGGCCCAGCGCGCCGGTGCCGGCTTGGTTCGCGGTCTCGCCGGGACGCGAAGGCGCTCGGCCCATGGTGCTGCCCTGCATCGGCGCGCCGGCGTTCATCTTGCCATTCGCTTTGGATCGCAGGCCCTTGGTGTCGAGCTTCGCGGTGTTGCCCTTGTGGTCGCCGGTCCCGAAGTCCTTCTTGCTGCCGGGCCCGCCCGAGCCGTCCCCCTTGCTGCCCGGGTCGCCCTTGCCGCCCTTGTCTCCCGGGCCCTTGGGCGACCCGTCGGACGGGCCGCCGCCCTCCATCGGGACGGGCGCCATGCCGCCGAGACCCCGCTCGGCCTCGGCGCCGCCGCGCTCGGCATCGCCCAGCCCCTTCTCGCGCTCACCCTCTTTGCTGGCGTCGGGCTTGGCCAGATCCTTCAGCTGTTCTTCCAGGGCCTTCTGCCCCTCGGGAGTGCCCAGCCGTTTGGCCATGTCGTCGATCTGCTCTTTGGTCATCGGGTTCGCGCCACCCGGCTGCTGCTCCAGCTGCTTCTGCAGGCGCTCCGCCAGGCGCTTGCGCTCTTCTTCGCTCATGCCCTGCAGCGCCTTCTCGAGGGACTCGGCCAGGCGCTTCTGGGCCTCGGGGCTGCCGCTCTGCCCGAACTCTTCCAGATCTTTGAGCGCTTCTTCGCTCAGCTTGCCCTTCATGCCGCGCGCCAGCTCGCGCAGCGCCTCGGCCTTCGCCTCGCGCTTCTCGAACAGCTTCTTCTGCTCTTCCAGCGCCTGGGCCAGCTCCTTCGCGCCCTTCTCGCGGGCGGCCTTCTGGGCCTCGTCGAGGGCCTGCTTCGCCGCTTCGCGATCGGCCTTCTCGGCCTTGTTGGCCAGCTCTTGCATCTTCTTGTCGAACTCGACCAGATCGCCGTCGCCCAGGGCCTTCGCGGCGTCCCGGGTGCTCTTGTTCTCGGCCAGCTTGCCCACCGCCGCCTCGAGCCCCGCGCGGTTCTTCTGGTCGCCCAGCTTCAAGCGCTCTGCGGCGACGTCGTCGCGCAGCTTGGCGATCTTCGCCTGGGCCTCGCGCTTCTCCATGCCCTTGGCCAGCTCTTCGCGCAGACGCTTGGCTTCTTCTGCGATCTGCTTCAGGCGCTCGCGCTGCTCGGCGTCGCGGGCGTCCAGGTTCTCGAGGCGCTCGATCTTCTCCAGACCCTGCAGGTTCGCCAGCTGCACCCGTGACGACCCAGGCGCAGCGGGCGGCACGGCGGGACCGGGCGGGAGCGGGATCAGGCTCAAGTAGACGACGGCGGCGACCCCCACCGGCGCCAGCGCGTGCAGAGTCTGGAGCACGCGCGGCCGCGCGCGCTTGGGGTCCCCCCGGTCGAGCGCACTGACCGCATCGCCCAGCACCACGGCGCCGGCGTCTTCCGACGAGCCCAGCTCCAGGGCCGTGCTGATCGCTTCCTTCGACTCGAGCCGGGCGTCCAGATAGAGCGCCACGTCGCTGTCGCTGAGCCGGCGACGCGTCGCCACGATCAGCGCGACGAGCACGCCGACTGCGCCCAGGGCAGCGGCCGCGGGGCGAAGCGAGCCCAGCCGTTGCCACCACAAGGCTGCTGCCGCGACTCCGGCCAGCGCGAAACCCAGCGCCAGGCCGGTGAGCAGCGAGCGCGCCGCGAGACGCAGGCGGATCTGACGGGCCCAACGCTGGAACAGGCGATGGAATCGGCCGAGCTCGGTGCTTTCGGGCGGCATGGAGTCCTATTCTGGGGCCTGGGCCCGGTTCTTTCTACGAGCGAGCCGCCAGAATGTGCTCCAAGGGCGTTCCGCGTGGCCCGGCCCACGGGCCGGAAGGGCGCGTGATAGGCTCGCCGCCCTGATGAAACCCGCCGACAAAGTCACGGTTCCGAGCCTGCGGGCGCGGAAAGGGGCTGGGCCGAAGATCGCCATGGTCACGGCCTACGACGCGACCCTGGCACGGCTGCTCGACGAGGGGGGCGCCGACATCCTCTTGATCGGCGACTCGCTCGGCATGGTGGTGCAGGGCCACGCCAACACCCTGGCCGTGACCGTGGACGACATCTGCTACCACGGCCGCGCCGTGGCCCGCGCCGCGCGCCGCGCCCACCTGGTCGGCGACATGCCGTTCATGAGCTTCCAGGTCTCGCCCGAGAAGGCCCTCGAGAACGCCGGCGCCATGCTCAAGAGCGGTGGGTTCGAGGCGGTGAAGCTCGAAGGCGGCATGGTGGTCGCCGAGCACGTGCATCGCATCGTGCAAGCAGGCATCCCGGTCATGGGCCACGTTGGGCTCTTGCCGCAGTCGGTCCACGCCATGGGCGGCTTCCGCGTGCAGGGCAAGGGCGAAGACGCCGCCGCGTCGGTGCTGGCCGACGCCAAGGCGCTGGAGCAAGCGGGCGCTTACTCGATCGTGCTCGAGGGGTTGCCGGCGCCGGTCGCGCGTCGCATCACCGAGGCGGTCGGCATCCCCACCATCGGCATCGGCGCAGGACCGCACTGCGACGGTCAGGTGCTGGTCTGCTACGACTTCCTCGGCATGTACAAGGACGTGCAGCCGAAGTTCGTCAAGCGCTACGCCGAGCTGGGCGACGCCGTGATCGCCGCCACCCGCAGCTACGTGGGCGAGGTGAAGTCCGGCGCCTTTCCGGGCGAGGCGCACAGCTTCGGCATGGGCAAGGCCCACAGCACCGGCGAGCCCACCGGCGCCAAGCCCGTGGTGGCCTCGGAGCCGCCCGCGTATGGCCCGACCGAGGACTGAAGCGAAGGCCGGTGGCGGGCCAGCGGAAGTGCGCGCACGCATGGCCGCCGAGCCCGAGCTGTGCATGAATGCGTGACCTTCATGCCGCTCGAGCTTTGCCGCACCGTCGCCGAGTTCCGCGCCGCCTGTGATCGCGTGCGGTCGCGCGGGCGTCGCCTGGGCCTGGTGCCGACCATGGGCGCGCTGCACGCCGGTCACGTGGCACTGGTGCACGAGGCGCGGCGGCGTGCGGACGACGCGGCCGTCACCATCTTCGTCAACCCGACCCAGTTCGGTCCGAACGAGGACTTCGCCAAGTACCCGCGCACGCTCGAGTCGGATCTGGCGAAGTGCGAGGCCGCCGGGGCCGCGCTGGTCTTTGCGCCCGAGGCCGGCGAGATGTACCTGGCCGGCGAGAAGACGCGCGTGCGCGTCGACGGGCTGACGGCCCACCTGTGCGGTCGGGTGCGCCCGGGGCACTTCGAAGGCGTGACCACCATCGTGGCCAAGCTGTTCGCGGTGGCGGGGGCTTGCACCGCGGTGTTCGGCCGCAAAGACTATCAGCAGCTCAAGGTGATCCAGCGCATGACGGCGGACCTGCTCTTGCCCGTCGAGGTGGTCGGGTTCCCCACCGTGCGCGAGGCCGACGGCCTGGCACTTTCGTCGCGCAACGCCTATCTGTCGGCCGAGGATCGCCAGCGCGCCCTGGTGCTGTCGCGCTCGCTCGCGGCGGCGGTGCGGCGCTTCGAGTCGGCCGAGCGTGGCGCCGGGGCGCTGCGCCGTCCGGTGGAACAGGCCATTTCCGCCGTCGGGCTCACCCCGGACTACGTCACGCTGGCCGACAGCGAGACCCTCGAGCCCTTCGGTGACGACGCCGTGGTGGGCGACCGGGCGCTCTTGGCGCTGGCGGTGCGGGTCGGGGGCGCACGCTTGATCGACAACGTGGTGCTCGGCGAGGACGGCGCGCCCGGAGCATCGGAGTGACCGCCGCCCGCGGGTCCTTCATCGTGCTCGAAGGCATCGACGGTGCCGGTACCAGCACACAGCTCGAGCTCGTGGCTCGAGCGCTCGAGGCCCGCGGGCTTGCCGTGCACCGCACGGCCGAGCCGAGCACGGGACCAGTGGGCAGCCTGATCCGCCAGTATCTGAGAAAAGAGCTGCCGGTGCCGGCAGCGTGGGACACGATGGCGTTGCTCTTTGCCGCCGATCGCCTGGACCACGTGGCACGGGAGATCGAGCCGCTGCTCGCGCGGGGCAGCTGGGTGATCTCGGATCGGTACGACCTCTCGAGCTTGGCCTATCAGTCGGCGACCGCGCCGAACGCCCGCGTGGTGAGCTGGATCCGCGAGCTGAACTCCCGGGCGCTGCGGCCGGATCTCACCGTGATCGTGGACGTGCCCGCCGACGCGGCGGCGGCCCGGCGGGGGGCGCGCGGGGGTCGTGAAGAGCTGTACGAGCGGGACGAGCTCCAGGCTCGGCTGGCCGAGATCTACGCGCAGGGCGAAGCGCTGGTGCCCGGCGACTGTGTGCGCCACGTCTCGGGGCTCGGGGCCCCGGCCGAGGTGACCGCGCGCGTGCTGGCCGTGGTGGACGCCGCGCTCAGAACACCCAGCCCACCGTGAAGTCGAGGCCCAGGGTCGTGCGCGTGCCCGGCGCGAGCCGGCCCTGCTCGTCGATGTCGTGGATCACGTCCAGCGACGCCGCCGGCGTGATCTCTTGCAGGTTCCAGATCACGAAACGGTTGCCGAAGCGCAGCGACTCTTGGATGCGCCAGGCCGCGCCCACGTCGCGATCGGTCGGCACGTAGGTCACGCGGGTGCGCGCGGCATCGGCGGCGACGCTCAGGTAAGGGCCAGCCATGCCTCGGTAGTCCGAAGCCCAGTCGCGACGGCTGAGCCAGAAGCGGCCCTCGCTGACGAAGCTCAGGGTGACCGAGCGGAAGTCTTCGCGGGCGGCGCGCCGGGCGCCCAGACCGGCCAGCGCGCTCCACCGCTCGGCCAGGTAGCGCTCGTATTGGACCACGACGCCGCTCGAGGCGAGAGCGAACGGCTTGTGCGACACCGCGTTCCGCTTGCCCTTGGGCTGGGCGCCGGCCGCGCCGGCCAGCAGCAGCAAGACCGCCACGAGCCGCCCGCCCTTCATGGCTCTCCGATGTGCCGCGCGAGGAAGTCGGCGATCACCAGCCACGCTTCGGGCGTCTCGAGCAGCACCTCGATCTGCAGCTCGCCGGGATCGGCGCCGGGTTGCAGCAAGTGCCCGCCGCCTGCGAGCCGCAGCTCGTCGGCCTCGTTGCCCTGGGCACGCAAAGCGTCCCGCATCCACCGCGACTGCTCGGTCGCGCCGATCCAGTCGCCGCCGCCGCTCACCAGCAGGTACGGCGGCTCGTCGGCATCGATCTGCGCGATGGGGGACGCCTGCTCGTACTCGTCGGGCAGCTCGCCGAGCGTGCCGCCCATGAAGTCCTGGATCCAGCGGGCGTCGGCGCGGTCACGCAAATCGTGGGCGCCCGCGCCGGGGATCACCGCGGCGGGGCGCTCCGGACGCCCCGACGAGCAGTCGGGCGCGAGGCTGGGCGTGTCGTAGGCCACGCCCAGGAGCGAGGCGAGGTGGCCGCCGGCCGAGTAGCCCATCACCGCGATGCGCTTCGGGTCGATGCCGTACTCGTCGGCGTTCTTCTGGAGGAAGGCGAGAGCACAGGCGGTGTCTCGCGGCGCGTTCGGGAACTCGCCGCCCGGGACCAGGCGGTAGTTGATGCTGGCCGCGACGTAGCCCGAGCGCGCGAAGCGGCGCGCGGCGTTGTCGAAGTGGCGCTTGTCCCCAAACCGCCAGGCGCCCCCGTGAATCAGCATGATGGCGGGCTGCGGCCCGGATTCGTTCGGCAGGTACAGATCGAGCTGGGTCGAGTCACCGTAACGGGAGTCGTAGGGGACGTCCTCGATCTCGGTGGGCGCTCCGCACCCCAGCGAGACCAGCGATGCGAGGGCGAGCCCGGCTCCGCGCCACATGCCGCGAGTCTACACGCGTTTTTCGCCGCCCTCGGGCCCGGCGCAGGGCCGGAATTTGCCCGGGCGCGGAGCCCGGGACCATATTCGGGGCGTGAAACGCGCGTACCTGTTGCCCTGGGCCCTGTTGCTCGCCGCCTGCGCCGGGCGCGAGAACGACGCGGAATACCCCGCGAACGAAGTGCTGGTTGCCGATGCCGCGGACGAAGAAGACGCGATGAACTCGGAACCCGCGCGACCGGCGCCGCCGGCCGGGTCGCTGTGGCGCGACGAGGTGAACGCCATGGTCGACGCCGGGCTCGGCTGGTTCTTGCAGCGCGTCGACGTCGAGCCGGCGGTCGAGGCCGGCCAGTTTCGGGGCTTTCGCCTGGTTCGACTCACCCCGCCGGACTTCTGGCAGGGCGTGGAGCTCAAGCCCGGCGACGTCGTGCTGAGCGTCAACGGCATGCCCATCGAGCGAGAAACCCAAGCCTACGAGGCGTTCCAGTCGCTCAAGAAGGCGACCGAGCTTCGGGTTTGCTACGAGCGGGGCGGACGACAGCGCGAGTTGGTCTACCGCATCGTCGATCCGCCCGCCGAGCCCGAGTCGAAGGTGACGCCCGACAAGCGCACCGCCGCCAAGTGAGCCACCGCTAGTTGATGGTGTCTTTGCAGGTCCCGGCCTTGCTGCCGCCGGACTGGGAGCAGGTCGCGCCGCTGGGTTGCGGACACGCCACCGCCGGGCACATGACCCCGACGTTGCACTTGTTCTTCAGCCATGCGGTCTGAAGATCGGTGAGCTGGGTCATCTCACTGGCGTTCGACGGGTTCACGAACGTGGGGCAGGGGCAGGGGAGCTCGTCGCTCACCGACTTGGTGCACTGCAGCACGGAGAGAAACGGATTGCAGGTCTTCGCCGCCGCCAGCGCGGTCGCATAGGACTTCGCCAGGTCGCTGCAGGTGACGGAGCCCGAGCCGCCCGTGCCTCCACTGCCCGAGCCGCCGGTGCCCGAGCCGCCGGTGCCCGAGCCGCCGGTGCCGGAGCCGCCGGTGCCCGAACCGCCGGTGCCCGAGCCGCCGGT
>Ga0073899_10004082_pt1 | contig 12828 bp, 14 predicted proteins | sample KloWWTmetaKNB5Ph_FD_88975 | JGI IMG/M metagenome (GOLD analysis project Ga0073899, IMG submission 88975) | Active sludge microbial communities from Klosterneuburg, Austria, studying microevolution and ecology of nitrifiers - Klosterneuburg... | ecosystem: Engineered > WWTP > Aerobic digester >... | reverse complement strand
TCGGGCGCGCTCAAGTGCATCGGCGCCACGACCTACAACGAGTTCCGCGGCATCTTCGAGAAGGATCACGCGCTCTCCCGCCGTTTCCAGAAGATCGACGTGAACGAGCCCTCGATCCAGGAGACGGTGGAAATCCTGCGCGGCCTCAAGTCGCGATTCGAGTCCCATCATGGCGTGAAGTACACGGCCAATGCGCTCACCACGGCCGCCGAGCTGTCGGCCCGCTACATCAACGACCGCCACCTTCCCGACAAGGCGATCGACGTGATCGACGAGGCGGGGGCGCTGCAGCGGATCCTGCCGAAGTCCCGGCAGAAGAAGGTGATCGGCAAGCCGGAGATCGAGGAAATCATCGCGAAGATCGCCCGCGTCCCGACGCGCAGCGTCTCCTCCGACGACCGCACGCAGCTGAAGAACCTCGACCGCGACCTCCGGGCGACGGTGTTCGGCCAGGACGCTGCCATCGAGGCGCTGTCGGCCGCGATCAAGATGGCGCGATCCGGGCTGGGCAATCCCCAGAAGCCGATCGGCTCCTTCCTGTTCTCCGGGCCCACGGGCGTCGGCAAGACCGAGGTCGCCCGGCAGCTCGCCTTCATCATGGGCGTCGAACTGGTCCGCTTCGACATGTCCGAGTACATGGAGCGCCACGCGGTGTCGCGCCTCATCGGCGCCCCGCCAGGCTATGTCGGTTTCGACCAGGGTGGCCTTCTCACCGAGGCCATCACGAAGCACCCCTACTCCGTGCTCCTGCTCGACGAGATCGAGAAGGCGCACCCGGACATCTTCAACATCCTGCTCCAGGTGATGGACCACGGCACGCTCACCGACAACAACGGACGCAAGGCGGATTTCCGGAACGTGGCGATCATCATGACGACCAATGCGGGCGCCGAGGGGCTCTCGAAGAACGCCATCGGCTTCTCGACGGATCGCAAGGCCGGCGACGAAATGGCGGAGATCCGGCGCCTGTTCACGCCGGAGTTCCGCAACCGCCTGGACGCGGTGATCTCGTTCGCGGCCCTCGACGAGCAGGTGATCCTGCGCGTGGTGGACAAGTTCCTCATGCAACTCGAGGCGCAACTCGCGGAGAAGAAGGTCGAGGCGCAGTTCACCGAGGCGCTCAAGTCCTACCTGGCCAAGAACGGTTTCGACCCGCTCATGGGAGCCCGGCCCATGGCGAGGCTCATCCAGGACACGGTCCGGCGGGCGCTCGCCGACGAGCTTCTCTTCGGGCGGCTGGCAAACGGCGGGCGCGTGACCATCGACGTGGATGCCGACGGCAAGGTGAAGCTGGACCTGCCGACCGCCGCGCCATCGGGCGAGCCTGTCCCGGCGCCCGGCTGACCCGCGGCCGTCCGCGGACGGCCCACGCCCTGCCGGGCGTCCCGCCCGGCCTGGTTCCCTCCCGCCCCTTCGCGAGCCTGAGACCGGGGAAACCCGCTGCTTCCCGAGCGGATTGCATCCTGACCGGCCTCGCGGGTTTACAGCCTTCGGACTCCCGGATACTCTCGGGGCGCGCCGAAGGATTCTACGAGGAGAACAACCATGAACGCGATCGCCCGATATGCCGCGGTGGCGGCGGCAACGGTGGCGGCGGGATTCGCCGCCGCCCAGCAGCCCGCGCCGCCCGTCTTTGCCCCATCCAATCTCACGCCGGCCGGCGTGCGATCCCTGGCCGCCAACTGCGCCGCTTGTCACGGAACGAACGGCCGGCCCGCGCCGGGTTCGACGCTCGCCGGCCTCGCCGGAAAGCCGAGCGGGGAGCTCCTGATGGCGATGACCCAGTTCCGGGAAGGCAAGAAGCCGGCGACGCTCATGCACCAGTTCACCAAGGGCTATTCGAACGAGGAGCTCGCCGCCCTCGCCGAGCATTTTTCCCGACTGCCGCGCTAGGCCAACGGAGGACACCAGATGAACATGCAAAGACGGGATTTCCTCAGGGCCGGCGCCATCGCAGCTGCGGCAGGCCTCGCAGGCTGCGCGGGTCTTCACGGTTCCGGCACCAAGGCGCGCGTGGTGGTGGTCGGCGGCGGCTATGGAGGCGCGACGGCGGCCAAGTACATCCGCCTGTTCGATCCATCCATCGAGGTGGTGCTGGTTGAGCCCACCGAGGCCTTCATTTCGTGCCCGATTTCGAACCTCGTGCTCGGCGGATTCAAGACGATGGCCGACATCACGACGCCCTACACGGGCCTCGCGGGCAACCACGGCGTTCGCATCGTGCGCGACATGGCGACGGCGATCGACGCGGACAAGAAGCAGGTGCGCCTCGCCCATGGAGAGCCGCTCTCCTACGATCGCGTCATCGTCTCGCCCGGCATCGACTTCATCGCCGGAGCGATTCCCGCGCTGGACCACGCGGATGCCCAGGCTCGCGTGACTCACGCCTGGAAGGCGGGCCCGCAGACCGTGGCGCTTCGCCGCCAGCTGGAGGCGATGCCCGATGGCGGCGTCTACATTCTCGCCGTTCCCCAGGCGCCGTACCGCTGTCCGCCCGGTCCGTACGAGCGGGCCTGCCAGGTGGCGGCATACTTCAAGGGGCACAAGCCGAAGTCGAAGGTCCTCGTGCTCGACGCCAACGGCGACGTGACTTCGAAGGGGCCGCTCTTCAAGAAGGCCTGGTCCGAGCTCTATGGCGGGATCGTGGAGTACCGGCCCAACAGCAAGGCGGTCGACGTGGATCTGCGCGCCAGCGTCGTGAAGCTCGAGCTCGATGACGTCAAGGGCGATGTCCTGAACGTCGTTCCGCCGATGAAATGCGGCAAGATCGCCGATGCCTTCATCACGGCCAACAACCGCTGGTGCGAAGTCGACTGGATCAGCTTCGAATCGAAGGCGGCGAAGGGCGTGCACCTGCTTGGAGACTCGACCTTGAGCGCTCCGGTGATGCCCAAGTCGGGTCACATGGCCAATGCCCACGGAAAGGCCTGCGCCGCGGCCGTCGTCGCCTTGCTCAACGGCGAGGCGCCAAACCCGTCGCCGACCCTCACCAACACCTGCTACAGCTTCGTCTCCGAAACTCAAGTCGTGCACGTGGCTTCGGTCCACAAGTACGACACGGCGGCGCGCACGATGAAGGCCGTGCCCGGCTCAGGCGGCGTGTCGCCGGCCCGGAACGAACTCGAGGCAGGCTACGCCCTCAACTGGGCCCGAAACATCTGGGCTGACACGCTCGCCTGAGGCCGGTCGCGTCGTGACCGGGAGACGGGCCGCCTTCGGGCGGCCCGTCATCTTGCGCCGGTCATGGAACCGACGCGAGGTACTCCGAAAGCGCCTTGATCTCGAGTTCCGTGAGTTTCGAGGCGATCGTGTGCATCACCGCGTTGTCGTTGGTTCGGGCGCGCTTGCCGAACTGCCGCAGTTGCCCCTCGAGGTAGAGCGCCTGCTGGCCCGCCAGTCGCGGAAGCGTCTCGGTGCCGTGGGCATCCGGCCCGTGGCAGCTCGCGCAGGCCGCCACGCCGGAGTAGGGGTTTCCGCGCGAGTAGAGATAGCGTCCGACAGAGGCGAGCTCGGCATCCGCCGGGACCTGCGGGTCCGCCTTTTCCGCGGCGAAGAACGCGCCGAGCGCCGCGATGTCCTCGCCGGTGAGCCCCGCCACCATGTCGTTCATGGTGGAACCCTTGCGCCGGCCGGACTGGAAATCCAGAAGCTGCTTGGCGACGTAGTTCGCGTTCTGCGTGGCCAGGCGCGGGAAGACCTCGCTCGAGCTCTCGCCGCTCATGCCGTGGCACAGGAAGCATCGGCCGGAGACGATCTTTCGGGCGCGCTCGAGGTCCGCGGCGGCGGTCTCGGAGACGGGACCGGCAAGTGCCGCGACAGCGACGAGAAGCGCGAAACGGATCGGGACCATGGCGAAGCCTTTCTCAGATGGCCGATTGTAGCAATCGGGCGACAGGCGGGAATACGGGCATCCGATCCGCTGTTGGCCGCGTAAACTGCACCTGTGGAGCAATGATTGAACGCAATCAGACGGGACGCGCCTCGGCGCGTTGGCCAGACAAAGACGATGAAGCGCAGAAAGATCCTCGTACTCTTTCCCGACGAGTGGGACCGCTCCATGACGGCGCGCAGCGGCGCCGAGAACGATTTTCACTTCGAGGGGTTCGACCTTTTCCGGTTCCCGGAGAGCGCGCGCCTGTTCACCTTCGATGTCGCGCGCTTCGTCGATCGGCTTTCGCGGCGTTACGCGGGCGCCGGGCTGGACGCCATCCTCACCTCCGACGAGCAGTTCGGCCCGGTGGTCGCCTCCCTCCTGGGCGAGCGCCTGGGACTGCCGAGCACGCCGCTCGATGCGGTGCTCACCTCGCAGCACAAGTATTACGCGCGGTGCGCATTCGAGAAATCGCTTCCGGAATGCAACCCCCGGTTCGGCCTCATCGGCCGGGACTTCCGCCGCACCTTCGATGTTCCCATCGAGTTCCCGTTCTACGTGAAGCCGGTGAAGGCGGCCTTTTCCGTGCTCGCGCGGCGGGTCGATTCCTTCGCGGCGCTCGAGAGCCACGCCCGGTTCAGCTGGTTCGAGCAGAGGATCATCGAGCGGCTGGTGAAGCCCTTCGGCGACGTGATGCGCGCGCGCTCGTCGTTCGACGTCGAGCCCTTCAGCTTGCTCGCCGAGGAAATCGTGGACGGGGCGCAGGTGACGGTGAACGGATTCGCCCGCGGGTCCCAGGTGACGATGCTGGGCGTGGTCGACTCGATCATGTTTCCGGGGACGGACCAGTTCGAGCGCTTCCAGTACCCGTCCGCGCTTCCCAGGCGCGAGCAGGACGGGGCGGAGGACATCGCCCGCCGGGCGCTCGCCGCCGTGGGCTTCACGCACGGGATGTTCAACGTCGAGCTGCGCCTGTGCGCGGCGACGGGCCACGCCAAGGTGATCGAGATCAATCCCCGGGCCGCCGGGCAGTTCTACGACCTCTTCGAGCGGGTCGACGGCTACAACCTTTTCGACGCGCTCATCGCGCTGGAAGCCGGGGAGGCGCCTCTCGTTCGCCACCGCGAGGGCCGGGACGCAGTCGCCGCGAGCTTCGTCCTGCGAGACCTGGCCGGCGGCGGGCTTGGGCGGTGGCCGTCGCCCGGCGAGGTCGCGGAGCTGCGCGCACGCCATCCGGAGTCGAGGATCATGATCTATCCGAAGCGTGGCTCGGACCTGCGCCGCGAGATGAAATGGCTGGGGAGCTACCGCTACGGCGTCGTGAATCTCGGCGCCCGCACGCAGGCCGAGCTCTTCGCCCGCTTCGTGCGGATTCACCGCGACATCGGCTTCCACCCGTCCGCAAGGCCTTCGCGCCAATGCGAGGAATTGCTCGGGGGATCAGCCGCCGACTGAGGCGCGGCGGACGTCAGTCGCGAAGCCACGCACGGTCGAAATGCGGGTTCGTCCTGGATGCGAGAACGTGGTCCCGCCACGCGCCGTCGATGAAGAGGTATTCGCGCGCGTAGCCCTCGCGGACGAACCCCAGCCGATCGAGAAGCCTCGCGCTGCGCTCGTTCTCGGGCCGGAAGTTCGCCATCACGCGGTGCAGCTTCAGTTCCCGGAAAGCGTAGTCGAGGGTCGCCACGAGCGCCTCGTGCATGAGGCCGCAGCCCTCGTGCCTGCGCGCGATCTGGTAGCCGAGCACGCAGGCGCAGAATGGCCCCCTAGCGATCTGCGTGTAGTTGCACGTGCCGATGATCTCCTCCGGCGCAGGTCCCGGCGCCAGCATGACCCAGCGAGCCGTCTCGCCCGCCGCGAACTGCCGCTCGAACGCGGGAAGGCGCGTTTCCCAGAGTTGCGCCCCGAAGCCTTCCGGCGGGGCGGGCGGGGACCAGCGGTCGAGATGGCCGACGAAGTTCTCCGCGAAGAAGCGGGCGAGCGCGTTCTCCAGGCCCGGTCGCGCGATGACGAGCCGAAGCCGGCCGGTCTCGATCTCGGGAAACGCCACGGACCCGCGTCCGCCGGGGCTCACGCCGAGAACACGCGCCAGTGCTGGGGCCAGCCCTCGGTGGGGGAGCGCCTGAACCCGCTCTTGGCGAAAAGGTGCCAGCACCCGATCACGTAGGCGATCAGCGTGGCCGCGTAGGCATTCACGTCCCAGTCGGCCGGCAGCTGCCCCGCGGTCACGGCGAGGCGCGTGCTCTGGCGAAGGCTTGCCTCGAGGCGATCGACCAACTGGTTCACCCGCGACTGCAGCCTTTCGTCCTCGTTCACCAGGGCGTCCCCGGTGAGGACCCGCGTCATGCCCGGGTTCTTCTGCGCGAAGGCGAGCAGCGTCGCCACCGTGGACTCGACCTGCTTGATGGCATCCGCCTCGTCGGCCTGGATCCGGTTCACGAGGGAGAAGAGCGTCTGCTCGATGAACTCGATCAGCCCCTCGAACATCTGCGCCTTGCTCGCGAAATGGCGGTAGAGCGCGGCCTCGGAGACGTCCAGGCGCGCGGCGAGCAGCGCGGTCGTCACGCGTTCGGCCTTCGGCGCCTCGAGCATCGAGGCGAGCGTCTGGAGGATCTGTGCCTTGCGCTCCCCGGTCTTCGCCATGGATCCCCCGATATCAGCGGCGGCCGCCGAGGATGGATCCCAGCACGCCGCGAATGATGCGTCGCCCGACTTCGCTTCCCATGGCGCGCGCGGCGCTCTTCGCCGCGGCCTCGATCGCCGTTTCCCTCGTCCTGCCCTTCGGCGCCGCGCCCCCGGGGAACCCGAGCTTGCCGAGGATTCCCCCCATCGGGCCGTCGGTTTCCTTCGTCTGCCCGCCGGGAGTCCGGTCCGCGGCTCTCGCCGCCAGGAGTTCATAGGCCGATTCGCGGTCGATCGCCTTCTCGTAGTGGCCGGCGACCAGCGACGACGCGATCACCTGGCTGCGCTCCCGAGCCGTGATGGGGCCGATTCGCGAGCGTGGCGGGATCACGAACGCGCGCTCGACGAGGCAGGGTCGACCCTTCTCGTCCAGGAACGACACCAGCGCCTCCCCGACACCCAGCTCGGAGATGGCCTTTTCGACATCGAGCGGCGGGTTCTGGCGGAAGGTGGTCGCCGCGGCCCTGACGGCCTGCTGGTCGCGGGGCGTGAAGGCGCGCAGCGCGTGCTGGACCCGGTTGCCGAGTTGCCCGAGGACCGTGTCGGGGACGTCGAGCGGGTTCTGCGTGATGAACCAGACGCCCACGCCCTTGGAGCGAACGAGCCGCACGACCTGCTCGATGCGGTCGAGAAGCTCCCGGGGAGCGTCGTTGAAGAGCAGGTGCGCCTCGTCGAAGAAGAACGCGAGCCTGGGCTTCTCCGGGTCGCCCACCTCGGGCAACTGCTCGAACAGCTCGGACAGGAGCCACAGCAGCATGGACGCGTAGACGCGAGGGCTCGCAAGGAGCTTGTCGGCGGCGAGGATGTTCACGACCCCCTTGCCGTCCACGGTCTGCATGAGGTCTTCCAGCGCAAGCGCCGGCTCGCCGAAAAGCTTCTCGCCGCCCTGGGACTCGAGCGTGAGCAGGCCGCGCTGGATCGCGCCGACGCTTGCCGTCGAGATATTCCCGTACTGGGTCCGCAATTGCGCGGCATTGTCGCCGGCATGCTGCAGCAGCGCCCGCAGGTCCTTCAGGTCGAGGAGCGCCAGGCCACCGTCGTCGGCGATCTTGAAGACCGCGGCGAGCACGCCGGCCTGCGTCTCGTTCAGGTTGAGGATTCGCGCGAGGAGCAGCGGTCCCATCTCGGAGACGGTCGCGCGGATCGGGTGGCCCTGTTCCCCGAAGACGTCCCAGAAGGCCACGGGAAAGGCGACCGGCGAATGGCCGTCGAGCCCCAGCTGCTTCACGCGCTCGGCGACCTTGGCATTGGCTCCACCCGGTGCGGCTAGCCCGGCCAGGTCGCCCTTCACGTCGGCCATGAACACCGGGACGCCGATCGCGCTGAGCGCCTCGGCCACCGTCTGCAGGGTGACGGTCTTGCCGGTTCCGGTCGCACCGGCGATGAGGCCGTGGCGATTGGCCATGGCCGGCAACAGGCCGAGGTCAACGCCGGATTTCGCGACGACGAGAGGGGGAAGCATCGGGAAGGCCCGGGCGTGAGGGGTGTTGCGAGGATGTTACCATTAGCCCCCTCGAAACTGAATGCGCGACGAAGACCCATGGCAGGTCACAGCAAGTGGGCGAACATCCAGCACCGCAAGGGCCGCCAGGACGCCAAGCGCGGCAAGATCTTCACCCGGCTCATCAAGGAAATCACCGTCTCGGCGAGGATGGGCGGCGGCGACGCCGACATGAATCCGCGGCTGAGGCTCGCCGTCGACAAGGCGACCGAGAACAACATGCCGAAGGACAACATCGAGCGCGCGATCAAGCGCGGAACCGGTGACCTGGAAGGCGTGAACTACGAGGAGATCCGCTACGAGGGCTATGGCATCGGCGGGGCTGCCGTGATCGTCGACTGCCTGAGCGACAACCGCACGCGCACCGTGGCCGACGTGAGGCACGCGTTTTCCAAGCACGGCGGCAACCTCGGCACCGACGGCTCGGTCGCGTTCCTGTTCCGGCACTGCGGGCAGCTGGTCTACGCGCCCGGCACGAGCGAGGACAGGGTCCTCGACGTGGCGCTGGAGGCGGGCGCCGAGGATGTCGTCTCGAATGACGACGGGTCGATCGAGGTGATCACCGGCCCCCACGACTTCCCCGCCGTGAAGGCCGCGCTGGACAAGGCTGGCTTCAAGGCGGAAATCGGCGAAGTGACGATGAAGCCGATCACGGAGACGCCGCTCGCAGGCGAGGACGCGGTGCGCATGCAGAAACTCATCGACGCGCTGGAGAGCCTCGACGACGTGCAGGAGGTCCATACCACCGCGGCCATGGACGAGGCGCCCTAGAGGCCGCCGCCCTTGCGCATCCTCGGCATCGATCCGGGATTGCGGATCACGGGGTTCGGGGTAATCGGCCGCGAAGGCCAGAACCTCGCCTATGTGACGAGCGGCTGCATTCGCACCCGCGAGAAGGGCGAGTTGCCGGAGCGGATCCGCACGATACTCGACGGGCTGGCGGAGGTGATCGCCACCCACCGCCCCGACCAGGTCGCCATCGAGAAGGTTTTCGTGAACGTGAACCCGCAATCGACGCTGTTGCTGGGCCAGGCGAGGGGTGCGGCGGTCTGCGCCGCCGTCCTCGCCGACCTGCCCGTGGCCGAGTACACGGCGCTCCAGGTGAAGCAGGCGGTGGTCGGCAAAGGCAACGCGCACAAGGAGCAGGTTCAGGAGATGGTGAAGCGGTTGCTGAGGCTCTCGGGGAACCCCTCGGCCGATGCCGCCGACGCGCTCGCCTGCGCGATCTGCCACGCCCACGGCGGATTGGGATTGGGCGCGCTGTCCACGAAAGGGCTCAGGATGCGCCACGGGAGGCTCGCGTGATCGGGCGGATCGCCGGCGCGTTGGTCGAGAAGAACCCGCCGCAGGTGGTGGTCGTCGCCCACGGCGTCGGCTACGAGATCGACGTTCCCATGAGCACGTTCTACAACCTGCCGCGCACCGGCGAGACGGTCGAGCTGCTCACGCACCTCGTGGTCCGCGAGGACGCGCACCTGCTCTTCGGCTTCCTCACGGCCGGCGAGCGCAACGCCTTCCGCCAGCTCCTCAAGGTAAGCGGCGTCGGACCCAAGGTGGCGCTCGCGGTGCTTTCCGGGCTTTCCGTCGACGACCTCGCGGCCGCGGTGGCCACCGAGGACGTGGCGCGCCTCACGCGGGTGCCCGGCATCGGGAAGAAGACGGCCGAGCGGCTGGTGCTCGAGCTGCGCGACAAGCTCTCGGCCGCGCTGCCGGCGGCGAAGGGAACCGCGCCCCACGGGCCCGATGTCCTCAATGCGCTGCTCGCCCTTGGCTATAATGCCCGCGAGGCGTCGATCGCGACCCGCGATCTGCCCGCCGACCTGGCGCTCACCGACGCGATCCGCCAGGCACTCAAGGTGCTCGCCAAGCCGTGATCGAAACCGACCGCCTGATGACCGGGGCACCGGCTTCGCCGCAGGAGGAGGGCGAGGAGAGGGCGCTTCGTCCGCGCCAGCTCGCGGACTACGTGGGCCAGGTGAAGATCCGCGAACAGCTCGAGATCTTCATCTCGGCGGCCCGAAACCGCGGCGAAGCGCTCGACCACGCGCTCCTTTTCGGACCGCCCGGCCTGGGCAAGACCACGCTCGCCCACATCATCGCCCGCGAAATGGGCGTTGGGCTGCGCCAGACATCCGGGCCGGTGCTCGAGCGCCCGGGGGACCTCGCGGCGATCCTCACGAACCTCGAGCCGAGGGACGTCCTCTTCATCGACGAGATCCACCGCCTGAGCCCGGTCGTCGAGGAGATCCTCTATCCCGCGCTCGAGGACTACCAGATCGACATCATGATCGGCGAAGGGCCGGCCGCGAGGAGCGTGAAGCTCGACCTGCCGCCTTTCACCCTGATCGGGGCGACCACCCGGGCGGGCATGCTCACCAATCCGCTTCGCGACCGCTTCGGCATCGTGGCGCGGCTCGAGTTCTACACGCCCGACGAGCTCACGCGGATCGTCACGCGCTCCTCGGGGCTGCTCGCGATGACGGTCGAGGCGGCAGGGGCGATCGAGATCGCCCGGCGCGCCCGCGGGACGCCGCGCATCGCCAACCGGCTGCTGCGGCGCGTGCGCGATTTCGCGGAGGTCAAGCACGACGGGCGCGTCACCGCGGAAATCGCGGATCTCGCGCTTCGGATGCTCGACGTGGATGCGATAGGGCTGGACCTCCTGGACAGGAAGCTCCTCCTCGCGATCGTGGAGAAGTTCGGCGGCGGGCCCGTGGGCGTGGAGAACCTCGCCGCCGCCATCGGCGAGGAAAGGGACACGATCGAGGACGTGCTGGAGCCCTTCCTCATCCAGCAGGGCTACCTCCAGAGAACGCCGCGCGGGAGGATGGCCACGGCGCTCACCTACCAGCACTTCGGGCTCCCGGGCGGGCCGGGGGCCGGCGGAGGGCTCTTCGGGTGACGAAGATCGCGGTGAAGCCCCGGTTGCAGCCGGAACTGTTCGTCTATTCCTTTCCCGTGCGCGTGTACTTCGAGAACACCGACGCGGGCGGGGTGGTCTACCATGGCGAGTACCTCAAGTTCCTGGAGCGGGCCCGCACCGAGTGGCTGCGGCACCTGGGCTTCGACCACCAGTGGCTCGCGAGGAACCATCGCATCGTCTTCGTGGTCTCCCAGGCGGTGGTGGATTTCGTGAAGCCCGCCCGGCTGGACGACAATATCCTGGTGAGCGTGCACCTGGAGTCGCTGGGGAAGGTGCGCTGCGTGTTCGCGCAGGAGATCGGCCGCGAGGAAGACATCCTCGTGCGCGCGAGAGTGACGGTCGCTTGCGTGAACGGGGAAACCTTGAAGCCCGTCGAGATACCCGAGGCGCTGCGTCGCAAGATGCAGGCCTCGCTCTAGGAAAGCCGGAGAAAGCATGATCGTCAGCCACGACCTCACCATCCTCGCGATGATCGTGAACGCGAGCATCGTCGTGAAGGCCGTCATGGCGGTCCTCGTGCTCGCCTCGCTCTTTTCGTGGACCTACATCTTCATGAAGGTCTTCACCCTGCGCCGGGCGCTTCGGCAGGCCGAGGACTTCGAGCGCGAGTTCTGGGGCGGCTCCGACCTGGTCGGGCTCTACCAGCGCGCGGCGGGCGGCCGCTACGTCGCGGCGGGCATGGAGCGCATCTTCGAGGCGGGCTTCAAGGAGTTCCTGAAGCTCAAGGGCCGTGCCGGGGCGGACGTGAGCGCGCTTCTCGAGGGCACGCGCCGCGCGATGAAGGCGACGCTTCAGCGGGAGGTGGATGCGCTGGAATCGCACCTGTCCTTTCTCGCGACGGTGGGCTCCGTGAGCCCCTACATCGGGCTCTTCGGCACCGTCTGGGGGATCATGAACGCCTTCCGGGGACTGTCCAACGTGGCCCAGGCCACCCTCGCCCAGGTGGCGCCCGGCATCGCGGAAGCGTTGGTGGCCACCGCCATCGGCCTCTTCGCGGCGATTCCCGCGGTGATCGCCTACAACCGCTTCGCCCACGACATCGACCGGCTCGCGGGCCGCTACGAGAGCTTCATGGAAGAGCTCTCCAACATCCTGCAGCGCCAGGCCCACCAGCCGGAGCGATAGATGCGCCGCCGCCGCGCCATGGCCGAGATCAACGTCGTCCCGTACATCGACGTGATGCTGGTGCTCCTCATCATCTTCATGGTCGCCGCACCGCTCATCAACCCGGGCCAGATCGACCTTCCGAAAGTGGGCGCGAAGCTCGATCCGGCCGTGGCGCCGCTCGAGGTGCGCGTGCGGGCCAACGGCGATCTCGCGGTCGTGGATCGTTCGCGGTCGCCGGACGAACTGCTCGTGAGGCGGCCGCAGCTCCTTGCGATCGTGCGCCAGGCGCAACGGGACAACGCGGGGCAAGCCGTGGTGATCGCCGGCGACCGCAATGTCCGCTACGAGGAAGTCCTCAAGGTGATGGACATCCTGCTGCAGGGGCAGGTGGCGCGCGTGGGGCTCCTCGCGAGTCCCGCCCAGTAGGGGCCGCGCGATGGCCCGGCAAGACTTGGGCGAGCGCCGGCGCCAGCCGGGGAAGATCCGCTCGATCGTCCTCGCGGTGGCCGTGCACGTCGCGTTCTTCGCCCTCATCTTCTTCGGCGTGTCGTGGCAGAGCAGTCCGACGCCGCCGTTGCAGGCCGAGCTCTGGGACAAGCTGCCGACGGGCAAGACCACGAAGGCGCCGAAGGCCGATCCGGTGGCGCCCAAACCCGAGCCGCCCAAACCCGAGCCGCTTAAGCCCGAGCCGCCGAAGCCCGAGCCGCCGAAGCCCGAGCCGCCGAAGCCCAAGCCGCCGAAGCC
>Ga0073899_10004081_pt1 | contig 12829 bp, 10 predicted proteins | sample KloWWTmetaKNB5Ph_FD_88975 | JGI IMG/M metagenome (GOLD analysis project Ga0073899, IMG submission 88975) | Active sludge microbial communities from Klosterneuburg, Austria, studying microevolution and ecology of nitrifiers - Klosterneuburg... | ecosystem: Engineered > WWTP > Aerobic digester >... | reverse complement strand
GCCCTCAGGCAGACCTTCGCCTCGATAGCGTTTGGTCACTTCGTGCCCAAGCATGGTGCCCACGGTTCGGTTGACGTTGCGGACGCTGACCTGAGCCCGCACTGGTTCGCCACTGAGGAGCGCCGGTTGCGCGATCTTGATCAGTTCGTTGTCGAGTGCCTTATCAAGACCATGGTCTTGGGTCTTGGAGCAATAGGTCGTCTGGTCAGCGAACTGAGCCTCGACCTGCGGTTTGTGGAAGATCGCGGAGATGTCCAACCCCGAGGCTTTCCAGTGGTTCACCGCACCTGCCGCATCGAGAACCTCAACCTGGCCCACAGCCTCTTGGATCGACCTGAAGCCGAGTTCGGCCAACAGTTCGCGCACCTCTTGGGCGATGAACCGGAAGAAGTTCTCCACGAACTCAGGCTGTCCTGAGAACCGCTCACGCAAGAGTGGGTTTTGAGTGGCAACGCCAACGGGGCAGGTGTCGAGGTGACACACCCGCATCATCACGCAGCCGGAGACAACCAGCGGCGCGGTTGCGAACCCGAACTCTTCGGCCCCCAACAACGCCGCGATGATGACATCGCGCCCGGTCTTGAGTTGCCCATCAGTCTGCACGACGATCCGGTCGCGCAGTCCGTTGAGCAGCAAGGTCTGTTGGGTTTCGGCTAGGCCTAGTTCCCACGGACCACCGGCGTGTTTGAGCGAGGTCAAGGGTGAGGCGCCGGTGCCGCCGTCGTGCCCAGAGATGAGCACGACGTCTGCGTGGGCCTTTGACACTCCTGCCGCCACGGTTCCGACCCCGACCTCGGCGACGAGTTTGACGTGCACTCGAGCCGATGGGTTGGAGTTCTTGAGATCGTGGATCAATTGGGCGAGATCCTCGATGGAGTAGATGTCGTGGTGCGGTGGCGGACTGATCAGACCCACGCCAGGAGTTGAGTGCCGAGTTTTGGCCACCCACGGGTACACCTTGTGGCCGGGCAATTGGCCGCCCTCACCGGGCTTGGCGCCTTGGGCCATCTTGATCTGAATGTCGTCGGCGTTGGTGAGGTACTGCGAGGTCACGCCGAACCTCCCCGAGGCAACCTGCTTGATCGCCGAGCGGCGTTCGGGGTCATAGAGCCGATCTGGGTCTTCGCCGCCCTCACCGGTGTTGGACTTCGCGCCCAGTCGGTTCATGGCAATGGCCAAGGTTTCGTGCGCTTCTTGGCTAATCGAGCCGTACGACATCGCGCCGGTCGAGAAGCGTTTCACGATCGCCTCGATTGGTTCGACTTCATCGATAGAGATCGCAGTGCGCTCTTTGAAGCCAAACAGCCCGCGAAGCGTCATCAAGCGTTCGGCCTGCTCATTGACTCGAGAGGTGTACTGCTTGAAGACCTCAAACTGACCGGTGCGCGTGGCGTGCTGCAACCGGAAGACGGTCTCAGGGTCGAACAGGTGGGGTTCGCCTTCACGACGCCACTGGTACTCCCCACCCACAGCCAGATCGCGGTGAGCAGATCCGATGCCGTCAAGCGGGTACGCCGTGCGGTGACGTTGGGCCACTTCCTCAGCGATCACATCAAGCCCAATGCCACCCAACTTGCTCGTGGTCCCGGTGAAGTACCGGTCGATGAGTTCTTTGGACAGGCCAAGAGCTTCAAAGATCTGCGCACCGGTGTAGGAAGCCACTGTGGAGACGCCCATCTTCGACATCACCTTCAAGACGCCCTTGCCTAGTGCCTTGACCAGGTTCTTGACGGCCACTTCGCCATCGACCTTGACGTAGTAGCCATCGCGGGCGAGATCTTCGACTGACTCCATCGCTAGGTACGGGTTGACAGCCGCGGCGCCGTAGCCGATCAGGGTGGCGATGTGGTGCACCTCGCGCACGTCGCCAGCCTCAACCACCAACCCCACCTGGGTGCGGGTCTTTTCCCGAACCAAGTGGTGGTGCACCGCTGCGGTCATCAGCAGCGATGGGATGGGAGCCAGGTCAGCCTTCGAATGGCGATCGGACAACACAATCACCCGAGCGCCGTTCGCGATGGCCTGGCTCACTTCGGCACACAGTTCGTCGAGTCGTGCGGCTAGGGCTTGCCCACCGCCGCTGACGTCGTACAACCCGCGCACGATGTGGGTGATGAACCCCTTCATGTCACCGTCACGGTTGATGTGACGGATCTTGGCTAGTTCATCGTTGTCGATCACTGGGAACGGCAAGACGATTTGGCGACAGCTGGCAGGTCCTGGTTCCAGCAGGTTGGCCTCAGGACCAATCGAGCCGGACAGACTCGTCACCAACTCCTCGCGGATCGCGTCGAGGGGCGGGTTGGTGACTTGGGCAAACAGCTGAGCGAAGTAGTCAAAGAGCAACCGCGGACGCTTAGACAGCACCGCGATAGGCGAGTCGGTGCCCATCGAGCCAATCGGCTCGTAGCCAGTGTTGGCCATCGGGGTCAAGATGACGCGCAGCTCTTCTTCGGTGTAACCAAAGATCTGTTGGCGCCTGGTGACCGAGGCGTGAGAGTGGATGATGTGCTCGCGGTCATCGATCGTGGGCAACTTGATGAGTCCGGCGTGCAACCACTCGTCGTAGGGGTGCTCGGCAGCGAGTTCGCCCTTGATTTCCTCATCTTCGATGATGCGGTGTTCTTCGGTGTCGACCAAGAACATTCGCCCTGGCTGCAACCGACCTTTACGCACCACCGTGGCCGGGTCGATGTCGAGCACGCCCACTTCAGAGGCGAGTACGACGAGTCCCTCATCGGTGACCCAGTAGCGCGAGGGGCGCAAGCCATTGCGATCGAGCACAGCACCGATCTGAGCGCCATCGGTGAAGACCACGCATGCGGGTCCGTCCCATGGCTCCATCAAAGTGGAGTGGAACTCATAGAAGGCGCGTCGACTGGGGTCCATGCTGGCGTTGTTTTCCCACGCCTCGGGGATCATCATCAGCACCGAGTGAGGCAGCGACCGCCCACCCATGTAGAGGAGTTCGAGCACCTCATCAAAGCTTGCCGAGTCACTGCCACCAGCAGTGACGATCGGATAGAGCCGACTCAACTCCCCCGGGATCAGGTCAGAGTCGAGCAGAGCCTCACGCGCGCGCATCCAGTTGCGGTTGCCCATCACGGTGTTGATCTCGCCGTTGTGCGCGATGTAGCGGAATGGGTGCGAGAGCGGCCAACTCGGGAAGGTGTTGGTGGAGAACCGTGAGTGGACCACCGCGATGGCAGACGCCACCCGCTCGTCGACGAGATCAGGGAACACCCGGTCGAGTTGGTCTGTGGTCAACATTCCCTTGTAAACCAAGGTGCGACTCGACAGTGACGGGAAATAGACGGGGGTTTCGTGCTCTGCCCGCTTGCGCAAGCAGAAGGCTCGACGCTCCAACGCCATCCCCACGAGGCGTTCGCCTGCTGCGGAGACAAAGATCTGGGCGAAGGCAGGCATGACCGAACGCGCGGTTTGGCCCAGGCTCTGCGGGTCAACGGGCACATCGCGCCACCCGAGGACAGTGAGCCCTTCTTCGACGGCCAATTCCTCAATGCGTTGACGCGTTGCCGCGACCTGCTCGGCATCGCCTGGGAGGAAGGCCGTGCCGACCGCGTAGGCATGACGCGCAGGCAAGGTGAATCCGCACTCAGCGGTGACCTCACGAAGGAAGGCGTCGGGAATCTGCATCAAGATGCCGGCACCGTCGCCTGAGTTGATCTCTGCGCCCGCGGCGCCACGATGGTCGAGGTTTCGCAAGGCCGTCAAAGCCTTGCTCACGATGTCGTGGCTCGGGACGCCGGTGAGGGTAGCTACAAATGCGACACCACAGGCATCGTGCTCATGTTGAGCGTCATAGAGGCCCTGGGGCGGCGGGAATGCGTGCATAAGGCCTTCTCCCGTCGTCGTGCAACAGCGCAAGCTGAAGCGGTCATTGATGCATGCTCGAGACGTCGTTGGCCCAGGCGGAGAGCACAATCTACAACAGCCCGTGGGCGCAAAAGGCAGGTGTCTTGACCCTTGGCGGGACCTAGCTTCAGCTCACCAACAGCCGCATCGCCTAAAGGCTGCGAATCTCGTAGCGAAACTGGCGCGACACCTCGGAATCCGCCTCATCTGGCCTGATCTAGTGCTGCGATCTACATTTGTTGTTTGGGGGCCAACACGGTCAATTGCGGCGTACGCCCTGGGCCAAATCACCTGTGAGCGCCTCGATGGCCCGCAGACCGGCTTGGTGATCTGGGGCATCCAAGATCGCGCGCACAAACGCCGACCCAACAATCACTCCGTCGCAGTGGGCGGCCAATTGCGCCGCCTGGGCGCCATTGGAAACCCCAAGCCCGACGCCAATGGGCAGCGATGTCACCGCTCGGGTGCGTGCGACCAGCGGTGCGGCAAGTTCAGAGGATGTTGTTCGCGCGCCGGTGACACCCATCACGGCCGCGGCGTAGACAAAACCTCGACACGCGGCAGTGGTCATGGCCAGTCGCTCGTCGGTGGACGACGGAGCTACCAAGAAGATCTTGTCCAGCTCATGTGCGTCGGCTGCCGCGATCCAGTGGGGTGCATAGTCGGGCGTGATGTCGGGGGTGATGAGGCCAGCGCCTCCTGCACTGGCCAAGTCAGCGGCAAAGCGATCGACCCCATAGCGCTCGACTGGGTTCCAATACGTCATCACGACGGTTGGCACACCGGTCGCGGCGACAGCCTCAACCACTCGCAGTACGTCGCTCGTGCGCACCCCGCCTTCGAGTGCACGTTGGGCCGCCTCTTGGATCGTGGGGCCATCCATCACTGGGTCGGTGTAGGGCAAGCCGATCTCGATGACATCGCACCCGGCCTCGACCATGGTTTTGATGATCTCAATGCTGTCGGCCACCGTCGGGAAGCCTGCGGGCAGGTAGCCGATCAAGGCCGCCCGGTTTTCGGCTTTGGCCTTATCGAAGGCTCGTGCGGTGCTCACTTGGTCTCCCCTAAACCGAACCACTCAATGGCTGTGCCCATGTCTTTGTCTCCGCGTCCTGAGAGGTTCACCAGGATGGTTTGCCCAGGTCGGTCTTGGGCGATTCGCAAGGCCCCAGCTAGGGCGTGGGCGGATTCGATGGCCGGAATGATGCCTTCGGTGCGAGACAAGAGCGCTAGTGCGTCCATCGCCTCCGCATCTGTCACTGGCTCATAGGTCGCGCGACCGGTCTTCGCCAGGTGTGCGTGTTGGGGGCCAACGCCCGGGTAGTCGAGTCCCGCGCTAATCGAATGCGATTCGATCGTTTGGCCATCGTCGTCTTGCAGCACATAGGTGCGTGCACCGTGAAGCACGCCTTCGTCCCCTGCCATGATCGTCGCCGCGTGCCGGCCGGTTTCAACTCCATCGCCACCAGCCTCAAACCCATAAATCTCAACGTCGCTGTCATCGAGGAATGCGGTGAACAGGCCAATAGCGTTCGAGCCACCGCCCACACATGCCGCAACGACGTCTGGCAAACCTCCAAGAAGTTCCAGACTCTGAGCCCGGGCTTCATCGCCGATGCCGCGAGTGAAGTCACGCACCATGCTGGGGAACGGGTGCGGACCAGCGGCAGTGCCAAACAGATAGGCAGTGTGGTCAACGCTGGCCACCCAGTCACGCAATGCCTCGTTGATCGCGTCTTTCAAGGTGCGCGAGCCACTCTTCACCGGCACCACGCTGGCGCCAAGGAGGTTCATCCGGGCGACGTTAAGCGCCTGGCGCTCGGTGTCGACTTCACCCATGTAGACCACGCACTCCAACCCGAAGTACGCCGCCGCAGTAGCACTCGCGACACCGTGCTGACCGGCCCCTGTCTCGGCAATGACCCGTGACTTACCCATCCGCTTGGTGAGCAATGCCTGCCCCAACACGTTGCGGATCTTGTGGGCACCAGTGTGATTGAGATCTTCACGCTTGAGCAGGATGCGCGCCCCCACACGATCGCTGAGGCGACGTGCGTCGTACAACAACGAAGGGGTGCCGGCGTAGTCACGACAGATTGCGGCGAACTCGGCCACGAACTCCGGGTCGGCCATCGCTTCGCGCCAGGCGTGATCGAGTTCGTCGAGCGCCGCCACGAGCGCTTCGGGCATGAATCGCCCGCCGAACTCACCAAACCAGCCGCGCTCGTCGGCTCCGTAACTGCTCATGACACCCCTCTGAGTGCTCGTACGGCGCCTGCAGGGTCGCCATCTTTCACCAATGCTTCGCCGACCAAGATGACCTTGGCGCCTTCATTGAAGTAGCGCGCAGCATCCTCGACTCCGCTGATCCCTGACTCGGCCACCGGCACCCGATCGGCAGGAATGCCTTGCACTAGTCGCCCGAATGTGTCCGGATCAACCTGGAGAGTCTTGAGGTTGCGGGCGTTGACTCCGATGAGCTCGGCCCCCAGCGCAACTGCGCGCTCGGTCTCGACTTCGTCGTGCACTTCGACCAGAACTGTCAGACCCAGGCTCGTGGCAGTGGCATAGAGGTGATCGAGTCGATCTCCTGGCAATGACGCCACGATCAGCAGGGCCAGATCGGCACCAGCCGCGCGAGCCTCAAACAGTTGATAGTCCTCGACGATGAAGTCTTTGCGCAGCAGTGGCGTGTGGACGGCTGCGCGCACAGCCCGAAGATCAGCCAATGAACCGTTGAACCGTCGCTGTTCGGTCAAAACGCTGATCGCTGCGGCCCCACCGAGTGAGTACTGCGCGGCTAGTCCGGCCGGATCAACGATGCTGGCCAGATCGCCCTTGCTCGGACTGCGTCGCTTGACTTCAGCGATCACTGAAAGCCCGGGTGCACGAAACTGCGGCATGGGGTCACGGGCACCGTCAATGAGCGAAATCTGTTCGCGCAACTGCTCAAGGCTGACCTGGCTCATCCGCTGTGCGAGGTCTTCGCGCACTCCAGTGACGATTTCGTCGAGCACGGACATGCAACACCTCACGAGACACGACAACGGGCAAAGATTCGATTGATCGGGAGTCTTGAGTCTAGTGCGACTGTGACCGGGGTAAGGTCGCGTCCACGAAGGGCATTCACACGATCGAAAGGTTCACCTAGATGAGCTACGACGCACCTCCCCCGCCGCCTCCCCCGCCGCCGCCCTCTGACGGCACGCCTCCCCCGCCGCCTCCGATGCCGTACGGCCAGCCTTACGGCGCAGCTCCCACTGGTGGCACCAACCAGAAGGCGCTGTGGGCAATGATTCTTGGAATCTTGAGCTTGTGCTGTGGCTTCCTGCTTGGCATTCCGGCCATCATTTTGGGCGTCATCGGCGGCAAGGAGATCGCGGCTTCTGGTGGCATGCAGCAGGGTGAGGGCATGGCTAAGGCCGGCCTGATCTTGGGCGTCATCGGCACCGTGATTGGCATCGGCTGGCTGGTGTTCCGCATCGGCGGCGCCATGCAAGGCATCGGCTAGTCACGACCGCTTAACTTCATCGTGGGACCTCACAGTCGTGGGGTCCCACGATTCGTTTTTGTTCCTAGTTCGGAGCCATCCAGGCGAAGGCCGGCAGGTTGCGAGCTACCCAAAACACAAGGACCACCAGCCCAAAGGCCCAGGTCAACCGGGTGTGAACCTGCTCTTGCCGTCGCGTGCGAGGCGCGCCGACCCAGGCTCTGCGCAGGGCCAGGAACCAGAGGGTGAGGGCAACTGGGATCAGGGCGATAAAGAGAGGGTTAGAGGAGAAAGCGGCTGCCAGGTCACCGTTGGTGAGATCGTTGACCGCCCTGAGCCCGCCACATCCGGGGCAATAAGTGCCAGTGAGGAAAAGCCAGGGGCAACCGCCATAGCTACCAGAGGCGTGCGGGTCTCGAAAGTGCAGCGCGAGAGTCGCGGCTGCCGACACACCAGCGCCGATGAGTAACGGTCTTACCCGCTGAGATCTCGAGCGCGGCGCGAGGATCGTCGCGACGTCGACTGCCATGAGGCCTTAGCGGCTTGCGCCGTAGCCCATCTTGGACATTGCCGCACCGACCAGAAGCCCAGCGGGCACCAGCGCAGCACCGATCCACGTTGTCGTAGTCGAGAACGTCATCATGCCGATGCTTGCCACCAAAACACCCAGGAACATCACACCCACGGTGGCCCAGGCCGCCCAAGTGTTGCCGTGGTGACCATCCATCGCCATAACTGCTCCTCAAATTCGCGAAGTGACGTAAGTCTTTTAAGGCATCTTAGTGCGCATTTAAGTGGTTGGGTCATCGCCCCGATCAAATGCGCCCCACATGTCTGAACCGGTTGCCACCTGGGTGCGCGGGGCGTCGTACTTCTCACTCATGCTTGGCCAACTGCGTGCTTGTCTGAATGCGATCACACCCGCGAGGGCTGCGATGACTGCCGAGGCCAGGCACGTCCAGTACCAACCGGTGAAGCTGGCGCCCACCAAAGAGTTGTTGGCAGCCTGTTTGAGCAGGTCACCTCGACCCAGCAGCGTCACAACCACCACGCCAACACCACCTAGCGCACACAGCCCAGCAGCAGCTTGGCGAGAGCGAGCACGCAGCACCAAGAAGGCTCCCCAAGCGGCTAGGGCAACCAATGCCAGGGCATTTGCCAGCGGGAGTGAGGCAATCGTGCCCACGCTCCCCTGATCCCCTGCGAGCCACGGCTTGGCGCTGGCGACGGCACAGAGTGCCGCACTGCCTACTCCAGCGCCGATGATTGCTGGGGCCTTCACTGCTCACCCAGCAATAGATCGCGGTCAAAGCATGTGCGCGCACCGGTGTGGCATGCAGGACCCTCTTGATCCACGCGGACCAGCAACGTGTCGCCGTCACAATCCAAACGCACCTCATGCACCCACTGACGGTGCCCCGAGGTTTCGCCCTTGACCCAATATTCCTGCCTCGAACGAGACCAGTACGTCGCCCGCCCCGTGGTCAAAGTGAGGTGGAGGGCCTGGTCATCCATCCAGCCCAACATGAGCACCTCGCCGGTGTCGTGTTGTTGGACAACGGCAGGCACGAGCCCATCAGCGCTTCGTTTGAGACGAAGAGCGATGGCCGAATCAAGGTGTGTCACGGCGCAATTATCGCTTAGGTCGAACTAGCTCTTGGCCTGCTGGGCAACCCAGGAGGCGTGCAGCCGTTGGTAGACACCTCGTTGAGAGACCAACTCCTGGTGAGCGCCTGACTGCACAATCTGGCCCTTATCAAAGACCAAGACCTCATCGGCTGCCTCAGCGGTGGAGAGTCGGTGCGCAATCGTCACCGCGGTCCGCCCACGCATCAACGACTCCAACGCTCGAGCGATTCGCATCTCCAATTCAGGGTCGACTGCGCTGGTGGCCTCATCAAGGACGAGCAAATCGGGTTGAGCCAAATGGGCGCGTAACAACGCGATGAGTTGGCGTTCCCCTGCGCTCATAGCTTCCCCTCGTTGTCCCACACGTGTGGCGAGTCCGTGGGGCAACCCCTCAAGCCAATCGGCAAGACCAAGCTCGTCAGCTGCTTGACGTACCTCGTCTTCGGTGGCCTCAAGGCGCCCGTAACGCGCGTTAGCCAGGATCGTGTCATCGAACAAGAAGCCCTCTTGCGGCACGAGTACGACCGATCGCCGCAAGCAGGTGTGGGAGATGTCGCGAACGTCGACTCCGTCGAGCTCAACCACGCCGTCGGTTGGATCCATTAAGCGGCACAGCACCTTGGCGAAAGTTGTCTTGCCAGAGCCGGTCTCACCAACAACCGCGACGCGTGAACCCGCTGCTAGGTGGACGCTCACATCGCGCAAGACCAGCGGCCCGGTGGGGTAGGCGAAGTTGACTTTGTCGAACCTCACGTCAAGCGGCCCTCTGGGCAACTCAACGCCCTCGGGACCGGCATCGACGAGTTCGGCGGGAGTCTCCAAAATGCCAATCACTCGCCGCCATCCCGCCACTGCGTTCTGAGCATCAGTGAGCACCTGTGTGCCCATCTGCACGGGCCCGACAAACAGCGTCACCAAGAAGGCAAACGCCAAGATCTCACCTGCTGTGAGTTGGCCACCTAGCCCAAGCAGAATGCCGATCACGAGCACCCCAGCGTTGGCCAGGCCAGCTGAGATCCCGCCTAGTGAGAACGAAACTGAGGTCAACGTCTGGCCCTTGATTTGGGCTTTCTCCCAGTCAGCGATGGACGCGTCGATGCGTGCCTGGGTGCGAGTCTCGATGGCAAACGTGCGCACCACGGCTGCGCCTACCACTGGCTCGGCGACCGCTGAGAGCATCACGCCGATGAGTCGGCGCACCTCGGAGTAGGCATGCGACATCCGACGCTGGAAGTATCGAAGGCTTAAGAACAGCGGGGCGAAACAGATCCACACGACCAGTGCCAATTGCCAGCTGTAGACGATCATCACCACGGTGGCCACAAGCAGTTGCCCGATGCTGATCACCCCCACCATGCCTCCGAAAACCAGGAACTGACTGACCTGGTCGACGTCGCTGGTCACGCGTGAGACCAAGGCGCCACGTCGCTCGGTGTTTTGAGTGAGCACCGGAAGGTCGTGCACGTGACGAAAGGCCTTCGTCCGCAAGGTCGCCAAGCCCGACTCGGCTGCGTTGAACAGCCTCGTTGTCATCCAGTACGACGAAGCGCCGGTCACCGCTACGGCCAACATGGCAAGCAGACCCATGATCGTGACGAATCCAACGTCAACGCCCTTCGCGCCATGCAACCCGTTGTCGAGGGTCTGTTGCATTGCGATGGGGACAACCACTCGGCCGGCGGTTCCGATCACCGCGAGCAGGCCAGTCAGGCCCAGGCCTTCTCGAAGCTCAGGTGAGTGTTCAAAACCCTTGCGGATGGTCGCTAGTCCACCGAGTTCGGCGCCATCGGAGAGTTGGCTCATCCCAGCGCCTCCTCATCGACGTCGTAGGCGTTGACCAAACGGGCATAGTCGGCGTTGCGCTCGAGCAGTTCGTCGTGGCGTCCGTGATCGACGATGCGCCCCTCATCGAGGTAGTAGACCTCGTCAGCGAGCCCAATGGTCGCCTTGCGGTAGGCGATCAAAATGACCGTGGTGGCAGCCGAGGCCCGGCGCATCGCTCCTAGGATCCGCGCCTCCACTTCGGGGTCAACCGCGGAGGTGGCGTCATCGAGGATGAGGAGCCTGGGCTTGCGCACCAGCGCCCTCGCTAATGAGAGTCGCTGGCGTTGTCCGCCAGACAGCGTCGTCCCGCGCTCACCCAGCGCCGCCTCCAGCCCGATGGCACTGACGAACTCTGTTGCTTGGGCAACATCCAAGGCATCCCACACTTCGCGATCGGCAAAGGGCGCACCCAGAGTGATGTTTTCGCGCACAGTGTCGTCAAACAAGAAGGCGCTTTGAGGAACCAGTGCGCCATGACGAGCGAGTTCGCCGGCTTGTAGATCGCGCAGGTCGATGCCATCGAGTCGAATGGCACCTTGGTCCGGATCAACCAACCGCATGAGCAACGTCGCCAGGGTCGACTTCCCGCTGGCCGTGGAACCCACCAGCGCAATGGTGCGCCCGGGATCGATGCTGAGATCAAGGTCGCGCAGAACTGGGGAAGCCGGGTCGTAGCTGTAGTCGAGATGGCTAATCTCGACTCGGGCACCCACTGTCGATGCCGGCACCACGCGGTCGCCGTACATTTGGGTTTCGGTCTCGTCAAGCACGGCTCGCACGCGACGCTCGCCCACGACACTGCGCGGAATCTCGCCCACGACCCAGCCGATTGAGCGCAGCGGGAACCCGATGATGGTGAGCAGGTAGGCGACGGTCACCAGGTCGCCAGTGGCGCTGAGCCCGTCACTAATTCGCCACACTCCCACTGCGAGCAAGACAAGCACGGTGAGATTCGGCAGTGCCTCTTGCACTGGCTCAAACACGGCGCGCATCCGCCCTGCCTGAATGCCGAGGTGACGCAATTGTTGGGCCTTCGCTGCGAAACGCTGAGTCTCTTCGCCTTCGCGGCCCAGGGTTTTGACCACCATGGCCCCGTCGAAGGACTCGTGAGCTACCTCGCTGAGTTCGGCACGCACTGCTTGGATGCGGGTGAAGACCGGCGCGGACCACTTTTGATAGAGCACGTTGGCCAGCACGACCAGCGGGAACACCATCAGTCCCACCAAGGCCAGGACAACGTCTGTGAGCAGCATTTGTACGACGGCGACCACCATCATCGCGATCGTGCCGACGGCCATGGGCAAGGGCATGATGGGCGCCCACATCGCCTCTACATCGGCGTTGGCGTTGGAAAGCAATTGGCCGGTCGGGTGCCGCTGGTGCCACGCCAACGGCAGCCGCAAGTATTGGCTGACCACATCTCGACGGTCCTGTGATTGCAGCCGAAACGCCATGATGCCCCCGCCCATGCGGCGGGCCACCACCCCGGCGGCACGTAGTAGCGCCAATCCAACGAAGATGGCAACGATGCCGACGAGCACTCCGGCACCGATGGTGCCATCGCGGAAGGCGGGGATCAGGGCGTGTTCAGTGGCCCACCCCAGCGCCCAAGCATCAACGACCGTGAGGGCACCAAAGACCAACGCACCCGCAGCAGCAATGGCGAAGAGTCGCGGCTCACGCACGATTCCTTGACCGATGACCCGGAGCCCGTCGCGGATCGTTGCGACCCTCTCAGCGGGGTCAGTCATCGCGGAGGTCACAAACATCTAACTTAGCGAGGTTGGCAAATCAATAACGTGGCCCAATAACGCGGCGTGGGTCAATCCTCGATCCGGTTGCCGGCTTCATCCCAGTGTGCGGCGACCTTCTTACTGGGCTGCACTCGAGGTGGCTCGCCAGGCATCTTGGGGTGATCGGGTTGGAATGAGAGTTCGACTGGGTGTGCGTCTCATAGGTCAAGCAGCGACTGGAGCGAGTGAGCGACCTCGTTGATCGCTGCCCAAGAAT
>Ga0073899_10004079_pt1 | contig 12830 bp, 8 predicted proteins | sample KloWWTmetaKNB5Ph_FD_88975 | JGI IMG/M metagenome (GOLD analysis project Ga0073899, IMG submission 88975) | Active sludge microbial communities from Klosterneuburg, Austria, studying microevolution and ecology of nitrifiers - Klosterneuburg... | ecosystem: Engineered > WWTP > Aerobic digester >... | reverse complement strand
ATCATGGCTGGATCCCTTCTTGATTAGGTTGACGGGTCGATGGAACCAGCATGCGTCTCGTCGACGGCTCAGGCATCGTATGACCTACGTACTCGTGACAGGCGGCGACGTAATCTGCACCTCGCAGTCACGGAGTCGTATGACGAGAAGCCACACGCTCGTGTCGTTGACTTCTCAGGCGAGATCATGCTCCATGGCGAAGCGCGCGGCGGCCACACGGGTGTTGAATCCGAGCTTGTTATAGATTGAGGTGAGGTGCGTCGTAACGGTGCGCGGGCTGATGAACAGCTCTTCGGCGATCTCGGCCGTCGAGCGGTTGGCCGTCACGAGTCGCAGGATGTCCAGCTCGCGGGGTGACAGGCCGTAGTGGTCTGCTCGATCCTCGCTGACACTATTCTCCGGTTCGTCGGCGGGGCGCATCAGCTCAGCGGCGAAGCTCGATCCTTCGGCTACGCTGTCCTCAAACCTCAACGACTTGCCCGCTGCCCAGGCAGCCTCGAACGGCTCAGGTGTAAGCTGCGCGCGTATTGCGGCGATCGTCCGCTCGTGGCGGGCTATGCCGAGCGGCTGGATCGACACTCCGAGCGACTCGCGCAGCCCATCGGCGGCGCCGAGCAGACGCGCCGCGTGTTCGGGTCGTCCGGTGAGGGCCGCGATTATTCCCAGGCCACGCAGGTTGCTGGCAACACCTTCGCGCTCGCCGAACCCCGCGCGGATGGTCATGCTTCGCGCGTAGAGCGTGGCAGCGCGAGGGTAATCGCCCCGGTCACGGGCGATGCGGGCGAGGTTGCTGTAGGAGTGCCCCTCCGACCAGAGAATCATGTTATCCCGAAGGACCAGCAGTGAACTCTCGATAAGCTGTTCGGCCCGTTCGAGATCACCCTGCTGATAGGCCACGAATCCGAGGCTGTTGAGCGCGTTCGCCATCCACACGGGCGTGTTCGCCTGCTCCAGAGACGGGATCGAGCTGCCGATCAGGTGCGACGCTTCGTCGTAGGAACCACTCTCGCTGGCCAGCAGGCCGAGGGTGTATCGAATGAGTGCGATACCGCCGAGGTCGCCGATGTGCTCGAACATCGACAATGCCGCTTCGCAATGCCGCTGAGCCCACGCGAAATCGTGCTGGGTCAGAGCGAAGTAGCCGGCCGACCACAACACCTTCGCGTACGGACCTCCGCTTCCGCCGCCTGCGATCACACGTTCCGACCATGCTCGAGCCTCGGAGATGTGGCTGTGCATATACCAGAAGTACGCGAGCGCGCCGGTGAGCATCTCGGCGGTGGTGCGATCGGCCGGATCGGTCGACTCCAGGAGCCAGCCCAACGCGCCGCGCATATTGCCATGCTCCCGTTCGACGTACTCGATCCAGGTTCCGGCGTCTCCGCTACGGACGCGTGCTTCGCAATCCTCGGCCAGCCGCAGGCACCAGGCCGCATGCCGACGACGAATGGTGGTTACCTCTGGGGATGATTCGAACTGCTCCAGACCATACTCGCGGATCGTCTCCAGAATGCGAAAGCGCGGCTCGCCGTCGGGCTGGTCACTCTCGTCGACGAGGCTGTTCTCGACTAACGCAGCGACGCCGCCAAAGACGCCACCGTCGATCTCTGTCACGAGGTCAGGGTCGACGACTGCCTCGGCTGCGTCCAGCGTCCAGCCGCCGACGAAGACCGACAATTGGCGAAAGAGCCGCCGCAGCGGCGGTGAGAGCAGGCTGTCGCTCCAGGCGATCGCGTCTCGCATCGTCCGTTGCCGAGCGGGGGCGTCGCGCGGGCCGCTGGTCAGCAGCGTGAGACGCTGGTCGAGCCGGGCCAGCAGTGCACGGGGCGCCAGCAAGCGGCTTCGAGCGGCCGCCAGCTCGATCGCTAGTGGTAAACCATCGAGCCGCTCGCAGATCGTGGCGACCGTGGCAGCGTTGTCGGCGGTCAGCCGGAAATCCGGTCGGACGGCCTGGGCGCGCTGAGTGAACAGGATGACCGCCGGGCTGGCTCGGAGGTCGTCGAGGGGGGAGTCCGGCGCCGCGAAGTCTAGCGGCTGCACCGGGAACTCCTGCTCGCCAGCGACCCGCAGCGGGATGCGGCTAGTGGCGAGAATCCTCAGCTTGGGACAGCTTGCCAGCAGCTCGACAACGTCCGGGGCGGCGTCAATGACCTGCTCCATGTTGTCGAGCAACAGGAGCGCTGGCCCGAGCCCCAGGACGGCAATTACCCGCTCCAGCAATGGCCGCTCTCCCTGGTCACGCAGGTCGAGCGCCCGGGCGACTGCGGGCACGACCAGCTTGTGGTCGCGGACCGCCGCTAGCGACACAACCAGCGACCGCGCACCCGTCGCCGCCTCGGCTTCGCTGAGCACCTCCAGCGCCAGACGCGTCTTACCGACGCCGCCGGGACCGGTCAGGGTCAGCAGGTGGACAGCCGGATCGAGGAGCAGGTTGCGCGCTGCCCGCGCCTCGCGCTCCCGCCCGATGAGTGAGGTCAGCGGAGTCGTGAACTCGAGTGGCGCGGCGCCAGTTCCTGACATGGCCATGTGTGGAACCGATCTTTCGCGGGACGACGCTGCCGATGCATGCAGCGTACGCCTGTCGTGCTGGCGTCGTCAATGGGCTATCAAGCGGTCATTGTTGATGTCATCCTGGCGGAGGTTGTCTAGACGCTGCGCGTTATCTGCAGCACAACCTCGGCTTCGCCGACGCGCTGCTCGCCGCGCGATCGCTCTCGCGAGACAACCTGGACATCGTGTCGTTCGATCGAAGACTGGACCGGGCGCCGGGCGTTCATCGGCACGAGCCGGGTTGACGAAGAGAAACGGCCACGCAGGGGGAAACGCCTCCTGCGTGGCCGTGTGTCGAGCGGTATGTGTCAGACCGAGATCGCGTCGGTCTGGGCCTCCCGGACCTTCTTGTTGAAGCTCGGGATGTCCCGCTTCAGCGTCTCGTCGAGCTGCGCCAGCAGCGCGTCGGTGCGCCTGGCCAGGTCAGCGTAGAGGTCGCGGCTCTGGGCGGTCGGCTTGCCGTCGGAGGCGTTGATCGAGTTGGTCAGCGCCGCCAGCTTCGCGTTCAGCATCACCGGGAAGTTGAGCGTGTCCTGGCCGGCCTTTGCCCGCCACTGAATCAGCCCGTCTTCCACCTCGCGTAGCTTCGCCTTGAGGTCTTCGCCGGCCTTCGTCACGTCGTCGTTGCCTAGTCGCTCGGCCCAGGCGTCGATCTGCTTGCGGACGAGCCGCAGCTTGTTGACCCCCGTATGGAGCTCGGCGAGCTTGGCGTGAACCTCCTTCGCCAGCTCGTAGCCCGCCTCGTACTCGGCCTGCGTCGAGCCGGTGTTCGGATCGGGCAGGATCTCCAGCGGCTGGATGAGCGTCTTGCCGCCGACCTGTAGCTCGACGGTGTAGTTGCCGGGCGGCACGATCGGGCCGTTCAGTCCGCGGGCGAAGCCCATCGAGCCAGTGTCGTCCGGCACTTCGGTGGCGTCCTCCAGCCGCAGGTTCCAGACGAAGCGATTGCCACCCTCCTTGGCCGGCACGACCGGCGGACGGGTCAGGCCCGGCTTATCCTTATAGTCCTCATCCTTGATCTCGGCGCTGGAGAACGAACGCAGGACACTGCCCCCGGCGTCCTTGATCGTCAGGGTGATGTCACCCTTCGGCTTCGCTGGCAGGTAGTACTGGACGACGACGCCATCTGGCGGATTGTCGCCAGCGTCGAGCCAGATATCCTTCGGCTTGCCCTCCTCGGTCGTGATCCGCTCGAAGCTGGAGGTGAGCCCGCCGGCCATCGAGTAGTTGCGGCCCTGCACCGGGCCGCCGCCGAAGCCTGGCGCCGACGCCCAGCGCCGGGTCGGCTGTGTCTTGTAGAGGATCGCGCCGTTCTGCCCGACATCTCCGCGGGCCAGTTGATGTAGCGGAGTGATGTCGTCGAGGATCCAGAAGCTGCGCCCGTGGGTCGCGACGACGAGGTCGTTGTCCTTGATGATCAGATCGTGGACTGGCGTTACCGGCAGGTTCAGCTGCAACGGCTGCCAGTGCGCGCCGTCGTCGAACGAGACATAGAGGCCGCGCTCGGTGCCGCTGTAGAGCAGCCCTCGCACCTCGGGGTCCTCGCGGATGACGCGGGTGTAATCCCGCGCCGGGATGCCGTCGGTAATGCGCGTCCATGTCGCGCCGTAGTCGCTGGTCTTGAACAGGTACGGGGTCTCGTCGTCCGACTTGTAGCGCGTCGCGGCGACGTAGCAGGTGGCGCCGTCGTGTGGCGACGGCTCGACGATCGAGATCAGCGACCACTCCGGCAGCAGGTTCGGCCCCGGCGTGACGTTCTGCCAGGACTTGCCGTTGTCGCGACTCAGGTAGATCAGCCCGTCGTCCGAGCCAGTCCAGATGACGCCCCGCTCGACTGGCGATTCGGCGATGGCAAAGACCGTCGCGTAGGTCTCGGCGCCGGTGTTGTCCTTGGTGATCGGCCCGCCCGAGGCGACCATCGTCTCCGGGTCGCCACGCGTCAGATCGTCGCTGATCGTCTCCCAGCTCTGGCCTTCGTTGGTGCTGCGGAAGACATGGTTGCCGCCGGTGTAGAGCACGTTCGGGTCGTGCGGCGAGAAGACGGTCGGCGAGGTCCAGTTGAACCTGAAGTGCATCTCCGAGGTCGGCGAGCCGAGCGTCATCTCCGGCCAGACCGAGACGGCGCGAGCCAGCCGCGACTTCGCGTCGAAGCGGGTCAGCAGGCCGCCGTAGGAGCCGGCGAAGACGATGTCGTCGTCGTCCGGCTTGATCGCGATATAGCCGGATTCGCCGCCGCCGACGATGTACCACTCGGACGTGGTAATGAACCCGCTAACCGATCGGCTCGGCACGCTCATCGTCGTGTTGTCCTGTTGCGCGCCATAGATGCGATAGGGGACTCGGTTGTCGGCAACGACGTGATAGAACTCGGCAGTCGGCTGGTTGAAGATCGTCGTCCAGCCGGCCCCGCCGGTGGTGCTCACCTCTGCGCCGCCGTCGTCCCCCATGATGACGCGCTGGTTGTCGGCCGGATCGATCCAGAGCGCGTGCGTGTCACCGTGCTGGACGGGGATTTCGCCGAACGATTTGCCAGCGTCGATCGACTTCCAGAAGCCTACATTCAGCACGTAAACGGTGTCTGCGTCCTGCGGGTCGGCGTAGATGTGGTGGTAGTACCAGGCGCGCGTGCGCAGGTTGCGGTCGTCGCTGCCCTTTGTCCAGGTCGTGCCGTGGTCGTCGGAGCGGTAGAGCGCTCCCTGCTCGTGCTCGACGATCGCGTAGACACGGCCGGCCTGCGCGGCCGACGCGGCAATACCGACCTTGCCGAGGACTCCCTCCTTCGGCAGTCCCGGCCTGCGGGAGATGTCCTCCCAGGTGTCGCCGCCGTCGAACGAGCGCCATATGCCGGAGTCGTCGCCGCCGCTGGAGAGGAAGTGCGGACCGCGGCCGGCCTCCCAGATTGCTGCGTAGATGATGCGCGGGTTGGTCGGGTCCATCGAGATATCGACCGCGCCGGCCTTCGCGCTCTTGTAGAGGATCTTCTTCCAGGTCGCGCCACCGTCAGTCGAGCGGAAGACACCGCGCTCTTCGTTCGGCCCCCAGACGTGGCCCAGCGCCGCGACGTAGACGATGTCCGGGTTGGTCGGGTGGATCTGGATTTCGCCGATGTTGCGCGTCTCGGCCAGCCCCATGTGCTGCCAGGTGCGGCCGGCGTCGGTGGATTTGTAGACCCCGTCGCCGCGCGACACGTTGCCGCGGATGCTCGTCTCGCCCATCCCGACATACACGACGTTCGGGTCGCTGTGCGCCACCGCCAACGCGCCAACTGAGGCGTACTGGAAGTAGCCGTCCGACACGTTGCGCCAGCTCAACCCACCATCGACTGTTTTCCAGACGCCGCCGCCAGTCGACCCGAAGTAGTAGACATTACGATCCTGCGGGTTCCCGCCGACGGCGACAACCCGGCCGCCACGATGCGAACCGACGTTCCGATATTCCATCGACCCGTACAGTCTGGAATCAATCTTTGCCTCGCTGCTCAAGCGATCCCTCCTTTGTGGACTCGATGTTCCGCCAATCCAGCCCCATTCTGGCCGAGATCATCAGGACGGGCAAGCCGCACGCTCGCCGCGATGAACGCGAGCACGATCCGCGGCGGCCTCCGCCATCCCTCGTATCCTCTACTCGCGCGGTAGAGAGTAGCGCAGGAAGAGATGGCTCCCTGCCCGCCGGATGTCGACGAGGTTGCCCCAGAGCGCGTCGTTTGGCGCGAACAGATGCCCCATCGTCAGACTCAGTCGTCTGGATCCGTCGTCGCGACCAGCCAACTGTGGCGAGAGCGTCAGGAACAGCTCGTCGACCAGCCGCGCGGCGAGGAATGCGGTCGTCAGGCGCGGGCCGGCCTCGAGCAGAATGAGGTTCATCGGACGGCTCGCCGCGATCAGGTTGAGAGCGACCCGCGGATCGATGTCCGGATCGTCGCCGGCAATCGCGATCTCGACCACGTCTGGCATCCCTGCCCGGCGTAGCCTTGCGGCGCCTTGTGTCGATGTAATGACCATAGCCGGGACCTCGCCAGTCTGGAACATCCGCTCGCCGGAGTCGATGTCGCCGTGGCCGGTGACGACGACGTTCAGCGGCGGACTCGTCTTCCCGAGGGATCGGCGCAGTGTTACGAACGCGTCGGCAAAGTCGGGGTTCTGCGCTGCCCCTGTCCAGATATGTCCCTCCGACGATCCCAGCGTGCCGCTGCCGATGACGATCGCGTCGGCGAGGGCGCAGAGCGTCGCAACCAGCAGCCGGTCGTGCCGGTTGTTTCCGCTGATCGCGTTGCCGCCCTCATGTCCCGGCACTCTGAGCGACACGACCCCGTCGAGCGTCGTCACGAAGTTGCTGACGACCAGAGGCCGGCCGGCCGGCGGGGGGAGCGTGAGCGGGCCATAGATCGAGTCGATCTCGGGTGGTAGTGGCGTCGGCTCCCCGATCGTCGCCTGGAAGAGGCTCTCGAACGGCGCGAGCGTCGTCATCGCTGCAACCCACACGCAGTGAAGAACTCGGCGCGCAGCGAAGGGTTGCTATCGTACTCTCCGCGCCAGTAGGTCGTGCGCGTGAGCGGAGACGTCTCACGGACGCCCCGCATCTCCATGCAGAGGTGATGCGCTTCGATGTAAACGGCCGCGCCGTGAGGCTTCAGGAGATGCTCCAGCGCGTCGACGATTTCCTGGCCGATACGCTCCTGAACCGTGAACCGCCTGGCGACGACCCGCACGAGGCGCGTCAGCTTCGAGAGCCCGATGATGTTCTCGTGCGCGATGTAGCCGATATAGGCATGCCCGAAGAACGGCAGCGCATGGTGTTCGCACAGGCTGTAGAAGCGGATCGGCCCCTCGACAACCTGGCTGAGCCGGCAATCCGGTCCGCCGCGGCATTCAGTGTCAAACACCTTGATCAGCTTCGGGTCGCCGTCGTAGCCGGACGTGATGTCGTAGAGCGCCCGCACGAAACGACGCGGTGTGTCCTTGGTTGATGCAGTATTCAGGTCCATTCCGAAGGTCGCAAACATCTCGGCCACGTACCCTTCGAACCTCGCGAGCTGCTCGTCGGAGATCTCACGCGCAGGCGCCTCCAGAATGTCATCGAACTCCGTGCTCAGGTCCACCACAATTGACCGCCCTTTCTCTCTATATTCCTCATCGTTTCAACCATCGTTATCTGTCGAGCGATAGCTGCGCCCTTCCTCTGTCACTGTGTGCGTCAGCGAGCATCATCTCCACCCAGCGCGCCCGGCAAGGGGCGCAGCTCGCCGAAGCCGAGTGGCGCCCGTTGGTGGTGTTGGTGAGGTTTCGTTGAAGATGAAGGATGCGGTACTGTGGCCGGCCGGATATCTGGCCGGCCGAGGGGTCGCCCCTCGCTCGCCACGACGTTGCGCGTCGTTCGTGTCGCGTTCGGCGATTCAGAACATGAGATCGGTTGACGGAGCGCCCAGCACATATCATCCCCTCGTCCTGCGATAAAGCAGGAACCGTGCCGCATGAGCCAGGGCGCGTGACGTTCCCCGTTCGTCCGTATCGGCCAGCGCGGCGCGTAACAATGCCCTCGCCTTGCTGGCGAGGGCATTGTTACGTGGGCTGGTCGTTGAATGATGACCTTATTGGAGCAACACGATCCGCAGCACCTCGCCCATGTTCGGCACGAGGCTGAGGTTGGTGGCGTAGATGACGCCGTCGGTGTTGATCGCAAGGCCGATCGGCATGACGAGCACGCCGGTGGCAACCTCGGTCCGCGAGCCGTCGTCGTTGATACGGATCAGCGCTCCGGCGGCGGCTGCCAGGTTGGTCGGATCTTCCTCGATTGCCATCAGCCCGTTTCGGGCCATCTCAAGCACGTAGAGCCGGCCGTCCGGGTCGAAGGCGAGGTCGAGTGCGGCGGTGAAGCCATCGGCGTAGACGGTCATTTCGCCGTTATCGAGCGCGTCACCATCGCCGTTTGTGTCATTGAGACGCCAGATACGGGCGGCGCCTACCTCGAACGGAAAGCCAGTCAGCTCACTGACATACCATGCGCCGTCGGGTCCCTGTGTGACACTGGTCGGCACCGACTGCATCGGCATCTGGCTGCCGGGGGGCATGCCGAGAAACGGCGGGGCATCGACCATCTGCGATGGGAAGACCGCCACAGTTGAGACGACTCCGTCCATCGTCGCGTGGACCAGTGAGTTGCCGCCAGCGTCGGCAACGAGGAATCCATTGCCGTCCAGCGCGAGTCCAAACGGATTGGTGTCGATGTCGCCGCCATCCGGGTTCGCCACGGCCTCGTAGCCTGAGATATCGGCGACCGGTGACCAGCCATGACCGTCGCTATTGACCTTCACGACCCAGCCATAACCGGCGGCGAGATCGCCAGCGGTCGTGCGGACCAGAGTCGGGTCGCCGCCCATGCCGTTAACGACATACATGTCGCCGCTATCGGTAACGACGAGATCGCTGATCGAAGCGGGCAGGCCAGTCGCGATGGTGGTCTGCTCGCCATCCTTGATCTCGACGATCGAGCCAGTCTGGCCGAAGCAGGTCTCACTCGGTTGACCGTCCGGACCGGGGAGTGTCACGCAGGAGTCACTACTGGGCTCGATTGCCGGGCCGGAGTCTGTCACATAAACCGCGCCGTCAGACCCGAAGGCCAGCCCGCGGGGAAAGTTCAGCCCATCGGCGGCCGTCTCGGCCGTCGCGGACGGGAAGCGGAAGTCAGGTTGGCCGCCGAGCCAGTCGAGCTGCCCCCGAACCGCGCCGTTGGGGAACTCGCTGGTGTGGACATTGACGTAATAGTCGCCGGGGCTGGTGGAGATCGCCGCGGCAAGGTCCGCGGTGATATTCACGCAGCCGTTGGAGAGGCCATCGATCGGCGCGGCGAACGGCACGACGACGGGTCCGTTCGCGCCGGCTGCGCCTTTGTGGATGTGAGCGGCGGTCGCCGCGTCGGTTGCCGAGACACTCAGTCGATAGCAGAGCTGGCTGGTCACGAGGTCGATCCGGATCTTGGCGAACCCGAAGCCGCCGGCAGCCCCCTCGTTTGAGGCGTTCAGTGTCGCCCGGAGTACGACGGACGTGCCGATACCGCCCTGGGCGGACGCGACCCCCGGCGCGAAGAGTGCGAGAACGGCGGCTACGACGAAGACGAAGCGACGATGAAGCATGTGACGCTCCCGTTCCCTGAGAGGCCGACGATCGCATGATCGTCAGCCTGTGCTGTGATGTATGCTCCTCAATATATGTCCCATTGATGCATTGTCAATATCCACGCGGATTACAGTGTTGGCAGGCGAGTGCGTCTGTTGTCGCGCCTGCCACAACCGGTATATCAGTTCTCCTGCCAGATCGGGACTCATGGCGGCAAGAGATCACGCACCGCCGGCACGTTCGGCCAGAACTGGCGAGAGGAGCGCGACACGTCTGCCAACCAGTGGCTGGAGTGTGACTTGCCGCCGGCTCGATACCGAATGCGCCAGCTATTGACTTCTCGATGACGACGCGATCCGTTGTTCCTACAATCTGGCAAATGATCGTGCTTTCGTCCTGAAGGAGTCGTTCGCTATGCACGTTTACCTTGAGACCGAACGGTTGATCCTGCGCCGATTCACGCCGGAGGACGTCGAACTGCTCGTTGAGCTCGACGCCGACCCCGAGGTCATGCGCTACCTGAGCGGCGGGCAGCCGACGCCGCGCGAGGCGATCGAGCGCGACATCATGCCGGCCTGGCTGCGTCACTACGAGCGCGGCAACGACCTCGGCTTCTGGGCCGCGATCGAGAAAGAGAGCGGCGCGTTCCTCGGCTGGTTTCACTTCCGGCCGACTGACGAGGCCGGCGAGGTCGAGCTGGGCTATCGGTTGCGCCGCGCTGCCTGGGGCAAGGGGTATGCGACCGAGGGCTCGCAGGCGCTGATCGACAAAGGCTTTCGGGAACTGGGCATCCAGCGAGTCGTTGCTTCGACCTACCAGGACAATGTCGGCTCGCGGCGGGTGATGGAGAAGCTGGGCATGACCCACGTCCGGACATTCCGCATGAGTCCCGAGGAGCTTTCCGAGGACGGCATCTACGATCCAGTGATGTCGGCAGCCGCCTTCCCCGGCGACGATGTCGAGTACGCGCTGGATCGGGCAGACTGGGAGCGCCAGCAGCCACTGCCCTTGTGACGATCCTGCAACGAATACTCCCGACTTAATAACGCGCCCGTAATGCCTCCTGACCTAGCCTGTTCTTGAGAGCCGACGCTGCGCGACGTCGCCGGCGGTCGTATGCCAGTGTCGGATGAGACAGGAAGGTGAAAGATGGCTGGATATATGATCGATATTGAGCGGAAGACCCTGGAGAACCCGTATTTCCGTGAGGTGCTGTTCACCGCGCCACACCTGCAGCTCGTCGTGATGACGCTGCAGCCGGGCGAGGATATCGGGCAAGAGACGCACGACGACGTCGATCAGTTCTTCCGCGTCGAGGCAGGCGAGGGCGAGGCGTTGCTGGACGGCGAGCGCCACCCGTTGCGCGACGGCTCGATCGTCGTTATCCCGGCCGGGGTCGAGCACAACATCTCCAATACCTCGGCCAGTGAGCCACTTCGCGTCTACACGATTTACACCCCGCCGGAACACCCGGACGGCACGGTTCACCGCACGAAGGCCGAGGCCGACGAATACGCGAAGACGCATCACCACTAGGCCTCGCTGACACGGCCGGCGCTGATTCGCTGTATCCTGCCCCATCAACGCATGATGGGGCAGGTAGCGATTGGAGCATGGAAATGACCGCATCAGCCCGTAAGGTGCGCGTCGCCGTAGTCCAGGCAGCGTCGGTGATGTTCGACCGCGAGGCGACGGTCGAGAAGGCAGTCGGACTGATCGCCGAGGCGGCGGCCGGCGGCGCGCGGCTGGTCGTCTTTCCCGAGGCGCTCGTGCCGGCTTATCCCCGCGGCCTCAGCTTCGGCTCCATCGTCGGCAACCGCAGCGATGAGGGGCGCAGGATCTACGCCCGCTATCTCAACAACGCCGTCGTGATCCCATCTCCGGCAACCGATCGGCTGGGGCAGGCAGTCCGCGAGGCGGGCGTCTGGCTGGCGATCGGCGTGATCGAGCGCGAGCCGGCCGGCGGGACGCTCTACTGCACGCTGCTCTACTTCGGACCGGACGGCGCGATTCTCGGCAAGCACCGCAAGCTGAAGCCGACGGCGTCCGAGCGGCTGATCTGGGGCGAGGGGGACGGCAGCACCATGCCGGTGCTGGAGACCGAGATCGGGCGGCTCGGCGGGCTGATCTGCTGGGAGAACTACATGCCGCTGGCGCGGGCCGCGCTCTACCAGAAGGGCATTGAGCTCTACCTCGCGCCAACCGCTGACGCTCGTGAGCGCTGGCAGGCGACGATGCGTCACGTCGCGCTGGAGGGGCGCTGCTTCGTGCTGGCCTGCAACCAGTACACGACGAAGAGCATGTACCCGACCGACCTTGGACCGGAGGCGCTGAGCGACCTCGAACAGCAGCCGGAGGTGCTCTGCCGCGGCGGCAGCGCGATCATCTCGCCACTCGGCGATTACCTGGCCGGCCCGCTCTACGACGGTGAGGGCATCCTCTACGCCGACCTCGACCACGACGACCTGGCGGCCTCGCGCTTCGACTTCGATCCCGTCGGTCACTATGCCCGGCCGGACGTCTTCACCCTTACTGTCGACGAGACGGCGCGCTGGTAGCGGCGAGGAGCCTGGGGGAGCGAGTATGGTGCTACGATGACCACTTGGCGGTTGGCTCGATGCAGGAGACGATGATGGTGAACGATCTACCCCTCGTCCCTCATTCCCCGCCCGCCATCCCTCCGCCCTGGCGCGTCGTGCTGTTTACCGACTTCGCCGGCGAGGCGGTCATCATGGCCCGGCAGCTGCTGGAGGCAATGGGCCACAAGCTGGTCGGCATCGTCACCTCGCCGGGGCCGAGGGGGCGCGGGCGGGGCACGCATCTGGACATCGTCGCGGCCGCGCCACGCGGGACGGACGTGCTCGTCTCGAATCGTCCGGCGCATTGGGCGGCGATGCTCGCGCCACTGCGGCCGGATCTGATCGTCTCCGCGTCGTTCCCGTGGGTCATCCCCGCCGACGTGATCGCGCTGCCCCGGCTGGGGGCGATCAACCTGCACGGCGGCCTGCTGCCGGAGCGGCGCGGCCCGAACAGCTTCGGCTGGGCGTATCGACTGGGCGATCCGGAGGTTGGGTTTACCGTCCACTGGCTCGAATCCGGGCTCGACACCGGGCCGATCCTGGGCCAGCTTCGCGTGCCGACCGGCGATGGATACTTCGATGAGCTGCT